>Ga0207873_1002255_pt1 | contig 16381 bp, 11 predicted proteins | sample BGWIniCompost_FD_187373 | JGI IMG/M metagenome (GOLD analysis project Ga0207873, IMG submission 187373) | Cellulose adapted compost microbial communities from Newby Island Compost Facility, Milpitas, CA, USA - BGW Initial Compost (SPAdes)... ...
AACAGGACTCCACTTCGGCGTGCTTGGCGATCCTGTCGGCAAGTCGATCGAAGCCCCCGCCGCGCTCCGGCGTGATCTTGACCTCAATCACCGCGCGAACGAGATCGCGACCGAGCTTCTCCTCGTTCAGCACCGCGCGGTACCCGAGGATGACACGGTCCCGTTCATAGGCCTGGAGTCTTTCCGAGACTTCCGCCTCTGAAATGCCGAGCAGAGATGCCAGTTGAGCCGTTTTCAGCGCGGCGGCCAGAGCGGCTCCCCGGCCCGGCGGGACCCGGACCAGCGCGCGTTCCCAGTGCTCGCCGGGCGGCGGGGCGCCGGGGCGGCGCGGCCGCCCGGCGGGGGTGACCGGAAGCGGGACCGGGCCCAACACCTCGGCCTCCTGAGGGAGTTCGACGGCGTGCAGGAAGCCCGCCACGGCCTGCGGGGGCCCGGAGACGGCGGCCATGCGGGACACCGGCGGGAAGCGCAGCTCCGCCCGGTCGGCGAGTTCCCGCACGGCGTGTCCTGCCGGGTCCCATCGCACCAGCGCCTGCACGGGCCGCAGGGTCGGCTCGGCGACGACCACCACGGTGCCGCCCGCCGGCTGGGGGCGCACCAGGGCCGCCGCGCCGATCCAGCGGCGCAGCGCGTCCTCCCCCGCCCTCAGATCGGGCCGGTTGAGCATGGCCCAGCCGTCCAGGAGCAGGGCCGCCGCATAGCCGCCCTCGGCGACCGGTTCGGCGCCCGGCGTGCTGACCACCAGCGCGGGCGTCCCCGGCACCGTGTCCAGCACATGCTCGCGCCCCGAGGTGCGCACCGGCACCGCGGGAAAGGCCCGCCCCAGTTCCTCGGCGGTGCGCCGTGCCCCGACGACCTGGGCCCGCAGGCGGAAGCCGCCGCACTCGGGGCAGTGCCAGCCGCCCTCCTCGCGCCCGCACCAGCCGCACCGCAGACCGGCGGGGCCGGACTCCTGGGCCTGGAGCGGCCCGGAGCAGTGCCGGCACCGGGCCGGCGCCCGGCAGGCGGCGCAGGCCAGCCGCGGGACGTATCCCCGCCGCGGCACCTGCACCAGCACCGGGCCGTGCTTCAGGCCCTCCCGAGCGACCTGCCAGGCGAGGGTGGGCAGGCGGGCGGCGCGTGCCGCCTCGTCCCGGGCGAGGTCCAGATCGCTCACGGTCCGCACCAGCGGGGCGGCCGCCCGCACCCGGTCCCGCCCGGCGACCAGCGGCCGCGCCCAGCCGGTCTCCACCAGCTGTGCGGCCTCCACGGTGCAGCTCCAACCGCCCAGCAGGAAGCCGCACTTGTCCTGGGCGGCCCGCAGCAGCAGCACCTCCCGGGCGTGCGGCTGCGGGGCGTGCTGCTCGCTGTGGCTGTCGTCGCCGTCGTCCCAGACGGCCACCAGGCCGAGGTCCCGCACGGGCGCGAACATCGCCGCCCGGGTGCCCACCACGGCCCGCACCGAGCCCCGCCGCACGGCCAGCCACTGCGCGTACCGCTTCTCGGGGCCCGCGTCGGCGGTGAGCACCGCGTGCCGTCCCTCGCCGAGCAGCGCGGTGAGCGCCGCGTCCACGCGGGCGACGGCGCGGTAGTCGGGCAGGACCACCAGTGCACCCCGTCCGGAGGCCAGTGCGGCGGCCACCGCGCGGGCCAGTTCCTCGCTCCACCGGGGCCCGGGCAGGGCCTGCCACACGGCCCGTGGGGCGCCTCCGGCCGCCAGCGCCTCCAGGAACGCGGGCCCCTGCTCGTAGCGGGCCCAGGGGCCCGCGGAGGGCGCCGGGGGCGGGGGCAGGGGGTCCGGTGAGGGGCGCCGCTCGGCGCGGGCGTTGCGCGGGGGGACGGCGAGCTGCAGCACATCGGCGAGGCTTCCGGCGTACCGGTCGGCGACGGCGCGGGCCAGGCCCAGCAGCTCGGCGTCGAGCACCGGTTCGGGCGAGACCACCTGGGCCAGTGCCGCGAGGGGTCCGGAGTAGTCGGACTCGGCGAGCCGCTCCACGAGGAACCCGTCGATCAGTCCCCCGCCCTCGCGGCGTCCCTCGCGCACCCGGTGCCGTCCGGCGCCGAAGCGGACCCGTACCCGCACGCCCGGCTGAGCGTCGGCGTCCAGCTCCTCGGGGACGGCGTAGTCGAAGTACCGGTCGAGGTGGAGCACGCCCTTGTCGACGAGCACCCGGGCGACGGGCAGACGCGGGGCGAGCTTGGCTCCGCGCCAGGTACGCGGCTTGGCCCGGGGCTCCTTGGCCTTGCGCACGCTCTCCCGGATGAGCGCGAGCTGCTCGGGCGGCGCGGGCTCGCCCCCGCCGTCCGGCTGTCCGTTCTCGCTGCTCACGCTTGCATTCTTACCAAACGGCAGTGACAGCGGCGCCGGCCCGTGATCCGGCCGGATGCGGACGACGAACGGCGTGCGGCGCCTCTGCCCCGGCCGCCCGGCCGTACCGGTCAGGGACCGGCAGCAGGTTCCGGCACCCGCGAGGGGACCTCTTCGGACGTGTCCGCGCCCTTCAACACCGGGCCCGCGCTCTCGCCGGCGCAGCGCGCGTACCGCAGCCCGCCACGCCATGTGCCGCCCGGCGGGACGCGCCGAGGCCCGGCGCCCCCGGGGAGGGGCACCGGGCCTCGGTGAGACGCTCGGGTGCTGCTCGCGGGCCTTACAGCCCGGCCGCCCGGCGCAGCGCGTCGACGCGGTCGGTGCGCTCCCAGGTGAAGTCGGGCAGCTCACGGCCGAAGTGGCCGTAGGCGGCGGTCTGGGCGTAGATCGGGCGCAGCAGGTTCAGGTCGCGGATGATCGCGGCCGGGCGGAGGTCGAAGACCTCGTCGATGGCCTGCTCGATGCGCTCGGTGTCGACCTTCTCGGTGCCGAAGGTCTCCACGAACAGACCGACCGGCTCGGCCTTGCCGATCGCGTACGCCACCTGCACCTCGCAGCGCGAGGCCAGCCCGGCGGCGACCACGTTCTTGGCGACCCAGCGCATGGCGTACGCGGCGGAGCGGTCGACCTTGGACGGGTCCTTGCCGGAGAAGGCACCGCCGCCGTGGCGGGCCATGCCGCCGTAGGTGTCGATGATGATCTTGCGGCCGGTCAGGCCGGCGTCGCCCATCGGGCCGCCGATCTCGAAGCGGCCGGTGGGGTTGACCAGCAGACGGTAGTTCTCGGTGTCGAGCTTGATCCCGTCGTCCAGCAGCGCCTTGAGCTCGGGCTCCACGACGAACTCGCGGATGTCGGGCGCCAGCAGCGAGTCCAGGTCGATGTCGGAGGCGTGCTGCGAGGAGACCACCACGGTGTCCAGGCGGACGGCCTTGTCGCCGTCGTACTCGATGGTGACCTGCGTCTTGCCGTCGGGGCGCAGGTAGGGGATGGTGCCGTTCTTGCGCACGTCGGACAGCCGCTTGGACAGGCGGTGTGCCAGGAAGATCGGCAGCGGCATCAGGGTGGGCGTCTCGTCGGTGGCGTAGCCGAACATCAGGCCCTGGTCGCCGGCGCCCTGCCGGTCCAGCTCGTCGTCGTCGCCCTCGACGCGGGCCTCGTAGGCCGCGTCGACACCCTGCGCGATGTCCGGGGACTGCGATCCGATGGACACCGAGACACCGCAGGAGGCGCCGTCGAAGCCCTTCTTCGAGGAGTCGTAGCCGATCTCGAGGATCTTGCTGCGGACGAGCGTCGCGATGTCCGCGTACGTCTTGGTGGTGACCTCGCCGGCCACGTGCACCAGACCAGTGGTGATCAGAGTCTCGACGGCGACCCGGGAGGTCGGGTCGTCGCGGAGCAACGCGTCGAGGATGGTGTCGCTGATCTGGTCAGCGATCTTGTCGGGGTGACCCTCGGTCACGGACTCCGAGGTGAAGAGACGACGGGACACAACGCTCCCTGGGGTTGCAGCGGCTGCTGGCTGATCATTGGCGGACGGCGGGGGCTGCACCCGGCGCCGTCCGTGGAACAGTTTACGGGTCGCGCAAGGTCAGGGGCGCCCCCGTCTCGCCTCTCGGGAGCGCTGTGACCTGCGGCACGGGCATTGTGCCCAGCAACGGGTGGTGTTGACCAGAGGCGCCACACCCCGGTGAGCGTGGTTTCGGACGGCCGGACGGCCTACCCGGGCTCATCCGAGACGTTCGGCCACCAGGTCCCACACCGCGTCGGCCAGGGCCTCCTTGGGGCCGTGGGCGACCGGGGTCTCGGTGCCGTCGGCACCCAGGATCACGGCCTCGTTCTCCTCGGAGCCGAAGGTGCGGCGCTCCCCCACCTCGTTCACCACGAGCAGGTCGCAGCCCTTGCGCTTGAGCTTGCTGCGGCCGTTGGCGAGGACGTCGTCGGTCTCGGCGGCGAAGCCGACGATCACCTGTCCGGGGCGGGGCCGGCCGGCGGAGATCTCGGCGAGGATGTCGGGGTTGCGGACCAGGGCGATGGGGGCGGGCTCCTGGTCGTCCTTCTTCTTGATCTTGCCGGTGGCGTAGGCGGCAGGCCGGAAATCGGCGACGGCGGCGGCCATGACCACGGCGTCGGCGTCGGCGGCGGCCCGCAGCACCTCCTCGCGCAGCTGCACGGCGGTGCCCACGGGCACCACGTCCACTCCGGCCGGGTCGGGCAGGGCGGTGTTGGCGGCGATCAGGGTGACCCGGGCGCCCCGGGCGGCGGCGGTACGGGCGAGGGCGTAGCCCTGCTTGCCGGAGGAGCGGTTGCCGAGGAAGCGGACGGGGTCCAGGGGCTCGCGGGTGCCCCCGGCGCTGACGACGACGTGCCGGCCCTTGAGGTCGGGCCCGGTGACGCCGCGGGCCAGCACCCGGCGGCACACCTCGAAGATCTCGGCGGGCTCGGGCAGCCGGCCCTTGCCGGTGTCCACGCCGGTGAGGCGGCCGACGGCCGGCTCGATCACGACGGCGCCGCGGGCGCGCAGGGTGGCCACGTTGTCCCGGGTGGCCGGATGCTCCCACATCTCGGTGTGCATGGCGGGCGCGAAGACGACCGGGCAGCGGGCGGTGAGCAGGGTGTTGGTGAGCAGGTCGTCGGCGAGGCCGTGCGCGGCCCTGGCCAGCATGTCGGCGGTGGCCGGGGCGACCACCACCAGGTCGGCCTGCTGCCCGATGCGCACGTGCGGCACCTCGTGCACGTCGTCCCAGACCTCGGTCGCCACGGGGTTGCCGGAGAGCGCGGACCAGGTGGCGGCCCCGACGAAGTTCAGCGCGGAGGCCGTGGGCACGACGCGGACGTCGTGTCCGGACTCCGTCAGTCTCCGGAGCAGCTCGCACGCCTTGTACGCGGCGATGCCGCCGCTGACTCCCAGAACGACCCTCGGCTTGTCCACCGTCTCTCCCCGGACCTCGGAAATGTGCGACCACCACCATGAGACACCACAGGCCCGGCAGACGTGCTGCCGGGCCTGTGGAAAAGTCAGCGAAGACCAGCTGATACGACTTACTGACCGGGGCCCTCGACGGCCTCGGAGGTCAGCAGTCCCGCGTTGATCTCGCGCAGGGCGATCGAGAGCGGCTTCTCGTGGACATGGGTGTCGACGAGGGGACCGACGTACTCGAGGAGACCCTCGCCGAGCTGCGAGTAGTACGCGTTGATCTGACGGGCCCGCTTGGCCGCGTAGATCACGAGGCTGTACTTCGAGTCGGTGGCCTCGAGGAGCTCGTCGATCGGCGGGTTGATGATGCCCTCGGGCGCGGAGATGGAAGAGGACACGCTCTACCTTCCGATGGATGGGGATTCGGTCTCGGTGACCGCCGACGACGATTCGGCAACGATCACACGACGTTCATCAAGGCTAGCAGCTCACGGGCGACGTCCTCGACGGAGGTGTTGACCAGGGTCACATCGAACTCCGGCTCGGCCGCCAGCTCCGTCTTGGCGGCCTCGAGCCGGCGCTCGATCACCTCCGGCGGCTCGGTGCCCCGCCCGGTGAGCCTGCGCACCAGCTCCTCCCAGGAGGGCGGAGCCAGGAAGACCAGCTGTGCGTCGGCCATGGACTCCCGCACCTGCCGGGCGCCCTGGAGATCGATCTCCAGCAGCACCGGCACGCCCGCCTCCAGGTGCTCGATGACCGCCTGGCGGGGTGTGCCGTAGCGGTTGCCGGCGAACTCGGCCCACTCCAGCAGCTCACCGTTGGCGATCAGCTTGTCCATCTCCTCGTCGGAGACGAAGAAGTAGTGGACACCGTGCTGCTCGCCCGGACGGGGCTTGCGGGTCGTCGCCGACACCGAGAGCCAGACCTCGGGGTGTTCCTTGCGCATATGGGCGACGACCGTGCTCTTGCCGACCCCCGAGGGGCCGGAGAGCACGGTCAGTCGCGGACGTTCGTCCGGGGGCACGGGGGTCGTCCCCCGGGGTGTTGCAGCCATGCGGCGATTATTCCAGCAAAGCCGGGGTGCCCGGGAATCAGGACCCGGTGCTGCCGAACTCACGCTCCAGGGAGGCGATCTGGTTGGACCCGAGACCCCGGACGCGGCGGCTCTCGGAGATGCCCAGTCGCTCCATGATCTGCTTGGCGCGGACCTTGCCGACGCCCGGCAGCGACTCGAGCAGGGCGGAGACCTTCATCTTGCCGATGACGTCGTTCTCCTGGCCCTGCTTGATGACCTCGTGCAGGGAGGCGCCGGAGTGCTTGAGTCGATTCTTGACCTCGGCCCGCTCCCGGCGAGCCGCGGCGGCCTTTTCGAGCGCGGCTGCGCGCTGTTCAGGGGTAAGGGGCGGAAGAGCCACGCCTACGTCACCTCGGATGTCGAACTGTCGGATACGGACCGGTGAGGAACCTAGTCGCCCCACACCTGGGGAGCCACGAGCAACACACGCTTGCCCGTTCTCTCGTCGGAGACTAGCGGTCAACTCCGCAAGAGTCAGCGAGAACAGCGGAAAAGTCCTGGTCAGCCTCCGGCAGGACGGACATTGAGGACATATTGCCCCGGTTTTGTGAAGGTATCCATACCCGAGCAGCCCTCCGTGCCCCCTGTGAGAGGCTCAGACCGCGCCCACCGCGGCCCTGATCTCCTCCGCGAACCGGTCCGCGGCGTCACGCAGCGCGACCGCGTCGGGACCGTGGCGCAACACCCCCCGGCTGACGTTCGGCACCACATTGCGCACCGCGGCGCCGAAAACCGCCGGAAGATCGGCCGCCTTCGCCCCCTGGGCGCCGATGCCGGGCGCCAGGATCGGCCCGTTGACGTCCAGGTCGTACGACGACAGGTCACCCAGCGTGGCGCCGACCACCGCGCCGAAGGACCCCAGCGGCTCCTGACCCGCGTTCTCCACCGCCAGGTGCCCGAGCATGGTGGCGCCCACGCTCCGCCCGTCCTGCCGCACCGCGTGCTGCACCTCGCCGCCCTCCGGGTTGGAGGTCAGGGCCAGCACGAACAGGCCAGTGCCGCTCTCCCGGGCCAGCGCGACGGCCGGGCTGAGCGAGCCGTAGCCGAGGTACGGCGAGACGGTGAGCGCGTCGGAGAACAGCGGGGCGTCCTTGCGCAGGAAGGCCTCGGCGTAGGCGGCCATGGTGGAGCCGATGTCGCCGCGCTTGGCGTCCATCACCACCAGCGCACCGGCCTGCCGCGCCTCCCGCACGGTCGTCTCCAGCACGGCGACGCCGCGGGAGCCGAAGCGCTCGAAGAAGGCGCTCTGCGGCTTCAGGACCGCCACCCGGTCCGCCACCGCCTCGACCACGGTGCGGCTGAACCGCTCCAGGCCCGTCACGTCGTCGTCCAGGCCCCACTCGGCCAGCAGGGAGGCGTGCGGGTCGATGCCCACGCACAGCGGTCCGCGTTCGTCCATGGCCCGGCGCAGCCGGGCGCCGAAGGGTTCGAGTCCGCTCATCGGGAAGTCCTCACATCGGCGCCCACCGCGTCGGCGAGCGTGGCGTACGGGCTGGTGCGCAGCCGCGCGGCGAGCCCCTTGTGGACGGAGCGGGCCCAGAAGGGGCCCTGGTAGATGAAGCCGCTGTACCCCTGGATCAGCGTGGCCCCGGCCAGGATGCGCTGCCAGGCGTCCTCGGCGTTCTCGATGCCCCCCACGCCGACCAGGGTGATCCGGTCGCCCACACGGGCGTACAGGCGCCGCAGCACCTCGAGGGAGCGCGCCTTCAGGGGTGCGCCGGACAGGCCGCCGGTCTCCTTCACCAGCGCGGGGTCGGAACGCAGCCCGAGCCCCTCGCGCGCGATCGTGGTGTTGGTGGCGATGATCCCGTCCAGGCCGAGGTCGACGGCCAGGTCGGCGACGGCGTCGATGTCCTCGTCGGCCAGATCGGGGGCGATCTTGACCAGCAGCGGGACCCGGCGGCCCGGCACGCTGCGGTCGGCGGCCTCGCGGACCGCGGTCAGCAGCGGCCGCAGCTGGTCCACGGCCTGCAGGTTCCGCAGCCCCGGGGTGTTCGGCGAGGAGACGTTCACGACCAGGTAGTCCGCGTACGGCGCCAGGCGCTCGGCGGACTTCACGTAGTCGGCGACGGCCTGCTCCTCGGGCACGGCCTTGGTCTTGCCGATGTTGACGCCGACGACCGTCCTGAAGACGGGCCGTCGGGCGGCGAGGCGGGCGGCGACCCGCAGGGAGCCGTCGTTGTTGAAGCCCATGCGGTTGATCAGGGCCCGGTCCTCGACCAGGCGGAACAGCCGCTTCTTGGGGTTGCCGGGCTGCGGCTCCCCGGTGACGGTGCCGATCTCGACGTGGTCGAAGCCGGTCATCGCCAGGCCGTCGATGCCGACGGCGTTCTTGTCGAAGCCCGCGGCGAGGCCGAAGGGGCTGTGCAGGCGCAGCCCCAGGGCCTCGGTGCGCAGCTCCCGGTAGCGGGGCGCCAGCACGGCGGCGACAAAGGCCCGCAGCACCGGCACCCGGGCCACCAGGCGGATCCAGCGGAAGGCGAGCTGGTGGGCCCGCTCGGGGTCCATGTGCCGGAAGACCAGGCGGAAGAAGAGCTGATACATCTCGAGTCCTCACACGGAGGGGGGACGCCGCTTCCGGCGTCCCCCCTCATCGGCGGCTAAGGGCCCGCGCCCGTAGGGGGCGCGGGGAGCTGCAGGGCCGGCCACGGCCGGACCGCGGCGGTGGACGCTAGTCGCGGGCCGCGATCAGGCGCTCGGCGTGCTCCTGCAGCGAGCGGACGCTGACCTCGCCGCGGTTGAGGGCGTCGATGCCCTGGACCGCCGCAGCCAGCGCCTGGACCGTCGTCAGGCAGGGCACCGAGCGGGCCACCGCCGCCGTGCGGATGTCGTAGCCGTCGAGGCGGCCGCCGGTGCCGTACGGGGTGTTGACGATCAGGTCGACCTCGCCGTCGTGGATGAGCTGCACGATGGTCCTCTCGCCGCCGGGGCCGGGGCCCTCGGAGTGCTTGCGCACCACCGTGGCGTTGATGCCGTTGCGCTTGAGCACCTCGGCCGTGCCGGAGGTCGCGAGCAGCTCGAACCCGTGCGCCACCAGCTCGCGCGCCGGGAAGATCATCGAGCGCTTGTCGCGGTTGGCGACCGAGATGAACGCCCGCCCCTTGGTCGGCAGCGGACCGTAGGCGCCCGCCTGCGACTTGGCGTACGCCGTGCCGAAGACGCTGTCGATGCCCATGACCTCGCCGGTGGAGCGCATCTCCGGGCCGAGCACGGTGTCGACCCCGCGGCCGTGGATGTCCCGGAAGCGGGACCAGGGCAGCACGGCCTCCTTGACGGAGATCGGAGCGTCCAGCGGCAGCTCGCCGCCGTCGCCCCTCGCCGGGAGCAGCCCCTCGGCGCGCAGCTCGGCGATGGTGGCGCCCAGCGAGATCCGGGCTGCGGCCTTGGCCAGCGGCACCGCGGTCGCCTTCGAGGTGAAGGGCACGGTGCGCGAGGCGCGCGGGTTGGCCTCGAGGACGTAGAGGATGTCGCCGGCCATCGCGAACTGGATGTTGATCAGTCCGCGCACGCCGACGCCGCGGGCGATGGCCTCGGTGGAGGCGCGCAGCCGCTTGATGTCGAAGCCGCCCAGGGTGATCGGGGGCAGGGCGCACGCCGAGTCACCGGAGTGGATGCCGGCCTCCTCGATGTGCTCCATGACGCCGCCGAGGTACAGCTCGTGGCCGTCGTAGAGCGCGTCGACGTCGATCTCGATGGCGTCGTCGAGGAACCGGTCCACCAGGACCGGCCGGGACGGGCTGATCTCGGTCGACTCGGCGATGTACGTCTCCAGCCGGGCCTCGTCGTAGACGATCTCCATGCCGCGTCCGCCCAGCACGTAGGAGGGACGGACGAGGACCGGGTAGCCGATCTCGTCGGCGATGGCCTTGGCCTCGGCGAAGGTGGTCGCGGTGCCGTGCTTGGGGGCCGGCAGGCCGGCCTCCTTCAGGACCCGGCCGAAGGCGCCGCGGTCCTCGGCGGCGTGGATGGCCTCGGGCGGGGTGCCGACGATCGGCACCCCGTTGTCCTTGAGCGCCTGGGACAGGCCGAGCGGGGTCTGCCCGCCGAGCTGGACGATCACCCCGGCGACCGGCCCCGCCTGCTGCTCGGCGTGGACGATCTCCAACACGTCCTCGAGCGTGAGCGGCTCGAAGTACAGGCGGTCGGAGGTGTCGTAGTCGGTGGAGACGGTCTCCGGGTTGCAGTTGACCATCACGGTCTCGTACCCGGCGTCGCTCAGCGCGAAGGAGGCGTGGACGCAGGAGTAGTCGAACTCGATGCCCTGGCCGATGCGGTTCGGTCCCGAGCCCAGGATGATCACGGCCGGCTTCTCGCGCGGCGCGACCTCGGTCTCCTCGTCGTAGGACGAGTAGAAGTACGGGGTGCGCGCGGCGAACTCGGCGGCGCAGGTGTCGACCGTCTTGTAGACCGGGCGGATGCCGAGGGCGTGCCGCACCTCGCGGACCACGTCCTCGCGCAGGCCCCGGATCCCGGCGATCTGCTGGTCGGAGAAGCCGTGCCGCTTGGCCTCGGCGAGCAGTTCGGGGGTGAGCTCGGGCGCCTCGGCGAGCTCGTCGGCGATCTCCTTGATCAGGAAGAGCTGGTCGACGAACCAGGGGTCGATCCTGGTGTGCTCGAAGATCTCCTCGGGGGTGGCGCCGGCGCGGATGGCCTGCATCACGGTGTTGATGCGGCCGTCGGTCGGGCGCACGCACTCCCTGAGCAGCTCGTCCTTGTCACCGGGGTCGCCGGTGAAGGTGAACTGGCTGCCCTTCTTCTCCAGCGAGCGCAGCGCCTTCTGGAAGGCCTCGGTGAAGTTGCGGCCGATGGCCATGGCCTCGCCGACCGACTTCATGGTGGTGGTCAGCGTGGAGTCGGCGCCGGGGAACTTCTCGAAGGCGAAGCGGGGCGCCTTGACGACCACGTAGTCCAGGGTCGGCTCGAAGGAGGCCGGGGTCTCCTGGGTGATGTCGTTGGGGATCTCGTCGAGGGTGTAGCCGACGGCGAGCTTGGCGGCGATCTTGGCGATGGGGAAGCCGGTCGCCTTGGAGGCGAGCGCCGAGGAGCGCGAGACGCGCGGGTTCATCTCGATCACGATGACGCGCCCGTCCGCCGGGTTCACCGCGAACTGGATGTTGCAGCCGCCGGTGTCGACACCGACCTCGCGGATCACGGCGATGCCGATGTCGCGCAGGATCTGGTACTCGCGGTCGGTGAGGGTCATCGCCGGCGCCACGGTGATCGAGTCACCGGTGTGCACGCCCATGGGGTCGAAGTTCTCGATGGAGCAGACGACCACCACGTTGTCGTGCTTGTCGCGCATCAGCTCCAGCTCGTACTCCTTCCAGCCGAGGATGGACTCCTCCAGGAGCACCTCGGTGGTCGGCGAGAGGGCGAGGCCCTGCCCCGCGATGCGGCGCAGTTCCTCCTCGTCGTGCGCGAAGCCGGATCCCGCGCCGCCCATGGTGAAGGAGGGCCGGACCACGACCGGGTAGCCGCCGAGTTCCTCGACGCCTTTGAGGACGTCGTCCATGGAATGGCAGATGTAGGAGCGGGCGGACTCGCCGTGGCCGGTCTTGGCGCGGACGGCCTCGACGACCTCCTTGAACTCGTCGCGGTCCTCGCCCTTGCGGATGGCCGCCACATTGGCGCCGATCAGCTCGACGCCGTACTTCTCCAGGACGCCGTTCTCGTGCAGCGAGATCGCCGTGTTCAGGGCCGTCTGGCCGCCCAGGGTGGGCAGCAGGGCGTCGGGACGCTCCTTGGCGATGATCTTCTCGACGAACTCCGGGGTGATCGGCTCGACGTAGGTGGCGTCGGCGATCTCCGGGTCGGTCATGATCGTCGCCGGGTTGGAGTTGACCAGCACGACGCGCAGGCCCTCGGCCTTGAGCACCCGGCACGCCTGGGTGCCGGAGTAGTCGAACTCGGCGGCCTGGCCGATGACGATCGGGCCGGAGCCGATGACCAGGACGGACTGGATATCGGTGCGCTTAGGCACGCTGGCCCTCCATCAGGTTGACGAAGCGGTCGAACAGGTAGGCGGCGTCGTGCGGGCCCGCTGCCGCTTCGGGGTGGTACTGGACGCTGAAGGCCGGCTTGTCGAGCAGCCTGAGACCCTCCACCACGTTGTCGTTGAGGCAGACGTGGGAGACCTCCGCGCGGCCGTAGGGGGTCTCGGAGACCTTGTCGAGCGGGGCGTCGACGGCGAAGCCGTGGTTGTGCGCGGTGACCTCCACCTTGCCGGTGGTGCGGTCCTGCACGGGCTGGTTGATGCCGCGGTGGCCGTACTTCAGCTTGTAGGTGCCGAAGCCGAGGGCGCGGCCGAGGATCTGGTTGCCGAAGCAGATGCCGAACAGCGGGGTGCCGCGCTCGAGGACGGCCCGCATCAGCGCCACGGCGTGGTCGGCGGTGGCCGGGTCGCCGGGGCCGTTGGAGAAGAAGACACCGTCGGGGTTCACCGCGTAGACGTCCTCGGTGCTCGCCGTGGCGGGCAGGACGTGCACCTCGATGCCGCGCTCGGCCATGCGGTGCGGGGTCATGCCCTTGATGCCGAGGTCGACGGCGGCGACCGTGTACTTCTTCTCGCCGAGGGCGGGCACCACGTACGGCTCGGTGGTGGAGACCTCGGCGGAGAGGTCGGCGCCCTTCATCTCGGGGACCTGGCGCACCTCGGCGAGCATGGTGCCCGCGTCGGGCAGCGCCTCGCCGGAGAAGATGCCGACGCGCATGGCGCCGCGCTCGCGCAGATGGCGGGTGAGGGCGCGGGTGTCGATGCCGCAGATGCCGACCACGCCCTGGGCGCGCAGCTCGTCGTCGAGGGTGCGGCGGGAGCGCCAGCTGGACGGGACCCGTGCGGGGTCGCGCACGACGTAGCCGGAGACCCAGATCTTCCTGGACTCCATGTCCTCGTCGTTGACCCCGGTGTTGCCGATGTGCGGGGCGGTCATCACGACCACCTGGCGGTGGTACGAGGGGTCGGTGAGGGTCTCCTGGTAGCCGGTCATCCCGGTGGAGAACACGGCTTCGCCGAAGGTCACCCCCACGGCCCCGTAGGCACGGCCCCGGAACATCCGGCCGTCCTCGAGGACGAGTACGGCGGGAGCGGTGTGCCTGTGCGAGGCCGCTCCCCTGGTGGAGGTCGTCATCGTTCGGCGCCTTCCGTGCGGTGGTTCTCGGTCATGGAGTTGAGGGTGTCGGCCCACTCGGTGTGCTCGGCGGCGTGGTCGGAGCGGAAGCCGGAGTCGATCAGCCGCTCGCCGTGCTCCCAGGTCACCACCAGCAGGCCGCCCTCGGTGAGGACCTTGCCGGCGATGCCCTTGTCGAGCCGGGCGCCGCGCAGCGCGCGGGCCGGGATGAAGAAGTCCTGCGCGCCGGGGCGCACGACGTCCAGTCCCGCGTCGGTGAGCGTGAGCTCGGCCCGGCTGCGGGTGCCCAGGCCGTGCGCCACGATGCGGTCGAGCCACTGCCCCGCGGTGGTGGAGCCGTGGTAGCGGCCGCTCATGCTCAGTCTGGCCGGGCCGGGCTCGTCCGGCGCGCTGTGCAGCTCCGGCAGGTCGCCCTGGAGCGTGCCGCGCCACTTCCAGCCCTCGCGCATCAGCCAGTAGACGAGCGCGACGAACAGGGCGAGGCCGACGACCCAGCCGATGCGGGCGGCCCAGTCGGTCACTTCCGCCGATTCCTTCTCGGCGGCCAGCAGGATCAGAGGTGTCACGTGAGCTTCCCGTCGACGAGCGTGGCCTTGCCCCGCAGCCAGGTGTGGGTGACACGGCCCGGCAGCACGCGTCCCTCGTAGGGGGTGTTGCGGCTGCGCGAGGCGAAGCCCGCGGGGTCCACCGGGCCACGGTAGGCGGTGTCGACGAGGGTGAGGTTGGCAGGCTCACCTGCCGAGACGGGACGGCCGTGGCCCTCGGCCCGTCCGATGCGCGCGGGCGTGAAGGACATCCGCTCGGCGACGCCCGCCCAGTCCAGCAGTCCGGTGTCGACCATGGTCTCCTGGACCACCGAGAGCGCGGTCTCCAGGCCGACCATGCCCATGGCGGCCGCGGCCCACTCGCAGTCCTTGTCCTCGTGGGGGTGCGGGGCGTGGTCGGTGGCGACGATGTCGATGGTGCCGTCGGCGAGCGCCTCGCGCAGCGCCATCACGTCACGCTCGGTGCGCAGCGGCGGGTTGACCTTGTAGACCGGGTTGTAGGTGCGCACCAGCTCGTCGGTGAGCAGCAGGTGGTGCGGGGTGACCTCGGCGGTGACGTCGATGCCGCGGGACTTGGCCCAGCGGACGATCTCCACGGACCCGGCGGTCGACAGGTGGCAGATGTGCACCCGGGAGCCGACGTGGTCGGCGAGCAGCACGTCCCGGGCGATGATCGACTCCTCGGCGACGGCCGGCCAGCCGCCGAGGCCCAGCTCGGCGGAGACGACGCCCTCGTTCATCTGGGCGCCCTCGGTGAGCCGGGGCTCCTGCGCGTGCTGGGCGATCACCCCGCCGAAGGCCTTCACGTACTCCAGGGCGCGCCGCATGATCACGGCGTCGTGGACGCACTTGCCGTCGTCGGAGAAGACGGTGACCTGTGCGGCGGACTCGTGCATGGCGCCCAGCTCGGCGAGCTTCCGGCCCTCCAGGCCGACGGTGACGGCGCCGATCGGCTGCACATCGCAGTAGCCGTGCTCCTTGCCGAGCCGCCACACCTGCTCCACCACGCCGGCGGTGTCGGCGACGGGGAATGTGTTGGCCATGGCGAACACGGAGGTGTAGCCGCCGGCGGCGGCGGCGCGGGTGCCGGTGAGGACCGTCTCGGAGTCCTCACGGCCGGGCTCGCGCAGATGGGTGTGCAGGTCGACCAGGCCGGGCAGCAGCACCCTGCCGTCGGCCTCGACGACCTCGGCGCCCTCGGCGGACAGCCCGGTGCCGGTCTCGGCGATGGTCTCGCCGTCGATCAGGACGTCCTGCGCCTCGCCGCCGAGCACCTTCGCACCACGGATCAGGGTCTTGCTCATCTGTCTCACTTCTCCTCGGTGGTACGGGCGGGGGTGACGGCGGGCTCGTTGCCGCCCAGCAGCAGGTAGAGGACGGCCATCCGGATGGACACGCCGTTGGTGACCTGCTCGGTCACGGTGCAGCGGGGGGAGTCGGCGACCTCGGCGGTGATCTCCATGCCGCGGACCATCGGGCCGGGATGCATCACGACGGCGTGCTCGGGCATCCGCGCCATGCGGTCGCCGTCCAGGCCGTAGCGGCGGGAGTACTCGCGCTCGGTGGGGAAGAACGCGGCGTTCATCCGCTCGCGCTGGACGCGCAGCATCATCACGGCGTCCGACTTGGGCAGCGTGGAGTCGAGGTCGTAGGAGACCTCGCAGGGCCAGGTGTCGACGCCGACCGGCAGCAGGGTGGGCGGGGCGACCAGGGTGACCTCGGCGCCGAGGGTGTGCAGCAGGTCGACGTTGGAGCGGGCGACCCGGCTGTGCAGGACGTCGCCGACGATGGTGATGCGGCGGCCGGAGAGGTCCTGGCCGATCCCGGCGTCCGGGCCGATCAGCCGGCGCCGCATGGTGAAGGCGTCGAGCAGCGCCTGGGTGGGGTGCTGGTGGGTGCCGTCGCCGGCGTTGATGACGTGGGCGTCGATCCAGCCGGAGGTGGCCAGGCGGTAGGGGGCGCCGGAGGCTCCGTGGCGGATGACCACGGCGTCGACGCCCATCGCCTCCAGCGTCTGGGCGGTGTCCTTCAGCGACTCGCCCTTGGAGACGCTGGAGCCCTTGGCGGAGAAGTTGATGACGTCGGCGGACAGCCGCTTCTCGGCGGCCTCGAAGGAGATCCGGGTGCGGGTGGAGTCCTCGAAGAAGAGGTTGACCACGGTACGGCCGCGCAGGGTGGGCAGTTTCTTGATGGGCCGGTCCGCGACCCGGGCCATCTCCTCGGCGGTGTCGAGGATCAGGACGGCGTCGTCGCGGGTGAGGTCGGCGGCCGAGATGAGATGACGCTGCATCTGTCAGGCTCCGTAAGGCAGTTCATTCGGGAGATTCTGGGAGGAACCGGAGCAGAACCAGGGCAGAACCGGGCCGGGCGGGC
>Ga0207873_1002256_pt1 | contig 16362 bp, 15 predicted proteins | sample BGWIniCompost_FD_187373 | JGI IMG/M metagenome (GOLD analysis project Ga0207873, IMG submission 187373) | Cellulose adapted compost microbial communities from Newby Island Compost Facility, Milpitas, CA, USA - BGW Initial Compost (SPAdes)... ...
CTGCTCGGCCGACCCGGTCCGCCGCTGCGGCTGCCGGGCCGTGATCGGCGGTAGCGGGGACGCCGAGCGGAGGCGCCGGAGCGGGACAGGCGCGGGGCGTTGACAAAGCCACGTCGACACCGCACTCTCCTGTCGAATTCGCCTGTCAGTTCTCGAACGGGGCGGCCGCTGTGCTGGGCCGCTTTTTCTGTGGAGAGGAACCGATGCGTGCGCTGGTGCTGGGCGCGGGGCTGCAAGGGTCGGCCTGCGCATACGACCTGTTGCGAAACGACGCCGTCGAACGCGTCATTCTCGCGGACGTGAACCTGGACCGCCTGCCGCCGTTCCTGGAGGCGGACCGCCGGGGCTCGCGGCTCGAGCTCCTGCAGCTGGACGCGCGGAACGAGGACGCGGTCCTCGCGGCGATGGGCCGGGCGGACGCGTGCATGAACGCGCTGCCGTACTACTTCAATCTCGAGATGGCGACGCTGGCGGTGCGCGCGGGCATCCACTATGCCGACCTCGGCGGCAACACGGCCATCGTCTTCCAGCAACTCCAGCTCAACGACCAGGCGAAGGCGCACGGGGTGAGCGTGATCCCGGACTGCGGGCTCGCGCCGGGGATGGTGAACATCCTGGCCGCGGCGGGCATCCGTGAGCTGGATCGGACGGACACGGTGAAGATCCGGGTCGGCGGCCTGCCGCAACACCCGGAGCCGCCACTGAATTACCAGATCGTGTACTCGCTGGAAGGCGTGCTGGACTACTACACCACGGCCTCGTGGGTGCTGCGGGAAGGCGAACCGCGGCAGGTCGAGGCGCTGTCCGAGATCGAGCCGGTGGAGTTCCCCGCGCCGGTCGGCACGCTCGAGGCGTTCCACACGGCCGGCGGGCTGTCCACGCTGCCGTGGACCTATCAGGGCAAGGTCCGCACGATGGAGTACAAGACGCTGCGCTACCCGGGCCACGCGGAGATCATGCGCGCGATCCGGGATCTGGGCCTGCTCGGCACGGAGCCGGTGGAGGTGAACGGCGAGCGGGTCGTCCCGCGGAAGCTGTTCATCGCGTGCGTTGAGCCGCGGCTGCGGCGGCCGGAGGGCCGCGACCTCGTGGCGCTGCGCGTCGAGGTGGAGGGCGAGAAGGGGGGGCGGCCGCGCCGCATCGTCTACGACCTGCTGGACTACTACGACGAGGAGACCGGCATCAGCGCGATGGAGCGCACGACCGGCTTCTCCCTCGCCATCACGGGCGTGATGCAGGTGGACGGCCGCATCGCGGAGCGCGGCGTCTTCACGCCGGACCAGGGCGTTCCGGCCGACGCGTACATCGGCGAGCTGGAGCGGCGCGGCGTGCGGATCGGCAAGCGAGTCGAGTAGCAAGCGCTCCATTCCCCGCGTGACTGCCGCCGCGGTGCGGCGCACGAAAATGCGTGCGCTGCGCCGCGGCGGTCTTGCGTCTGTACGGGGAACGCAAATTGCGACTTAGGCTTGCGGGCCGGGTCGCGGCAGCCCCGGCGGGTGCAGTCTGGGGGAAGGAGGAACGCTTCGATGGCCGACATCAACGTCGAGCGCAAGGGCCCTTCGGTCTGGCCGTGGATCATCGGTCTGCTGGTGCTTGCGCTCCTGATCTGGGCGATCGCGGAGATGGTCGACACGGACGAGACGCAGGTCGCCGAGGTCGAGGAGGTGGAGCCCGCGGCGCCGCCGGCAGCGGTCCCCGCACCGACCATGGAGCCGGGAGCGGGCCAAGCCGTCGAGCTGGGGACGCTGATGCCGCTGGGCGCGGATGACGCCGGGCGCACGATCATGGCCCGCGGCACGGTCGTGGGTGAGCCCACCGAAGAGGGCTACTGGATCCTCACGGATCAGGACGCCGTGCTGTTCGTCGCGACGGAGGAGGAGCGCGGCACCGGCGAATCGGTCCAGGTCACGGGACGGCTCACGCAGGCGACGGGCGAGCAGGCCAGGGTATGGCGCGAAAACGCCAAGCTCCGGCCGGCCGCCGGCTGGACGGTCCACGAGGACATCTTCATCGCGCCCACCGCCGGCGGGCAGCAGCAGGCCGCGCCGGGCGCGACCGGGACACAGCAGCCGACCGACACCGGGGCGGGCGCTACGGGCACGACGCCCTCGATGCAACCAGGCACCCGCTCGCCGGGCACGACGCAACAGACGCCGTGAGCGACCGCGGGCGACCCGGGCAAAGGCCCCCGTTCGCGGGGGCCTTTTCTTTGCGGTGTTAACAGCGCAGGCAGCCCACGGCATCTGGAGGGACCGCGGCACTCCCGTGGCTCGGCGTGGCACCGTTCGGTACACGGTTCTTCGACGGGAGGGGCCGGAAATCGGCGAGAGACCGGAGAAATGGAACCGCTCGCGGCGGTTCTCGCTCCGTTGTCGTCGGGCTGCTGGCCGTGCCGGCGGCGTCTGGCCGATCTTCCAGGCGAGCCGTGGCAAGGCCGCTACAGTTGTCGATGACGACGGTCGCGCGGCGCCGTTCCCCGCGGCAGGCCGCGCACTCGTCGGGCGACTCACGGCGTCGAGCCGGGTCGGGACCAGGCCCGGCGGCCAGGGCGAACCGCGTTGTGCAACGCAGCCTGCCGCGGTAGGCAAACCTGCCTGCCGCGGCAGCAGGAATCGTCCGGCCCGGGCGTGCGCTCGATCCGGGAGCAGTACATACGAGGGTGCTCGACCGCGATCCTGGCACGCTGACCCCGGAGGCAGCCATGAGATTCCTGCGGAAGGGCTGGACGGCCGCGCTGACGCTGGCGCTCGCAACCCCGGTTGCGGCGCAGGAGCACGAGGTCGCCCGGCGCACGTTCACGTTCATCGAGAACGACCTGACGATCGAGGTGGTGGGGCAATCGCCCGGCGCGCTACACATCATCCGCGGCCAGCCCGGGCAGATCGAGGTGGCCGCGCGCGCATCGGATGGCATCGCCGGTTTCGGCCTCGCGGGCGAGGCGCGCAATCGGCTGAAGTTGACGGCGGTCGGCGCGGAACGTGTGACGTTCCTCGTCGTCGTGCCATCCGAGCTGCGGGTGCGCGTCGAGCTGCCCGACCAGCCGGTGGCGGAGATCATGGGCTCGCTCGACCAGGCCGCGTCCTATAGCTGGCTCGGCGCCACCGAGGCGCCGGGCCCAGGGCCCTCGCCCGCGCCGCCCCCGCCCAACGGGGCTTCGCCCGCCAGCTTCGTAGACGAAGGGCTGTACGTTTCGTACGCCCGGCTGCGTGCGCCCGAGACCGTCTCGATCCCGCACGGGATGCCGCTTCGGCGGATCGCCGTGCGCTGGGAAGGCAGGGAGTTCCGCGTCGCGGGCAACCGCGAGGTCGGCGTGCTCGAGCGTGGCAGCAAGGCGCTCGAGCTCGAGGCGGACAGCCGCGTGAGCGAGCTCGTGCTCAACGTGCCGGCTGCGGCGCGTGACTTCGTGCTGCGCATCGGCGACACGTCCGCGCTCGTGGTGAAGGACGGCCAGGCCGCGGTGCTATGCAGCCCCGTGATCGATCAGACCCTCGATGGCGGCCGGCGCTGGTTCACGTTCACGCCGGAAAACGGCAAGCTGACGTGCCGTGGCGGCAGGCCCGCCGGCAGCAGCGCACGCACCGCGGACTGACGGGCACGGCCCGCTCACTGCATGTAGAGGACACTGGCGGCCCCGCCGCTGCTGCGGCGGCGGGGCCCCGCAATCTCACACCTCGGGAGGTGGTCCATGAGACCGCGAGTGAGGCCGCCGGAATGGGTGCTCGAGGAGATGTACAAGACGGGCCGCCGCTGGATGGCCGCGCGCGCCAGGCAGCGGCGCGCCGGCAACGCGTTCGGCGAGGCGACGGCTGGTGACAACCCGCCCGCGTACATGAACGCGCGCGAGTCCGAGCGCGCGATGGCCGATGCAGACGGGCTGCGCCGCCGCTTCGAGGAGCTCGCCGACGAGTTCATCAACCGCGTCGAGCGGGAGTAGGCGGCCGGCCGACACGCTCGATCCCCCGCCCCTGGCGCCCGCGGACCCGCCGCCTGGCGCAGGGGCGCAGCGCGCACGCATGAACCGGTGGCGGCCCGGCCCCGCGGCCCGTAGATTCGGCGCCGCCAGCCGACAATACGGACCGCTGCCACCGGAGCCGACAGCATGCGTGCTCGTCTCGCCCTCGCACTCGCTCTCGCCGCAGCCACCATCACGCCGTTCGCAACGCAGGCGCAGACGCCCGCCGAGCGCGTCATCGCGATCCGCGCGGGCCGGCTGCTCGATCCCGCCACGGGCCGCGTCACCGAGAACGCGACCATCCTCGTGCGTGGTGAACGCGTCGCGGCGGTGGGAGCCGACGTGGCGGTCCCGAGCGGCGCCGAGGTGATCGACCTGGCCGGGCACACCGTCATGCCCGGCTTCATCGACATGCACACCCATCTGGACGGCGACCCCAGCGGCGGCTACCGCGACCACCGGCTGCACGAGTGGCCCGGCTACGCCGCGATCGTCGGCGTCAAGAACGCGCGCATCACGCTGCTCGCCGGGTTCACCACCGTGCGCAACCTCGGCTCCGACGAGTGGGCCGATATCGCGCTGCGCGACGCGATCAACAACGGCCTCGTGCCCGGCCCGCGCATCGTCGCGGCCGGCTTCTCGATCGGCAGCACCGGCGGACACTGCGACACCAACGGCTACCGCCCCGACCGCTACCCGCACCGTGGCGTCGAGCAGGGCATCGCCAACGGCGTGGACGAGGCGATGGCCGCCGTCCGGCACCAGATCAAGTACGGCGCCGACGTCATCAAGATCTGCGCGACCGGCGGCGTGCTCTCGGCCGGCGACGCGGTCGGCGTCCAGCAGCTCACCGAGGAGGAGATGCGGGCGATCGTGCGCGCGGCCACGATGGCCGAGCGCAAGGTCGCCGCGCACGCGCACGGGACCGAGGGCATCAAGGCCGCGATCCGCGCCGGCGTCGCCTCGATCGACCACGGCGCCATGCTGGACGACGAGGCGATCCGCCTCATGAAGGAGCACGGCACCTTCCTCGTCCCGACCCGGCTCGCCTTCGAATCCGTCGCCCGGGGCGCCCGTGAGGGCAAGCTCGCCCCCTGGGCCGCCACCAAGGCGCTCCAGGTCGAGGAGGCCGCCCGCGCGTCGTTCGCCGCCGCCGTCCGCGCTGGCGTCAACATCGCCTTCGGCACGGACGCCGGCGTCTTCCCCCACGGCGAGAACGCGGAGGAGTTCGTCCTCATGGTCCGCGGCGGGATGACCCCCGCGCAGGCGATCCGGAGCGCGACCGTGGACGCCGCCCGGCTGCTCGGCCGCGAGGCCGAGCTGGGCCGCATCGCGCCGGGTTACTACGCGGACATCGTAGCGGTGCGGGGGGATCCGCTGGCGGATGTCTCGCTGCTGCGTCAGGTGGCGTTCGTGATGAAAGGTGGGGTGGTGTACAAGCGGGACGGTGCCGAGGTCCAAGTTGCGGTGGGGCAATGAGATACGGCGTTGAAACATCTGTTGGAAAGGCCGGAATCCGGGCCGTGGAACCCCTTGAGCCGCGAGCCGATTTTGTGTATGTTAGGGGGCACAGAAAAAGGACCGAGCAGGGTGGTCAGTACCCTGATTCGATCGTAGGCCGTACTCTGCGGCCGGCGGGGGGCTCCCGGCGCGGTTCGGGAGCCCCCGCGCCTTTCTGAAAGGAGATCAATGGCCACGACGACCGTGAAGCGGAAGCGGCGGGCGCCGCACGTTGTGGTGCCGGAGCTCGTGCTGGCGGAGGCGACGGACGGCGAGCTGGTGGCTGCGCACCTGGGCGGGCATCCGGGGGCGTTCACGGAGCTGTACGACAGGTACCGTGACAAGCTCGTCCACTTCATTGCGCGGAAGACGGGTGACCGGGACCGGGCGGAGGACCTGGTGCAGGAGGCGTTCATCCGGGTGACGCGTCATTTGCACCGGTTCGACCAGTCGAAGAAGTTCTCGACGTGGATCTACACGATCTGCTCGAACCTGGCGAAGAACGAGCTGCGGAACCGCTCGCGGAACCCGCTGGTGCTGTTCCAGAAGCTGACGACGCACTGGGAGCCGGAGCATCGGCCGCTCCAGTTCGAGGACTCCTCGCTGCGGCCCGACAGCCTGTACCGGAAGCGGTACCTCCAGGAGATCGTCGAGAAGACGGTCGAGGAGCTGCCGGAGCACCATCGTCTGGTGTTCAAGCTGCGGGAGCTGGAGGGCAAGAGCTACGAGGAGATCGCGGAGATCACGGGCGTGAACCTGGGGACGGTGAAGAGCCGGCTGCACCGGGCGCGCACGAGCTTCGCCGAGCGGATCGAGCCGCTGCTGAACTGAGGACGAGCCACCGAGGCGTGCCGAGGCCGGCCTCACGAACGGGGCCGGCTTTTTTCTTGGGCTGGGGGCTCCGTGAGGCGCGAGGCGGGCGGATCAGCGATTCCGTTCCCGTTCCCGTCCTCGTTGCCGTTCCCGTGGAACGTGCACGTGCACGTGTACCTGTACGGGAGCGGGAACGTGAACCGGAGTGCCGCGATTTGACTGCAAGGCGAGCGAGCCGCATTCTCCGGCTCCGTACACTTACACGTACTCGTACTTCGTACTCGTAAACATCCACGTACACATCAACAAATGCGGGAGGAGCGTATGCCGGTACGGTCTGCGACCGCGGAGTGGTCGGGCACGTTGAGGGAGGGGCAGGGCACGATGCGGATGAAGAGCGGTGCTTACGAAGGGCCGTACTCGTTCGCGTCGCGCTTCGAGGAAGGGCAGGGCACGAACCCGGAGGAGCTGATCGCCGCGGCGCACGCGGGCTGCTTCTCGATGGCGCTCTCGGCGGGGCTGTCGCGCGCCGGGATCCGTCCGGAGCGGATCGAGACGACGGCGAAGGTGCATCTGGAGAAGGTGGGCGAGGGTTTCGCGATCACGCGGATCGACCTGGCGACGCAGGGGCGTGTGCCCGGGATCGACGAGGCGACGTTCCGCCAGCACGCGGAGGCGGCGAAGCAGAACTGCCCGGTGTCGAAGCTGCTCGCGGGCGCGGAGATCCGGCTGACGGAAGTGAGCCTGGTCGGCTGAGGGCGGCGCTGGCGGTTGGAAAAACGGGCGTGCACGTTCGACGTGCACGCCCGTTTTCGTTCAGGGCGTGAGGCGCGGCCGCTCGGCGGCGTTCGCGACGTGGCGGCCCAGCGCGAGGCCGAGCTCGGCGTAGCGCTGGAGTCCGGCCCACGGGAAGTCGGGCTTCCACTCGTCGCCGCGCTGGTGGTAGCGGTCCCAGCGCTCGAAGAGGCGCTGCTCCTCTTCCGGAGAAAGCCCCTCCCAGTCACGGCCCGGGATGATGAACGCGGCCGGCACGCCCTTCTGGAGGAACGGCCAGTAGTCGGAGTTGGGCCGCGCTCGCTCGAGCTGCGCGGTCCAGCCGCGCTCCTGCGCGATGCGCGCGGCATCTTCGCCGAGCGAGGAGTCCGCGCCGCCAGCGATGCGCCAGACGATGGGCGGTGCAGGGGGCGCGCCGGCATCGAGGTTGATCACGGCGACGGTGCGCTCGAGCGGGACGAGCGGCGCGGAGACGTAGTGCGTCGACCCCAACAGCCCCTGCTCCTCGCCCGTGAAGAAGAGGAAGAGGGTGGAGCGGGCGGGCGGGTCCTTCCTGATCTCGTCGGCGATCGCGAGCAGCATCGCGACGCCTGCCGCGTTGTCCGAGAAGCCGTTGAAGATCGAGTCGCCGTTCTCGTCGGGCGCGCCGATGCCGAGGTGGTCGTAGTGCGCGGTGAAGGCGACGACTTCGTCGCGGCGTGCCGGGTCGCTCCCGGGAATCAGCGCCGCGATGTTGTGTACGACGACGTCGTCCACGACCGAAGCGCCGCCCGGGCCATCCGCGCCGGCGCTGTCGGTGCGGAGCACGAAGTAGGTCGCGCCGTTGTCCGCACGCATGCGGCGGAGCGGGACGGGCTGGAGGTACTCACCGCCGGGCCCCGCGCCTTCGATGCCCATGCGGCGCAGCTCGCTGACGATGTAGAGCGCGGCGAGCCGCTCGCCGGGCGAGCCGGTGCCGCGGCCGCCGAGCAGGTCGTGCGCGAGGAAGTAGGTGTGCGCGCGCAGGGCGAGGGTGTCGATGGTCTGGCCGTGCGCGGCGGGAGCGATGAGCAGCAACAGGCCGGCCGCGAGACTCGGGCGCATCACTTCCTGACTCGATGAACGGTTTGGGTGGTTCAGTGCGTCCGGTGCCGCTACCCCGGGCGCGGGGCCCGGGGTCCGCGACGTCGGCGGGGGTGGCGTGCCGGCACGGCGGCCGGCCGCGTCATCGCACGGGTGAGGCGGTCCGTTGCGTCAGCCGGAGAGGACCATGTCGGCGTAGCCGTTGTTCGGGTCGCCGCCGCGCGCGAGCACGCGGTTCACGGTGCCGGGCCCGCGGTTGTAGGCGAGGAGGGCGAGGCGGACGTTGCCGTCGTACTGGTCGATGAGGTCGCGCAGGTAGTTGAAGCCGAGGCGCAGGTTGATCTCACGGTCGTAGAGATCCTCGCTGGTGATGCCCGGCATGAGCCAGCGGGCAGTGGCCGGCATGAGCTGTGTGAGGCCGCGGGCGCCGACGTTGCTGACCGCGCGGTGGTCGAAGTTGCTCTCCGTCTTCACGAGCCCGTACGCGAGCTGGGGGTCGATGCCCGCCTCGACCGCGTGGTCGTAGATGTCCTCGGCGAGATCGCGCGGGATGTCGTAGCGTCTCATTGCGCGCTCGACGGCCGCGTTGCGTGCCGCGTCACTCGGCGCGGGTGCCGTCTCGATGCGCTCGCCCGGCTTGCGGCCGCGCGCGGCAACGGCGGCGCGCCGCTCAGGCCGCGGCTGGGGCTGCTTGCCCTTGGTGGGCGCGGCGGTCACGGCGGTTGCGAGCGGCGCTGCCGCGCCGGCGATCGCAAGGCCGATGAGCGGGTCGCGGAACCGACGCACGAACTCGCGTGCACGGCTGCGCCAGCCGGCGGCGGCCGCGTCCGGTGGCTGGCGGTCCGTGGCGCGGCGTCCGCCGGGGAACGGCCCGCTGCGCCGGTCTTTGCCCGACCTGCGTTCGACTCCGCTGCGCCGTTCTCCGGTGGGCTCCGCGGCGTCGAAGAGTCTCGGCCAGGGTCCACCATCCCACGGCGTCCGAAGGTGGCCGGCATGCCTGCCCTGCGGCGTCGCACGCAACGCGTGCGGCATTCGCCTGCGGCTACGCGCGCGGCGGCGGAGCTCGTGGCTTGCGAAGGACGTCGGGTCGGGTATGCGGGCGGGCCTGCCGTGGCGCGCGTCCATTGGGCTCGCCTCCGGGATGGTGTTCCACGCTCCCAGCGTGCACCATCCGTGCCCGGCGCGCGGCCGTGCTGGGGGCCGGGCAGCTCGAGGCGGAGGCGCGCAGAACGCGACGCGCCGGCCCGTGTTCACCGACGGCGCGCCGCGTCTGTTGGAGCGCGAGATCCGTCGTGAGGCGGGGTCTCGCGCCGGGTGTTCTTGCACGGCCGGTGCGGTTGCTTCATTTTGGGGGCGAGCAGCTCCACTCGTTCCCGTTCGAATCCCGCGCACATGCCCATTGCCACCGTTTGGCAGACCCAAGGGTTTTGGCGCCCGGCCCGGCCCTGGTGCGCGTTCGGCATGCTCGAAGGAGGCCAGTGATGCAACAGGTCAAGGGCACCGTCCTGATCTCCCGCATGGCGTTCATCGAGCAGAACTTCGGCAAGGAAGCCGTGGAACGCGTGCTGGCGAGTCTCAGTGAGGAGGATCAACGCGCGCTGCGCATGCTGCTGACCGTGCGCTGGTACCCGTTCGAGCTGGGCCGGCGTCTGGATGATGCGATCGTGCGCGTGGTCGGCGGTGGCGATCCCGCGTTCTTCGAGCGGCTGGGCGAGGCCTCGGCGGAGAAGAATCTGACGACGCTGCACAAGTCCTTCCTCTCGCCCGGCGACCCGCACGCCTTCCTGCGGAAGGCGCCGCAGATCTACAACCTGTACTATGAGACGGGGCGGCGCGAGTACCAGCAGACGGGAGAGCGGGAGGGCGTGCTCACGACGTACGACGCCGAGACGTACAGCGCGCCCGACTGCCTGACCGTGATCGGCTGGTATCGCCGTGCGCTCGAGATGTGCGGCGCGCAGGGCGTGCAGATCGTGGAGGAGGAGTGCCGGGCCAAGGGCGGCCCGTATTGCAGGTATCGCCTCTCCTGGCAGTGATGGAGCGCGGTCCGGTCAGTACCGGACCGCCTCCCTCTTTCCCGTTGGCTCAGGCGTTGTAGACGACGCCGCCCCGATCGCGATAGAGCTCGAGCACGGCGCGCGCCTCGGCGCGGCGCACGCCGCGCGTGATGGCGATGCCGCGCTCGCTCAGGTAGTCGTAGGACGCGGGGAAGACCGGCCCCTCGTCGAATCCGATGGCGGCGGCGTCCTCGCGTGCGGCGCCGCACACCAGCCGGATCACGCCGCTCCACAGCGTGGCGCCGAGGCACATCGCGCACGGGTCGCAGGACGCGACCAGCTCGTGCGGCGGCATGCCCGGCGCGCGGAGCGTGAAAGACGCGAGCCGTTGCTGGGCGAGCATGATGGCGACGGTTTCCGCGTGCAGCACGCTGTTGTTCAAGGGCACCACCAGGTTCACCCCCACACTGACCGGGCGGCCCGAGTCGGACTCGAAGACGGCCGCGCCGAACGGCCCGCCGACCCCACGCAGCACGTTCTCCCTTGCGAGAGCGATGGCGAGGTCCATGCGTTCCTCGTCCGACGTGTAGGCGCGGTCCCAGTCCACGAGGTCGGCGAGCCAGGGCGGCGCCTCGATCTGGATGCGTGGGAGCGGGGGCACGCTGCGGCTCGCCTCAGTCTGCCTCGCGCTGGAAGCGCAGGCCGAGGGCGCGGCCGGCATCCAGCACGAAGCCCGTGATGGCGCCGGAAGCGTCACGCACGAAGCGCAGCGTGACGCCGCCGGCTCGGAACCGGTCGGGGCCGGTGGATTCGAGCGTGGCGGGCGGGGCGTTCCGGCCGTGCAGGACCAGCCGGTCCTGCTCGATCGCGAGCGTGTAGGTGACGCGCAGCTCGGCGCTGTGATACCGGCCGGCGAACTCCGCCAGCATGGCGGCGGGCAGCTCCGCGGGCGCGGCGCCGGCGGCGTTGCCGCGGGGCGCGGGCCCGGATGCGCGGGTCGCGAGCGGCGGCTCGGGGAAGCGGCCCTCGAGGTAGATGTCGGCGACGCGGCGTGCGAGCGCGCCCGGGTCGATCGAGCCGAGGTTGCACAGGCAGATCACGGCGAAGCGTTCGTCCGGGAAGCGCAGGTGATGGGCGCGGAACCCCATCGAGCCGCCGCTGTGGCTGACCGTGCGGAGGCCGCGGTACTCGCCGATCACCAGGCCGAACGCGTAGTCGAGCGTGTCGCCGTTGTTCAGCACGCCGCGCTCGAGCATCTGCTGGCGGAGCGCGGCGCCGCCGACCCTGTGGTGCTCCGCGTTCAGGTCCCAGAGCGCGAGGTCCTCGACACTGGCCAGGAGGCCGCCCGAGCCGACCTTGTCGAAGTTGGACCAAACGTCGAGGCGGAAGGAGCCGTCCTCGTTCCGCGCGTAGGCCAGCGCGCGATTGCGCACGACCATCGTCCGGTCATCGTGGAAGTGCGTGCTGGTCATGCCGAGCGGGCGGAAGATGTGCTCGTCGGCGAACTCGCGCAGCGACTTGCCGGAGACGCGGCGCACGATCTCCGCCATCAGCAGGTAGCCCGTGTTGCTGTAGAGGTGGCGCTCGCCCGGCGCGAAGTTGAGCGCCGTCTGCCGCGCCACCAAGTCGAGGACCTCCTCGTCCGTATGCACGTCCTCGAGCCGCATCCCGGCGAGCAACATCAGCGTGAGATAGTCGCGCAGCCCGCTGGTGTGGTGGATCAGGTGCCGGATCGTGATCGTCGCGCCGTAGTCCGGCAGCTCCGGGATGTAGGCGCGCACGTCGTCGTCGAGCGAAAGCTTGCCCTGCTGCGCGAGCAACGCGATGCTCGCCGCGGTGAACTGCTTGGAGACGGACGCGATGTAGAAGACCGTCTTCGGCGAGATCGGGATGTCGTGGTCGAGGTTGGCGTACCCGTAGCCGCGGGCGTAGGCGAGGCGGCCGTCCTGCACGATGCCGAGCGCGCAGCCGGGCGAGCCGGGGCGGTCCCACTCGGCGAAGAGGCTGTCCACCCGCGCGGAGAGATCCGCCCGTGGTTGCGCGCTCGCGCTGGCAGCGAGCGGCAGAGCTGCAGCGATCAGGATCAGAATTCGCAGCAGGCGGAGCGATGTGTCGCCGCATAGTGGGGCAAGAAACCGCATGGCCGGTCCCTGGACGAAGAGCGGACGTTGCGGTGCTCGAACGGGGACGCAGGATAAGGGATGGCGTGGCGGCAGAGCAAGTCACGGCGCCCGGTGGGCGGACCGTAGGTGGTCGACCGGCGCTGCGGTGGGGCGTTGCGGGCCGCGTGTGGCGTCTCCGCTACAAGCTGTCGTCGTAATTCGTGACTCCGGAGCCGGGCCCACGTCGGGACAGACCGGTATTTCCAGCATTGGCGGGCCGGACGTGACTGGCACGCTCATTGACCATTGCGCGGGCAGCCGCGGCTCTCCCCGGAGCCGGATCCAGGACTGATGGCGGGGTGTCTGACCGCCTCGTCGGCGCGTGCGACCGGAGACCGCACGAGCTGGCGGGCGGCAGGCCCCCGCCGCCACATCGGTGGCCGAGCGGCGCCGGGAGCGCGGTGACAAACCAGGACTACCCGTTGCCGGGCTTACGCCGCCATGTGCGCTCTTTTCGTGCCGGGATCGGACTCGGGGTCTGACGGCAGACCAAAGGTTGGTGGGCGGGGCCGGACGTGCCCCGATTGCGGATCTCGCGAAACCAAGGAAGTGGATCAGCCGACGCCGCGCGCGGCTCTCTTCTCGCCGCGCATGCCGCGGCTGCGATGGCGCCACTGCCTGAGCTGTGGCGGCCATTACCTCGCGGTCCTGCCCCGGCGGTACCACTTGCCGCGGTGACCGCCGCGCACGGGTGGGATTCAGCGTCCGCGCATTTTCCTGAAGACCTCCTTCATCTCGGCGCGGTCGTGGCGCGTCAGGTGGCTGAACGTGCCGCCCGAGGCGAGCCACGCGCCGCCGTCGATCGTCACACAATCCCCGGTGATGTAGGGCGCCGCATCGGAGACGAGGAACGCGGCGAGGTTGGCGAGTTCCTCGGGGTCGCCGAAGCGGCCCATGGGGATGCGGCCGCGCGCCTCGGCTTCGAGCTCTGGCGACGGCATGAGGCGCGACCACGCGCCCTCGGTGGGAAACGGGCCGGGCGCGATGGCGTTGACGCGTACGCCGTAGGCGGCCCACTCCACGGCGAGCGAGCGGGTCATCGCGAGCACGCCCGCCTTGGCCGCGGCCGAGGGCACGACGAACGCGGAGCCCGTCCACGCATAGGTCGTGAGGATGTTCAGGATCGAGCCGCCGCCGTGCTCGATCATGTGCCGGCCGGCCGCGAGCGTTGCGTGGAAGCTGCCGTGGAGCACCGTGGCGACGACGGCGTTGAAGCCGTTCGGCGAGAGTTCTTCCGTCGCGGCGAGGAAGTTCCCCGCGGCGTTGTTGACCAGGATGTCCAGGCCGCCGAACCGTTCGACGACCGCGGCGACGAGCGCCTCGACCTGTGCGAAGTCGCGGACGTCGGCGGTGTGTGTGAGCAGCGCATCGCCCGCGTCCAGCTCGCGGGCCGCCCCTTCGAGCCGCTCGGCGCTGCGGCCGGCGATCGCCACCCTGGCGCCGAGCTCGAGGAATCGGCGGGCCATGGCGAGGCCGAGGCCGGAGCCGCCGCCGGTGATGAGGGCGGTGCGGCCAGAGAGGAGGTTCGGGTCGAAGATCTGCGGTTGGGCGGGCATCGTGGGTTTCGTCCTCGGTTTTCGTTGTTCTCGTTCCTCCGCGGCGTTGATATCACACGGAGGGGCGCGGAGATCACACCGAGACGCGGAGCATCAGGGCTCACACAGAGACGCGGAGAGCGCGGAGGGTTGGTGCTTCGACGTTCCTCGCGCTGCGGAGGCGTCGCGGCGTCCTCGGTGATCCGGTGATATGGTTGTTTGCTCCGGGCGAGTCAACGTTCGCGGGGTGGAGGTTGCCTCGCCCGGCGCGTTCTCCGGCGGGATGAGCACGGATCCCGCCGGAAGAAGCCACATACAACATGAACGCTGATCCGGGCGAGGAACGCTCGGCTCCGCGAAGAACGCAGCCCATCCCGGAACCTCCTCCGCGCTCTCCGCGTCTCTGTGTGAGACAATTGACTCCGTGTCTCTGTGTGAGCCTCGAGAGTCTCCGTGTGACACAAGAGGGTTGCCGGGGTATCCGAAAGGCAGCAACAGGACCAGGGGAAGGACCGAGAGATGAGTGGAAGCAAGACGGCGGTGCTGTTCGTGTGTCTGGGTAACATCTGCCGCTCGCCGCTCGCAGAGGCGGTGTTTCGCAAGCAGGTGAAGGAGGCCGGGCTCGAGGATCGGTTCGTGGTGGATTCGGCGGGCACGTCGTCGTATCACGAAGGCGAGGGGCCCGACCCACGGACGGTGAAGGTGGCGCGCGCGCGGGGCGTCGAGATGACGGGGCGGGCGCGGCAGATCCGCCGCGAGGACGCGAAGCGGTTCGACTACATCATCGCGATGGACGAGTCGAACCTCAGGGACGTCCAGCGGATCGTGGCGGAGGCGGGCGTGCACTCGCCGCGGGTCATGAGGCTGCGCGAGTTCGACCCCGAGGCGGGCGGTGACCTGGACGTGCCGGACCCGTACTACGGCGGGCCGCGGGGATTCGAGAACGTGCACGACATCGTGGAGCGCTCGTGCGCAGCGCTGCTCGAGCACATCATCGCGGAGCGCGGGCTCGGCGCGAGCGCCAACGAGCGGGCGGGGTCTTGAACCTGCCGGGCGGCGTGCGCGCCGCCGTCGAGCGGGCGGTTGCGCAGCGCACGGGACGAGACGCCCGCGTCAGTGGCGTGCGCGCGGTAGGCGGCGGCTGCATCAGCCCTGCGGCGCGCGTGGAGACGGACGCGGGCGACGTCTTCTTCCTCAAGTGGGGCTCGGGGTCCGGAGCGCTGGCGGGGCTGTTCGACGCCGAGGCGCGAGCGCTCGCCGCGCTGGCGGCGGCGCAGGCGGTGCGCGTGCCGGAAGTGGTCTCGGTGGGCGGGCCGGACGATGGGGCGCCGTGGCTGCTGCTCGAGTGGCTCGAGCCCGGCGCGCCGGACGCGCGCACGTGGCCGGAGCTGGGCCGCGCGCTCGCCGCGTTGCACCGCGTGCGTGCGGAGCGTTACGGCTGGCCGGAGGACAACTTCATCGGCTCGCTGCCGCAGGCGAACGGGTGGGCGGCATCATGGGCGGCGTTCTGGCGGGAGCGACGGCTGGCGCCGCAGCTCGAGCAGGCCGCACGCGGCGGCTACTTCGACGCGCGGGCACGCCGCCGGTTCGACGCGCTGCTGGACCGGCTCGACACGCTGCTCGCCGAAGCGGAAGCGGACGGCGCGTCGCTGCTGCACGGCGACCTCTGGAGCGGCAACGTGCACGTGATGGCGGGTGGTGAAGCCGCGCTGATCGACCCCTCCGCGTACCACGGCCACCGCGAGGTCGACCTCGCCATGAGCGAGCTGTTCGGCGGGTTCGGCACCGGCTTCTACGAGGCGTACCGCGAGGCGTGGCCGCTCGCGCCGGGCTACGCCGAAGTCCGCCGGCCGATCTATCAGCTCTACTACCTCCTCGTGCACGTCAACCTGTTCGGCGCGGGCTACGTGGGCAGCACGCTCGCCCGGCTGGAGGCCGTGCCGGTCTGAAGCAGCGCAGGGTTGGGTCGCGTCGGACGGCAGCGCCCGCACCGGCGCGGCTTCACGTCACTCTGCCCGCGTGTCCAGCGCCTCGTGCACGATCCTGCCGCCAACGATCGTGAGCAGGACCTTCAGATTCTTGAGCTCCGATGGCGCAATGCTGAAGGGGTCGCGGTCGAGGACGACGATGTCGGCGAGCTTCCCCGGCTCGAGCGTCCCCTTGATCGCTTCCTCTCCCGCAGCGTACGCGTTGTTGACCGTGTAGGCGCGCAGCGCGGTTTCGAGGCTGACGCGCTCCTCGGGGAACCAGCCGCCGGGCGGGTTGCCGTCGAGCGTCTGGCGCGTGACGGCGGCGTAGATGCCGAGAACGGGGCTGGCGGGATACCAGGACGCGTTGGTGCCGGGCCAGTCGCTGCCGAAGGAAAGCATGACGCCGGCGTCCTCCAGCGTCTTGAAGGCGTACGCCCAGCGCGCGCGCTCGCCGATGCGTTCCTCCATCCAGCGCATGTCGTCGATGGCGTGGTAGGGCTGGACCTCGGCGATGATGCCGTAGCGCGCCATGCGCCGGGCGACTTCAGGGCCACGGATGACCTGCGTGTGGATCACGCGGAAGCGGCGCGGCTTCGC
>Ga0207873_1002258_pt1 | contig 16344 bp, 15 predicted proteins | sample BGWIniCompost_FD_187373 | JGI IMG/M metagenome (GOLD analysis project Ga0207873, IMG submission 187373) | Cellulose adapted compost microbial communities from Newby Island Compost Facility, Milpitas, CA, USA - BGW Initial Compost (SPAdes)... ...
ACGCTGGAGGTCCGTGACGCAAGTGGCACGCCCGATAACTGGCAGAGCCAGTCCGTGATGCTCCCGTTCGGCGGCACGGTCGAGTTCCGGGTGACGGCCAAGGATCAGCACGGCAACGGTGTGCCCGGCGCCGCAGTCGCGCTCAACCTCACCGGCGGGAACACCGACCACGCCGAAAACTGGCAGTCCACAATGCCGAACACGGATTCGAACGGTGAGTCCAAGGTCACCTTCATGGGAACCTACGCTGGTTACGACATCTTCCGTGCCAACGTGGGTGGCGTGCAATCCGGCCAGGTGAGGGTCACGTGGCAGCCGGTGATGGAGATCACGGCGGAGCCTGCGTCGCCGATGATAGGTCAAGACGTCATGCTGTCCGTGACCATCCAGGGTTTCCAGTGCTCGACGCTGTACGATCAGGGCGACACCCTCGGCGAAAAGGTGCTGTTCCTGCCGGACACTGATCCGACTACCCAGACCTTCGGCGGGTGGTCGTGCTCCTCCCCCACCTCGGGACCGGAGGTGGCGACGGCGACGGGGACGGTGTCTCACAATAGCCAAGCGTCAATCAACTTCAAGGTACGGCTCAAGCTGGACGACAAAGATGACCTCGATCCGACCAAAGGGGAGGTCGAAACATCCGTAACGGTCGAATGGAAGGACACCCAGTAGCCGCAGGCTCCGCGGCGTAAGCCGCGGGCGAGCGCGGCTGAGGCAGACACGGCGGCGGGCTGCCGGGGATTCCCCGGCGGCCCGCTTCGTTTGTGCGACAGCGGCGTCGCCGGGCGGGGTGATCCGGGTTATAGTCAACGTGCCTGGGCGGGGTGACACGAGGCTGGAGCGCAGGGAGGCGTGTGGTGCAGTTTGGGCTCTTCGACATCATGCAGGTGCTGCCGGACGTGCCCTCGGGGCAGGCCTACGCGGAGCACCTTCGTGCGGTGGAGGTGGCCGACCAGCTCGGGCTGGACTACTACTTCGTCGCCGAGCGCCACTACATGCCGCACTACCGCACCCCGACCCCAAGCGTCTGGCTCGGCGCCCTCGCCGCGCGCACGACGCGCATCCGGCTCGGGACGCTCGCGTACACCATCCCGCTGCACAACCCGGCGCGGCTGGCCGAGGAAGTCAGCATGCTCGACCACCTTAGTGGCGGGCGGATGGAGGTCGGGGTCGGGCTGGGCCACCGGCCGGAGGAGCTGGTCGCACTCGGGATCGACCCAAACCGGCGCCAGCTCCTCATGATGGAGGGCATCGTCCTGATGCAGCGAGCGTGGCGTGGAGAGCCGTTCGACCATCCCGGCACGGCGTACCGGTTCCAGGGGCTGTACGTCGATCCGCCGGTACAGCGCCCACATCCACCCCTCTGGTACGCCGGAAACGACCCGATGGCAGCCCAATGGTGCGCCAACAACGGGCTGTCGCTCGCGGTCGGCTTCCAGCCGGCCGACCAGCTGCTCGGCCCCTGCGCCGTGTACCGCGCGACGCTGAAGAAGCAGCCGGAGCCGAAGCCATCCCAGCGGCTGGCGCTGATGCGGCACCTGTACATCGCCGAGAACGACAACGCGGCCGAGGAGGAGATGACACGCGACGTGATGGCGGCCGGAGAGGCGTTCGCGGCCAGCCCTCGGCAGATCGCGCAGGTACAGAAGACGAGAATGACGCGCGGCGAGGCGCGGCAGGCGGTCGCGCGGCTGAAGGAGCGGCAGGTCGTCATCGGCGGCGGGCCGGAGACGTGCGCGCGGGTCATCGCCGAAACCGCGCGGACGCTCATGCTCGACGTCTTCCTGGCCAACCCGTGGCTCACCTCCGTCGAGCCAGAACGGGTCGAGCGCACGATCCGCCTGTTCGCGACCGAGGTCGCGCCGCGGGTGAAGGAGATGGTGTGATTCGTCATGCGTCATGCGTCATACGTCACCCGTACTGCGTAGGGCGTACCGCGGAATGCTCCCCTCTCCCACCAGGGGAGAGGGGTCGGGGGTGAGGGGGACGCATCACGCATGACGTATGACGCATGGTCCCCACAAACGCTGGCCGGGAGTGTGCGATTCCCTGCGTAGGAACGAGTTTCGTCGCGGGTTCACATCCAGGAGGTAACACATGGACGAAGAGCGACGAGAGCAGCAGGGTGAGGAGCAGATGCCGGTACCTGCGACGCCCGCTACACCTGAGCCGGCGACGCGCGGAGATGAGGGTCGCAGCCTATCGGAAGCCTGGCGCGAGGTGGGTGAGCAGCTCCGGGAATTGGCCAATCGGCTGGCGATGGCGTTCCGCGCCGCGTGGGGCAGCGAGCGTGGCGCGGAAGAAGAGGCAGCGGTCCGCAACCTGCGCGACGACCTGCGCGATGCAGCCGATCGGCTGGACCGCGTGCTGCGGCGCGTGGCGTCGGAGACAGAGGAGCAGCGGACGCGGGCGGCGCAGGTAACGCGGGAAGCGTCGGAGCGGTCGCTCGCCGAGGCGCGTGTGGCGGCGTTGCAGGCGCTGCGCACGCTGAACCGGCAGTTGGACACGCTGGTCCAGCGGCTGGAGCAGGAGACCGGCCGCTCCGGTGCCGAGCAGCCCGAGGGCGGCCCCGAGCCGACCGGGACCACGCAGCAGCCGAGCGCCGCGTCCGAGGAGCATCCGGAGCAGCACGGCTAGCGTTCCGACTCGGCACCTCACGGTGGCGGTTCACTCGGTGTGAGCCGCCACTGCTGCTTGTCGGGAGCAACCACTCCGTTCTCGTCCGAGATCTTTCGCTTCCGCCGACCGCCGCCTTGCCGTTGTAACGGCCTCGGGACGAGAGCCGACGGGCGTAGCGGCCCGGCCGCCCGGCAGGTGCCCGGGGGTGAACCCCCGGGCACCTGCCACCGCCGCTGACTCCATCAATGCGTGGAGCTCCATCCCTGCCGGGCGATGTCCGCCGAGCGGGGATAGTTGGCGGCGGTGTCCACTCTGGTGGCGGAGCGTGCCTATCGCCCGACCATGTCCCGGATGGTGACGAAGCGGTAGCCGTCGGCGCGGAGGCGGGCAATGATGTCGGGCAGCGCGGCGGCGTCCTGCGACTGGGAGCCGACGTGCATCAGGATGATCCCGCCGGGCTCGGTCATCGTGACGCAGCGCTCCGCGATCTCCTCCGCCGTCAGGCCGTTCCACCCCAGGCTGTCCACGCTCCAGAGGACATTGACGGTGTAACCCGCCTCGGCGATGTCGGCCATGACCGAGTCGTCGTAGTCGCCGTAGGGTGGGCGGAAGTAGGGCCGCATGTCGTAGTCGACGATCTGCCGGATCACGTCTTCGGTGCGCTGGAGGGTGGCGATTCGCTCCTCGCGGCTCAGCGGCGGCTGGTTGGTGGAGAAGCCGGTGAAGGAGGGATGGTCGTAGGTGTGATTGATCATCTGATGGCCTTCGGCCACGATGCGGCGGACCGCGTCGGGGTACTGCTCGGCCCAGGCGCCGGTCATGCCGAAGGTGGCGTGGATCCCCTCGCGTGCGAGTGTGTCGAGGATCTCGTCGACATACCCGCTATCAGCCCCGGCGTCGAAGGTGAGCGCGACGATCTTCTCGGTGGTGTCGGCACGCGCGATGGTGATCGGCTCGGCCGGTTGGGGCGGTGTCGGCGTCGGGAACGGGCTCGGCGTTGGGGTGGGCGCCAGGGTCGCGGTAGGTGACGGGGTCGGCTCCGGCGTTGGGCTGGGCTGCGCCGCGCTGGTAGGCTCGGCTGTTGCCGTCGCGGCCGGGGACACGGTGGGCGTGGGTTCGGTCCCGCCGGGAGTGCTGCAGGCGGCGAGGGCGGTGCCCAGGAGTGCCAGGAACAGGGCGAGAGCGATGGTGCGCGTGCGAATCGACATCGTGATCCCTTCCCAGGGCGGCGACGCGGTCGGTCTCGGTGGACCTACACTGGCCGCTACGTCTTCGACGCATGGGCTCGCAAGAACGTTGCGCGGAGGCCGCACCAATGAGCGCCAGTATCGTTGCCGGCTCCTGTGCCTGCGGACGCCACTCGAGGCCGGCACGGTTGCTCTCAGGCGAAGTGGCGTGGGCCGCGGGCACGGGAACGCCCGGCCACGCGGCCGGGCGGTGTGGAGTGCCGGCGTACGTGTCGGGCTACCAGATGCCGAGCTCGTCCTTGGCTTCCTCGGACATCATGTCCGGGGTCCAGGGCGGGCTCCAGACGAGGTTGACATCGACCTCGCCCAGGTTGGGTAGCCCGTCGAGGGCGCGTGTGAGTTCCTGCATGATGATCGGGCCGAGCGGGCAGCCCATTGACGTGAGGGTCATGGTCACCAGCACGTCGGTCTTATCGTCGCGCTCGGTGAGGTCGATGTCGTAGATCAGGCCGAGATCGACGATGTTGATGCCGATCTCGGGGTCGTACACGGTCTTCAGGTGCTCGCGCACGTCGTCGGCGGTGAAGTGTGGCATGATCTGCTCCTCTGTTCCTCAGGGCGAGCCCGGTGGCCGCCCGTGGGTCGCGTGGTGGCTCAGTGCTCCGGCCAGTCGGTGATCCCGTAGGCGGCGGACTTGAGCACCTTGAGTCCCAGCAGCGCGCACTTGACGCGGGCCGGGCTGATCGGCACCCCGAGTTCATCCAGGATGTCCTGGGCGCTCAGTTCGCGGATCTCGTCGAGGTCCGCGCCCTCTACCATCTCGGTGAGCATCGACGCGGATGCCTGGCTGATGGCGCACCCGCGCCCGCTGAACTTGATCTCGACGATCTTGCCGTCTTCGATGCGCATGTCGATGCGCACGCGGTCGCCGCAGAGGGGGTTGGAGTCCTCGTACGAGATGTCGGCGTTCTCGATGGTGCCGTAGTTCCGCGGGTTGCGGTAGTGGTCGAGAATGTTCTCGCGGTAGAGATCTGCCACGGCTCACGCTCCTGGACCAAAGATGCGCCGAACGGTCTGCAGCGCGTCGGCCAGGCGGTCGACGTCTTCCTCGCTATTGTAAACGTAGAAGCTGGCGCGCGCCGTGGCGACCACGCCGAGCCGGTCCATGAGCGGCTGGGCACAGTGATGCCCGGCGCGGATGGCGACCCCTTCGCTGTCAAGGATGCTGGCGATGTCGTGGGGGTGGATGTCGTCCAGAGTGAAGCTGACCACCCCGGCGCGATCCTCGCCCGTGGGGCCGTAGAGGGTGATGCCCGGCACCTGCGCCAAGCGCTCCAGGGCGTAGGCGACGATCTCCCGCTCGTGGGCACGGACGGCGTCCATGCCGAGCGCGGTGAGGTAGTCGATGGCGGCACCCAGCCCCACGGCGTCGCCGACGCTGGGCGTGCCTGCCTCGAACTTGGCGGGCAGGTCGGCCCAGGTGGAGCCGCAGGTGGTGACCTCACGGATCATGTCGCCGCCGCCGAGGAAGGGCGGCATGGCCTCCAGGATCTCCCGGCGGCCCCAGAGGACGCCGATGCCCATGGGGCCGAGCATTTTATGGCCGGAGAAGACCAGGAAGTCGATGTCGAGCGCCTGAACGTCGACCGGCATGTGCGGCACGCTCTGCGCGCCATCGACCAGCACCAACGCCCCGGCGGCGTGGGCGCTGGCGGCGATCTCCGCGACCGGGTTGATCGTCCCCAGCGCGTTCGCGACGTGGGTCACGCCGACGAGCTTGACCCGCTCGGTGCGCAGGTAGTGGTCGAGCTGGTCAAGGCGCAGCCGGCCGTCGTCGTCGATGTCGACGTAACGGATCGTGGCGCCGCGCTCGGCGGTGATGATCTGCCAGGGGACGATGTTGCTGTGGTGCTCCAGGAGCGTCAGGACCACCGTGTCGCCCGGACCGAGGTTGGCGCGGCCCCAGGAGTAGGCGACCAGGTTGAGCGCCTCGGTTGCGTTGCGGACGAAGACGCAGCTCCGGGCGTCGGGAGCGTTGATGAAGCGGGCGACCTTCTCGCGTGCCTCGTCGTAGAGCGCGGTGGCTCGCTCGCTGAGCCAGTAGACGCCGCGGTGGATGTTGGCGTTGGACGCGCGGTAGTACGCGTCCAACGCCTCGATGACGACCGAAGGCTTCTGCGAGCTCGCGGCACTGTCGAGGTAGGTCAGCGGCTTCCCGTGGATGGTCTGGTGCAGGATCGGGAAGTCCTGCTTGACCTGCCGTGCATCGAACGTGCCTGGCGGGGTCGTCGGCTGGGTTGTCATAGCCCGATCTTCCGGGCGATTGCCGCCCGAACGGTCTCCTGGACCTCAGGTACCGGTACCCGCTCGATCACCTCGTCGAAGAAGCCGTCCACGATGAGCTTGACCGCCTCAGTGCGGCCGATACCGCGGCTCATCAGGTAGAAGATGTACTCTTCCTCGACCTGGCCGACGGTCGCGCCGTGCGTGCAGCGCACATCGTTGGCACCGATCTCCAGGTTGGGGATCGTGTCAGCTCGTGCAGTGCGGCTCAGGATGAGGTTCCGGTTCGCCTGGTACGCGTCGGTGCGCTGCGCTCCCTCGAACACCTTGATGATGCCCGAGTAGACGGTGCGCGCCCGGTCCTTGATGGCGCCCTTGAAGAGCAGGTCGCTCTGGGCGTAGGGAGAGATGTGCCACTGGCGCGTCTGGAAGTCGAGGTGCTGCGTCTCGTCGGCGAAGTAGAGACCCAGCATCTCCGCCAGCGCACCGGCGCCGACGAGGTGTCCGGCGATGAACGACTTGCTCAGCTTGGAACCGAGGCCGACGTTGAGGCTGTTGACCACCGCGTCCTGGGCGATCAGCGAGCGCTGGGTGACGAAGTTCCAGACGTTGCGGCCCCAGTCCTGTAGCTGGATGTAGCGGACCTGCGCCTCCTCGCGGGCGATGATCTCGACCACCCCGGCGGCGATGGTCGGTTCGTCGCTTGTCTCGGAGTTCCAGGCGTCGATCACCACCACGCTTGCGCCCTGCTCGGCCACGACCAGCGTGTGGGGGAAGACGCCCACACCGGCATGGGCGTAAACCTGAGCCCAGAGCGGCACCTCGACCTGGACCCCGGCCGGGACGTAGACGAACGTGCCGCCGCTCCAGAAGGCCCCGTGCAGCGCGGCGAACTTATTGTCGTCGACCGGAACGGCCTCGGTCATGAAGTGCTGCTTGACCAGGTCCGGGTACTTTTCAATGGCGGTGGCCAGGTCGCAGAAGACAACGCCCTGCTCGGCCAGGTCGGCGCTGAGCTCGCTGAAGACGCTGCTCGAGTCGACCTGGACGGTCAGTCCGGCCCGGCGCTCCTCGTCGCCGAGGACGGCCGCCACCTCCGGCTGCAGCGCCGTTACCGAGTCGACCCGCCCGTTGGGGGTCGCGTAGGGAGCGACATCGCCAATGGGCAGACGGCGAATGTCGGTGCGCCGCCACTCCTCGTCGGTGCGGGTGGGCATCGGGATGGCCTCGTAGGCCTCCCATGCGGCCAGGCGCTTCTCGCGCACCCAGTCCGGCTCACCGCGCAGCGAGGAGAGCTCCTCGACCGCGCGGCGCGTGAATCCTCTCGTTACGTCCTTGACTGCTTCCATGCTCTCCCTCACGTCCGGAGGCGGGCCGCGGTGCCCGCCCCCGGGCCAGAATGCCGCGTCGTCGATACCGAGCGGCGCCGCCTACCCGACGGAGCCCTCCATCTCGAGCTGGATCAGCCGGTTCAGCTCGACCGCGTACTCCAGCGGGAGTTCCTTGGCGATCGGCTCGATGAACCCGCTGACGATCATGCTCATGGCATCGGCCTCGCTGATGCCGCGGCTCTGGAGGTAGAAGAGCTGCTCCTCGGCGACCTTGCTCACCGTGGCCTCGTGGCCGATCGAGACGCGCTCCTCCTCGATCTCCATGTAGGGGTAGGTGTCGGTCCGGCTGGTCTCATCGAGCAGCAAGGCGTCGCAGACCACATTGGACTTGACGTCGTGCGCGCCCTTGTGGACCTTGACCAGACCCCGGTAGGAGGCTCGCCCGCTCTCCTTCGAGATCGACTTGGAGATGATCTGCGAGGAGGTGTGCGGCGCGACGTGCACCATCTTGGCGCCGGTGTCCTGGTGCTGGCCGTCGGCCGCGAAGGCGACCGAGAGGACCTCACCGCGGGCGCCCGGCTCCATCAGCCACACGGCCGGGTACTTCATGGTGACCTTCGAGCCGAGGTTGCCGTCGACCCACTCCATCGTGGCGTTCTTGTAGGCCGCAGCGCGCTTGGTCACCAGGTTGTAGACATTCTTCGACCAGTTCTGGATGGTCGTGTAGCGGCAGCGACCGCCTTCCTTGACGATGATCTCGACGACCGCGCTGTGCAGCGAGGCGGTGCTGTAGGTCGGCGCGGTGCAGCCCTCCACGTAGTGGACGTAGGCGCCCTCGTCGACGATGATCAGCGTCCGCTCGAACTGGCCCATGTTCTCCGAGTTGATGCGGAAGTAAGCCTGGAGCGGCACCTCGACCTTGACGCCCTTCGGCACGTAGACGAAGGAGCCGCCCGACCAGACCGCGGAGTTGAGCGCGGCGAACTTGTTGTCGTTCGGCGGAATGATCGTGCCGAAGTACTGCTTGACCAGATCCGGGTGCTCACGCACTGCCGAGTCCATGTCGAGGAAGATGACGCCCATCTTCTCGAGGTCCTCGCGCAGCGAGTGATAGACGACCTCGGACTCGTACTGCGCGCCGACGCCGGCGAGGAACTTCCGCTCGGCCTCGGGGATGCCCAGGCGGTCGAAGGTCTTCTTGATGTACTCGGGGACCTCGTCCCAGCTCCGGCCCTGGCGCTCGCTGGCGCGGACGTAGTAGTAGATATCGTCGAAGTTGAGGCCGCTCAGGTCAGCGCCCCAGGTGGGCACCGGGCGCTTCTCGAAGTACTCCAGCGCCTTGAGCCGGAAGTCCCGCATCCACTCCGGCTCGCCCTTCATCTCCGAGATCTGGATCACGACCTCACGGTCCAGACCCTTGCGGGAGCGGAAGACCGGCTCGGCGTCGTCGCGGAATCCGTACTTGTATTCGAATTCGAGCTCTGGCTTGGCAACCATGAACGTCGTCCCTTCTGATGGGTGCAGCGACGGCTAGCTGCCGACCGCCTCGGACTCCTCCTTGAGCCAGTCGTACCCGCGCTCCTCGAGCGCCTCCGCCAGCTCCGGCCCGCCCGACTCGACGATGCGGCCGTCGAGCATGACGTGCACGAAGTGCGGCTTGATGTAGTTCAGGAGGCGCTGGTAGTGCGTGATCAGCAGCATGGCCATGTTGGGGTTGAAGATCGAGTTCACGCCCTCCGACACCGTGCGCAGGGCGTCGATGTCGAGGCCGGAGTCGGTCTCGTCCAGGATGGCGAACTCCGGCTCGAGCATCGCCATCTGGAGGATCTCAGCCCGCTTCTTCTCGCCGCCGGAGAAGCCCTCGTTCAGGTAGCGGCTGGCGAAGGACTCGTCGATGCGCAGGAGCTCCATCTTCTCGCGCAGCAGGCGACGGAACTCGCGCGGCGTGAGCGGCTTGCCCTCGCCGTTCCCCCGCGCCTGGCGCACCGAGTTGACGGCTAGGCGGAGGAAGTTGGCCATCGTGACGCCAGGGATCGCGGTCGGGTACTGGAAGGCGAGGAACATGCCGAGCTGGGCCCGCTCGTCCGGCCCCATCTCCAGGACGTTCTCGCCCTTGAACAGGACGCGGCCCTCGTACACCTCGTAGTTGGGGTGCCCGGCAACCGCATAGGCCAGGGTGCTCTTTCCCGAGCCGTTCGGGCCCATCAGGGCGTGGATCTCGCCCCGGTTGATCGTCAGGTTGACGCCGCGCAGGATCTCCTGCCCTTCGATCCCGGCGTGGAGATTCTCAATGACAAACAGCGGGCTTGCGTCGCTCATTGGCTCGCCTCATACCTCCTACTGTCTCGCCCCGGCCCGTGCCGGATGCTCCCCCATTAGTCTACCAATTGGTTTCGAAATGCGATACCATCGGCGCACACAGAACCCGCGGCAGGCGGTGGGGACGCTAGTCGTTGTCCCGTCCGTCTCTGCCGTCCTGGCGCGACCGTTGGCAATCGGGACAAATCCCGGTGAAGACGGTTTGGTGGCCGTGGATCTCGTAGCCGGTCTGGTCTGCCGCCACCTGGCGCGCGAGGATTGCGCTCGGAACGTCGACGTCCACCAGCGCCCCGCAGGAGGTGCAGTGGACGTGATCGTGGCGGTCGGTGCGGCGGTCGAAGCGACTGGCCTGGTCGCCGAAGGGGAACTCCTGGATCAGGCCGCGCTCGGCCAGCAGGTGGAGCGTGCGGTACACCGTCCCGTACGCGATGGTCGGGTACTTGCGGCGGACACGCTCGAAGATCTCGCCCGCAGTGAGGTGCTCGTCGGCAGCCTGCACCTCGGCCAAGATCGCTGCCCGCTGGGTTGTCATCCGGATTCCCGGGTCGCCCCGCACCTGAGACTGACTCCTAGCTAGGATTGATTCCTACTACCACCGTGGTATACCTTACTCTGGTAGTCGGGATTCGTCAACCACTCTTGGTGCGACTGTTGCGGCGACGGGCCGGGTGGGAATAGGACCGGGTGCCGGCGTGGTTGTCGGAGTCAAGCACCGGCGTTCCCGGGCCGAGGTACCGTTCGCGCCGGCCGTGCCGCGTGTTAGCGTAAGGAGGCCAAGATGTCTCAATCGTCGGTGCCCCCCGCCGTCTCGGAGGAGATCGCAGCGCGGGGCTATGCCAATCCCGACGTGCTGGTGACGACCGAATGGGTCGCGCAGCACCTCAACGACCCGTCGATCCGGATCGTTGAGTCGGACGAGGACGTCTTGCTCTACGACATCGGGCACATCCCAGGGGCGGTGAAGATCGACTGGCATCAGGACCTACAAGATCCGGTGGTGCGCGATTTCATCGGCCCCGAGGCGTTTGCCGCGCTGATGTCGCGGCTGGGGATCGGCGACGACACGACCGTGGTCTTTTACGGCGACAAGAACAACTGGTGGGCCGCCTACGCCTACTGGTTCTTCAAGTACATGGGGCACGATCACCTGAAGATCATGGACGGGGGCCGCAAGAAGTGGGAGGCCGAGGGGCGCCCGCTCACCCGTGAGGTGCCGAGCTACCCGCCGGCGAAGTGGACGCCGCGGTCGATCCGCGAGGAACTGCGCGCATTCCGCGACGACGTGCTGAAGCACATCGGCTACGAGGGTCGGCGGAAGGTCGGGCCGAGCCTGCCGCTCGTTGACGTCCGCTCCCCGGCCGAGTACAGCGGCGAGCTGCTCCACATGGCGGATTACCCGCAAGAAGGGGCGCAGCGCGGTGGCCACATCCCCGGGGCGAAGAACATCCCCTGGGCCCGCGCAGTCAACGAGGACGGCACCTTCAAGACGGGGGACGAGCTGCGCGAGCTGTACCGCAACGAGGGGATCACGCCCGACAAGGACATCGTGGTCTACTGCCGGATCGGCGAGCGCTCGGCGCATAGTTGGTTCGTGCTTCACGAGCTGCTGGGCTACCCGAAGGTGCGCAACTACGACGGCTCCTGGACGGAGTGGGGCAACGTCGTGGGCGTGCCGATCGAGAAGTAGCGTCTGGCCTGATAGGATTAGGGAATCACGGCAGGGCGCCGACCGGCGCCCTGCCCGTCGGGGATGAGAGCGACGAGCGGCCAGGCCGACAGAGAGGACACCGATGGACCGTCAGGAACAGATCGAGATGCTGTTGGATCACTACGAGCACCCGCGGCACCGTCACGCCGATGAGGGGGCCGACGTCGTGATGCCCGGTGGTAACCCGGGCTGTGGCGACGTGATCACGGTCTACCTGACGGTGGATGAGGACGGCAAGTCGGTGAAGGACGTGTCGTTCGTCGGTGAGGGCTGCACCATCAGCCAGGCGGCTGCCTCCATCCTGATGGAGATGATCCACGACGAGAAGTGGGATCTCGACACGATCGTCAACACGGACTACCACGCCATGATGGACATCCTGGGCGCGGAGGCGGTGCAGTCTCGACCCAAGTGCGCCACGCTGGCCCTCGGGACGCTCAAGGCGGCGGTCCAGAAGTACCTGCGGGATCGGATGCTAGCCGATGCGCGGCTCGATGCCATCGAGGCCGAGAACGAGGAAATGGGCATCGTCACTGGCGAGGCGGCTCTGGAACAGGCCGACGACGAAGCAGCCCGATCACATTAGGAATGCTCCAACGGCTGATAAGACGGCCGTCACCTCCAGCCCCTCTCCCGACGTCGGGAGAGGGGTGTTGTTTATCAGGGGCGGCTGAGGACGCCCGCGCTCACGATTTCACGGTCCAACCTGCCCGTACGCCGCCGAGTGCCGCTTCCGTCTGTCGGCGGCTGATTGTCTCCGCTCGGTGTCCCGCTATAATCACTGCACTTGTCGCGCCGATGCATTGCGGCGGTGGATTGAACCTCGTCGGAGGAGCGCCTGAGGAGGGTCGTGCCCGCCCGCATGCGCTGGGGAGGAATGCGTGAGAATGCGGTCCGACATCATCAAGCGAGGGTTCGAGCGAGCGCCGCACCGGAGTCTGCTGCGCGCCACCGGTGCGATCCGGTCGGAGGAGGACTTCGGTAAGCCGTTCATCGCCATCGTGAACTCCTACGTCGATATCGTCCCGGGCCACGTGCATCTCCAGCGCTTTGGACAGGTGGTGAAGGAGGCGGTGCGCGAGGCGGGTGGCGTGCCGTTCGAGTTCAACACCATCGGCGTCGACGACGGCATCGCTATGGGCCACATCGGGATGAAGTTCTCGCTGCCGAGCCGGGAGATCATCGCCGACTCGGTGGAGGCGATGATCCGGGCCCATCAGTTCGACGCCATGATTTGCATTCCCAACTGCGACAAGATCGTGCCCGGGATGCTCATGGCCGCCATGCGGCTCGACATCCCGACGGTGTTCATCAGCGGCGGCCCGATGCCCGCCGGGACGATGCCGGACGGGCGCAAGGTGGACCTGATCTCGGTGTTCGAAGGGGTCGGCGCCTACCAGGCGGGGAAGATCGACGACGCGGAGCTGCGCCTGCTGGAGCAGTACGGCTGCCCGAGCTGCGGGTCGTGCTCCGGGATGTTCACCGCCAACTCGATGAACTGCCTGCTGGAGGCGCTGGGCCTGGCGCTACCCGGCAACGGGACGATCCTCGCGAACACGCCGGAGCGTGACGAACTGGCGCGGGCGGCGGCGCGGCAGGTGATGGCGGTGCTGGAAGCGGACCTGACCCCGCGGAAGATCGTCACCCAAGAGGCGCTCGACAACGCCTTCGCGCTCGATATGGCGATGGGTGGCTCGACGAACACGGTGCTGCACGGCCTGGCGCTGGCGCACGAGGCGGGGCTGGACTACCCGCTGCAGCGGATCAATGAGGTCTCGGCGCGGGTGCCGCATATCTGCAAGGTCAGCCCGGCGTCGCACTGGCACATCGAGGACGTGCACCGGGCAGGCGGGATCAGCGCCATCTTGAAGGAGATCTCGCGCAAGCCTGGCGTGCTCGATCTGGACCAGATGACAGTCACCCTGAAGACGCTGGGCGAGAACATCGAAGGCGCTGAGATTCGCGACCCGGAGGTCATCCGGCCGCTGGAGAACGCGTACAGCGAGCGCGGTGGCCTGGCGATCCTGTTCGGCAACCTCGCGCCGGACGGCGCCGTGGTGAAGACGGCCGGAGTCGATCCGGAGATGCTGACGCATCGTGGCCCGGCGCGTGTGTTCGAGTCGATGGAGGACGCCTGCAGCGCGATCCTCTCGGGCAAGATCGTCCCCGGGGACGTAGTGGTCATCCGCTACGAGGGGCCCAAGGGCGGGCCGGGTATGCAGGAGATGCTCGCCCCGACGGCCAACCTGATGGGGATGGGCCTGGGCAAGGACGTGGCGCTCATCACCGACGGACGCTTCTCCGGCGGGACCCGCGGCGCGTGCATCGGGCACGTCTCTCCCGAGGCGGCGGCCGGGGGGCCGATCGGCCTGCTGCGCGACGGCGACATCATCAGCATCGACATCCCGAACAACCGCCTGGACGTCGAGCTTGATGAGCTGGATCTGGCTCTGCGCCGGAAGGCGCATCGGCCGCTGCGCAAGCCGATCGACAGCCGCTTCCTCCGGCGGTACGCGCACCTCGTGACTTCGGCTAACACCGGCGCGGTGCTCCGCGACCCCTACGCGGAAGCGGAGGAGCCCGCACCGGTTGCCACGCCGGCGGACTAGCCACCCGTCCATGGTGACCGCGGTGGGTCGATCCTCGATCACCCACCGCCCGTCAGGTGAAATCCGCGCCGGGAACAACCCCGGCGCGGATTTCGCGATATCAACGACCACCGCCGGGGATGTGGCGACGTGCGTCGCGTCAGCGGGAGCACTCTACCGCGAACGGACGTGGACGCACCGACCGGGACGAATAGGGGGCGTGATCGCGGGCACTTGGATGTACACTTAGACCGGACAAGTGGCTGGAGTGCCACGCTGCGAACTCCGGACTAAGGACACCGAGGACCTTTACGCGATGCGACGCTTTCTGACGGTTCATGGTCACTTCTATCAGCCCCCGCGCGAGGACCCGGCGACCGGACAGGTGCCGCGCGAGCCGGGCGCTGAGCCATTCCACGATTTCAACGAGAAGATCCTGGCTGAGTGCTACCGGCCGAACGCTGAGCACGGCAACTTCGACCGCATGAGCTTTGATCTGGGGCCGACGCTCGGGCTCTGGATGGCCCGCCACCATCCGGCGGTGCTGGAGCGGATCGTCGAGGCCGACCGCGACTCGGTGCGGCGCACCGGGCACGGCAACGCGGTCATGCAGAGTTTCCACCACACGATCCTGCCGTTGGCGACTGAGCGCGACCGGCACACCGAGATCGCCTGGGGCGTTCGCTGGTTCGAGCACACCTTCGGCCGTCGCCCAAAGGGGATCTGGCTGCCCGAAACGGCGGTCGATCTGGCGACGCTGGAGGCGTGTGCCGACGCCGGGCTGGAGTTCACGATCCTGAGCCCGGAGCAGGCGGCCGGCCCGGTCGATACGCGCTTCGCCTACCGGGTACCACTGCCGAGCGGCCGCACCTTCACGGTGGTCTTCTACGAGGGGCCGCTGTCGGGCACCGTATCGTTCGATCCGATCTCGACCGACTCGGCGCCGGCCTTCGTCGACCGCTTCATCCTGCCGCGCTTCGTCGATGTGCCGGCGGGGAGTGGTGATCCGCTGGTGCTGATCGCCAGCGACGGCGAGGTCTACGGCCACCACCACCGGTTCAAGGACTACTTCCTCCAGGATCTGCTCTACCGGCGCGCGGGTGAGGCCGGGATCGAACCGGTGTCGCTCGAGCACTACCTCGCGCTCAATCCGCCCCGGCGGGAGACCGGCATCCGGGAGCGGAGCTCATGGGGCTGCCCGCACGAGTTGCTGCGCTGGCGGGGTGACTGCGCCTGCACGCCGGGCGGCGGGCACTGGAAGGCCGGGCTCCGTGCGGCCTTCGACGCGCTTGCCGAGCGGATCGACGCGCTGACGGATCAGCAGGCCGCCGGGATCGTCCCCGACATCTGGGCGCTGCGCGATCGCTACGTCGATGTCGTTATCGGCGCGGTGGAACTCCCGGCGTGGCTGCGGTCGCATGGGCTGCCCGAGACGGGACCGGACGCAGAGATCATCGCAACGCTGATGCGGGCGCAGCAGAGCCGCCTCGCCATGTACGCGAGTTGCGCCTTCTACTGGGAGGATCTGACCCGCCTCGAAGCGGCCTACGGCGTGCGTTCCGCCCTCCACGCAGCGGGCCTGATCGACGAGCTGTGCGGCACCGACGTGAGGGGCGAGTTCACGCAACGACTGGCCGGTGTGGTCGGCTGGAAGACCGCCCGGTCCGCGGCCGAGTTGTACGCCGCGGCGGGGGACTAGGCGTCCAGAGTCCTCCGTCACCCGTCATGCGTCATGCGTCAGGGGCTCGGGCGTTCCACGAAGAGGCGCCCGGCCCCGGTCGGTGAGAAGGCCCTCACGCCCGACCCCTCTCCCAAAGTTGGGAGAGGGGTGATTCGTGACAGGAAGGGGTGCGGCTCGGTACAGCGCCAGTACTCCCGGGTTGCACGTGGGTTCAGCCAGCGTCGCGCTGGCGAGCGAGACGGCGCTGCTCGCGGACGTGCTCGGTGTACGCCTGCAGGTGGTTGCGCAGGTGCTCGCCGAAGCCGCTGATCGTGAGCATCGTGGTCTTGGCCTTGCCCACGTTCCCCTGCGCCAGGATCTCCGCGGTGACCCGCGGCAGAATCCCTTCCCGGCCACCCATGATGTAGATCTGGTTCGGACGACCGGTGCGGCCCGCCCGGTAGCCGCGGGCCTTGAAGAACGCGATCGCGTCCTCCAGCGCCTCATTAGGCGGAAGGTGAGACACAGCCTTGCGCTGGAACGCGGTGCGTGTCATCTCGGCAGTGAGCGTAGCCCGGTCGACCCGGGCCTGCTCCCGCGTCCCATTCGTCTCGTCCATCGGATGCGCTCCCGCTCGATGTCGTGGCGG
>Ga0207873_1002259_pt1 | contig 16336 bp, 12 predicted proteins | sample BGWIniCompost_FD_187373 | JGI IMG/M metagenome (GOLD analysis project Ga0207873, IMG submission 187373) | Cellulose adapted compost microbial communities from Newby Island Compost Facility, Milpitas, CA, USA - BGW Initial Compost (SPAdes)... ...
GACCCGCTGCCGCCGTTCCCGGCCGACCGGGAGTTGTTCGTCTCCCCGGAGGCGGCGTGGTTCATCGGCGAGATGTTCGATCTCGGGGCCAGGGTGATCGATGCCTTCGCCTGGGAGGTCCCCGGCGGGATCACCGAGACCTGGATCTGGCCGGAGCACTTCGACATCGCCACCGAGGCCGGCGACGAGGTCTCGGGGGGCAAGGCCAGCTTCGGGCTGTCGCCGGGTGACGGCCCCCACGACGACCCGTACTTCTACGTGTCGGCCTGGGGCGAGATCGACCGGGGCGACCCGTTCTGGAACGACGATGCGTTCAACGGGGCCAGCCTCGCCTATGCCGCCGTGCGGCCCACCGAAGACCCGGTGGGCCGGGTCGTCGAGTTCTTCATGGAGGGCTTCCGCAGGCTCAACCCCTGAGCGGGGTCACTCGGAGCCGGCGCCGAGGGCCACCAGGGAGTCCACGAAGCCCCGGGCCGCGGCCAGGATCATCTCCAGGGTCGCTTCGTACACCTCGTCCGGCAGACCGTAGGGGTCGGGGACCTCGTGCTCGCGGCGGCCGGGGGCGAAGTCCATGAGCAGGCGGACGTTCTCGGCGAAGCCGCCGCAGATGGAGCGGGCGCGGTTGAGGTTGCCGCGGTCCATCACGAGGACGTAGTCGTAGCGCCGGCAGTCGTCGCGGCCGAGCTTGCGGGCCCGGAGGGGCGACAGGTCGTAGCCGCGGCGCGCGGCGGCGGCCTGGGCGCGCCTGTCCGGCGGCTCGCCCACGTGGTAGTCGTGCGTGCCGGCCGAGTCGACGATCACCCTGTCGGCCAGACCGGCCTCCTCGACCATGCGGCTGAACACGCCCTCGGCCGTGGGCGAGCGGCAGATGTTCCCCATGCACACGAAGAGCACGCTCACGGTGTCTACGGCCGTCCCGTCCACGCCGCTCATCGTATGACGCCGCCCGGCCCGAGCGCGCTACGGGGCCCCGGCTGCGCCGCGGTCGCCACGACCGCCTCGAGGGTCAGGGACCTATCGAGCTCGCAGAGGCTCGACCACCCCTGGACGGAACGGCCGCGCCGGAGCTGGCCCCGGCGCGGCCGTCAAACGTTCGCTCGACCCTCAGGCCGTCAGATGATCGGGATCCCGAAGTAGGGGAGCGTGAGCAGCTGGAGGAACTCCTCGAGCGAGAGGGACACGTCGTCGGCGAAGGTGAGCAATACGTCCTCGAGCGTCTCGCCCACGGTGACCTCGACGGTCTTGCCGCCGAACGTGAGGGTCACGTCGTCGACGGAGACGCTGGTGCCCTCGATCTCGTCGACGGTGACGGAGAAGCTGGCGCTGGCGCCCACGGAGGCGACGCCGCTGCCGACGCTGAACTCGACGCTGCCGCCGCTGAGGTTCTCGATCGAGGCGATCTCGCAGGTCGTCTCGTCGCGCGTGAAGCCTTCGATGTCGAACTCGCCGGCGAACTGGGCGGGCAGTGTGACGGAGCCGCTCTTGAAGGTTCCCTCGAAGGTCACCGAGAGGTGGCCGTCCACGCTGTGGTCGAGGGCGAACGTAGCCAGCGAGAACTGCTGGGCGCCCGAGCCGAAGCCGCCCGTCACGCTCAGGGTGCGCGCCTCGGCGAGCAGGCCGCAGGTCGTGTCGGCCAGCGTCTGCTCGAGCGTGAAGTCGAGGGGCGTCTTGTCACCCTTCTTGACCGTGATGCGGACCGAGCCGGGCACCTGGATGGTGTCGCCCGGCGCGACCGTCGGGAGGTACATCAAGGAGTAGGCGGTGGCCTCCTGCACGTCGCTGAAGGCGAAGCGCACCTCGACCGGCACGCCGCCTTCCTCACCGCCTTCCGGGTAGACGCAGACCAGCGCGTCGCTGGGCTCCTCGGAGTAGTCCCACGTGTAGTCGGAGGGGTTGTAACTGAACGTGCCGTGGGCGGGACGGAGGTTGACGTAGTCGAAGATCTCCGAGTCCCAGTCGGCCATGTAGAACGCGACCGCCGGGAACGAGACCGGGAAGAGTTCGACGTCGCTGGATCCGCACTCGTACAGGCCTATCATCAGCGCGGGGAGCGTGTCGTTGGTCGAGAACCCGACCATGACCGCCGTGAGGTCGGCGAAGAGGTTGTTGGCGCTCTCGACCGCCTCCTCGACCGTCGCCTGCTGCGGACCGGGCGGCGGGGGCGGGGGGTTCTCGGTGCCGGTGCTGCAGGCCGCCAGGACCAGCGAGGCGAGCACGAGGGCGAGGGTGAGTACTGGTCTACGGAACATCCTTGGGCTCCTCCTAGCGCCGGCACCGCGGTAAGGCCCGCGGCGCCCACGCACGACGACGCCGCCGCGCACCCGTGGGACGCGCCGACGAACGCGTGTCGGACGCAAGGTATCACGGCGGTCTCACGCCATGCTCATGGCCAGCGCGCCGGAGCAATGCGAGAAGATGCACATCCGGGGCCGCTGGGACGAAGGTCCCGACCAGGCGGGCCGCGAGGCGCCCGTGGCACCTCCGGCTGGCGCTGCTATCTGCCTCCGGGCACAGCGGCTCGGGCTCAGGGACCCAGGCCCGGGGCCTGGGGCGTACGCCTCAGGCCTTCAGGCCCGGCTTCGACCGGTAGACCCGCGTCACGTCCGGGATGCGGCCGATGTTGTCCTTCACGTACTCGATCTCGGCGTGGTCCTTGACGTCGATGCGGAACATGATCCGCGCGCTCATGTTCGAGTTCACGTCGGCCTGGACGCGGAAGGCGCTCTTGTTCATCGAGCTGATGACGTCGAGCACGTCCTTCAGCAGGCCGGGCCTGTCCACCGCGACGACCTCGAAGTCGACGGGGAACACCTCCCCGGCCGGCGTGTCCCAGGTGACGTTCACGAACCTGTCGGCGTCGGTCTCCATCAGGTGCTTGACGTTCGGGCAGTCGACGCGGTGCACCGAGATGCCGCGGCCGCGCGTGACGTAGCCGATCACGTCGTCGCCGCGGACCGGGCTGCAGCAGTTCGCGAGGTTCGCCGGGGCGTCGAGGCCGTCGACGTAGACGCCGGACACGCTCTTGCGCGGGTGCTCGGCGGGCTGCTGCGGCCTGCGCTCCTTGACGAGCTCGGGCACCAGCGCCTCGACGACCTGCTTGGGCGTCAGCCGCTGCGCCGCCAGGGCGAGGAACAGCTCGTCCGGGTCGTCGGCGCCGAGGAGCTCCTGGGCGACGTCGAGGAGCTTCGCCTTCGTCATGTTCGGCGCGACGGGCAGGCTGCGCCGCCTGAGGCCGCGCTCGAGCATCCGCTTGCCGGACTCGAGCTGCTGCTGCCGCTCCTGCGCGCGGAAGTAGTGCCTGATCTTCTGCTTCGCGCTGCGCGTGACGACGAGGTTCAGCCAGTCAGCCGACGGGCCGTACTGGCTCGAGCGGTTCGTGAGGATCTCGACCCTGTCGCCCGTCTGCAGCTTGTACGTGAGCGGCACGATCTCGCCGTTCACGCGCGCGCCGATCGTCCTGTGCCCCACCTCGGTGTGCACCTGGTAGGCGAAGTCGATGGGCGTGGAGCCGCGCGGCAGGTTCACGACGTCGCCGGCGGGCGTGAACACCAGGACGCGCTCGGAGAGGTAGTCGGTCTTCACGGCGTCGACGAAGCCCTCCGCGTCGTCGACGCTGCGGTCGACGTCGAGGAGCTGCTTCATCCACTCCAGGCGCTTCTGGATCTCGGCCGGGTCCTGGATGCCGTCCTTGTACGCCCAGTGGGCGGCGACCCCGAACTCGGCGACCTCGTGCATGCGCCGCGTGCGGATCTGCACCTCGATCGGCTGCCCGAGGAGCCCGATGACGGTCGTGTGCAGGCTCTGGTAGCCGTTCGGCTTGGGCACCGCCACGTAGTCCTTGAACCGGCCGGGGATCGGCGTCCACAGGCTGTGCACGATGCCCAGCGCGCGGTAGCAGACGGCCTTCTCCGCGTCCTCCTGCGCCATGCCGCTGCCGTTCGTCGGCTCGGGGTCGAGGATCGCGCGGATCGCCATCAGGTCGAAGATCTGGTCGAGCGTGCGGTTGTCCCGCTGCATCTTGCGGTGGATCGAGTAGAGGTGCTTCGAGCGGCCCGACAGCTCGAACCTCAGCCCCTCGGACCTGAGGCGCTCGGCCAGGAGCTCGATGGACTCCTGCACGTACTTCTCGCGCTCGATGTGCCGGCTCCTCACCTGGCGCTCGAGCTGCTCGTAGCGCTGCCTGTCCACGTAGTAGAAGGCCAGGTCCTCGAGCTCGTTCTTGATGTGGTTGATCCCCAGCCGGTGCGCCAGCGGCGCGAAGATCTCGAGCGTCTCCTCGGCGATGCGCCGCTGCTTGTGCGGCGGCATGTGCTCGAGGGTCCGCATGTTGTGGAGCCGGTCGGCGAGCTTCACGAGGATCACGCGCACGTCGCTGACCATCGCCAGCAGCATCTGGCGGAGGTTCTCGGCCTGCTCGTCCTCGTAGGCCCTGACCGCGAGCTTCGAGATCTTCGTCTCGCCCTCGACGATCTTCCTGACCGTGGGGCCGAACCTCTCCTCGATCTCCTCGAAGGTCGCGGGCGTGTCCTCGACGGCGTCGTGCAGCAGGCCGGCGCGCAGGGCGTCGATGTCCAGCCGCATCTCGGCGAGGATCACCGTCACCGCCACGGGGTGCGTGATGAACGGCTCCCCGGACCTCCTCGTCATGCCACGGTGGTAGCGCTCGGCGAAGGCGTACGCCTCCGCTAGTCGCCTGGCGTCCTCGGGCGCCAGGTAGCTAGTCGCCGCCCGCAGCTCCTCGGGCACGCTGACCACCGTCGCCTCCATCAGACCGCGAGTGTACCACCGGGGGCCCACTTCTCAGGGATCCCCCCTTGCTTTCCCATCGTCGTTGTGCTTGGGCTCATGCGCGTTCCTGCCGGCGCTCCCGGCGCGCCGAGCTCCGTGAGCCCGCCCTTAACGGTTCGGCCACGGACCGCCCCGTGTGGTCGGGGACGGTCTCCCGGGTCCGCGCCGGGCCGCCTGCGTCGTGCGCCGGGCCGCCTGCCTCGTGCCACATCCCGGCCCCTCCTCCACTATCCCGGGTTCGGGATACTACGCCACCTGGCTCGACCGGTCGGGAGAGCGATGGGCATCGGCTCCATCGTGGCTCCCGGCTCCCCCGCTGGTATCTCGGTAGCGGGATAGTGTAGGAGGGCCCCGGAAGGACGCCGGGTGGGGCCGCCGGGAGGGTCGCTGAGAGGGCGGCCACCAGGGTCGCCAGGAGCGCGCCCGACGGGGTCGCCGGGAGGGCGCCCGCCAGGGCGGCCAGGAGGAACACGGTGCCCACGAACGACCGCTTCGCCGGCTTCTCGCCCGACGCGTTCCGCTTCTACGCCGAGCTGCACGTGGACAACTCGAAGGCCTTCTGGGAGGCGAACAAGCAGCGCTACCTCGAGAGCGTGCGCGCGCCGCTCGAGGCGCTCGCCCGCGAGCTGGAGGGGGCGTTCGGCGAGTGGCACATGTTCCGCCCCTACCGCGACCTGCGCTTCACGAAGGACAGGCGGCCGTACAAGGAGCACCAGGGCCTCCTCTTCGGCGGTCGGGGGCCCAGCGTGACCGGCGGGCAGTACGTGCAGCTCTCGCGCGAGGGCATGTACGTGGGGTTCGGCGCCTACCAGATGCGCGAGGACCAGCTCGCCCGCTACCGGCGCGCGGTCGCCGACGATCGCGCCGGAGGCCAGCTCGAGGAGATCCTCGCCGAGCTGACGGCCCTGGGCTACGTGCTCGAGGGCGAGACCCTCAAGCGGGCGCCGCAGGGCTTCCCGCTGGACCACCCGCGCGTCGCGCTCCTCAAGCGCAAGGGGGTCTTCGCGGGCGCCGACTACGAGCCGGCCGAGTGGATGTACGGCCCCGAGGCGCTAGAGCGCATCGCCAAGGTCTTCGCCGACGGCGAGCGGCTGTGCGCCTGGCTGAGGGCGCACGTGGCCTAGGCGGGCCCGCCGCCGGCGGCGCTCAGGCCCTGCGGCGCGCCAGCAGCACCGCGCCGAGGACCACGAAGACGACGTTCCCGCCCCAAGCGCCGAGCCAGACCGGCAGCGCGCCCGTCTGCGCGAAGAGCTGGCCGAACGTGTAGAAGAGGTACCAGACGAGGGTCACGACGAGGCTCACGCCGAACGCCACGCCGCGCGAGCGGGAGTACGACAGCGCCAGGGGCACGGCCACGAGCAGCAGGGCGAGGTTCGTGAACGGCTCGGCGAGCTTGCGCTGCAGCAGCACCTGGGCCTGGCGGCGCTCGTCGGCGGAGACGAGGGCGTTCTCGGCGTCGCGGCGCAGCTCGGTGAGGGAGCGGCTGTCCTCGAAGCCGCCGCCGGAGAAGCGGGCGATGAGGTCGTCGGCGGTGTAGGAGGTCGTGACGACGAGGGTCTGCTGCGGGTCGGTCGCCACGTTCCGCAGCCGCACGAGGTTCGCCAGGGCCAGGGCGGGGTCGCTGACGGGCTGGTCGAGCGCGCCGAGGTCGAGCCTGTCGATGCGGTAGCCGGTCAGCACCAGGTCGCTCCCATCGAACCTGGCGGTGTCGGCGCGCAGGAGCGTGAGCACGTCGCCCTCCCAGCGCTCGATCCTCACGCCCCTGAGCGAGTCACCGCCGGCGCCCGTGCTCTCGAAGTGCAGCAGGAAGTCGTCGATGGGCAGGTTCTGACGCGCCAGGCGGAACAGGCCCGAGCGTCCCGTCGTGAGGCGCCAGTAGACCTCGGCGGTGCGGGCGTTCGTCTCGGGCAGGACCCACTGGTTCATCGCCAGCACGGCCGCGGCGCTGATGGCGCCTAGGGTCACGAAGGTGAGCGCTACGCGCGTGAGCGGCACGCCACCCACCTGCATCGCCAGGAGCTCGTGCTCGCTGGCCAGGCGGCCGAGGGCGATCAGCACGGCCAGGACGAGGGCGATCGGGAGCGTCTGGACGAGCGCCTGCGGGAGCTGCAGCGCCAGCCAGCCGAAGAGCTCGGCGATGGGCGTGCCGACGATCCACTGCAGCCGCGGGATCGTGGCGGACACCACCGCCAGCGACGAGTAGAGCACCAGCCCGAACAGGAACGGTGGGAGGGCCTCCCGCAGCACGTAGCGGTCGACCAGCTTCACGCGGGGCGCACCTCCATGGCGGGCCATGATACCCGCGCCGTGCGGGCGCCCGACCCCTACCTCCGGGGTGGCCGCCGCTCGATGTCGATGGCGAACGACGCCGACAGCCGGCCGCGCTGGTTCGCGTAGCCCACGGTCAGCGAGCCGCAGCAGGTCACGACGGTGAGGTCGAGCGCGTGGAGGCTCAGCACCGGGGCCTCGCCGCCGAGGATCAGCGGCGCGAAGTCGAAGCCGATGCCCGGCCGCAGCTCGACGTTCTCCCACGCCAGCGGCACCGCCACGGACATCTCCAGCCGGCGCAGGCCGGGGTCCTCTGGCACCAGGCCCTGGACCGCCTCGGTCCTGACGGCGAAGGCGCCCTCGGGCACGACGGGCCCGGCGGTACCCTCCTCCTGCAGGACGGGCCAGCCCGGGAGGCGGGCCTCGGCGGTGTAGGCGACGTAGGCGTCGCGACCTTCGGCGGGGTCGAGGACGCCGGCGAGCTGGGCGCTGACCCCCGCCTCGAGCTCCCAGGTGCCGGTGTCGTACGTGAGGCCCGCCTCGCCGACGGCCGAGGTGACGCCCGCCGCCTCGCCGTTCACGGGCAGGGCGTCGTGCGTGGCGCGCGCGGCGACGTAGCCGCTGAGGGTCCGCTCGCCCTCCCAGCGCGCCAGCTCTCCCTCGAGCCGCAGGGAGCCGGAGGTGCGCGCCCTCGGCTGCAGGCGGTCGAGGCCCGCGAACGGGGAGGCCGCGTTCGTCAGCCACGCGTCGTGGGAGAGCGAGAGCGTGAGCGGCGCCGCCTCGTAGCGCCACGAGGGGTTCAGGCGCACGCCCCACTGCACCGCCCCGTGGTTCGGGTAGAGCGTCGCCTGGGCGCGGACGCGCACGCTGAGCGTGCCAGCGGCGGTGCGGCCGGTGCCGGCGCTCGCCTCCACGCCGGCGCCGACCCTGGTGCCGAACACCTGCGGCCTGGCGAGGTCGTCGAGGGACGTCAGCGCGGTGGCCGCCGCGAAGGCGTCGGCGCTGAGGGAGAGCGACGGGGGCCCGGGCAGCAGGTCGCGGCTCCGCGCCGCGAGCCCAAGCCTCCCCTCGTGGTAGGGCGTGCCCTCCTGCTCGGCGCCGGAGTGCAGGGCCAGGGTGGCGTCGAGCCACGGCGCCAGGCTCCGCGTCACCTGCACGTCGAGGAGCGGCAGCCCGGCCTCGAGGCCGAAGGTCGCCGAAGCGCGCTGCTGCCCCTGCGTCGCGGCGAGCCTCACCAGCGCCACCAGCCCCAGGGGATGCGGCTGGTCGATGCCGGTGGCGCCCACGTCGAGCGACGCCGCGCCCTCACCGTCGATGGGCACGCCGACCACGCGAACGCCGATCCCGCTGCCCGGACGCGAGGGGTCGCCGCGGTCGTCGACGTTCTGCACGCGCACCGGCAGCGTGAACGCTTCCAGGCTCTCCTCGGAGAGCTCGATGCGTGGCCTCAGGCCGATCCTCAGCGCCCCGACGCGCAGGGCGCCGCCGCGCAGGTCGACCGTGCGGGTGGTGAGGTCGACGGTCGCGCTGACGCCCTCGATCGCGTAGGGCGCCTCCTCGAGCCCGATGCAGGTCGTCACCGACGGGCCGCTGACGGACAGCGTCTCGCCCATCAGCTCGGCGCGCTGGCCGCTGACGGCGAACGCCTGCCCGGCGAGCGTGAAGCCGGTCAGGGTCATGCCGCCGCTCACGAGGTCGAGGACGATCGTCTCCGCGTCGCCGGAGAAGTCGGGCGCGATCACCGTCGCCTCCTGCAGCGCCAGCGTCTCGGTCGTGGCCGCCAGGTGCTCGGCCGACATGCGGAGCTGGCCCCAGAAGAGCTCGGGCGAAGCGGCGCGCAGGCCCAGGTCGCCGGACAGGCCGGTGACGACGACCTCGTCGGCGATCACCGTCCACTCGCCGCCGACGGCCGTCACGCACACGCCGCCGTAGAACCTGACCTCGTCGAGCTCGGGGAGGCTGACGAAGTGCAGGTAGTAGACGGCGAGGTAGTTCGGGATCGTGACCTGCGAGGTCTCCGGGCCAGGGCTGCACTGCGCCGCCGCCCACCCCGCCGCGGTGAGGACGGCCAGCGCCGCCAGCGCCCGGTGGACCCGTCGCGTCACCGCCTAAAGATAGGCTCTGAAGCGCTCCAGCAGCGCGGGGCTGACCTCGGTCGTGGCCGCGTACACGATCTCGTCGCCGCTCTGCCTCAGGCTTAGCTGCAGGCGCCCGCCCGCCGCCGGCGAGCGCATCGTGAACAGGTCCCCGGCGAACTCGTAGCGGCCGTCGAGCAGGACGTCGCCGGTGAGGGTGTCGAGGAGCAGGCGGTCGGCGAAGAACGCGGGCTCGGTGCCGGTCACGCCGCCGTCGAACACGACGACCTGCTCGAGCGCGTGGTAGCTCAGGGACGCCGCGGTGACCACGAGGCCGTCGCGGGAGAGCCGCAGCTCGCCCGTGGCGATGAGGAGGCTGTTCTCGACGTCGATGCGCAGGGCATCCGCCACGACCTCGCCGAACGCGCCGGAGACGGTCACGCCCGCGGCCTCGATGTAGTCGCCGTCCACGTACCTGATCACCTGCGCGTCGACCTCGACGCCCGTGTGCCTGTCGACCAGGCTGCCGCCGTCGGGCAGCACCGTGAGGCCGGTGACGAGGTCGATCGTCTGGCGACCGTGCGAGACGATCACGAGCCCGGCGAAGGGCCTCTCGGGCTGACCGTGGGAAGGACCGGCGCCGGCCTCCTGGCCGAGGCCCCAAGCTAGTAGGAACGCCGTCACCGACGCGAGAACCGACCGCCTCACCCGCATCGCGCGAGTCTACCTACGCCCTCCATGAGAACACGGCCTGCGGTCATGCGCGCTGGCCGGGGCCGAGGGTGAAGACGTAGCCGGAGTCGAACGGCCGGGCCTGCAGGAGCTCCACCGCGGTCTCGATCCGCGCGTTCATGACGCGGTCGACGAGCTCGGCCACGCTCTGGTAAACGCCCAGCGACTGGTAGGTGGCCCCGAACGACGGCAGGCGACCGAGCGGGGTCTCGGCGCGGAGCGTGAGGCCGGTGGCGAGCTTGCGCTGGGCGCGCCGCCACTCGTCGGGCGTGGGCGGCTCGTCCTGGGCGCGGCGCAGCACCTCGACGTAGCGCGCGATGACCTCCTCGGCGCGCTCGGGAGCGCTGCTCACGTACCCGACGAACGCCCCCTGGTCCTCGTGGGCCTCGTGGCCCAGGCTGGCCGAGTCGGCCAGGCCCTTGTCGACCAGCTCCCAGTAGAGGCGCGAGCCCGTCGCGTCGCCGAGGACGTAGCCGAGCACCGCGGCGGCGAAGCGCCGGGGGTCGGAGATCGCCACGCCCGGCGCGTAGTACGCGACGTGCACGCGGCTCAGCTTCGGGTCGACGACGCCCTCGCGGCCCGTGGCGGGCGCGGCCGGCGGACGCTCGCGCGGCGCGTCGAAGGCCGGCCAGGAGCCGGCGATCCGCTCGGCCTGGTCGACGACCGCGTCCCAGTCGTAGCGCCCGACGACGGCGAGCACCAGGTTCGTGGGCGAGTAGCGCCGCTGGTAGTAGGCGAGCATCTGGTCGCGGGTCAGCGCGGAGATGCTCTCGCGCGTCCCGAGGACGCTGTTGCCGAGCGGGTGGCCGGCCCAGAACCGCGGCGCCGAGACGTCGAAGACGTGGAAGTGAGGTCGGTCCTCGTACATCGCGATCTCCTCGAGGATGACCTTCTTCTCGACGTCGAAGTCCTCCTGGCGCAGCGCCGGGCGCATCAGCTCGGACAGCAGGTCGAGGAGCCTGGGGAGCCGCTCGGGCAGCACGGCGCCGTAGTAGATCGTCCGCTCCTCCGAGGTCGAGGCGTTGTACTGGGCGCCGAGCTCGTCGAAGAGGCGGTTCAGGTCGTCGGCGGTGTAGCGCTCGTTGCCCTTGAAGGCCATGTGCTCGAGGAAGTGCGAGACGCCGGCGAGCTCCGCCTGCTCGTCGCGCGAGCCGGTCTGCACGAAGAACCCGGCCGCGACGCTGGCGGCGCCGGGGTTGTGCTCCCCGATGACGGTGAGCCCGTTCGGGAGCACGGCCTTGTCGAAGCGCAGGCGCTGGGCGACCTCACCGGCCAGGGGCGTGGGGGCGTCGAGGGTCACGGGGCGACCTCCCCTGTGTTAGACGCGGACGCGCGGCGGGTCACGGGGCCACCGCCGCTGGCACGCGCGCCGGGCCGAGCGTGACGATCGTGGGCTCGGGGACGCGGCGGGTGGAGAGGTACTCGTTCACGTCCTCGACGGTGACGGACTGGACGCGCGAGATGATCTCCTCCAACGTGCGCGCGCGGCCCAGGTTGAAGACGTCGCTGGCGAGGCGACCCGCGGTCGCGCTCGACGACTCTCCCTGCATCACCAGCGAGGAGAGCATCCCGACCTTCGCGCGCTCGACCTCCTCGGGAGTCACGCCCGCGGCGAGCCGGTCGAGCTCGGCGAGGAAGACCTCCAGGGTCTCGTCGGCGCGTTCCGGGGTCGTGCCCGCGTAGCCGAGCGTCATGCCGAAGCCGCGCAGCGACCGGTAGAAGGCGCTCACGGAGTAGACGAGGCCGCGCTTCTCGCGCACCTCGGTGTGCAGGCGCGCGCCGCTCGAGCCCGACAGCACGTTCACGACGACGTTGTGGACGTACGCCTCGTCGGTGCCCGGCGGCGGGGCGGGGAACGCCAGGCCGATCTGCACCTGCGACGACTCGGCCTCCACGTGCCGGCGGCCGGGGGTCGCCACGGCGACGGCGGGGACCTCGGGGCCCTCGCCCTCCCAGGCGCCGAACGCCGCCTGCGCCGCGGCCAGCACGCGGTCCCAGTCGGCGCCGCCCGCCAGCGCGAGCACGGCGCCCCTGGGGCGCAGGACCCGCGCGGCCTCGGCGCGCACGCCCTCGGCGGTGAGAGCCGCCAGGCCCTCGGCGGTGCCGAGCGGGCTGCGGCCCTGGGGGCTCGTGACGAACGCCGCCAGCAGCTCGTCGAAGAGGCGCTGCGTCGGCGCGTCGTCCAGTGACTCGAGCTCCTGCACGGCCAGCTCGCGCGACGGCTCGAACTCGGCGTCGTCGAGCCGCGGCCGCATCACCATGTCCGCCAGCAGCGGCATCACGGCCTCGAGCTCGGAGGCGAGGAACGAGAGGTTGAAGCTCGAGCTCTCGCGGTTCGCCGCACCGCCGCGCCTGACGCCCAGGTCCTCGAGCGCGTCGGAGAACGCGCGGGAGTCGAGGTCCCCGGCGCCGCGCTGCACCCACTCGTGCAGCACGGTCGCCGTGCCCTCCAGCCCCTGCGGGTCGCTCGCCGAGCCGAACGGCAGCACGAGCGTGGCGCTGACCGAAGGCAGCCAGGGCATCGCCTCGTACACGACCATCAGCCCGTTGTCGAGCTTCGCTGTGAGCGGTCGCCGCTCCTTCACGGCTGAGGCGCCCTCCGCGGAGGCCGCCCGGTCGTCGCTAGACATGAGCGCGAGTATAGCCCCGGCGCCTCCGCGCTCCGGTCGCGGGGGGAAGCGCTCCGTGGCGCGTCCCCGGCTGGCCGCCTGCCGCTCGGCTGCGGGGCCGGGCCTCCCCTGCGCCCTCCTCCACCATCCCGCTGGCGGGATACTCGAGCTGTGGCGCGAGGAGGCCAGGAGCCACACGTCGCACCCTCCTCCACTATCCCGCTAGCGGGATACTCGAGCTGTGGCGCGAGGAGGCCAGGAGCCACGCCCCGCACCCTCCTCCACTGCACCCTCCTCCACTATCCCGCTAGCGGGATACTGCCTCGGCCTCACATATGCCGAGCTGCCGCCTCCAGGACGCGCCCCCGACCACCGCGGGCCCCAGCGCTGCTATCCCGGCACCGGGATACTGCAGGAGGGTGCGCGCGAGGGAACCGTGAGGGAGTGGGTCGGCCCGGCTGGCCGGGTCGCCGACTCCGCCGGGGGACGAGCGCCGGCCAGACGCGCCCCGACGCCCCGCGGGCCGACCGGCGGCTCAGCGACCCATGAGCCGCCTCAGCGCCCCGGCGAGGTCGCCGCTGCCGGCGAGGCTCGTCCCCACCAGCACCGCGTCGGCGTGGCCTTCGACCTCACGGAGGTCCTCGCGCGTCCGGTAGCCGGACTCGGCGACGAGCACCCCCTCGAACCCGGCCTCGCGGGCCTTGGCGATGAGCCGCGGCGCGGTGCCGAGGTCGACCGCGAGCGTGGTCAGGTCCCTGTTGTTCACGCCGATGACGTCGGTGCCGGCGGCCAGCGCCGTCTCGAGCTCCCGCTCGTCGTGGACCTCGACCAGCGCGGCGAGCCCCAGGGCGTGCGCGGCCGCGACGTAGTCCCGCGTCATGTCGCCGGTGACGGCGACGATCACGAGCACGGCGTCCGCGCCCGCGCCCGCCGCCTCGACGAGCTGCGCCGGGTGCACCGTGAAGTCCTTGCGCAGGAGCGGCACGTAGCGCGGCCAGGACCGCCTGTCCGCCGCCACCGCCGCCAGGTGCGCGAGGTCGCCGCCGAAGTGGCGCGGCTCGGTGAGCACGCTGATCGCCGCGGCCCCGCCCGCCTCGTACTGGCGCGCCGCCGCGACGGGGTCGAGGTCCGCGATCGCGCCCTGCGACGGGCTCGAACGCTTCACCTCGGCGATGACGTTGAGGCTGGCGCCGGCCGCCCGGCGGAGGGCGGCGGTGAAGGCGGCGCGGCCGGTGAGCGGCGCGCCCTGGACGCGTGGCGACAGCGGCGCGGGCGCGGCATCGGCCGTGTTGACCGACCGTTCTATCCAAGCGTCGGCCTGCAGTGACGCGTAGTCCTCCGCCCTCTCCCGCGCGATCCGGCCAAGCACGCCGGGCACCGCCGCCAGCCTGTCGGCGCCGAGGGGCGCGAGGGCGCGGACCGCGTCCGCCAGGGGCGCCTCAGTAGACATGGAAGCCCTTGAGGCCCACGGGCTCGGACCAGATCACCTCGATGTCCTCGACCTCGGCGTGCGAGGGGCCGGTCCGCAGCCGCACGAGCAGGAGCTCGAGGTCGTCGCGCCAACCCTCGGCCACGACCTCGACCCGCCCGTCGTCGAGGTTCTCGACGTGGCCGGCGAGGTCGAGCACCAGCGCCTGCGCCCGCGTGAACGCCCTGAAGCCGACGCCCTGGACCCGCCCGCGCACCAGCGCGGTGAGCCGCAGCCTCCCGTCCGCCTGCCCGCCTGCCGCCGCTTCGCCGCTGCTCCGCATGGACCGTAATGGTAGCGCCGCGTGGCGGAGACGGGTTCGGACCGCGGGGACCGGCCCTCACACGCGCTCGTGGTAGATTTGCCTGTCACGAGAAGCGCGTAGGGAACGGGAATCCTGCCGCTCTCCACCTGTTGGCCGCCCGCCGGCGCGCTTCGCCGGAGCAAGCGAACGGAACCGCCTGGCCGCGATGTCACGCCGCAGAGCAACCATCCTCGCCGTCGTCGTCCTGGCGGTCCTGGCGCTGATCGTGTTCCTCCCGGCGTTCCCACCGGTACGCGAGCTGATCGTGCAGCGCGTCGTGACCGAGCTGGAGCGGAGCGGCACGCGCGTCACCTACGCCGGCACGGCCGGCAACGCCTGGCGCGGCGTGACGCTGCTGGGGGCCTCGGCCGAGGGCCCCGGCATCGACGTCGACGTCGACCGGCTCCACGTCGGCTACTTCCTGCCCTCGCTGATAGGCGGCGAGCTCCCTCTCGACATCGAGGTCGACGGGGCCAGGGGCAGCCTCGACGTCTCCCGGTTCCTCACGGGCGCCGCCGGCGGACCCGGCGCGGCGCCGGGGCCGATCGTGGTCCGGCTGCGGCGCCTGTCGCTCGACGACGTCGCCGTCGACGTCGAGGAGCTCCCGTTCACCCTCCCCGACGCGAACGTCTCGGACCTCCAGGTGACGCAGAGGGGCACGGCCCTCGACCTCGCCGCTACCGTCACCACCGCCGACGGCTCGGCCGCCTTCACCGGCCGCTTCGACACGCTCACGGGGGCGTTCGACGCGCTCATCGACCGCGCCGACGCGACGCTGGCGCGCCAGTGGTGGCGCGGCGTCACCGCCGGCGAGGTCACCGGGACGCTGCGCGTGCGCGGCGGCGCGATCACCGGCAGCTTCGACGTCCGCGGCGGCGCCGTCGACGACATCGGCCTGCTCGCCGACGACGTCTCCGGTCACGTCGAGCTCGACTACCCGGTGATCACCGCCGAGCTGACGGGGACGGCGCTCGGCGGCCGGGTCGACGCGCGGGGCGTCGTGAACGTGGAGGCGCAGCGCTGGGAGGCCCAGGCCACCGCCACGCCTCAGCTCGCGCAGGCCGCGGCGTGGCTGCTGCGCGGGAGCTACCCGGACGGCCCGCCGGTCGCGCTCGAGGGCTCGGCCGACGTCACGCTGCGCCTGAGCGGCTGGGACCACGTGGTCCTGGAGGGCACCGCCGACGGCGACGGCGCCGTGGAGGGCCTGCCGCTCGAGGACCTCAGCACCGCGTTCCGCCTCCCGCGCGACGGGCGCATCAGGGCCGAGGGGCGCGCCCGGCTGGGCGGCGGCGACGTCCGCTTCGAGGCCGGGCCCGACGACACGGGCGACAACCTGCGCGTGACCGCCCGCGGCGTGGGACTGGACGCGCTCGGCGAGGGCCTGGGGACGGTCGACGCGCGTCTGCGCCTGGCGCTGGACGGCAGGCAGGACGGCGAGCTGGAGCTCGCCTGGGGCGGCCGGATCGGCGGCCGGGAGGCGCAGGCGCGCCTCGACGCCCGCCTCGACCCCGACGGGTGGCAGGGCTTCGTCTCCGGCTCCGACGCCGCCGGCGCCGAGCTCGAGGGAGCGCTGGTGCTCGCCGGCGAACGCCTGCAGGGCGGCGCGACGGTCACCGGCGCGGGGCTCGCCCCGCTGCCGGACGGGACGGTCGTCTCCCTCGCACTGTCCGGGCCGTCATCGCTACGAGGCGCCCGCGTGTCCCTGGGCATCGAGGGTGACGACCCGGTGACGCTGCCGGGGCTCGCCCCTGGCGTCGACCTGCGCGGCAGCGCCTCCGGCGTCCTGGAAGGCGATCGGATCGCCGGGCTGGTGGGCCAGTTCGGCCCGGTGGTCGTGTCGGGCGCGCTCGACCTGAGCCCCCTCGCGCTCGTCGCCGACGTGATCGTCGAGCCCACCCGGCTGGAGCTGGTCGGCGGCGACGTCGCGGCGCGCGTCACGGTGCCCTCGAGCTCGCTCGTCTACGGCCCGGACGGCCTGTCTTGGCGCGGCCGCGTCACCCACTCCGGCCTGACGGCGGGGCCCCTCGCCACGCAGGCCGGCGCGCTGGTCGCGGCCTTCGGCTCGAGCGGCGACGGCTGGCGCGCGACCGCC
>Ga0207873_1002260_pt1 | contig 16317 bp, 12 predicted proteins | sample BGWIniCompost_FD_187373 | JGI IMG/M metagenome (GOLD analysis project Ga0207873, IMG submission 187373) | Cellulose adapted compost microbial communities from Newby Island Compost Facility, Milpitas, CA, USA - BGW Initial Compost (SPAdes)... ...
CGCTTCATGGACTGGAAGAACTCGTCGTTGGACTTGGTGTTCTTCATCTTGTCCAGCAGGAACTCCATCGCCGCCAGCTCGTCCATCGGGTGCAGCAGCTTCCGCAGGATCCAGATCTTCTGCAGCATGTCCGGCTCGATCAGCAGCTCCTCGCGGCGGGTGCCGGAGCGGTTGATGTTGATGGCCGGGTAGACGCGCTTCTCGGCGATGCGGCGGTCCAGGTGCACCTCGGCATTGCCGGTGCCCTTGAACTCCTCGTAGATCACCTCGTCCATCTTCGAGCCGGTATCCACCAGCGCGGTGGCGATGATGGTCAGCGAGCCGCCTTCCTCGACGTTGCGGGCGGCGCCGAAGAAGCGCTTCGGGCGGTGCAGGGCATTGGCGTCGACGCCGCCGGTCAGCACCTTGCCGGAGCTCGGCACCACGGTGTTGTAGGCGCGGGCCAGGCGGGTGATCGAGTCGAGCATGATCACCACGTCCTTCTTGTGCTCGACCAGGCGCTTGGCCCGCTCGATCACCATCTCGGCGACCTGCACGTGGCGGGCAGCCGGCTCGTCGAAGGTCGAGGAGATGACCTCGCCGCGCACGGTGCGCTGCATCTCGGTCACTTCCTCGGGACGCTCGTCGATCAGCAGCACGATCAGGTGCACGTCCGGGTGGTTGTGCAGGATGGCCTGGGCCACGTTCTGCATCAGCATGGTCTTGCCGGCCTTCGGCGGCGAGACGATCAGGGCGCGCTGGCCCTTGCCGATCGGCGCCATCAGGTCCAGCACGCGGCCGGTGATGTCCTCGGTGCTGCCGTTGCCGCGCTCGAGGCGGAAGCGCTCGCGCGGGAACAGCGGGGTCAGGTTCTCGAACAGCACCTTGCCCTTGGACGCCTCCGGCGGCTCGCCGTTGATGGTGTCCACGATGTTGAGCGCGACGTAGCGCTCGCCATCCTTCGGGCTGCGGATGCGGCCGGCGATGTGGTCGCCGGTGCGCAGGTTGAAGCGGCGGATCTGGCTGGGCGAGATGTAGACGTCGTCCGGGCCGGCCAGGTAGCTGGCGTCGGCCGAGCGCAGGAAGCCGTAGCCGTCCGGCAGGATTTCCAGCACGCCGTCGCCGGCGACGCCCTGTGGATGCCGGGTCAGGACCTTGAGCAGGGCGAAGGTGACGTCCTGCTTGCGCATGCGCGCCACGCCTTCGTGCAGGCCCAGCTTCTCGGCGATCTCCAGCAGCTTGTGCGCCGGCATGCGCTTGAGGTCGTTGAGGCTGTAGACGGGGAAGTCCGGCGGCAGCTGCGGCACCGGCCGCTCCTGGCCGCCGCCATTGCCATTGCCGTCCTCGCCCTCGCCGCCGCCTTCACGGTTGCGGTCGCGGTCGCGGAAGCGCTTGTCGCGGAAGCGTTCGCGGCGGTTGCGCCGGCCACCTTCGCGGAAGCCGCCCTGGCCGCCATTGCCGCCTTCGTCGCCGCCCTGGGACTGCTGGCCGCCTTCCTGGCCGCCGCCGGCGTCACCGCCGGAAGAGGCCTCGGCGGGCCGTTCGGGCGCGGGCGCGCTGGCCGGGGCGGGCTCCGCGGTGGCGGCCTCGCCGGCATTGTCGGAACTGGACGCGGCACGCGGCTTGCGCGAGCGCTTCTCGGCGTTGTCGCCGGACTCGAGATCGTTTTCGGACACGGGATTCACCTCGCGAGCGCGAGCGTGTGGGGGAAGAGGGGTCTTGCAGAAGGGGGCGCCATGGGCACCCGAGTGGCCCCTACGCTATCACTGCCGGCCGGGGGGCCACAAGGCCGGCGGAACGGGCCCGGCGCCGGCCGGGCCCGCGGGGCGCCTCAGAGCGCCTTGTCGACGAACTGGGCCAGCTGGGCCTTGCCGACCGCGCCGACCTGGGTGGAGTGCACCTTGCCGTCCTTGAACAGCATGAGCGTCGGGATGCCGCGCACGGCGTACTGGCGGGGGGTCTGCGGGTTGTGGTCGATGTTCAGCTTCACCACCTTGACCTTGCCGGCATAGGTGCCCGCCAGCTCGTCGACGATGGGGCCGATCATCTTGCAGGGGCCGCACCACTCGGCCCAGAAATCCACCAGTACGGGGGTGTCGGACTTGAGCACCTGGGCCTCGAAGTCGGCATCTCCCACATGAAGCACCTGGTCGCTCATGTGAACAAACTCCTGATTTGACGGGCGGACCGTGGCCGGGGGACGGCCGCGGATTCGGTTAAACTGGGGCGCTTTCGAACGAATTCAATCGCCTCAGGCGGCCCCGGGACGAGGCCAGTTTGCGACCCCCCGGGCCGGCCGCGCAAGCGCAGAGACGCGCATCCAGAGACCTTCATGTCCGACAAACCACTGACCGATATCGCTTTTTCCAGCTTCGAGCTGCACCCGGCCCTGCTTGCGGGCCTCGAATCCGCCGGCTTCACCCGCTGCACGCCCATCCAGGCCCTGACCCTGCCCATCGCCCTGGCCGGCCGCGATGTCGCCGGCCAGGCCCAGACCGGCACCGGCAAGACCCTGGCCTTCCTGGTGGCGGTGATGAACCGCCTGCTGACCCGCCCGGCCCTGGCCGAGCGCAAGCCCGAGGACCCGCGCGCCCTGATCCTGGCGCCGACCCGCGAGCTGGCCATCCAGATCCACAAGGACGCCGTCCGCTTCGGCGCCGAGCTCGGCCTGCGCTTCGCCCTGGTCTACGGCGGCGTCGACTACGACAAGCAGCGCGCCCTGCTGCAGGAAGGCGTCGACGTCATCATCGCCACGCCCGGCCGCCTGATCGACTACGTCAAGCAGCACAAGGTCGTGTCCCTGCACGCCTGCGAGGTCTGCGTGCTGGACGAGGCCGACCGCATGTTCGACCTCGGCTTCATCAAGGACATCCGCTTCCTGCTGCGGCGCATGCCGATCCGCACCGAGCGGCAGACCCTGTTGTTCAGCGCCACTCTCAGCCACCGCGTGCTGGAGCTGGCCTACGAGCACATGAACGAGCCGGAGAAGCTGGTGGTCGAGGCCGAGACGGTCACCGCCGCCCGCGTCCGCCAGAAGCTCTACCTGCCGGCCGACGAGGAAAAGATCCCGCTGCTGATCGGCCTGCTCAGCCGTGGCCCCGAGGACCAGCGCGCCATGGTCTTCGTCAACACCAAGGTCTGGGTCGAGCGGGTGGCGCGGGCGCTGGAAAAGGCCGGCTTCCGCGTCGGCGTGCTCTCCGGCGACGTGCCGCAGAAGAAGCGCGAGAGCCTGCTGCGCCGCTTCCAGAACGGCCAGCTGGAACTGCTGGTGGCCACCGACGTGGCCGCCCGCGGCCTGCACATCGACGGCGTCACCCACGTCTACAACTACGATCTGCCCTTCGATGCCGAGGACTACGTGCATCGCATCGGCCGCACCGCCCGCCTGGGCGCCGAAGGCGACGCCATCAGCTTCGCCTGCGAGCGCTATGCGATGAGCCTGCCGGACATCGAGGCCTACATCGGCCAGAAGATCCCGGTCGAGCAGATCGACCCGGCGCTGCTGGAGCCGGTGCCGCGCAAGCCGCGCCAGGCCGTGGCCGCGGTGGATGAAGACGGCGAGCCGGTGGAGAGCGTCGGCGCCATCTTCCGCGAGGCGCGCGAGGCCCGGCAGGCGGAGGAGGAGAAGCGTGGCGGCGGCCGGCGCAGTGGCCGCGGCCGGGGCGAGCGTGGCGAGCGCAGCGGCGGCAGCCGTCCGGGCGGCCAACGCGAGCGTCGCCCGCGCCGCGAGGACGCCTCCGCCGACAGCCCGCAGGCCGAGCTGCCGCTGGAGCGTCCGGCGCAGCGGCCGGCGCCCTCGTCGCCGCTGCAGGCCGATCCTGACGCGCCCCGGCGCAAGCGTCGCCGCCGTCGCCGCGGCAAGCCGGTGGGCGAGGGCGGTGCCGAGGCCGCGACCCCCAACCGGGCCGCCGGCGCCGAGCCGCGCCAGCGCGGCGAATCGCGCAAGCCGCAAGCCGACAGGCGCGAGGCCGGCAAGACCGAAGCCGCCGAGGCCAGGCCCTCGCTGCTGGGCCGCATCAAGGCCGGCCTGCGCGCCCTGGTGAAGCGCTCGCCGCCCGGCAAGCACTGAGCCGGGACCGTGGCGGCGGACCCTCTGCTAGATTGCGTCGGTCGCCCCCAGGCATGAACGCATGGCCCTGCTGCGTTTCGACAACGTCACCAAGACCTATCCCGGCAATCCGCCGGCGCTGAGCGAGGTCAGCTTCAGCGTCGAGGCCGGCGAGATGCTGTTCGTGACCGGCCATTCCGGCGCCGGCAAGAGCACGCTGCTGCGTCTGGTGCACCTGTCCGAGCGGCCCAGCCGCGGCACCGTCCTGGTCAACGAACGCAACCTGGCCAAGGTGCGCGGGCGCAAGGTGCCGCTGCACCGGCGCCAGGTCGGCGTGGTCTTCCAGGACCATCGCCTGCTGATGGACCGCAGCGTGCACGACAACGTCGCCCTGCCGCTGCTGATCGCCGGCCTGCCCGGCAGCGAGGTCGGCAAGCGCGTGCGCGCGGTGCTGGACCGGGTCGGCCTGGGCGGCCGCGAACGGGCCCTGCCGGCGCAGCTTTCCACCGGCGAGCAGCAGCGCGTCGGCATCGCCCGCGCCATCGTCGCCCAGCCGCAGCTGCTGGTGGCCGACGAGCCCACCGGCAACCTCGATCCGCAGCTGGCCGCCGAGATCATGCAGCTGTTCGCCGAACTGCCGGCCAGCGGCACCACCGTGCTGGTGGCCAGCCACGACCTCATGCTGGTCAAGCGCATGCGCAAGCGCGTGCTGGTGCTGGACCACGGCCGGCTGGTGGACGACATCTCCCCCGAGGACCTGGCGGCATGAACGCGCGCGCCGAAGCCCGCCAGCGCCCGGGCGGCGCCGATCGCGCCAGGCCCACCGGCCTGCTTTCACGCCTGCGCGCCTGGCGCGAGCAGCACCTGTATGCCCTGGTCTCCAGCCTCGGCCGGCTGCTGCGCCGGCCCTTCGCCACCCTGCTGACGGTGGGCGTGATGGCGGTGGCCATCGCCCTGCCGCTCGGCCTGGGCCTGGCCATGGCCAATATCGAACGCTTCTCCGGCTCGGTGACCGAGTCGCGCGAGATCGGTGTCTTCCTCAAGCCCGACATCGACGTGGCCCGGGCCGAGTCCCTGGCCGAACAGCTGCGTGCCCGTCCCGACGTCGCTGCCGTCAGCGTCCGCACGCCGGAGGAGGGCCTGGCCGAGTTCCGCGCCATGAGCGATCTGGCCGGCGCCCTCGAGGTGCTGGAGGAGAACCCGCTGCCGGCGGTGCTGGTGGTCCAGCCCGGCGACGGTGACGGCGATGCCCTGGCGGCCAGCCTGCGCGAGCTGCCCGAGGCCGAGATCGTCCAGCACGACGCCCTCTGGCGGCAGCGCCTTTCGGCCTGGCTGGCCTTCGGCGGCCGGGTGGTGCAGGTCCTGGCCGTGCTGCTGGGCCTGGGCGTGCTGCTGGTGGTGGGCAATACCGTACGCCTGGACATCGGCGCCCGCCGCGAGGAGATCGCCGTGCTGCAGCATCTGGGCGCCACCGACGGCTTCGTGCGCCGTCCGTTCCTTTATCTGGGCGCCTGGTACGGCCTGGCCGCCGGCCTGCTGGCCCTGCTGCTGCTGGCCGTGGCCGGGGCCTTCCTGCAGGGCCCGCTGGCGGCGCTGGTGGCCAGCTACGGCGCCGAATTCCGCCTGGCCGGGCCCGGCTGGCGGGGCGCCGGCCTGCTGCTGGCGGCGGCGCTGGGCATGGGGTGGCTGGGCGCATGGCTCGCAACCGGGCATCATCTACGCCAGACCCGTCCCACGGACGTGTGAAACCTATGGCCAGCCCCGCCTTCCGCACCTTCGACACCAGCAATCCGCGCATCATGGTCGTGGACGGCTCCAAGGTCGTCCGCAAGATGATCGAGGGCGTGTTGCGCCAGGCCCTGCCGGACATGGAGTTCGTCGGCTGCGAGAGCGGCGAGGAGGCCAAGGCGGCGCTGCAGTCCGGCGCGGTCAACCTGGTCACCACCGCCCTGCGCCTGCCGGACATGGACGGCCTGGACCTGGCCCGCTTCCTGCGCGAGCACACGCCCCAGGCCTACATCCCGATCATCGTCGTCTCCGGCGACGTGCAGGAGCGCCTGGAGAGCCGCTCGATCAGCGACGACGTCACCGACTATTTCGACAAGTCGCTGGGCTTCAATGCCCTGGCCGCCTTCATCAAGGGCTATGTCGCGCCCGAGACCGAGGCTGGCGGCGAGGTGCTCTACGTCGAGGACAGCCGCGTCGTCGCCATGGCCACCCGGCGCATGCTGGAGAAGCACGGCCTGTCGGTGACCCATGCCACCGGTGTCGAGGACGCGGTGGCGCACCTGGAAACCGCCCGCGCCCAGGGCAAGGTGCCGGGCCCGGACGTGGTGCTGACCGACGTCTATCTGAAGGGTGAGCTGACCGGCAAGGATCTGCTCAAGGCCATCCGCCAGGATTTCGGCTACGCCAAGGGCATGCTGCCGGTGCTGGTGATGACCGGTGACGCCAATCCGGCCAACCAGAGCGACCTGCTGCGTGCCGGCGCCAACGACCTGGTGCAGAAGCCGATCGAGGAACGCCTGCTGGTGACCAAGCTGCTGTTCCAGCTGCGCGTGGGCCGGATGCTGCGGGCCAAGATCGCCAAGAAGTGACGGTGGCCGGCGAGGAGCGCGTCCGCCTGGAGCCGTCCTGGAAGAGCCGGGTCGGCGACTACCTGCAGCGACCGGACATGCGGGAACTCTCCGCCTTCCTGCGTCGGGAAAAGGCCGCCGGCAAGCGCATCTATCCGCCCGGCTCGCGCATCTTCGCCGCCCTGGACGCCACGCCCTTCGAGCAGGTGAAGGTGGTGATCCTCGGCCAGGATCCCTACCACGGCCCCGGCCAGGCGCATGGCCTGTGCTTCTCGGTGCTGCCGGGCGTGCCGGTGCCGCCCTCGCTGCAGAACATCTTCAAGGAGATCCAGGCCGACCTGGGCATCGCCCCGCCGGACCACGGCTGCCTGCTGCCCTGGGCCCGGCGCGGGGTGCTGCTGCTCAATGCCGTGCTGACGGTGGAGGCGGGCCGGGCCGGCTCGCACCAGGGCAAGGGCTGGGAGGGCTTCACCGACGCCATCGTCCAGGCCCTGGACCGGGAGCGCGAGGGTCTGGTCTTCATGCTCTGGGGCAGCTACGCCCAGGCCAAGGGCCGGCTGCTGGACAGCCGCCGGCACTGCCTGCTGCGCGCCCCGCATCCCTCGCCGCTGTCGGCGCACCGCGGCTTCCTGGGCTGTGGCCACTTCGGCAAGGCCAACCGCTGGCTGCAGGGGGCCGGGCTGGCGCCCGTGGACTGGTCCCTGCCACCCCGGGCCGAGGTCGAGGCCATGCTGGCCGGAGAGGCCGGCTGAGGGGCCAGGAGGGCGGGGTCGGGAGGCCGGGACCCGGGCGGCCCCTGAGGGTCGCTCCGAGGGCCGCTCCGAGGGCCGCTCCGAGGGCCGCTCCGAGGGCCGGGGCGGGCGCCGCGGCCGGCATCTGAACGGCGCCTTGAAGGCTGTTCCGGTGGCCCCATCTCGATTGGGACCTGAACGGTGGCTGTTTCAATGGTGCAACAGTCCGGGAACTCAGGCCCCGTTTAGCACTCCAATGGCGCGAGTGCTAGACTCCGGACCCATGAGCGAGACCTCGATGACCAGCACGGCCCTGATCGCCAACAACCTGCCGGTGCCCAGCGCACTCGGCTCGCTGGACGCCTACATCTCCGCCGTCAACCGCATCCCGGTGCTCACCGCCGAGGAAGAGCAGGACCTCGCCCGCCGCTATCGCGACGAGGAGGACCTGGACGCGGCCAAGTCGCTGGTGCTCTCGCACCTGCGCTTCGTGGTGCACGTGGCCCGCGGTTACCAGGGCTACGGCCTGGGCATGGGCGACCTGATCCAGGAAGGCAACATCGGCCTGATGAAGGCCGTCAAGCGCTTCGACCCCGACCAGGGCGTGCGCCTGGTGTCCTTCGCCGTGCACTGGATCCGTGCCGAGATGCACGAGTTCATCCTGCGCAACTGGCGCATCGTCAAGGTCGCCACCACCAAGGCGCAGCGCAAGCTGTTCTTCAACCTGCGCAAGAGCAAGAAGCGCCTGGGCTGGATGAATGCCGAGGAGGTGCGCGCGGTCGCCCGCGACCTCAATGTCTCCGAGCGCGAGGTGCTGGAGATGGAGTCGCGTCTGTCCGGTCGCGACATCGCCTTCGACGCGCCCACCGACAGCGACGACGATGCGCCGCCTTCGCCGGTGGCCTTCCTGCCCGATCCGGCGGCCGACCCGGCCCTGGCCTACGAGCGCGAAAGCCACGAGGAAGACCAGCTGGAGCTGCTGCGCGAGAGCCTGGCCGGCCTCGACCAGCGTTCCCGCGACATCATCCGCCGCCGCTTCCTGGGCGAGCCCAAGGCGACGCTGCAGGAGCTGGCCGACGAGTACGGCGTCTCCGCCGAGCGCATCCGCCAGATCGAGGCCAACGCGCTGAAGAAGATGCGCGCCGTCTTCGCCGCCTGAGCCCCGGCGTCGCGGAAGATCGAAACAGGCAACGGCCCCTCGCGGGGCCGTTGTCGTTTGCGCGGGTGTTGGCAATGTTGTTCGCGCGCGTGGAGGTGGCGCCAGCCTGGGCGCTCACTGCCGATCGCCGGGTGACGAGGCTTCGCCGCCGACGATGATCCGCGCGTGCCGCTGGTAGGTCCAGTACGACCAGGCCCAGTTCACCAGCACGATGAGCCGGTTGCGGAAGCCGATCAGGAAGAACAGGTGGGCGATGAGCCAGAACCACCAGGCCGGCAGTCCCCAGAAACGGAAGCCGCGCAGGTCCACCACCGCCGCCATGCGGCCGATGGTGGCCAGGTTGCCGTAGTCGCGGTAGCGGAAGGGCGGCGTCGTGCGTCCGCGCAGGCGATCGCGGATGACACGGGCCGCGTGCGCGCCCATCTGCTTGGCGGCCGGTGCCACGCCGGGCACCGGCCGGCCGTCGGGGCGGGCCACCGCCGCCAGGTCGCCGACCACGAAGATGTCCGGATGCCCGGGCACCGTCAGGTCTTCCGTCACCGGCACGCGGCCGGCGCGGTCGGTGTCCACGCCCAGCCTGCGGCCCATCGGCGAGGCCGCCACGCCGGCCGCCCAGAGCACGGTGCGGCTGGCGAGCCGGCGCCCGCCGATGTCGACGCCGCCGCCGTCGATGGCGGTGACCGGCGCGCCGGTATGCACTTCCACGCCCAGGCGCTGCAGTTGCAGCCGCGTCTTCTCCGACAGCGTCTCCGGCATGGACGGCAGCAGGCGCGGACCAGCCTCGACCAGGTGCACCTGGGCCTGGCGCGGATCGGCATGGCGGAACTCGCGCGGCAGGGTGTGGCGGGCGATCTCGGCGAGGGTGCCGGCCAGCTCGACGCCGGTCGGGCCGCCGCCGACCACGACGAAGTTGAGCCAGGCCGCGCGCGCGGCCGGATCCTGCTCGCGCTCGGCGGCTTCGAAGGCCGAGAGGATGCGCCGGCGGATCGCCAGGGCGTCGTCCAGGGTCTTCAGGCCGGGGGCGTGCGCCGCCCAGTCGTCGTGGCCGAAGTAGGCGTGGGTGGCGCCGGTGGCCAGCACCAGGAAGTCGTAGGCGAGTTCGGCGCCGCTGGCCAGGCTTGCGCGCCTCGCCTGCGCATCGATCGCCACGGCCTCGTCCATGCGCACGGTGACGTTGCGCTGCCTGCGCAGGATGTGCCGCAGCGGCGCGGCGATATCCGGCGCCGACAGGCCGGCCGTGGCCACCTGGTAGAGCAGGGGCTGGAACAGGTGGTGGTTGCTGCGGTCCACCAGGGTGATGCGCACCGGCGCCGAGGCCAGGGCGCGCGTCGCCCACAGGCCGCCGAAGCCGCCGCCGATCACCAGTACGTGCGGAAGCTGCTGCTTGTCCATGTTCGCAAGGCCTCAGTAGAGATCGATCGGATCCACGTCCAGCGACCAGCGCACGCGTCGCGCCGATTTCAGCGCGCGCAGGGCCGGCAGCCAGTCGCGCAGCGCCGCATGCAGCGGGCCGCGCCGCTGCGCTTCCAGCAGCAGCTGGCCGCGCGCCTTGCCGGCGCGCCTCGGCATCGGCGCCGGCATCGGGCCGTTGGCCTGCACGCCTTCGCGCGGCTCGAACAGCCGGTGTGCTTCCTGCAGGAAGGCCTGCACGGTCGCCTCGTGGTCGGCCTCGGCGCGCAGCAGCGCCAGGTGGGCGAAGGGCGGGAAATGCGCCGCCTCGCGTTCGGCCAGCGCCAGCGCCGCCACGGCCGGGTAACCGCCGGCCAGCAGCGTGGTCAGCAGCGGATGCTCGGGATGGTGGGTCTGCAGCAGCACCTGGCCGGGCTTGCTGGCGCGGCCGGCGCGACCGGCCACCTGGATCAGCAGCTGCGCCAGCTTTTCGCCGGCGCGGAAATCGGCCGAGTACAGGCCCTCGTCCACGCCGACCACCACCACCAGGCTGAGGTTGGGCAGATCGTGGCCCTTGGCCAGCATCTGGGTGCCGACCAGGATGCCCGGTTCGTTGCCGAGGCGGGCCAGGTGTTGTTCCAGGGCATCGCGGCGGCGGGTCGTTTCCCGGTCCACGCGCAGCAGGCGGGCCGTCGGGAAACGTTCGGCCAGGGCCTGCTCCAGGCGCTCGGTGCCGGCACCCTGCGGCTGCAGGCCGAGGCTGGCGCAGTCCGGGCAGGCATTGGGCACCGGCGCGCGGGCGCCGCAGTGGTGGCAGGTCAGGCGGCGGCCGCCGGCGTGCACGGTCATGGCCGAATCGCAGCGGCTGCAGCGCGCGCTCCAGCCGCAGTCGTGGCAGAGCAGCACGGGCGCGTAGCCGCGGCGGTTGCGGAACACCAGGGCCTGTTCGCCGCGTTCCAGGCAGGCGGCAATGGCCAGCACCGCCTCTTCGCACAGGCCGTCGCGCAGTGGCCGCTTGCGCACGTCCAGCACCTTCACCGCCGGCGGCCGGGCGCCGCCGGCGCGCTGGCCCAGGCGGACATGTCCGTAGCGGCCGGCCAGGGCGTTGTGCAGGCTTTCCAGCGAAGGCGTGGCGCTGCCCAGCAGCACCGGCACGCCGAGGGCGCGGGCGCGCACCAGGGCGAGATCACGGGCGTGGTAGCGCACGCCGTCCTGCTGCTTGTAGGAGGCGTCGTGTTCCTCGTCGACGACGATCAGGCCGGCCTGCGGCAGCGGGCAGAACACCGCCGAGCGCGTGCCCACCATCACCCGGCCTTCGCCACGGGCCATGGCCGTCCAGGCGCGGGCGCGTTCGCCATCGGCCAGGCCCGAGTGCATGGCCAGCACCGGCACGCCCAGGCGGGCGCGGAAGCGGGCCAGGGTCTGCGGCGTCAGCCCGATCTCCGGCACCAGCACCAATGCCTGCCGGCCTTCGGCCAGCACGTCGGCGATCGCGCGCAGGTAGACCTCGGTCTTGCCGCTGCCGGTCACGCCTTCCAGCAGCAGGGTGCGGAAACCTTCGCCGGCGCGCAGGGCGGCCAGGGCCTCGCGCTGGCCGGCGGTGGGTTCGGGGGCCGCCGCGGTCGGGTGCGGCACGATGTCGTCCAGGCGGATGCGTTCGACCAGGCCGCGCGCCTGCAGGCGACGCATGGGATCGCGCCAGCCGGGCTCGGCTTCGTCCAGCCAGGTTTCCCCGCGCGGCGCCTCGAGCAGCCGCTGCAGCAGGCGGCGCGGGCGGCCGTCACGGCCACCGTCGGCGGCGGCGCGACCCTCGGCGGTGGCCTGCCAGCCGTACTCGCCGGTTTCCGGCAGCGGCTGACCGGCGCGCAGCGGCGCGGGCAGGGCGGCGGCGACCAGTTCGCCCAGCGGCGCGTGGTAATAGGTCGCGGCCCAGCGCAGGCTGTCCAGCAGCTCGCCGGCCAGCAGCGGTTGCGCGTCCAGGCGTTCCAGCGCGGGCTTCAGGCCCGCCTGCTCGTGCCCGGCCGGACCGCAGCCGACCACCAGGCCGATCCGCTCGCCCTCGCCGCGTCCGAACGGCACCCGGACCCGGCATCCCAGCCAATCCGGGCCGGCTTCCTGGCCGGGTGGCGGCAGGTAGTCGAAGCTCTGGGGCAACGGCACCGGCAGGGCGACATGCAGGACCGTCGGGGGCGCGTGTGGCATGGCGCCAGTCTATCCGAGGGGGCTGTGGATTGACTTGCAGATCATTGCTGCGATTTCCGTCACAAAGGCGCCTTAAATCACTGACAGCGCTTGCGAAAATCCCTTATCCACACAGGATGTGGATAAGTCTGTGGAAGGGGCTTGGGGCAGCAGCATGAACCCCCCGTGAAAGCGGCGCCTTGCTCGGGTTGGGCAAATTTTAACCAGGCTGTCATAGTGCTTTTGCATCAATAACTTGCATCAACGCTCGGGCGGGTGCCGGAGGATGCCGGCCCGGTCCGCGGAAGCGTCGGGGCGCCAGCACCGTGCTGTGTACAACGTTTCACGCCGGAACCCGCGCCAGGCTTGAAGGAGCGCCAGGATTTCCGCTGTCAAGCGGGCTGGCGGGAAGGGGCGCGCCGGCTAGAATGGGGCGTGCAATCCGCCCCCCCGACGACCACCGGCACGACGGTGTCCCCCGCGCTGTCTGCCTTCCTGCGCGGCATCGAGCGCCGCGCCTTCGTCTTCGCCGAACTCCAGTGCGGCAGCATGGACGTGGCCCAGACGGCCCTGGGACAGGCCATGCGCGCCTTCCGAACCGTCTCCGCCATCACCCCCCTGTCGGGCTGGCCGGCGGCCTTCTGGTCGCTGCTGCTGGCCCAGCCGGAGCTGAGCGAGGGCGAGAGCGGCGAACCGGCCCTGGCCGCCCTGGGCAGTGGCCCGCGCGCCGCCCTGCTGCTGCGCCTGGTGGCCGGCCTGGACTTCCCGCATGCCGCCCAGGTGCTGGGCGTGTCCGAACCGACCTATCGCTTCGCCCTGCAGCGCGCCCTGCTGCAGCTGGGCGAGGCCGGCGTCAGCTTTGCCCGCCTGGGCGAGTTGCGCGAACGCCTGCACCGGCAGGTGAAGACCCTGTCACCGGAACGGGTCGAGGCGCTGACGGCGCTGCGCCAGCGCGTGCTCAGCGACCAGCCCGAGCCGGAGCCGCCGCCGCGCGCCTGGCCACGCTGGCTGCTCTGGATCCTGCTGCTCGTGCTGGCCCTGGCCTTTGCCGCGACCTGGTGGTGGCCGCCGGGCGGCACGGCGCCGGCCGGCGGACCCGAGGCCTTGCCGGAGAAAGCGCCGGCGCTGCCGCCGTCGATGTCGGAGGCCAGCGACATCGTCACCCATCCCGACTACCTGCAGCTGGCCGAACCCGAGGCGCAGAGCCTGGCCGGCGATCTTGCCCTGCTCAGCTGGAGCCACGCCGACCATGGCATCGGCCCGGCCATCGCCGACCTGCCGGCACCGGTGGCGGGTCCGGACGCGGAAGCCGGGGCCGCCGCCAGCCGTGACGACGTCACTGCCGCTGCCGATGACGTTGCCGACAGCGCCGACTTCGCCCGCCTGCCCAGCGCCCAGCGGCAGCTGCTGGCACCGCTGGCCGGCGCCTGGCCCGGCCTGGACGCCGAAGTGCGCCTGCGCATGCGCCGGCAGGCCGTGCACTGGCTGTCGCTGTCGGAGATCGAGCGCGAGGCCTTGCGTGAACGCATCCGCCAGTGGGATCAACAGCCGCCGGCGGAACGCGCCCGCCAGCGCGCGCCCTTCGCCGCCTGGCAGGCGTTGCCCGAACGCGAGCGCCAGCACCTGCGCGCCATCGCCGAGGCCTGGAAGGCATTGCCGGAGGCGCAGCAGCAGGCCCTGCGCGCCGAGTTCGAGGCGCTGCCGCCGGACTCGCGCCAGGACTGGTGGCTGGGCCCGGTGCTGGGCGCCGACTTCAGCACGCTGCGGCCGTTGTTCGCCTTCGTGCCGATGGACGAGCGCGAGCAGTGGCTGGCCTTGCTGCACGGTCTGGATGCCGGCACCCGTGCCGAACTGGCAGTGCTGGCGCGGCGCCTGCCGGCCAGCCAGCGCGAGGCATTGCGCCGCGAACTGGTGCTGGCCGACGGCGCGGAGCAGCGCGCCGAGCTGGTGCGCCAGCGCCTGGCTCAGTAATCGCCCAGCGACACCAGGATGCGCCGGCTGGCGCTGAAGCGGCCGCCGAAGCGGCGTTCGCCGACGGCGCGCATGCGCGGCGCGTGCTCGGCGAGGTAGGCGTCGAGCGCGGCCTGGTCGCGCAGCCGGTACAGGCAGCAGAACACCCGCTCGCCCGCATCCGGCGCCGGCTCCCGCTGCTCGCTCACGCGCGCGTCGAGGAAGCCGGGCAGGTCCAGCATCTCGCGCACGTGCGCCCGCAGCCAGGCCAGGTACTCGTCGGCAATGCCGGCCTGCACGCGCAGGTTGACCTCGTAGGCGACCGTGCTCACTGCACCAGGCTCATCAGCAGGGCGAGCATCGCGCCGAAGGTCACCAGGAAGAAGTAGCAGGTGCCCAGCAGCGAGTACTTGAACAGGGTCATGATCCAGCCCTGGCCATACACCCGCTTCTGCATCAGCAGCAGGTAGATCGGCATCCACACGATCACCGCGATCTCCAGCCAGCGCAGCGGTCGCGACAGGAAGGCCAGGCCCGATGTCCAGTCGGCGACATTGCCCAGGATCAGCACCAGCAGCAGGGCCGCGCACAGGAAGCTGTGGCTGTGCAGGGCCACGATCAGGTGCTCCATGTACAGCCGACGCTTGAAGATGTAGACGATCTTCAGCAGCAGCGCGAACAGCGGCAGCAGGATGAACAGCGTGGTCGGCACCGCGCTCAGGAAGCCGTCCTTGAGCAGGTTCGGATCGTCCTGCATGCGGGCGATGTTCTCCTGGGCGCGGCCGACCATGCCGTTGATGCGCCGGTTGGCGCCCTCCGGCAGCCAGCCGACCCGCACCGGGTTGGTGACCGGATCCCAGGGCTCGGTGTTGAACTGGATGTTTGGCCGGTTGCGCGGCTTTTCCGGCGCGGTCGGCGTCGCCGGCGCCGCCGGTTCCTCCGTGGCCGGCGGCGTGCCCGCTGCTTCGGCGCCTTCGGCTGCTGCCTCGGATCCGGCATCGGCCGCGGAGGGCGCCGGCGCGTCGGCGCGCAGCCGTTCCAGCTCGGCGATGCGCTCCTCGGCCACCGCGGCGATGGCCTCCTCGGCCGCCTCCAGGCCCAGGGACAGGCCGGGGATGTCCACCGTCTCGGCGCGGGTGCGCCGGAGCTCCTCCAGCACCTGGTCGCGGGCGGCGCGCACTTCCTCCGGCGTGGTGGCGTCGCGGATGCGGTCACGGCCCAGCGGCGCGTTGATGTCCTCGGGCGCGCCCACCTTCACCGCCGGCGCGTCCTCCTCGCTCAGGTCGAAGCTCCACTGCGCCATGATGAAGGCGAAGATGCTGAGGAAGACGAACAGCCGCACCGGGCTGACGTAACGCACGCGCCGGCCGGCGAAGTATTCGGTGGTGAGATGGCCGGGCCGGAACAGCAGCGGTCCGAGTGTGCGCAGGATGCGCGAATCGAGTTCGAAAACGGAATCGAAGAAGTCGCCGATGATGCTGGAGAAATGCCGGACCAGGCCCTTGGTGGGCTGGCCGCAGGCATAGCAGTGTTCGCCCAGCAGCACGGCATTGCAGTTCTGGCAGCGGCGCTCGGGCGCCGGCACGGGCACGACCACGGCAGTTCCGGTGTTGCCGGTGCTTTCCTCGCTCATCGCGGTTCCCCTCCTGGCTGCGGCTAATATAGCCGGCCGCCGGAGCTTGCCGCCCCATGAGTCCCCCCGAATCCCGTCCCGCGCGCCTGTTGCGGGAAATGCGTGTCAGCCTGCTGCTGGCCCTGCCGCTGGTGCTCAGCCAGATGTCCTCGATGGCCATGAACATCGTGGACACGGTGCTGGCCGGCCGCTACGGGCCGACCACCCTGGCGGCGGTGGGCGTGGGCAGCGCCGTCTGGTCGGTGGTGATCCTGGTCAGCATCGGCGTGCTGATGGCGGTGCCGCCGACGGTGTCCCAGCTCAACGGCGCCCGCCGCCGGGCCGAGATCGGCGCGGTGTTCCGGCAGGCGCTCTGGCTGGCCCTGGCCCTCGGGCTGGGCCTGATCGTGGTGGTGCGGCTGGGCGCGCTGGCCCTGGCGCCCATGGGCATCACCGAAGAGGCGCGGCCGGAGGCCGAGGCCTTCCTGCGCGCCATCAGCTGGGGCGCGCCCGGCCTGGCCCTGTACTTCTGCATGCGCAACCTCAGCGAGGGCGTGGCCTGGACCCTGCCCTCGATGATCGCCGGCCTCGGCGGCCTGGTCCTGCTGGTGCCGCTGGGCTGGCTGCTGATGTTCCGCGCCGGCCTGGGCGCGGCCGGCCTGGGTTTCGCGGTCGCCACCGTGCTCAGCCTG
>Ga0207873_1002261_pt1 | contig 16317 bp, 13 predicted proteins | sample BGWIniCompost_FD_187373 | JGI IMG/M metagenome (GOLD analysis project Ga0207873, IMG submission 187373) | Cellulose adapted compost microbial communities from Newby Island Compost Facility, Milpitas, CA, USA - BGW Initial Compost (SPAdes)... ...
CCGATCCCATCCTGCTCCTGCGCCCGGCCTCGGGCGGGCTGTGGCACGATCCCGCCGCGAGCCCCGAGACGTTGCGCCAGGCTCTGGAGTCGGCGGCACGCCTGGCGGGCGCTGCCTTTCCCGGACGACGGCTGATCATCCGCACCGTCCAGGGGGTCCCGGTCACCCAAGACCGTGGGCACCTGGCATGGATCCGGGAGGCCGGGTTCGCCGAGGGGCCCCACACCCTCGAACGTTGGGTCTAGACCCTACCTTGTTGGCCGGAGACGCCACATCCGGTTCAGACAATTCTCACAGACTGTCGTCCTCCACTTTCTCCCCTCTCGGACCGGTCCATCCCCCGGTACGGTGGTAGTGCCAGCGGTTTTCCTTACTACCACGTTTTCGTTTGCAACAAGGAGGCGTACGCCGTGAACTATCCCTTCTGGGCCATCCCTCGATTGGGAGGCTCCCTCACCGTTGGCATCGTCGCCATCCTGCACGTCTTCGTGGCCATGTTCGCCGTCGGCGGCGGGCTCTACCTGGTGCTGGCCGAACGGTGGGCCCGTCGTGAGGGTCGGCAGGAGGTGCTGGCCTACGTCGAGGCTCACTCCCGGTTCTTCCTGCTCCTCACCGCCGTCTTCGGCGCCCTGACCGGGGTGGGCATCTGGTTTACCATCGGCCTGGTCAGTCCGCCGACCACGTCGGTGCTCATCCGCACCTTCGTCTGGGCATGGGCCATGGAGTGGGTCTTCTTCATCGCCGAGATCACGGCGGTGCTGCTCTACGTCGCGTCGTGGCACCGGGTGGACGCCAGGACCCACATGCTCTACGGGTGGACCTACGCGGTCAGCGCCTTCATGTCGCTGGTGATCATCAACGGCATCATCAGCTTCATGCTGACGCCGGGTCGCTGGCTCGAGACGGGCAACTTCTGGGACGGCTTCTTCAACCCCAGCTACTGGCCGAGCCTGGTGGGTCGGAGCGCTGCGGCCGCAGCCCTGGCCGGGTTGTGGGGGCTGGCGACCGCCACCGGCATCACATCCCAGCCGGATCGCGACCGGGTGGTGCGGTTTGCCGCCTGGTGGCTGGTGCCCGGGGCGCTGCTGCTGCCGCTGACCACCATCTGGTACTTGCAGGTGGTGCCCGTCGGCGCCCGGATGCTGGTGTTGGGCGGAGCCGCGCCCGTCTCCCTGATGTTCGTGGGGAGCGTCGTCATCTCGTCCATCATCTTCGCCGTGGGCGTGTTGGGGCCGCTGCGGGCCCCCAGGACGGCCACGAGCGCCCTGGCGGCCGTGCTCCTGGCGGCGGGGCTCATCGCGACGGGTGGCACCGAGTGGGTACGGGAGGGCATCCGCAAGCCCTACACCATCTACGGCTACCTCTACTCCAACGGGGTCTTCGTCTGGCAGCAGCCCCAGCTCTCTGCCCGGGGGGTGCTGGCCTCCGCTCGTTTCGCTGACCCGGTGCGGACGGAGCCGGCATGGGCGGCGGGCGACCAGGCCCACGCTCAGGTGGCGGACGTCCTCGCCGGCCAGGAGATCTTCCGCCTCCAGTGCTCCATCTGTCACTCGCTGGGCGGCTACAACGACATCCAGCCCCTGGTCAGAGGCTGGAGCGAGGCCTACCTCGACTTCCAGCTCGCCCACCTCGACACCTTGAAGCCCTACATGCCGCCCTTCATGGGCACCCCCGAGGAGCGGCGCGTCCTGGCACGGTGGCTCGCATCCCTCAGCCCGCCCGAGGCGCCGTCGGCCGCGGGGCGACCGCCGCTGCCCGGTGAGCCCATCTCGTGAACCCATGGGGAAAGGAGATGTCGAGGATGCCGGCCATGCTTCCTGGCCCCGATCCCATCGGGATCCCCGCGCCGCCCTGGCTGCTGCAGGTGCTGCTGGTGCTGACCTACACGCTGCACACGCTCTTCGTCGGCGTGACCCTCGGGGGCACGGCCATCGGCCTGGTCAGTGCCGTGGCCGGGCGGGCGCACGACGAGCTCCGGGCCGGGCCCGCGCGGCTGCTGGGCGCCCACCTCTCCCAGGCCCTGCCCGTGGCCATGGCCTTCTCCATCACGACGGGAGTGGCCCCCCTGCTCTTCGTGCAGGTGCTGTACGGGCCGTTCTTCTACACGGCTTCGACCTTCGTGGCCTGGAGCTGGGTCAGCGTGATTCCCGTGCTCATCGTGGGGTACTACGCCCTCTACGCCTGGGCCCTGCGCCGCAAGCACGGCCCTCGGGCCCCGGCCTGGGGCCTGGCGGTGACGCTGGGAGCCTTGGTCTGGACGGCTTTCGCGCTGGTCAACAACATGAGCCTCTTCCCGCACCCGGAGCGGTACGGGGAGCTCTTCAACCTGTCGGGCACCGCGCTCAACGTGTCCGAGCCGACGCTGTGGCCCCGCTACGTCCACGCCTTGCTCAACCTGCTACTGGTCGGCCTTTCGTACGTGCTGGCTGTGGGCCACGTGGCGGCGCGCGTCGCTCCGGAGCCTGCTCGCCGGGTACGGGCGGGCGTCGGTGGCGCCCTTGCCGTGACTCTCGTCCTGCAGGCGGCGGCCTCGGCCTGGTACGGGCTGGCTCTGGTGCCGGTCGTCGACACGGTGCCGCTGGTGCGAGTGGGGATAGCCATCGCGGTGGCCGGCGGCGTGGTGATGGCTGCTGCCTGGCTCCTGGCGGAGCGGGCCGCTCGCTCGCGACCCGGCGGGCCCGGTGCCCTTCGGTGGGCGGCGGGCGCGCTCGCGGGCACGGTTGCCATGGCGGCGGGGCTGGCCGTGGCCCGACACGGGGTGCGGATGGACTCGCTGCAGCCTTACCTTCAGCCGGAGATGTGGCGGGTCGACCTGCAGTTGACTCCCCTGGTCTTGTTCGGTCTGCTGCTGGTAGCGGGGCTCGCCTTCGTCGCCTATATGCTGCTCCGCTACCCGTGGCGCGAGGGACTCGAGCGCCTGCAGGCCTGAGGGTCCCTTCGCGCCGCACGCGCAACGCGACGGGGCGGGCGCTCGCCCTCGTGGCGGGGCCCGCCCCCCCTTTTCGCTCAGAGCAGGCCCTTGACCAGTCCGCCGTCGATGGTGAGCGCCGCTCCCGTGACGTAGCTGGCCGCGTCCGACGCCAGGAAGGCGATGACCCGTGCCAGTTCGTCGGGATGCCCGTATCGGCGCAGCGCGATCTGGTCGGCGTAGCGCTGCACCACCTGCTCCGGCGTGATGCCCTCCCGCTGGGCCCGGATCCGGTCCAGCTCCCGCACCCGCTCCGTGTCGAAGCGGCCCTGGACGATGACGTTGACCCGGATGCCCTCGCGGCCGAGCTCCTGCGACAGCGTCTTGAGCAGCCCCGCCAGGGCCGCGCGCATGGCGTTGCTGAGCATGAGGCCCGGGATGGGCTCCTTGAGGCTGTACGAGGTCAGGGCCAGGATGGAGCCGCCTCTCCCCGTCTTGCGCATGAGGGGCACGAAGCCCCGCACCATGCGGACCACGCTCATGACCAGGAGATCGAAGGCGGCCTGCCAGTCGGCATCGCTCAATTCGAAGAAGGTCCCAGGCCGGGGCCCACCGGCGTTGGTGACCAGCACGTCGACCTGACCGTAATGGCGGTCGACGGCCTCCACCAGGCGCGCGATGTCCTCGGCCCGGCTCACGTCCGCGGTGACGGCCAGCACCTCAGCGCCGGTGGCCTCCCGGATCGAACGGGCCGCCCGGTCGATGGCGTCGGCGCGCCGCGAGCAGATGGCCAGCCTCGCCCCCTCGGCCGCCAGCGCCCGCGCCGCGGCGTATCCCAGCCCCTCGGACGCGGCTGCCACGACGGCCACCTTGCCTTGCAGTCCCAGATCCATCCTCGCGTCCCTCCTCGTGACGGCGGCACCACTCGGGGCCCCCTACCGTCTCCCTGCCTGATTCGCAGGGTGGACGGGCCATCCCTTGAAGCCCGGCTCCCCGGCGCGTCAGAATAACCCGTGTCGCCCGAAGACCCCTCAGGAAGGCAGGTCGATCGCGGTGGCCGTTGCGGTCAAGCCCGGCGACGAGATGCCCGAAGTGGCTGGTCCCACGCAGGCCGGCACGCGTCTTTCGACACGGCAGTTCCTGGGCAAGTGGCTGGTCCTCTACTTCTACCCCAAAGACAACACCCCCGGTTGCACCCGGGAGGCCCGAGCCTTCGACGCCATCCTGGAGGCGCTGCGGGAGCGCGACGCCGAGGTGGTCGGCGTCAGCGTGGACAGCGAGGCCTCCCACCGTCGCTTCGCCGATGCGTGCGGCCTGCGCTTCCCGCTCATCTCCGATCACGACCGCAGCATCTCGCGGCAGCTCGATGTCCTCAACGAGCGTGGCACCAGCGCCCGGCGCGTCACCTTCCTCATCGACCCCGAGGGCCGAGTGGCCCACGTCTTCGAAGACGTCAAGGTGGACGGGCATGCCGAGGAGGTCCTGCGCACCCTCGACCGCCTGCGCGAGGCCCGGGCTCAGGCGGCCAGGAAGGAATAACCAGCGACGCGTCTAACCCGTGGCGTCGAGGAGGCACGTCATGGTGGGCAACCGACACGCAACGGGATGGTTGTTGGCGACGGTCGCATTCATCGTGCTGGGAGCGGCCCAGCCGGCGGACGCCCTGCTGGAGCCGCGCCCACAGCCTTTCTGGCGGGCCGGCATCGTCTGGGGCCTGACGGAGGCCGACGCCATCGGCCTCGACTGGGGGATCGGGGTCAAGGTGCCGCTGCAGCCCAGCGAGGTGGGCGTCGCTTCGCTGGCGGGGAGTCTACAGGGCACGCTCAGCGCCCGGTCAGAGTGGGACTTCCGCCTGGGCGGGGTGGTGGAAAACTACCGCAGCGGCCGGCCGCTCATCGGCGTCTACTACACGTTGCGCCGGCTGCCGCTGCAGGAGGCTCCCTTCGACCGAGCCCTCAACGGCATCGCTATCCGGTACGGCTCGTTCGTGGCCGCCTTCTACCCGTCCATCTGGAACCAAGACCTCGCTCACGACCAGGCAGCCCTGGTGCTGGAGCCAGGCTGGTTCAGCGGCCTCTACATCCAGCTTCGCTACGCGACGGCGCTGGGGGCAGGCGGGGGAGGCTCTCCCTCCTTACGGCTGTCGGTCGGCCTCGAGGAGGGCTGGTGACCCCGGAGGCGCCCCGGTCATCGCGGGCGCCTCGCCGTCTACGCTGAGCCCCTGGCCCGCCTCGAGCAACGCCATGGCGTGCTCGGCGGAGTAGATGGCGTAGCGGTAGCCCTGCTCCGTCAAGAAGAGCTGCCGCTTGGACGCGAAGCGCTGCTCGGTGCTGGGCGCCGTGACGATCGAATAGAATCGGGCCACGTTGTCGCCGGCCTTGGGCCGCAGGATGCGACCCAGTCGCTGGGCCTCCTCCTGCCGGGAGCCGAAGGTGCCCGAGACCTGGATGGCCACGCTGGCGTCCGGCAGGTCCACCGCGAAGTTGGCCACCTTGGAGACGACCAGGCACTTGATCCGGCCCTCCTTGAAGGCCGCGTAGAGCTCCTCCCGCCGGGCGTTGGGCGTGCGCCCCGTGATGAGGGGGGCATCCAGCATCGAGGCGATGGTCTCGAGCTGAGAGAGGTACTGGCCGATGATGAGCACCTGGTCGTCGCGGTGGTAGCGGCACAGGGCCCGGACCACCGCCAACTTGCGGGGGTTCTCGGAGGCGATGCGAAACTTCTCGCGGTCCTCGGCCACCGCGTAGCTCATGCGCACCGAGTCGTCCAGCGGCACCCGCAACTCGAAGCACTCGGCCGTGGCGATCCATCGGGCCTTCTCCAGATCGCGCCAGGGCACGTCGAAGCGTTTGGGCCCGATGAGACTGAAGACGTCGGTCTCCCGGCCGTCCTCCCGGATGAGCGTCGCCGTCAGCCCCAGCCTCCGCCGTGCCTGGATCTCGGCCGTGATGCGAAAGACGTCGGCCGGCAACAGGTGCACCTCGTCGTAGATGATGAGCCCCCAGTCACGGCTGTTGAAGAGGGCAAAGTGCGGGTACTCCTCGTCTCCGGGCCCGCGGTGGGTCAGGATCTGGTAGGTGGCGACGGTGACCGGCTTTATCTCCTTGGCCTCGCCGGTGTACTCGCCCACGTCCTCTTCGCTGAGGGTGGTCTTGTCCAGGATCTCGGCCACCCACTGGCGCACGGCCGTCACGTTGGTGGAGAGGATCAGCGTCTGCGTGCGGGCCCGCGCCATGACTCCGATCCCCACGATGGTCTTGCCCGCCCCGCAGGGCAGCACGACCACCCCGTTGCCGCCCCTCTCCGAGCCCTCCATCCAGAAGGCGTCGACCGCCTGCTGCTGGTAGTCGCGCAGGGCGAACGGCCGTCCCGAGCGCGTCACGGAGCGCAGGGATACCTCCAGAGGCGCTCCCTGGACGTATCCCGCCAGGTCCTCGACCGGATAGCCGATGTGGACCAGTACCTGTTTGACGTGGCCCCTGTACCGCCCGTCGACGGCCAGTGTCCGCTCGTCGACACGCCCGACGAGGTAGGGCAGAAGGCGCGGGTGGTGGGCGATCTCCTCGATGATGGCAGGCTCCGTGCTGGTGAGCAGCAGGAACTCGCCGTCCCGGCTGCCCGCACCCGCCCGGGAGCGCCGCGCCCCTGCCCGGCCCGCCTGGCCGTTGGGCGGCGCCTGACCCCCGCGCACCAGCTTGACGAGCCCGTACCGCCCCATGTACTCCCGGACGGCCTGGGAGATGGCCAGCGGCACGTCGAACTTGCCGTACCGCTCCAGCACCTCCAGCACGTCGGAGGCCGACAGCCCCGAGGCCGCCGCGTTCCAGAGCGACAGGGGCGTGATCCGGTAGGTGTGGATGTGCTCGGGGCTCTTCTCCAGCTCCGCGAAGCGGGCCAGGGCGTCCCTGGCCTCTTCGTAGCGGGGATTGTCCACTTCCAGCAGGATCTCGTGATTGCTCTGGACGATGAGCGGGTTTTCGGGACGATAGCCCAAACGACGTCACTCCCCCCGGCGGGACCTCGAGGAGGCGGACAGACCCGGTGTCCGATCCGCCGCTTCGAGCAGATCGGCCTCGCTTCCAGGCGGGACGAAGGTGAGGTCCCGCCGCCCCCGCGTCAGGGAAGGTGGCGGACGCCGCTCCACCAGGACCCCCGCCTCCCGGGCCGCCTGGCGGGCTGCGCTCTCCAGCGCCTGCCCCACCTCATCGGCCCGCTGGGCCGGGTAGGCTACCCGGGTGCCCTTGACCCAGGGCCGGACCGGATACCCGCAGCGCTCGGCCGCCTCCAGCAGTGCGCTCACGTGGCGCCGTTCGATCCAGAGCGCCTCCGGGGCCACCCGGTCGATGGGGATGCCGCGGGCTCGAGCGCCCTCGAGCAGGGCGGACGCCACCGTCGCGTCGTCGGTGCGCACCAGGATGCCGTCCATGAGCTGCACCCGGCCCAGGGGCTTGAGGGCATCCACCAGGGTAAACTGCACGTTTTGAGGCAGCTCGTGGCGCGACGCCTCTCGCAGCAGTCCGACCACCTCGGCCGGTGCCCACCGGCCCGACCGTACGGCGGCCGCCGCTCGCTCCACGTCGAGGCGGAGCTGCACCATCCGATCGGAGCGTACGACCTCGGAGATCTCCATCAGCCGCGCCAGGCGATCGGGGCGCATATGGCGTGGCGCCAGGATCTCGAAGTTGGGCTGGATGAACGCGTGCGCCTCGTCCTCGGGCAGCAGCTGGGCCAGCCGCTGGTCGATGGAGACCGCCGGTGCCGCTGTCTCATGTTGATCGACGGTCGTGCCACCGTCCAGAGCCGCCAGCCTGCCCGGCCGCGCGCCATTGGAGACGACCGGCGGCTCCGCATCGGCATCCTCGTCGAGACGAGCCGCCTCCAGCATGGCGCGGGGGTCGCTCAGCGCATCCCACAACACCCGCCCGATGGCGGTGATCCCGAAGGCCACGTCGGACAACGGGGGCAGCCCTTTGCGCTGGCTGGGCGCCGGCTTGACCGACACGTTGCCCGCCTCGCCCGACTCGGGCGGCGGCTCGTGCCAGCGGGCCCGCCACATGAAGACGGCCCCCATCCAGGCCAGCCGCTGCAGCGTCTTGATCAGCGAGACCAGGCGATAGGCCGGAAAGGGTTCATCCTCGAAGTGGCTGATGGCCTCCGCGAAGCCCTTGACCCAGACGCCCCTCCCGGGAGCCGCCACCCAGCGGGAGGCATCCAGGGCGATGAGCGCGTCGACCTCGGAGCCCCCGGCCATGGCGCAGAAGCCGGCCATGACCCGGGCGAGCCGGCGACCCGGTCCCGCCTGCAGCCATGCATCGGCCAGCGGGCCCTCCTGCAAGAACTCGCCGTCTCCGGGCGCCACCTGCACCAGGCCGATGCGCTTGGCAAGGTCCAGCAAGAAGCCCATCCTCGGAGGCTCGGGAGCGAAGGGGCCGGTGTCGGGCGCCAGAGGCTCCTTGAGGGAGAGGTACTCGGTGAGGCGATGCTGCGCCCGCCGTTGCAAGTGCCCCCCGGGCCCCAGGGGTGCCTCCTCGGCCCGCACGAAGGCGATGACCGCCGCCAGGTCGAAGAGAAGGGCGCTTGCGGCCTCGACCCCGGCGGCATCGAAGCGTTCCTGCCCGAAGGCCGTCTCGACCACGAAGGTGATGGGCGGCCGGCGGGACCTCAGGTCACGGGCCCCGATATTCCACAAAATCTGTCGACTCTCGTCGGGCAGCAGGTATAGATCGTAGCGGCGCTCCCTCATCAGCACGGCGAGGCCTGCCCGCCTCGCCTCCCAGAGGGCCTCCAGGGCCGCCTGCTTGCCCCCGACCAGGGCCGCCACCCTGGCGACCACCTGATCGGCACCGGCACCGGCCAGCTCCGGTGCCGGTAGGCTCGCCCTGGAGAAGAGCAAGGCGAGCAAGGCCGTCTGGGCAGGGAGGCTCAACGCTCGATACGTCTCCCCGTCCAACGCCGCAGGCGGCTCTTGACCCGTCAACTGACGATACCGCATCGATCGCCGCTCCCACATTCCAAATGTCGGGCCGGCACAGGACTCCAGCATTCCAGGATTGTCAGTCACCTATTGAGAATATCACAGGCGCCCCTGTCGGGGGCAAGGGGGAGGCGTCCGGACATGACGCGAGCGGAGCGTTTGCGGCGGGCTCTAGCAGGCGACGACAGCGCAGGCGTGCTCTTTTCCATTTGGTTCCACTTCGGCACCCAGCACCTTCCTGCCCATCGCACGGCGGCCATCCACGTCGATTTCTTCGAAGCCTACGATCTCGACTGGCTCAAGGTGATGAGCGATTATCGCTACCCGATGCCGCCGGGCGTGACGGAGGTGGAGACGGTCGAGGCGTTGCGTCGCTTCACCCGATTTTCCATGGAGGCACCGGAGCTCGCCGAGCAACTGCGTTGCCTTCGGGAAATAGGGGCCAGGCTGGGAGCCGACGTTCCATTCATCGAAACCGTCTTCAGCCCTCTGGGCGTCGCGCGTCGCACGCTGCGTAGCCACATGATGCCGTTGTGGGAGAGCCATCCAACGGCATTCAAGAACTTTCTCGAATCCGTTACCGAGACCTTACAATCTTACGTCAAGGCCGTGGCCGAGACGGGCGCCGCAGGAATCTTCTACTCGATCAACGGCATCGGCGAAGACGAGATGAGCGAGTCTCAATTCGAGGAATGGGTCATGCCTTACGACCTCGCCGTCATGGAGACGGCAGCGGAGCTCGCGCGCGCCGGCAAATTCTATTTCAACGTGGCCCATCTCCACGGGACCCGGCTGCGTTGGAAACCCGTCTTCGAGCGCTACCCCGCCCATGCATTCAACTGGTCCGTGCACCACTCCCCGCCGACGCTGGAGGAGGCACGCGCCGCCACCCGCGCCGCGCTCATCGTCGGCATCGACGAGGTCGGACTGACGGGACGCGCCCCGTCGGAGGTCCGCCGCATGGTACGGGAGACCATCGCCCGTGTCGGTCGCTCCGGTCTCATCATCGGGCCCGGGTGCGCGGTCCCGACCGACACGCCGGCGGACCTCATCGTGGCGGCTCGGGAGGCCTGCCGGGAGCCGTAGGGGCGTTCACCGCCCCCACGGCATCCCGTTGCGATAGACGCGCAGATCCTCCAGGTTGGGCAGGTCCAGGTAGAGGTCGTGTTCTTCCTGGCTGTCCAGCAGGCGGCGTAGGGTCTGGATGGGCGCCTCCAAGGCCCACAGCGCATCGCCGTCCTCGAGCTGGACGAAGATGCGATCGCCCTCGGGGATCGGCACTCGCAGCGCCAGGAGCATGCTGAGCACGCTCAAGGAGGTCACCGGCGGAAACTGGGGGGCCCGTGGGGCATTGAAGACCAGCCCGTACCCGGGCACGTACACGCCGCCGGCCTCGGGCTCACGGAAGAGCTCGGAGGTGACGGCATCCAGGGCTGCCTGCACCTCGGCCCACCCGGGCACCTCCCGGCCCTGCCCCTGCCCGTTGCGGTAGAACTCGTAGTGCTCCTGGGTCCAGGCCAGGGCGCTCTCCATGTCGGGCGTGCCCCGCGCCAGCATCTCCAGCAGCGGTCCGCGGGGGTAGCGACGCAGCAGGTGCTCGGTGGGGGTCACCGCCTCGCTGATGAGCTGGGCCTGGCCATCGTGGAGGTAAGGGAAGGGAGCCATGATCTCCTTGGCGATGATGACCGCCGAGAACATCTCGAAGAGGCGGTCCTGGGAGCCCCGCAACTCCGGACGGGTGTAACGCACCACCAGCCCCAGTCGCGGTACCCACCAGACGAGGGGCGAGAAGCCACCCTCCCGGTAAACCCGCAACCGCACGTCCTCCAGGGCCCTCAGGAAGTGGGTCCCATCGATGGCCAGCTCGAAGTCGGAGCGCACCTCCTGGTCGGCCGCCAGGACCACCTGGAAGGTGCGGGGGAGGTAACCCGTGCCGCTTACCCACACCTGGACGTTGCCCGGCGATCCCTGGCCTTCCAGCCGAAAACGTCCTCCGGCGTCGGTCTGGGCCCACAAGCCGAGGGCCGCTATTTCTACCTCGGCTCCCGGGATCCCGACGCCGTACGGGTTGTGGACGGTGCCCGTGAGGACCCAGCGGCCCGTGGAGCTCGGGGGGGCCACGGGCGCCTTGGGCGCCTGCCCGGCCCAGGCTGACGGCCCCGCGGCCAGCCAGCAGGCCACGCTCACGATCAGCAACCCCAATGCGGACGATGCCAACCTTCTCACCATCGCCAGTCCCTTCTGGCCTCAGCGCCGTCCGGCTAGCTGCCGCCGTCCAGACCGTCGACCTGCCACGGGCCACGCAGCTCGGCCGTCAGCGCGCCCTCCATCACAAGCAGCTCGGGAGCCTGGCCCCTGACCAGGCGCAGGCGGATGCGGTAGATGCGCCCGTCGGGGTCCGTGAAGAGGATGGAGGCCGCCTCCCTCCCGGTCGTGCCCCCCAGGAAGCGGAAGGGGCCGGGCGACATCAACAGGTGGGGCCGAGTGGCCTGGAGGTAGGCCCTGAGGCGCTGCGGCGTCTCGACTCCCATGACCCGTCGCCACTCCGCCGTCGTCAACGCCAGCGCCTGCTGCATGTCGCCCCGCCGCACCGCCGCGACGAAGGCCTCCGCCACCCCGAAGGGCGTCAGCTCCGGGGGCGAGGCTTCCACCGCGAAGGCACGGCGCCCGGGATCCCACCGATACGTGGTGACCGCCACGGCTCGGGCAGGGCGGCCGACGGGGTCCAGGCGAGCCGAGTCGGAGACGACGAAGACTGCCGGCACCCGCTCGCCGAAGTCGAAGACCCCCACCTGCACACGCAGGTTGCCGCCGCTCTCCCGGTCCATGGTGATGAGGTCGCCCGTGGCCGCCAGCACCCGTACGTTGCTGGCCTCCCCGCCGGCGCGGCTCGGGTCGAAGAGATACAGCGCAGCCTGCGGCCGCTCGGCATCGGAAGGCGCTGCCACGGCGAAGAAGACCGGCCCTCCGGGCAGGGCTTCGACCGGCATCAGCGTGTAGCTCGGGTAGCCGGTGTCGACCAGGGCGGTCAGATCGACGAAGACGTCTCGCTCGCCCGTGGGCTGGCGGCGCAGCAGGCCAAACGCATGCAGCGCCCGCGTCGGGTCCTGCTTCGTACGCCCCGACACCCAGACGAGCCGGGCCGAGCCGTCGGGCGAGCGCGCCTCCCGCACCTGCACATCGTTTGGGGAGAGCCGCCAGATCCACTCGTGCCGGCGCGCCAGCAGCGTGACGACGCCCTGGGTCGACAGCTCGGCGCCTCCCGGCGTGGCCGCGGCCGCCCCTGAGGCGCCCGACGCGATGCACGCGATCATCGCCGCGACCACGGCCGCCAGCCCCGTGGCCCGGGGGCGCCCGATGAGCCCGCGCATCGATGGCCGTCGTCCCCTCTCCCAGATCGTCGCCAACGCTGGGTCGTCGACCCGACACAGGAGGATTTAGGAGCGAGGGCGGTTTTCCCCTCCCGACAGGCCTGGGGATGTCGTCCCAGGAGATCGTCGCGATTCGGCGAATATGCGTGCTAACACCCTGGTCGCAGGTCCCGGGCCCCGAGATGCAGCGCAGGAATGGGGGGCTTCGAGAGCACGCCATGAATCGTAAGTTCGCCGCGCTTTTGTTGGCAGGCTCGCTACTCGTGGCCGCCACGGCGGTGGCCGCCGCGGCCGAGCCCATCCGCATCGGCCTCAACCTGGAGATGACGGGTGGGGTGGCCGCATACGGCCAGCAGGGCTACGAGGGCATCCAGGTCCTCCAGCAGATGATGAAGTTGGAGGCCCTCGGGCGGCCGGTGGAGTTCGTCCTCGTGGACAACAAGTCGGACCGGGTCGAGAGCGCCAACGCCGCCCAGCGGCTCATCCAGCGAGACCGGGTCGTGGCCATCATCGGCCCCATGATCTCGGGCTCCATGCTGGCGGCCGGCCCCATCGCCGAGCAGGCGCGGGTGCCCATCATCGGCCCGTCCACCACCAATCCCCTCACGACGCAGGGGCGCAACTTCGTCTTCCGGGCCTGCTTCATCGATCCGTTCCAGGGCCAGATCGCGGCGCGCTTCGCCTACGAGCACCTGGGCATCCGCCGGGCCGCCCTGCTGGTGGACGTGGCTCAGGACTACGCGGTCGGCCTCGCCAACTTCTTCACCCGTGAGTTCACGCGCCTGGGCGGTCAGGTGGTGGCCACCCAGTACCTCAAGACGGGCGATCAGGACTTCAGCGCCCAGTTGACGGCCATCCGGGCGGCCAACCCGGAGCTTCTGTACATGCCCAACTACTACACCGAGATCGCGCTGGCCGCCGTCCAGGCTCGCCGGCTCGGACTCAACGTACCCATCCTGGCCGGCGACGGGGCCGACGCTCCTGAGCTCGTGCAGATCGGCGGAGAGGCCGTGGAGGGCCTGATGCACACAGGCTTCTACCACGTGCAGGCCTTCTCCAACCCGCTGGCCAAGCAGTACCTGGAGACCTTCCGCAGGGTCACGGGCAAGGATCCCAACGCCTTCGGCGCACTGGCGGCCGACTCGGTGCTCATCGTCCTCGACGCCATCGAGCGTGCTGGCTCCACGGATCCGCAGGCCATCGCCGCCGCGATGCACCAGACCCGTGACCTCGAGGTGACGACGGGCACCGTGACGATTCAAAACGGGGACGCCATCAAGCCCGTCGTCATCCGCAAGCTGGTCAACGGCCAGTGGGAGTACCTCACCACGGTCAACCCGTGACGCGTCCGGCGAGGGGTTTGACCCATCCGACGGCCAGGGAGGGGCGGCCGGGCGACGGGGCCCGGCCCGGTCGTCCCGTTCATCGAGAAGCGAGGCAGCAGTCGTGAACCTTTCGCTCGAGGTCCTCGTCCAGCAACTCCTCAACGGGATCAGCCTCGGCGGGCTATACAGCTTGCTGGCCATCGGCTACACGATGGTCTACGGCATCCTGCGCCTCATCAACTTCGCCCATGGCGACGTCTTCATGATCGGCGCGTATACGGCCTTCTTCCTCGTGGGCGTCTTCCACCTGCCCTGGTGGATCAGCGCGCCGCTGACGGCGCTGCTGACGGCAATGGTCGGGGTGACCATCGATCGCGCGGCCTACCGTCCCCTTCGGGACCAGCCGCGCATCTCGGCCCTCATCACCGCGGTGGGTATCTCCTTCTTCATCGAAAACCTCGGCCTGGTGGTGGTCGGCGGTCGGCCGCGGGGCATGCCCGTGCCCCCTGCGTTCGCCGGCTCGTACGCCCTCGGGCCCTTCCGGGTGCCGGGCGTGACGGTCTGGGTGCCCGTCCTGACCCTGCTGCTGGTGGGCGCCCTGCTGGTGCTGATCTACCGCACCCGGGCGGGGATGGCCATGCGGGCTCTCTCGCGCGACATCGAAGCGACGCGGCTGATGGGCGTCGACGTGGATCGGGTCATCTCCTACACCTTCGCGCTGGGCTCGGCGCTGGCGGCGGCCGGCGGTATCATGTGGTCCTTCCAGTTCCCGCAGGTCAACCCCCTCATGGGCATCTACCCGGGATGGAAGGCCTTCACCGCCGCGGTGGTCGGCGGCATCGGCAACGTGGTGGGGGCCATGGTCGGGGGCTTCGTCATCGGCATCGTCGAGATCATGACGGTAGGCCTGATGCCCCACCTGTCCGGATATCGTGACGCCGTCGTCTTCGCCTTGCTGGTCTTCTTCCTGCTGGTGAGGCCGACCGGAATCCTGGGCGAGCCCTTGAAGGAGAAAGTGTAGACCTCCATGACGACCAGAGCGCCTTCCATCGAGCCGGTTCGCGAGGCGCCGCCGCTCTCTCCCTGGACCAAGCGGCTGCTGACCCTGGCCGCCCTGGCCCTGCTGGTGGGCGCCATCGCCTACATGGAGCAGCCGGGCTTCAGCCTGTACTACCGGCGCATCGCAAACCTGGCCTTCATCTACGTCGTGGCAGCTGTCAGCTACAATCTCGTCAACGGCGTGGCCGGGCAGTTCTCTCTGGGACCCAACGGCTTCATGGCCATCGGGGGCTTCCTCACCACGCTGTTGATGCTGCCCGTGGACCGCAAGGCCCAGGTCTTCTTCCTGCAGCCGCTGGTCTGGCCCCTGTCGGCCTTCTCGGTGCCGGAGAGCCTGTCGGCAGCGCTCTCCCGCCTGTTGCCGGGAGGCAGCGGGGCGGCGCTGGCCATGCCCTTGGGCTTCCTCCTCTCGCTGGTGGCCGCGGGGGTGGCGGCCGCCCTGGGCGGCCTGCTGGTCGGGTTCCCCTCCCTGCGGCTGCGGGGTGACTACCTGGCCATCGCGACCTTTGGATTCGGCGAGATCATCTTCGTGCTGGCCAACAACCTCATCTCGGTCACCAACGGGCCCCTGGGCATCCGTGACATCCCCGAGTACGCCAATCTGTGGTGGACCGGCGGTGCAGCCATCTTCACCGTCTGGGTCGTCCAGAATCTGGTCAACTCCACCTACGGGCGAGCGCTCAAGGCCATCCGGGAGGACGAGGTGGCGGCGGAGGCCATGGGGATCCACGTCTTCACCCACAAGCTCCTGGCCTTCGTCGTCAGCGCCTTCTTCGCAGGGGTAGCGGGAGGGCTGCTGGCCGCGGTGCTGACCACCATCTCGCCGTCGCTGTTCACCTTCATGATGACCTTCAACCTCCTCATCATCGTGGTGCTCGGCGGCCTGGGGAGCACCAGCGGGGCCGCGGTGACCGCCGTGCTGTACGCCGTCTTGCAGGAGGCGCTCCGGGCGGTGGAGGCGCCGATGCAGCTGGGGCCCTTCTTCATCCCCGGCGTGCCGGGGATGCGCATGGTGGTCTTCTCCCTGCTGCTCGTCCTGCTCATGCTCTTCTACCGCCGGGGGCTCTTCGGCCGCAGCGAGTTTACGTGGGACGGTGCCTGGCGGCTCACCTACCGCGTGTACCGAAGCGTGGTGCGCGGGCTGTCGCGGGTGTCGGGGCGGGCGTCCGGGGTGGCCCGCCCGCCGAGGGGGCAATGACGTGGCGACGACGCCTCTGCTGAAACTGGAGCGCTTGACGGTCCGCTTCGGCGGCCTGGTGGCGGTGCACGCCCTGGACCTCGTCGTCCACGAGGGCGAGCTGATGGGGCTCATCGGACCCAACGGAGCGGGCAAGACCACGGTCTTCAACCTGATCACGGGTCAGTACCCGCCGAGCGAGGGGCGCATCCTCTTCGACGGCCAGCCCATCCAGGGGTGGCCGCCGCACCGCATCACGGCGCTCGGCATCGCCCGCACCTTTCAAAACATCCGCCTCTTCGGGGGCCTGACCGTGATCGACAACGTCATGGTCGGGCTGCACGTGCGCCGTCGAGCGTCGCTGGCGTCGGCCTTCGTACGGAGCCGGGCCCGCCGCGAGGAAGAGCGGGCCATGCGCGAGCGGGCCCACGCGCTCTTGGAGGCGGTCGGCCTGGCCCACCTGGCCGACGAGCCGGCCAGCTCCCTGCCGTACGGGCAGCAGC
>Ga0207873_1002262_pt1 | contig 16289 bp, 15 predicted proteins | sample BGWIniCompost_FD_187373 | JGI IMG/M metagenome (GOLD analysis project Ga0207873, IMG submission 187373) | Cellulose adapted compost microbial communities from Newby Island Compost Facility, Milpitas, CA, USA - BGW Initial Compost (SPAdes)... ...
TGCCGGGCGGACATCCGCGTACTGGTTGTACTCGGGTGTCCGCCCGGTGCGGCGAGAGGGCGTGCCGGGCGTCGCAGGGCAGACGGGACTTTGCGGACACCCCCTAGTGCCCCATGCCCAGCCCGCCGTCGACAGGCACGACGGCTCCGGTGACGTATCCGGTGCTCTCGTCGGTCAGCCAGCGGACGGCCGCCGCGACGTCCTCGGGGCGGCCGACGCGCGGCACCGGCACCCGGGCCAGCAGCTCCTCGACGTGGCAGGCGGGAAGGCCGGCGGTCATGTCGGTACGGATCAGGCCGGGCGTGACAGTGTTGACCGTGATGCCGCGACGCCCCAGCTCGCGGGCGAGCGAGCGGCTCAGGCCGATCAGGCCGGCCTTGGCGGCCGCGTAGTTGGCCTGCCCCGCGTTCCCGGACAGGGCGACCTCGGAACCGATGAAGACGATGCGGCCCCACCTGCCGCGCACCATTCCTCTGACGGCGCGGCGCGCACAGCGATGGGCTCCTGTGAGGTTGGTGTCGATGACCGTGGTGAACCGTTCCTCCTTCATCACGGCGTACGGCCCGTCGGCGGTGATCCCCGCGTTCGCCACCAGGATCTCCACGGGCCCCAGGTCGCGTTCGACCGCCGAGAACGCCGCGTCGACCTCGGCGGTGTCGGTGACGTCGCAGCGCACCGCGTACAGCCCCTCGGGCGCGGCGCCCCGGCAGGTCACGGCGACCCGGTGCCCGGCCGCGGCCAGCTCCCGCGCGATGGCCAGACCGATGCCCCGACTGCCGCCGGTCACCAGGGCGGTGCGCTTCCGAGTCATGAAACCCCCTCACGCGATGACTCACATGACTCTAGACTACTAGGAAATGACAGAACTTGACTGCACGGGATCGGAGCAGCCTCCATGACCGATACGCTGGCGCCCTCCACCACGGCTCCCGGCCTGGTCGACACCGCCGGAGAGCTGTCCGGTGCGGCACTCACCCGGCGCGTCCTCGCCGCCGCGCGGGCCCTCCACGAGCGCGGCATCCGGGCCGGCGACCGGGCCCTGGTCAAGGGTGACAACAGCGTCGACTACGTCGTGGCGCTGCTCGCCCTGATGCACCTGGACGTCTCGCTCGTGCCGGTCGACCACCGCCAGTCCGCCGCCGACGTGCGGGACGCGGCCCGGCGGACCCGGGCGCGCTGGCTCCTGACGGACGGACCGGCCGACGAGGCCTTCCCCGCGGACCGGGTGCTCCGCCACGCCGGGCTCGGCACCGGTGCCGCACCGGACGACGCAGAGGTCGACCTCGGCCGGTGGTACGCCCGTACCGACGCCGTGGTGCTGTGGTCCTCGGGCACCACCGGCCGCCCCAAGGGCATCGTGAAGTCCGGGCGCGCGGTGCGCGGCAACACGCTGCGCACCATCCGTGCCATGGGCTACCGCGCGGACGACGTGCTGGCCCCGCTGCTGCCGTTCTCGCACCAGTACGGGCTCTCCGTGGTCCTGCTCTGGTGGCTGGCCGGCTGCACCCTGGTCGTCACGCCGTACCAGCGGGTGGACGTGGCCGTGGCCCGGGCCGTCGCGCACGGTGTCACGGCCGTGGACGCGGCGCCCTCGACCTACCACACGCTGCTCGGCGTACTGCGCCGCCGCCCCGAACTCCGCGCCGGACTCGCGAACGTACGGCTGTGGGGAGTGGGTGGCGCCCCGCTGCCGGCTCCGCTCGCCGCCGCCTTCACCGCCGCCGTGGGCCGTCCCCTGCTGGACGGCTACGGACTGACCGAACTCGGCAACGTCGCGCTCGCCACGCCCGACGAGCCGACCGGCTGCGGCCGTCCGCTGCCCGGAGTCGAGGTGCGCGTCGTCACCGCCGACGGCAGAGAGGCGGCGGCCGGCGAACTGGGCGGTATCGAGGTGCGGTCCCCGGACCTGATGGAGGGTTACCTGCGGGACGACGGAACGGTGTCACCGGTGGCGCACGACGCCTGGTATCCGACGGAGGATCTGGGCCGGGTCGACAGCGCCGGCCGGCTGCAGGTGGTGGGCCGCAACCGGGCGGTGCACCGGCTCGGGTTCACGCTCTACCCCGAGAGCCTGGAGCGCAAGGCGGAGGCCTGCGGCCGGCCGGTGAAGGTCCTTCCGGCCCAGGACCGGCGACGGGGCTGCGTACTGCACTTCGTGGTCGCGGACCCGCAGGACACCCCGCCCGCCGAATGGCGCCGAAGGCTGGCCCCGCACCTGGCCGACTACGAGCAGCCCAACGCGGTACACGTGGTGCCGGACTTCCCCCTCAACCCGAACGGCAAGGTCGACACACGGGCCCTGCGGTCCATGCTCGGCCTGCCGAGCTGAGCCCACGCCCCTGCGTCCGACCGCAGCGGCCTGCCCCGTCGATGCCAGGCGCCGCGTGGGCGGCCGGGTACACCGCCCTCAGCGGGCCGTGCACCCGGCCGCGGCGTGGATCCGCCACGCCCGTCCCCGGCACCACAGTGCGCGTACGCACGCGGCGGCGAAGGCGACGCGGCACGAACAACCGCCGGACGAACGGCGACAGCCGGACGGACTCGGCAGCGGGCAGGAAACCGACGGAAGTCTCGGAACCGGACGGTCAGTTGTGCCGCAGCACCAGCGTGGCGTTGTTCCCGCCGAACCCGAAGCTGTTCACCGCGGCGACGCGGGCCGTCGGGACACTCAGCGGGGCCGTGGGCAGCAGGACCCGGTCCGTGTGCTCCGGGGTGCCGAGTCCCGGTGTCGGCGGCACGATGCCGGTGCGCAGCGAGAGCGCGGCCGCGGCCAGGGCCGGAACACCGGAAGCGTGCAGCAGGTGCCCGATCGCCCCCTTGTGGGAACTGACGGGCAGCGGGTCCCGGCCGCCGGCGACGGCCTCGAGCGCGGCGAGTTCCGCCGCGTCGCCCTGGACCGTGCCCGTCGCGTGGGCGTGCACGAGGTCCACGCGGTCCACCGCCGCGTCGTCCAGCGCGTCGCGCATGCACGCGGTGATCAGGCCGGTGTCCGACGCCGCCTTGCCGCCGGCCACCCCGCAGGCCGCCCCCGCGACGACCAGGTCCGCCGCCCGGCCCCGGGCACGGGCGTGCCGCGCGGTCTCCAGGACGACGGCGCCGGCGCCCTCACCGATGGACACCCCGGCGCGCCCGACGTCGAAGGGGCGGGCGGCAGCGGGGCTCACGGCCCGTACCACGCTCATGCTGGCGTACTCGTACCGGTTGAGCACCGACGATCCCGCCACGACGGCCACCGGCGCCAGACCGGCACGCAGCGCGGCCCTGGCGAAGTCGACCGCGAAGGCCGCCGTGGCGCAGGCGTGCGACAGGTGGACCACCCGGTCCCGGGCGAGGTCAGGTCCCATCGTCTCCACCGGGCCGGGACCAAAGAACTCGTCGAGGTCCGCGGTGACTGCGCCGGCTTGGGAGGCTTCTCCCGTGGCGTCGGACGGCTGGTGGGCCGGGCAGGCCGGCGCCTGCCCGGCCAGGACCACCAGGGCGTCGCGGGGCACCGCGGACAGTCCGGCGGCCCGCAGCGCCTCCGCCGTCGCGACACGGGCATAGCCGCTCTTGCGGGGCGTCCGCGCGGCCCCGGGCGTCCGAGGGGACGCCTCGTCGGCCCGGGGGACCCGGCCCACGGGCTCCCCGCGGTACGACGGAGCGCCGAAGTCCGGCGCCGGGGCGAGGACCGAGCGCCCTTCGAGCAGGCCGTTCCAGTAGGGCCGCACGCCCCGCCCGAACGGCGTGACCAGACCCAGTCCGGTGATGACGATGTCGCTCACGTGCGGGTGGCCCTCCATGCGGTGGCGACGGCGAGGCAGCCGGTGGTGTCCGGGTCGCCGCCGGGGAACAGGGACAGGTCCAGGACCACGGCCGCGCTGCCGCCCGCGGTGGCCACGCCCGGGACGAACAGGTCCCCGGCGAGCGGTGCGAGGAGGTAGCAGGCCCCGCGGTGCCCGGCGGCGGTCGTGTACGGGCGCACCAGCTCGGAGGCCTCCAGGCCGATGGAGTCCGAGGGGCGCAGCCGCCGCCCGGTGTCGTGGCAGCGCCGGACGAAGCGGCGGGCGGCCCAGGTGCTGTAGTCGCCGGACAGGACGTACAGCGGAGCGGTGCGCCGCACCGGCTCGGGAAGGGACTCGAACGCGCTCCCCAGCGCCCAGGTGACCGCCTCCGCCGGGGTGCGGTGCGCGCTCGGCGCGGTGACCCGGTCCGGCGGCCCGGTCACCGCGGCGTCGGCCAGCCGGGCCTCGTCCGTGGCGGCCAGCGCGACGCGGCACCGCACGGATCCCGGCCGCCCCGCCCGGTCCGGCACCGTGTCCGGTCGTTCCCCCGCCGATGTCCTCATCGGGCCACCCACCCTCTACCGCTGTCATATCTTGTCGAATATGCTGAATCGATAGTCAAGGCTTGTCAATGACAATGACGCCGGGAGGTGTCGCGGCGGGCGGCGCTGCCGCGACATGGCCGATCCGCCCGCGACCGCACGACCACGTTGGACCGAGGCCCCCGGCGGACCGCAACGGAGGTGTCATGCACGGCAAAATGGTCAGCCTGGAACGACCGAACGACGAGGACTACGCGTTGACGGCGCGGTGGTTCGGACCGGACGCGGCGGCCGCCGTCATGGCCGCCACCGAGGGGGACGTCGTCACGGCGGAGGACTTCCGCAGGCTCGACCACACCGGAGCGCTGCGGCAGTTCGCGGTGCGCGACCGGCAGAACAGAACCGTGGGCGCGGTGCACTACAAGTCCCACGGGCCGGTCGGCGGCTATGAGATCGGCGGCGCGATCGGGGAGCCGGAGATGTGGCGCCGCGGACTGGGCGCCGAGGCCTTCGAACTGCTCATCGATCACCTCTTCCACACCCGCAACGCCCATCGCGTGCAGTTCACCACCGCCCTCTACAACAAGAACGTGCTGCGGCTGGTGATCCGGACCGGCTTCACCCTCGAAGGCATCCTGCGCGAGTACTTCTACCTCGACGGCCGCTACCACGACGGGGCCGTGTGGGCGCTGCTGCGCAGCGAGTACTACGAAGCGGTCGAGCACCAGCGGCGGACCGACCCCGCCTTCTCCCTCCCGGACGTGATCCCCGAGGAGGACAAGGAGGAGGCACGCCGACTCGTCGCCGAGTACATCGCGAGTCCGTCCGGCATGACGTCCGCAGGTCTGCTGATGAAGGCGGTGGGCGTCGGCCCGCATGCGGAGCCGGCGGACCGGTGACGCCGTCCCCGTCACGCCCCGAGCACACGAAACCCCGGGCCGGCAGCTGTCCGGCCCGGGGTTTCCCGGAGCCCCCTGTCGGATTCGAACCGACGACCTGCTGTTTACAAGACAGCTGCTCTGACCATCTGAGCTAAGGAGGCCCGCGTCCGATCGGCACGCACGCGCCCGTGCAGTGTACCCGCGTCCGGCGGAGGCCTTGTCGAAAGTTTCCGCGAAATTCACAGCCCCGGAGGTACTGACAGACCAGGTGAACGCCAGGTACCGTCCTGAGCCAGTTCACCCTCGTGGACTACACCACACGGAACCACAACGGAACAAGAGCCGCCCACCGCGGAACAGACCGTCGTGGCACCACCTTCCTACTCGGATCGTCCGGCACGTTCCTGCCGGTAGAAGGGGGCCCATTCACCATGGCCACAGTCACGTTCGACAAGGCGACCCGGATCTACCCGGGTTCCGACAAGCCCGCCGTCGACGCACTCGACATCGAGATCGCGGACGGGGAGTTCCTCGTTCTGGTCGGCCCGTCCGGCTGCGGCAAGTCCACCTCGCTCCGGATGCTCGCGGGTCTCGAGGACGTGAACGCCGGCGCCATCCGCATCGGTGACCGCGACGTCACGCACCTTCCGCCGAAGGACCGGGACATCGCCATGGTGTTCCAGAACTACGCGCTCTACCCGCACATGACCGTCGCCGACAACATGGGCTTCGCCCTGAAGATCGCCGGCGTGAACAAGGCGGAGATCCGCAAGAAGGTCGAGGAGGCCGCGAAGATCCTCGACCTCACCGAGTACCTGGACCGCAAGCCGAAGGCTCTCTCCGGTGGTCAGCGCCAGCGTGTGGCGATGGGCCGCGCGATCGTGCGTGAGCCGCAGGTGTTCCTCATGGACGAGCCGCTGTCCAACCTGGACGCCAAGCTGCGTGTCTCGACCCGCACCCAGATCGCCAGCCTGCAGCGCCGGCTCGGCATCACCACCGTCTACGTCACCCACGACCAGGTCGAGGCCATGACGATGGGCGACCGCGTCGCGGTCCTCAAGGACGGCCTGCTCCAGCAGGTCGACACCCCGCGCAACATGTACGACAAGCCGGCGAACCTGTTCGTGGCCGGCTTCATCGGCTCCCCGGCGATGAACCTGGTCGAGGTGCCGATCACCGACGGCGGTGTGAAGTTCGGCAACTCGGTGGTCCCGGTGGACCGTGACGCCCTGTCCTCCACCACCGACAAGACCGTGACCGTGGGCGTGCGCCCCGAGCACTTCGACGTGGCGGGCGCCGACTCGGACCAGGGCCTGGCCATCACGGTCAACGTCGTCGAGGAACTGGGCGCCGACGCCTACGTCTACGGCACCGCCCAGCTGGGCGCCGACTCCAAGGACCTGGTGGTCCGCGTCAGCGGCCGCGACGTCCCGGAGAAGGGCAGCCAGCTGCACGTCGTGCCGCGCTCCGGTGAGACCCACGTGTTCTCGACCTCCACCGGCGAGCGTCTGTCCGACTGACGCCCCGGCGCAGGAACGGATCCGAAGGGCCCCGCGGCACCGCCGCGGGGCCCTTCGGCGTCACCGGCCGGGGCTCCGGCCGGAGGTTCGGCGCTTATCGGCGGTGAGGGCTCCGGTGCTGCCGGCGGCGGGGGATTCGACGCTGCCGGTGAGGGCTTCGGGCTGTCGACAAATACCCCGGCAGACCGGACATTTCGAGCGGCGTGCGTCAACCCGTTACCCACGAATCCGCACGTCTACATCCCCCGTACTGGTGACAGAATGTCTCCAAATCATCACTTGACGCTACCCTCACTCGCGTGAAGCACTCCACTACCCCTCAGACGCGACGCGGCCGGGGCCCCGCCCGCCGGGTCGGCCGCACCCTCGCCCTCGTCCTGCCCGTCGTCCTGGTGCTCTCCGGGACACTCGCGGTCGCGCGAGTCAACTGGTCCGGCGACCCGCAGAGCCCGGTGCTCACCGCCGCGGACACCGCCGCGTCCGGCAGCTCCTCGCGGGCCGCCGCGCGGGCCCCGCAGGAGGTGCTCCGCGACAAGCTGCTGGTCGAACTGCAGGAGAAGGACCCGGGCGTGGCGCTCACGCACCTGCAGCAGGCCGTCAACGACCGCCCGTCGCTGGCGCGGCACTGCGCCTCGATCGCCCGCGCCCTCGGCAGGGCCGCGGTGCGCGTGTACGGGCCCACGAAGGCCCAGTCGTACGCCCGCCCGGTGTGCGACACGGCCTTCGCCTCGGGGGTGCTCGCCGCGCACCACTGACCGGCGCTCCCGGACGCGGAGGGCGGCCCCGGCCCGGCCCCGAGCGGGCCGGGGCCGCCGCGTATTGTGCGGGCATGACCGATCCGAGTGCCGCGTCCCGCCCCACTCAGGCCGTCGTCCTCGCCGGCGGCCAGGGCTCCCGCCTGCGCCCTTACACCGACGACCGGCCCAAGCCGATGGTCGAGATCCCCGGCACGGGGACGCCGATCATCGGCCATCAGCTGTCCTGGCTGGCCGAGGAGGGCGTCACGGACGTCGTGGTCTCCTGCGGGCACCTCGCCGAGGTCCTGCAGAAGTGGCTGGAGACCACCGAACTGCCCGTCTCCGTCACCACCGTGGTGGAGACCGAGCCCCTCGGCCGCGGCGGCGGTCTGAAGTACGCCGCCGCGCATCTGCCGCACCCGGACCGCCCCTGGTACGCCACCAACGGCGACATCTGGACGCGCTTCTCGCTGCGCGACATGGCGGACTTCCACACCGAGCGGGACGCCCTCGCCACGCTCGCCCTGGCCCGGCCCCGGCTGCCCTGGGGCGCGGTGCAGACCGACGGCTTCGGTCACATCACCGACTTCATCGAGGCCCCGCCGTCGACCTTCGAGATCAACGCGGGCGTCTACGTTTTCTCCCCCGGTTTCGCCGATCTGCTCCCGGAGCGCGGCGACCACGAGCGCACCACCTTCCCGCATCTGGCCCGTGAGCGGCGGCTGGCCGGCTTCCCCATCCCGCAGGGCTCCTACTGGCGGGCCATCGACACGGCCAAGGACCTGACGGAAGCGGCGAAGGAACTGGCGGCCCAGGGCCGCTGAGCCGTCACGGCGCCCGGGCCTGCGCACCGCCCGGACAGGGGCCGAAGTCCCGGCCCAAGGGGCCTGCCGCCCCGGCGACACGCGAGTGGGGTCCCGCACGGAACGCTTCCGTGCGGGACCCCACTGGTGTGTGCCGCGTACGTCGCGCCGCGGCCGGCCGCTATCCGAGCAGGCCGCCCACGAGGCCCGGGCGGTCCTCCTCGGATCCCTCGCTGCCGCCGCTCGGGGTGCCCGTGCCGCCGCCGCCCGTGCCACCGCCGGAGGTGGGGCCGCCCGAGCCGGTGCTCGGCGCCTGGCCCGCCGGGGAGGACTGCTGCGGCGGGGCCTGACCGGCGCTGCCCTGGGTCTGGCTGGGGGCGCCGGTGACGGCACCGCCGGTGTTCCGGGGCGCCTGGGGGGTGCCGGTCCCCGCGGACGGGCTGGTCGCGCCGGAGGTGGCGCCGCCCCTGGACGGCGAGGTGGAGGCGGACGGGGTGCGCTTCTTGCGCTCGGCGGGCTCCTTCGGCAGCGGAGAGCCGGGCAGTTCGTTGCGCGGGGACTCGCCGGGTCCGGGCACGACCACCCGGTCGGCATCGCGGACGGCACCGCCGAGGATCGCTCCGGTCAGCAGGGACACCCCGCACACCAGGGCGGTGATCAGTGCGCCGCGGCGCAGCACATAGCGGCGCAGGTCCCAGATGTCGGCGCGCGGGCCGAGGCGCCGCCAGGCGCTGCCGGCCAGGCGGCCGTCGACCGAGTAGACCGGGGCGCCGGCGATGACCAGCGGGGACCAGGCGGCGAGGAAGAGGAAGTCGGTGGTGTCGTAGACGGGGCTGCTCTTCCAGCTGACGGCGACCAGCAGCCCGGCGGACAGCAGCACGCCGATGGCGGCGGCGACGCGCTGCCAGCAGCCGAGGACGGTCAGCACGCCGACGGCGATCTGCAGGAAGGCGACGCCGAGCCCGGTGCCGATGGGGTGGTGCAGGGCGAACTGGTGCAGCGGGGCGGCGATCTCCCAGGGGTGGAGGCTGTTCAGCCAGGTCACCAGGGAGCCGCGCTCGCCGTCGAAGTAGTGCGGGTCGCAGAGCTTGCCCATGCCGGCGTAGACGGCGACGAAGCCGAGGACGACCCGCAGCGGGAGCAGGACGACGCCCAGGTTCATCCGGCGGCCGGGGTAGTAGGCGTGCCGCGCCGGGTCGTCGCCGTGCCGGCGGGAGCGCCGGCCGGTGTCCTCCTCGCCGGCCTCCCGCCCGTCGTCGTAGCCGTCGTGGGCGCCGGTGTCGTAGATGTCGCGGGAGCCGGTGTCCTCGTGGCCGGGACCGGCGTAGGCGGGTTCGTCGTAGGCGCTGCCGACGCCGCGCATGGGCGGCAGCAGCGGGGCGTCCTGGGTGCGCTGGGCGCCGATGACCGGGGTCTCGAGGGTGCGTTCGGCCGGGCTCTCGTCGTAGCCGAAGCCCTCGTGGCCGGTGCCGACGCGGGGGATGACCTGGGTGGCCCCGGGGTCGGCGTGCTGCGGCTCGTCGGAGTGCCGGACGCCGCCCTGCCGCACTGCCTGGAGGAGCCGGTGGGCGCCGGTGTCGTCGGGGGCCGAGCGGCCGCTCCAGACGACGGGCCGGCGACGCGGGGCGGTCCGGCCCGGGGCGCCCATGGTGGTGACGACCGGGACACGGGCGGTGTCCTGAACGGCGCTCGCATACCGGGCGATCCGGGGCGAGGCCGCGCGCCTCGAGGAGGCGCCCAGCTGCACGCGGAAGCTGGCGTGATTGACGATGATCTGCGCCGGATCGCTCGGCACCTTCACCATGCTCAGCGCGGGAGCGTCGTCGAGTCCCGACGAGCGGTCCCCCGTGGGTGTGCGGGGTGTTCTGGTGTCCACACTCATCTAACCGAGTGACGCGGCGTTAGGACACTGCCTCGAACCGCCGGAAGTGTCCGGGCCGCGTCAAACCTGCCCGGATCTCCCGGAATCCACCATGTGGGTGATATCGACGAACACCCGTACGAGGTGTGGACGGCCCCGTTCGAGGTGTGGACGACCCCGGACGGACCAGGGAAGGGACGGGAGAAGCACGGGGAAGGACCGGGAGGAACGCGGACGCGCCCGCTCAGCCGCGGCGGCGGGCCGCCTCGTAGAGCACGATGCCTGCGGCCACACCGGCGTTGAGCGACTCGGCACCGCCCGGCATGGGGATGCGCACCCGGAAGTCGCAGGTCTCCCCGACCAGCCGGGACAGCCCCTTGCCCTCGCTGCCCACGACGATCACCACGGGTCCTTCGAGGGCGTCCAGCTCACCGAGCTCGGCCTCACCGTCCGCGGCGAGCCCGACGACCATGATCCCGGCCTTCTTGTACGCCTCCAGAGCGCGGGTCAGGTTGGTGGCACGGGCGACCGGCGTCCGGGCCGCCGTACCGGCGGAGGTCTTCCAGGCGCCGGCGGTCATCCCGGCGGCACGCCGCTCGGGCACCACGACACCGTGACCGCCGAAGGCGGACACCGAGCGCACCACGGCACCCAGGTTGCGCGGGTCGGTCACCCCGTCGAGGGCGACGATCAGCGGGTCCTCGCCCTCGTCGTGGGCGTTCGCCACCAGGTCCTCGGGGTGCGCGTACTCGTACGGCGGCACCTGCAGGACCAGGCCCTGGTGGTTCAGGCCGTTGGTCATCCGGTCCAGCTCGGGGCGCGGCGCCTCCATCAGGTTGACGTTGCCGCGCTCGCCCGCGAGCTGCAGCGCCTCGCGGACCCGCTCGTCGTTGTCGATGAACTGCTGGACGTAGAGCGTGGTGGCGGGCACGCCCTCGCGCAGCGCCTCGACGACCGGGTTGCGCCCGACGACGAGTTCCGCGGCGGAGCGGCCGCCGCCGCGCCGGGCCTGGCTGCGGCCCTGGGCGCGGCGCGCCCTGGCCTGGGCGGCGCGCTGCTTGGCGTGGCCCTTGCGCATCTCGGCGGGGGGCGTGGGTCCCTTGCCTTCCAGGCCCCGGCGCCGCTTGCCGCCACTGCCGACCTGCGCGCCCTTCTTGCCGGACATGCGGCGGTTGTTCGCGGCCATGAGGTTTCCGTCTCTCGTGAAGTCGTGAAGTGAGGTGGGTGGTGTGCGGGGCGGGCGTGGCTCAGCGGGGGCCGAGGCTCCAGCGGGGACCCTGCGGGCTGTCCTCGATGACCAGGCCGGTCTGGTTCAGCTGGTCGCGGATGGCGTCCGCGGTCGGCCAGTCCTTGCGGGCCCGGGCGGCCTCCCGCTGTTCGAGGACCATGCGCACCAGCGTGTCGACCACGCCGTGCAGATCCTCGCCGCGGTCGCCCCCGCCGGCCCAGTGCTCGTCGAGCGGGTCGAGCCCGAGGACGCCGAGCATGGCGCGCACCTCGGCGAGGCGGGCGACGGCCGCTTCCTTGTCGTCGGCGGCCAGCGCGCTGTTGCCCTGCCGGACCGTGGTGTGCACCACGGCCAGCGCCTGCGGCACGCCCAGGTCGTCGTCCATCGCCTCGGCGAAGGCGGGCGGCACCTGCGGGGCCGGCTCGACCGGCCCGCCGGCCAGCTCGGTGACCCGCTGCACGAAGCCCTCGATCCGCGCGAACGCGGATTCGGCCTCGCGCAGGGCCTCCTCGCTGTACTCGATCATCGACCGGTAGTGCGGGGTGCCGAGGTAGTAGCGCAGCACGATGGGCCGCCAGCGCTTGACCATCTCGGAGACCAGCACCGAGTTGCCGAGCGACTTGGACATCTTCTCGCCGCTCATGGTCACCCAGGCGTTGTGCACCCAGTACTGGGCGAACCGGTCGCCGAAGGCCTGGGCCTGCGCGATCTCGTTCTCGTGGTGCGGGAAGATCAGGTCCAGGCCGCCGCCGTGGATGTCGAAGGCGCTGCCGAGGTACTTGTGCGCCATCGCCGAGCACTCCAGGTGCCAGCCGGGACGGCCGCGTCCCCAGGGCGTCTCCCAGCTGGGCTCGCCGGGCTTGGCCGCCTTCCACATGGCGAAGTCACGGGGGTCCCGCTTGCCGGTCTCCCCCTCGCCGGAGGGCTGCAGCAGGTTCTCCAGCTCCTGGTTGGACAGCTGGAGGTAGTCCGGGAAGGAGGTGACGGCGAAGTAGACGTTGCCGTCGGCCTCGTAGGCGTGGCCGCGCTCGATCAGGCCGCGCATCATCTCGACCATCTCGGTGATGTGGCCGGTGGCGCGCGGCTCGTAGGTCGGGGGCAGGCAGCCCAGGGCACGGTAGCCCTCGGAGAAGGCCCGCTCGTTCTCGTAGCCGATGGCCCACCAGGGGCGGTTCTGCTCGGCCGACTTGGCGATGATCTTGTCGTCGATGTCGGTGACGTTGCGGATGAACGTCACCTCGTAGCCGCGGTACTCGAACCAGCGGCGCAGGATGTCGAAGTTCAGACCCGAGCGGATGTGCCCGATGTGGGGTGCCGCCTGCACGGTGGCACCGCAGAGGTAGATCGAGACACATCCCGGCTTGAGCGGGGTGAAGTCACGGATCTGCCGGGCGCGGGTGTCGTACAGGCGAATAGTCACGGCATCCAGGGTAGTGGGCCCGGAGGTGTGGGTGCGCCTCCGGCGGCCCGCGGGCCGCGCCCGGGTGCCGGGCGGCCCGCCGGTCCGCTCATCGCTCCCTGACGACCAGCGCGGTCGCCACCGCCATCAGGCCCTCGCCGCGTCCGGGGAAGCCGAGGCCGTCGGTGGTGGCGCCGGAGACCGACACGGGTGCCCCCGCCGCCTCCGAGAGGATCTTCTGCGCCTCGTCCCGCCGCTTGCCGATCCTGGGGCGGGGGCCGACGACCTGCACCGCGATGTTGCCGATGCGGAAACCGGCCTCCCGTACGAGCCGGGCGGCCTCGGTCAGCAGCGCCGTGCCGGACGCACCCGCCCACTCGGGCCGAGCGGTGCCGAAGTGCTGCCCGAGGTCGCCGAGGCCCGCCGCGGAGAACAGGGCGTTGCAGGCGGCGTGGGCGACCACGTCGGCGTCGGAGTGCCCGGCGAGCCCCGGGCCCTCGTTCTCCCACTTCAGGCCGGCGCACCACAGCTCCCGGCCCTCCTCGAAGGCGTGGATGTCGGTGCCGATGCCGACCTGGGGCAGCGGATAGGACTCAGAAGCCATCGTTGAGCCTCCTGCGCGCGAGCACCGCCTCGGCGAGGACCATGTCCAGCGGGCGGGTGACCTTGAAGGCCTCCTCGTGCCCGGGGACGGTGACCACGGTGAGGCCGAGCTGCTCGACCATGCTCGCGTCGTCGGTGACGTTGCCGGTGACCGTCTCGTGGGCGCGCACCAGGGTCGCGCGGTCGAAGCCCTGCGGGGTCTGCACCGCGCGCAGCCGGGAGCGGTTTGGAGTGGCGAGCACCGGCTCCGGGGCGCCGGGCTCGGCCGCCGGCTCGACCTCCTTGACCGTGTCGGCGAGCGGCAGCGCGGGGACCACGGCGACGGCGCCGTCGCGCACCGCCTCGATCACGGCGTCCACCGTGTCCACCGGGACCAGCGGGCGGGCCGCGTCGTGGACGAGGACGATGTCGTAGTCCTCGGGGAGCGCCTCCAGGCCGGCCCTGACCGATTCCTGCCGGGTGTCGCCGCCGGGGACGACCAGGAAGTCGGTGCGCTCGGGCAGCGCGTGCGCGTCGAGGAACGTCTTGACCTCGGCGGCGCCGTCGGGCGGGGCCACGACCACCACCAGGGAGACGGCACGGGAGTCGGCCATCGCGCGGATCGCGTGGACCAGCATGGGCGTGCCGCCGAGGGCGCGCAGCGCCTTGGGAGCGCCGGGCCCCAGGCGCACACCCCGGCCGGCCGCCGGGATCACGGCCGCCGTTCGGGGCGCCGGACGCGCGGGCACGGTGTTCGGCTCGGGCGCGGGGAGCGGATCGTCAGACATCGGTTCCTGTCAGGTTTGTGTGCTCGGGCTACCTGGGTATGGCCTGGGCGTAGCCTCCGCTCCGCAGCGGAGGAAGTGCCGGGCGTGACGATGTGGCCAGCCCCTTCCGTGACTCTGGTCGAGTCGGCCGCCCGGGGACGGCACACCGGATGCGGGACGTGTGAAGGACAACACATTCTCCGGGTGCGAACATGCCGCAGCGCCCGGCGACATGTGCTGTGTCATCGGGCACCGCGGCATGATGGTGCGCTATGTGCTGGTACGGGCGCGGCGCTGAGCGATCAGTTCCGCCTCGGGTCAGGAGGCGAGAACCTCGTCGAGCAGAGCCTCGGCCTTGTCCTCGTTGGTGTTCTCCGCGAGCGCGAGCTCGCTGACCAGGATCTGCCGCGCCTTGGCGAGCATGCGCTTCTCACCGGCGGACAGTCCCCGCTCACGCTCACGACGCCACAGGTCACGTACGACTTCCGCGACCTTGATGACATCGCCGGAGGCGAGCTTCTCCAGGTTTGCCTTGTAACGGCGCGACCAGTTCGTGGGCTCCTCGGCGTACGGCGCGCGCAGCACCTCGAAGACCCGGTCCAGCCCGTCCTGACCGACCACATCACGCACGCCGACGAACTCCGCATTGTCCGCTGGCACACGCACCGTCAGGTCACCCTGGGCGACCTTCAGCACCAAGTAGGTCTTGTCCACGCCTTTGATCTGGCGAGTTTCGATGGCCTCGATCAGCGCGGCCCCGTGATGGGGATAGACCACGGTGTCGCCAACCTTGAACGTCATGTGACAGGTACCCCTTCCGTGGCTATCCAGGGTAACACGGATACGCCGTCTTCTGAATGGCGTTTTCGCAGGTCAGGGCCATTCTCGGGGCTTGACAAGCGCAACATGAACGTGCTTCGCGGCCGGAGCGGAAGCAGGTATTCGCAGGTCGGAGCGCCTCTCCGGGCCAAGTGAAACGCGCACGTTACACGCATCCGGACGACCGTACGAGCGACCGAACGTCCCCAAATGTCCGGTTCTCTGCGCTCGACTTCCGCTACTCCGTTCGGAGACCCGGGGCCCGTTCCGGCGAATCCCGAATTGATCACGGAGCCCATCACCGGGCCGGCCATGGAGCCGATCACACGCGCGTGAGGAGCACCACGAGGAGACGCCGGTGATCGTCCGTGTGATCAATTCACGGAGCCTCCGGTGCATTCCCAGGAGAAAAATGCGCCCGCTATGCGCCCCGCTATGAGCCCGCCTTATACGAATGCCGGAGAGTGAGCGCGGGTGCGCTCGAATGGCGGCCCGGACCCGGGACCCGGGTGGGGCTTGTCGGGGGAACGCCCGGCCACCGGGGAGGGTCGGGTGCGAGCCCGCGGGAACGGCTCGGTAACCTAAGGCCGCTGACAGACGCTTACCGACCCTCCAGGCGGCTTTACCGTCGCCACGCTCGAGTCAAGGAGTTGCCGCCGCCGTGAGCAGCAGCCTTCGACGCGGCGCCCTCGCCGCCGCCGCCATCGCAATCTCCATCGCCTCGCTCTCCGCGTGCGCGGCCGGCAACAACGCGCAGACCCTGCAGGTCAAGCCGGACAACGCGGCGACGACCGTCGGCAACATCAAGATCCAGAACGCCACGATCATCACCCCGGCCGAGCGCGAGTCCACCGGCCCGTCCGTGGTCTCCGCCACCCTCTTCAACGAGGGCAGCACCCCCGAGACGCTGGAGTCGATCACCGTCCCGGGCACCGGCAAGACCGCGCAGCTCACCCCCGCGAAGGGCAAGAGCCTGACCATCCCGCCGGGTGGGCAGCTGATCCTGGGCGGCAAGGACAACGCCACCGCGGTGCTGCCGGCCAGCCGCGAGAGCATCCAGGACGGCAACGTCCAGAAGGTCACCTTCACCTTCAGCAGGACCGGTGACGTGAGCCTGGGCGCCTTCGTCTTCCCGGCCGATCACTTCTACAAGGAGTGGGGCCCCAGTGAGGCGCCCGCCGGTGCGGGCGCCACGGCCGAGCCGTCGGCCGGTGCCTCCGGCGAGGCCTCGAAGTCCCCGGAGGCCGGGGAGTCGGCCGGTGCCGGCGAGTCCGCCGGAGAGGCCGAGGGCGGCGAGGAGTCCGGTGCCCCGTCGGGCACCCCGTCGGACGCGGCGTCCGCCAGCCGGCAGGCCGGCTGACCGCATCGCTCGTGAGCGTCAGGGGCGGG
>Ga0207873_1002265_pt1 | contig 16274 bp, 13 predicted proteins | sample BGWIniCompost_FD_187373 | JGI IMG/M metagenome (GOLD analysis project Ga0207873, IMG submission 187373) | Cellulose adapted compost microbial communities from Newby Island Compost Facility, Milpitas, CA, USA - BGW Initial Compost (SPAdes)... ...
CCATCAGCATCTCGGGCGAGCCGGTCTCGGGCGAGTGGATCGCGCCGGTGGCGTAGTAGATCGGCTTCGCCTCACGGATCAGCCGCTGGGCTTCCGCCTCGGTCGTGCGGCGCGGGTCCGAGAGCCGCGCGAGCATGTCCTTGTAGCGGTCCAGCTCGGCGATCGTGCGCTCGTCCGCGACGACGACGAGGATCATCTCCCGGCCTTCCTCGGTCTCGCCGATGGAGAAGACCTTCACGCGGTCGGAGGCCTCATCGACCGCGCGCATGTAGCGGTAGATCTCCTCGGGGTAGCTGAGCACATCTGCCGCGCCGGCGATGTGGCCCAGGACCTGGAGCGGCGTGGGCACGGTGCTCGACGCGGGCAGGTGGTCAACGAGCGGCGTGAGGAAAAACGGCTCGGTGGTGAAGCGCTTGATGTCCGCAGTGTACGCCTGGTCGATCGGCTCCTGCGCCTGCGCCGCGGCGGCGATCAGCGCGAGCAGCAGCGCGGTCAATGCGGAGCGGGCGCGGCGTGCCACAGCGGGAACGGGTACGGAACGCATGGAGAATCCTCCGGTCGCCAAGGAGGGTCCGGCCTAAGGGGTGTAGGGGAAAGTGCCGCGGCAAGATGCGGGCTTTCGGCGGAGCGGACAAGGCCAGCGGCCGCGAGGGTAGCCGGAGCGCGGGTAGTCAGCGCACCGATGGCCGACGCGGGTAGTAAGCGCGCCGCCGGCCGGCGGATCACCGGCCGGGGAAGGCCAGCGGCCCGGTGCCGTGCCCTCCGCGTGCGCCCGCGCACGTCGTTCGCTAGACTGTCGCGGTCCGCACGACAGCAACGTTCTTGCCGTGTACCCGGCCCGGGGGCGCGAGGCCCCGGGTTGCGGGGTAGAAGGGCGGTCAGCATGTGGGACGCATGGGGATCTCGATGACGGACAGGGGTCTATGAGGGTGGATCCCGAGGGGAGGGAGCGCGAGGCCGGCCAGGAGCCCGCGTCTGGCACGGCGGCGGACGGCGGCAGCGCCGGGGCGGACGGGGCCCGGGGGGTCACGACCGATGACCGCGGGTCTGCCGGTGGCCCGGCGGCGCCGGCGCCTGGCGCGCCCGCGGCTCCTGCGGGGGCGGTGGAGGCGCAGCGGCGGGCAGGCCGCTTCGACCGGTCGATCGTGGAGGGTCCCATCCTGCCCGCCGTGTGGAAGCTCGCCTGGCCGACGGTGCTCCACAACATCATCGGTGGGCTGCAGGGCATCGTGGACCACGCGATGGTGGGGCACTTCGTCGGCTACACGGGCAACGCCGCGATCGGGGTGAGCTGGCAGATCTTCCTGGTCGTGGTCGTGTTCGTGTCGTCGCTGTACGCGGGCATGGGCGTGCTGGTCGCGCGGTTCGCGGGCCAGGGCGACGCGGACAAGGTCAACCGCACGGTCTACCAGGCGTTCCTCACGTCGCTGGCGCTCACGTTGGTCCTGGCGCTGCTCGGCTACTTCCTCGCGCCTGCGCTGCTCGACCTGGTGAACGCCGCTCCCGAGGTGAAGGCAGAGGCGCTCCCCTACATCCGCGTGCTCTTCCTGTTCGGCTTCGGCACGCTGTTCTTCTTCATGATGGGCGGCGCGTTGCGTGCCGCGGGCGATGCGCGCACGCCGCTCCGGTACGGCGTCGTCGTCACCGTGCTGAACATCGTGCTGAACATGATCTTCATCCCGCTGCTCGGCACGGTGGGCGCGGCGGTGGGGACCGTGCTGGCGACGGGCGGCATGGGGATCTGGGCGCTGTCCATGCTCCTGCGCGGTCGCTGGGTGGTCGGGTTCCCCCGTGGCGCCGGGCTGCGGCCGGACTGGAACGTCATCCGGTCGCTGTTCCGCTTCGGGCTGCCCGCCGGGATCCAGGGCATCGCGATGAACGTGGCGGGTGTGCTGCTGCTGCGCTTCATCGGTTCACTGCAGGAAAGCGCGGCGGCGCAGGCGGCGTACGCGGTCGCTTACACGGAGCTGTTCTCGTTGATCACGTTCACCTCCGTAGGAATCATGAGCGCGACGGCGGCGGCCGTGGGGCAGAACCTGGGCGCGGGGCGGCCCGACCGCGCGATCCACGCCGTGAAGGTGGCCTCGCGCATGGGCCTCGTCGTCGCCGCCATCGTCGGTTTCCTCTTCCTCACCATCCCGCGCGTGCTGCTGGCCGTCTTCGGCATGACCGACCCGGTCGCCGCCGACCTCGGCGTACAGCTCATGCGCTACCTGACCGTGTCCGGGTTCTTCATCACGATCGCGCTCACCTACACGGGCGGACTCCAGGGCAGCGGCGACACGCGCAGCCCGCTCTACATCTCGATCATCTCGCAGATCATCGTGCCGCTCGGGCTGTGCTTCGTCATCCAGCAGACGCGCGGCCTCCAGCCCGGCGACATCTGGCTCGCCATCGTGCTCGGCCACCTCACGCGCGGCTCGCTAAGCGTGGCGCGGTTCCGCCAAGGCAAGTGGCGGCAGATCGTGGTGGACATCGAGCCGGCGAGGACGTGACGCCCTTCGCCCCCGCCCCTCCCCGGGCCGGCGCGAGGGCCCCTTCCGCCCTTGCCCTTCCGCCCGGGCGAGGGCGAGGGTACGGCGAACCGCGGGTGGCATCCCGGCCCGGCCCAGCCACCCGGGCGAGGGCGGGGGCGACCCTTCAGCCCTGCCCTTCCACCCGGGCGGCCGCCCCACATCCCCCCGCCGCCCGGGCGGGGGAACGGCGGGAGAACTGCGGGTGGGGGTGAGGGTGGGGGAGGCCCTTCCACCCCGCGCTCCACCCGGGAGCCCGCTCCCGTCCTCCTCCCCTCCCGGGTGGGGGAGCTGCGGGAGACGGGCGGGTGAGGGCGTTCGCGGGCTGTTCGGGTGCGCGATGACCCATCCCGCGACCGGACACCGCCGCGGGGCGCGGACGCGGACGGATTCCGCCGCTTCTGCTTGTGCTATCTGCATTTACGGCAAAGCGCCCCGCTGGCACGGCGCTTCCTTTCGAGGCACACCGGTGCCCCTCCGGTGCGAAAGGACTCGCCGCATATGCTGCTCGTCCAGGATATCCGCCATGCGCTCCGCACGCTGCGGCGTGCACCCGGCTTCACGCTCGCAGCGGTTCTCACGCTCGCGCTCGGCATCGGCGCGACGACGGCGATCTACGCGGTGCTCGAGCACGTGGTGCTCGATCCCCTGCCCTATCCGGATGCGGACCGCCTGGTGCGGATCACGAACCCGGTACCGGGCGTAGGGCCGGACACGGAGTGGCAGGTCTCGCCAGCGCAGTACCAATACTTCAGCGAGCGCGCACGCTCGCTCGAGGAGATCGGCATGTACCGGATCGGCGGGGTGAACGTCGCCGGCCCGGACGAAGTGGTGCGTGCGCGCGCCGTCGTCGCGACAGCCGGCGTGCTGCGCATCCTGGGCGCCCGCCCCGTGATGGGTCGGCTGCTCGATGACCAGGATGACTTGCCCGGCGTAGCCCCCGTCGCCGTGCTCTCGCACGCGTTCTGGCAACGGCAGTTCGGCGGCGATGCAGGCGTGATCGGCAGGGTGATCGACCTGGGGGGGCGCGGCATCGAGGTGGTCGGCGTGCTGGCAGCCGGTACGGACGTTCCGGAGGCGAGCGGCAGGCTCGGCGGGCTGCGCACCGACGTTTGGGTGTCCTACTCCTTCGACCCGGTCAGCCTCCAGAGCCACATCGTTCCCGCCATCGCGCGGCTCGCGCCTGGCGCGACGATCGAGTCGGCGCAGGCCGAGCTGGATCGCCTGAGGCCCGGGCTGACGGAGACCTACCCGCAGATCTATCCACCCGCGTTCTTCGAGCGTTACGGATTCCACACGGTTCTCCGCCCGCTCAAGGACCACGTGGTCGGCGACATCGCGCGCAATCTCTGGATCCTGCTCGGCGCCGTCGGGCTGGTGCTGCTGATCGCCGCGGCCAACGTCGCCAACCTGTTCCTGGTGCGCGTCGAGGGCCGTCGCCGCGAGCTGGCCGTCCGCACCGCTCTCGGCGCCTCCCGCGCCGCCATCGCGCGGCACCTCTTCGTCGAGAGCACGGTCCTGTCGCTGGCTGGCGGCGCGGCGGCGGTGCTGCTGGGCTACCGGGGCGTCGCCTGGCTGGTCGCCGGCGCGCCGTCAGGGATCCCGCGGCTCGACGCGATCCGCATCGACGCGAGCGTGCTCGGCTTCACGGTGGCGGTTTCGCTCCTCGTCGCGGCCGCGCTCACGGCGGTGGCCGCGCTGCACAGGGGGCGGCTCGCAGGCGCGATCGTGCTCGGCGACGGTGGCAGGACCGCCACGGCGGGACGCGAGCGGCAACGTGTGCGCTCCGCGCTCGTCGCCGGGCAGGTCGCGCTCGCGCTCGTCCTCGTCGTCGGCGCTGGACTGCTGATCGAAAGCTTCCGCCGGCTGCGCGCCGTGGACCCGGGCGTGGACCCCGAGGGCGTGCTCACCATGGAGCTGTTTCTCCCGGGCGGCCGCTACGACGAGGACGTGGAGCGCCAGGCGTTCTACGCCGCGTTGCTCGAGAGAATCCGCGCGCTGCCCGGCGTCGCGGCCGCAGGCGTGTCCAACGAGATTCCGTTCGGCGGAGGCTACGCCTGCACCGTGCAGGGCTTCCGGGATGCCGAGGTCTATAGCCGTCTCGATGACGCAGGCCTGAGATCGGCCTGCGCGTCGCGCTCGGCGCGCGGCCGCGGCAGGTCGAGCGGCTGGTCGTCGCCGGCTCGCTCAGGCTGGTCCTCGCCGGGTTGGCCGGCGGCACCGTGGCCGCGCTGCTGCTGACGCGATTGCTGCGCGGCCTGCTCTACGGCGTCGAGCCGACACATCCGACGGCGTACGTCGCCGCGGCGCTCGTGCTCTCCGGTGTGGCGGCCTGCGCGAGCTGGATCCCTGCACGCCGCGCCGCGCGCGTCGACCCCGTCGTGGCGCTGCGGGTGGAATAGCTGCGGCAAGAGTGCTGGAGTTGCTCGGTTGATGGTCGACACGCTGCTCCAAGACCTCCGCTACGCCGCGCGAACGCTGCACACGCGCCCCGGTTTCACCCTCGTCGCCGTGCTCACGCTCGGGCTCGGGCTCGGCGCGAGCACCGCGATCTTCTCCGCGGTCAACCGCGTGCTGCTCGACCCGCTGCCGTTCAGGGACGGTGACCGCATCGTGTTCGCGCGCCTGCACGAGCCCGTGGCCGGCGAGAGCGTGGACCCGTCCGCTGCGCTCGCGCGGGCCTGGCTTCGAGAAGCGCGCTCGTTCGAGGCGCTCGAGGCCGTCGCGACGCGGCGCGGGTTGCTGCACGGGCCGGCTGGGTCGCAGGTCATCTCGCGCAGCGAAACCTCACCCGGCTTCCTCGCCTTCCTCGGGCTCACGCCGACGCTAGGGCGCATGTTCACGGCGGAGGACGATGCGGTCGTACTGCTGGGCCACGCGCTCTGGCGGCGCGACTTTGGCGGCAGCCGCGATGTGCTCGGCCAGACGATCGAGCTCGACGACGGCGTGCACACGATCATCGGCATCATGCCGCAACGCCTCGACCTGTACCAGCCGAGCGACGTGTGGCTGCCACTGCGGCTGGACGCGGCGAGCGACACTGCGCCGCGCTTCATTGGCGTCGTAGGTCGCCTGCGGCCCGGCATCACGCCGGAAGCCGCCGCGCGCGAGCTGGAGGAGATCGCGGCACGCACACCGCAACCGCCCATGCTCGCGTTCCTCTCGAATCTGACCCCACGCATCGAGCGGCCCCAGGATGCGGTGGACGACGACGTGCACGCCGCGCTCCTCGTCCTCTTCGCCGCCGTCGGCCTCGTTCTGCTCATCGCGTGCGCGAACGTCGCGCAGCTCCTGCTCGCCCGCGGCGCCGGCCGCGGCCGCGAGCTGGCGATCCGCGCATCGCTCGGCGCGGGCCGACGTCGCCTGATCCGGCAACTCCTCGTCGAGAGCGTGCTCCTCGCACTGGCCGGCGGCGCACTGGGCCTGCTGCTCGCGTGGTGGGGCGTGGACACGCTCGCGCGGCTGCGGCCCGAACCGTTCGCGGACCTCGGCCGGCTCGGCATCGACGGCCGCGTCCTCGCCTTCGGCCTCGCCCTCTCGACGGGCACCGGCCTGCTGTTCGGCCTGTTCCCCGCCCTGTCGGCGACGGACCTGCGCATCGCGGACACGCTGCGCAGCGGCTCGGCCGTTCACGGCGCCGCGAGCGGCGTGCGAGGTCGCGGCCGCGCCCGGCGGGCGCTGATCGCCGTGGAGACGGCGTGCTCCATCGTGCTGCTCGTGAGCGCGGGGTTGCTCGTCCGCAGCCTGCTGCGGATGCAGCGGGCCGAGTCGGGCATCGACCGGCCGGAAGAGCTGCTCGTCGTGCGCACCGCGCTCCCCGTCGTGGGCACCGTCCCCGACCCGAACGCGCTCATGCCGTACATGAGGTTCGGCGGCGAGGTGTTGACGCGCGTGCGCGCGCTGCCGGGCATCGAGGGCGCGACGTGGGCGGCCGCCGCGCCGCCGTCCTATCAGCTCCCGAACGGCCGGCTCGAAGTCGAGGGCAGAGATGCGCCGGCCGCGGCTTCGGGACTCATCACGCTGGAAGGGGTCGGCGCGGAGTACTTCGAGGTGCTCGGCATCCCGCTCGTGGAAGGCCGGACATTCACGGAGCAGGAGGTGCGGGCCGACGCGCGCGTCGTCATCATCGACTCTCGCCTGGCGCAGCGGCTGGCGCCTGGCAGGAGCGCGCTCGGGCTCCGGCTGCGCTTCGGCGAGGAGCCATGGCGGACCGTGATCGGCGTGGCGCGCCACGTGCCGGTCAGCGCCGCCATGCCCGACCACTGGCAGGTCTACGAGCCCCGCGCCGCCGGCCTCGCGACCAGCGACGGCCTGTGGCATCCGGGCGTGCTGATCGTGCGCGGGCGCGGCAACGCGGCTTCACTCGCCCCGCTCGTACGCGATGCGATCCGCGAGGTCGACGAGGACGTCTCCGTACGCGAGGCCATGACCCTGGACTCGATCCTCGCGTCGATGCTCTCCGCCCAACGGTTCAACGCGCGCTTGCTCACGCTCTTCGCCATCGCGGCGCTGGCGCTCTCGGCCGTCGGCCTGTTCGGCGTCGTCAGCTATAGCGTGCAGCAACGCACGCGGGAGATCGGCGTGCGCATGGCGCTGGGCGCACGCGCCGCGGACGTGCGCGCGCTGGTCGTGCGGCAGGGGATGACGCCCGCACTGATGGGGCTGGGCGTGGGACTCCTGCTGGCCGCCGGCGCGGTGCGGCTGCTGCGCGGGCTGCTGTACGGCGTCCAGCCGTGGGATCCCCTCACGTTCCTCGCCGCGGCCGTCGTGCTGGCCGGCACCGCCCTCGCCGCGTGCTACGCGCCGGCCCGCCGCGCGACGCGGGTGGATCCGGTAAGGGTGCTGCGGGAGGAGTAGGCCGCGCGAGAAGCGCAGCTCGCTCGTGCCGCCGTTCGCGATGACGATGCGGCCGTCGGCCATGCGGACGGCAGACCAGGCGCGGAACAGCTGGTACTCCAGCCCGCCTTCCACGACGCCGATGCGCACGAGCGGCTCGGGGTCGGCGCGCCCTCGCCCTCACACCGTGCAGGCCTCGATGGCCTCGCGCAGCGCCACGGCCGGCTCGCGCGTGGGGATGAACTCGTGCGCGATGAAGCCGGCGAAGCCGAGGTCTGCGATGGCCGCGGCGATGGCGCGGTAGTTCAGCTCCTGCGTGCCATCCAGCTCGTGACGGCCGGGCACGCCGGCGGTGTGGAAGTGCGCGATGTGCGCGTGGTTGTCACGGATGGTGCGGATGACGTCGCCCTCCATGACCTGCATGTGGTAGATGTCGTAGAGCAGCTTCACGCGCGGTGACCCGACGGCCTCGACCACGCGCACGCCGAACCCGGTCCTGTCGCCGTGGTAGTCCGGGTGGTCCACCTTGCTGTTCAGCATCTCGAGGCAGATCGTGACGCCGTGCTCCTCGGCGAGCGGCGCGATGCGGCGGAGCCCTTCTACGCACGCATCGATGCCGTCCGCATCGCTCCGACCCTCACGGTTGCCGAACATGGCGATCAGGTTGGGCACGCCGACGCGCGCGGCGAGCGGGATCGCGGCCTCGAGCTCGCCCAGCAGCAGCGCGTGGTTGCGCCGGTCGTTGAAGCCGCGCGTGATGAAGTCGCCGCGGACGGGGCCCGGGTAGCCCATCGAGCAGACGAGGCCGAACTCGGCGACCTGCTCCCACTCGTCGGGCGTGAGCAGGTCGATCGCTTCGAGGCCGATGTCCACGGCGATGCGGCAGAAGTCGCGGAGCGGGATGCGCGAGAACGGCCAGCGACACACGGATTGGCGCAGACGGCCGCCTGCGCGCGGCGGCGCGGTGGAGGTTCGTTGGGCGACGTCGTGCGCGCGGCCGTCGTCGTGTGCCGCCAGCTCGCCGGGCAGGGCTGCGGCCCCGGCGCTGAGCGCGCCGAGTGCGGCGGCCGAATCCCGCAGCATGCGGCGGCGCGTGATCGAGTGGCGAGTCATGCCGCTTTCTGGTTGGTCAAGCGCGCGCGGCCGCGTGCGCCGTCATCGCGTTCTGCTGGCGGCGTGCGCGTCCATGAGCGCGCGCAGGTTCTCGTAGCTCACACGCGCGGTACGGAAGGGGTCGGCGGGCACGTCGTGCTCGACGAACCAGTGGGTGATGCCCGCCTGCTCCGCGCGAGCGATGATGCGCGCAAAGTCGATCGTGCCCGTCCCCACGTCCACCATCCCGCCATCCTCGCCCATGTCCTTCACGTGCACCAGCGGGAAGCGGCCCGGGAAGCGCTGGAAGTACTCGAGCGGGTCGCGGCCTCCCTTCACGATCCAGTAGAGGTCCAGCTCGAGGCGCACCAGGTCCGGATCCGTCTCCTCGAGCAGCACGTCGTAGGGCACACGGCCCTCGAGTGGCACGAACTCGAAGTCGTGGTTGTGATAGGCGAAGCCGATGCCCACCTCACGCGCGGCGGCCGCGGCCCGGTTGAAACGCTCCGCGACGCGGCGCCAGCCGTCCAGGTCGGGACGCAGCGCCTCCGGCACCCACGCGACCACGAGCCACCGGTGCCCGATGGTCTGCGCGGCTTCGAGCGTGCGCGGCCAGTCGTTCTCCAGCGCCTCGATGGGCACGTGCGCCGATGGTGCGGCGAGGCCCGCCTCCTTGAGGGCCGCGCGGACCGCCGCGGGCTCGCGGCCGTGGTAGCCCGCGAACTCGACCTCCCGGTAGCCGATCTCGGCAAGGCGCGCGAGCGTGCCATCGAAGTCCTGCGGCAAGACGCCACGCAGCGTGTAGAGCTGGATGCCCAATCCCGGCCCCTCCCCCTCTTCCCCGGGCCGGGGCGAGGGCGAGGGTTCGGAGTTGGAGGCGTCGGCGCAGCGAGGCAGCGCGCCGAGGGCGAGCGCGGCGCCGAGGCGGTGGAGGAACTCGCGCCGGTTCGGCATGCTCACCTCTGCCGGCTCGGCAACGGGAAGGCGCTCGCGGCTACCAGGCGTGGGGCGGAAAGCACGCTCACAGCTCCATGCGCTTGAGCTGCTCGACCGCGTAGGCCGCGGCGCGGGCGGTCAGCGCCATGTACGTGATGCTCGGGTTCTGACAGCCGGACGAGGTCATGCACGCGCCGTCCGTGACGAAGAGGTTCTTGACGTCGTGCGCCTGGTTGAAGGCGTTGAGCACGGACGTCTTCGGGTCCCGTCCCATGCGCGCGGTGCCCATCTCGTGGATGGCGAGGCCGGGCGGGTTGTCCTGGACGAACGGCTCGATGTCCTTCGCGCCGGCGGCCTCGAGCATCTCGGCGGCGGTGACGGCCATGTCCTGGAGCATCTTCCGCTCGTTGTCCCCCCAGGTGCAGTGGATGCGGAGGACGGGGATGCCCCAGGCGTCCTTCTTCTCGGGGTCGAGCGTGACGTAGTTGTCGCTTCGCGGCAAGCACTCGCCGAAGCCGTAGAAGGTGAAGACCCACGGTCCGGGCCGGCGCAGCGAGTGCTTGAAGTCCGCGCCGATGCCGCGCTCGTCGGCGCCGCGGCCCCAACCCGAGCGCCCGGCGCCGCCCTGGAAGCCGTAGCCGCGCACGAAGTCCGGGTGCCGGTCCTTCACGTTGCGGAAGCGCGGGACGTAGATGCCGTTGGGCCGGTGGCCGTAGACGTAGCGGTTCTCGTTGCCGGGGATGACGCCGCGCGCGCCGCCGCCCATGGTGTGGTCCATCAGGTTGCGGCCCAGCTCGCCGCTCGAGTTGGCGAGCCCGTCCGGGAAGCGCGGCGACTTCGAGTTCAGCAGGATGCGCGTGGACTCGAGCGCGGACGCGCAGAGGAAGATCACGCGCGCGTGGAACACCTTCTCCTGGCGACTCAGCGCGTCGATCACGCGCACGCCGCTCGCGCGGTCCCGCTTCTCGTCGTAGAGCACCTCGGCGACGATGCTGTAAGGCCGAATGGTGAGCCGGCCCGTCGCCATCGCGGCGGGCAGCGTCACGCCGATCGAGTTGAAGTAGGAGTGGGTGATGCAGCCGCGGGAGCAGGGGCCGCAGTAATGGCAGGCGGGGCGGCCGCGGTGCGGCACCGTGAGGACGGCGCACCGGCCGATGGTCAGGATGCGCTCGCCCTTGAAGTGGCGCGCCATCGCCTCTTTCACGACCTGCTCGGCGCAGTTGAGCGGCATGGGCGGGAGGAACTTCCCGTCCGGCAGGTGCGCGAGCCCCAGCTTCTCGCCGCTCACGCCGATGTACTCCTCCACGTAGTCGTACCACGGCGCGATGTCCGCGTAGCGGATCGGCCAGTCGACGCCGATGCCTTCGCGGGCGTTGGCCTCGAAGTCCAGGTCGCTCATGCGGTAGGTCTGCCGGCCCCACATGATCGAGCGGCCGCCCAGGTGCCGGCCGCGGATCCAGAGGAACGGCTTGTCCTCGTCGAACGTGTAGGGGTTGTCCACGTCGTCGACGAAGAAGTGCGCGATCTGCTCCTCGTACGGCCCGGCCTGGCTCTGGATGAACTGCCGCTCGGCGGCGCGGCGGCGGTCGCGCAGGCCGCGGAAGCGGAACTCGTAGACCGGCTCGTGCTCGACGTAGTCCTGCGGCGTCATCGGGCGGCCCGCCTCGAGCAGCAGCGTGCGCAGCCCTCGCTCGGTCAGCTCCTTGGCGGCCCAGCCGCCGGTGATGCCGGAGCCGACGACGATCGCGTCCCAGGTCTCCTGCGCCATCTCATGCCCCTCCGGTTGCCTTGGCCGGGCCGAGCTCGCGGCACGGGTCGTACTCGCCCGGGATCACCACGTACTTCAGCTCCTGCTTCACCCCGACCTCGGATGTGTAGTAGCCGAAGACGACCATCCACTTGAGCTGGCCGAAGAAGTGCGTGCCGCGCGGCCGGCCCGCGGCGACGTGGCGCGCCAGCTCCTCGTCCAGCTCGAGGAGCAGCGCGGTCTGCGCCGGCTCGTCCAGGTCGGCGAAGTCGCGGCCGTGGCGGGACCGCGCACGCGCGTCGAGATCCGCGAGCCCGGCGAGGAAGCGGTCGCGGTCCTCGGGGTCGTACCACTCGGCGAGCAGGCGGTCGATGAACGTGTGGACGCCTGCCGCCGCGGCGCCGGGCGTGTCCGTCGTGGGGATGATGCGCTCGGCCGCGAGCATGACGGTGCGCATCTGGTGGGCGTCGAGCACGTCGCCGGGCTGTGCGCCCGCTGCACGGTTGGCGCCGTGCAGCCGCCGTCCGAGCGCGAGCAGTGGGGCGGGCGCGAGGCCGGCGAGCGCGGGGACCGCCGCGGCTCCAGCGAGCAGGCGGAGAGCTTCCCGTCTCAGCATGGCGAGCTCCGGTGGGTTGGGATTGGCCCGAAAGATGCGTCGCGCCGCCGCGCGGCGCCAGGGCCGGCGCCAGCCGCCCCGCCCTTTACGCGCGCCGTTCCGTCAGATAGACTGCTCCCAACTTGTTTCACCAGTAGCAGGAGGACGAGGTCGTGATGGCCAAGATTCTGGGCGAAGCGCCCAGCACCGCCGCACCCGTAGGCGCGGACGTCTCGGTCGTGGGCAGGGGGCTCCGCATTCAGGGCGAGTGCGAGGTGCCGGGGCGCCTCGTCGTCGAGGGGCACATCACCGGCGACGTGCGCGCCGCGCAGCTCGAGGTCGTGGCGGGCGGGCGTGTGGACGGCAGCGTGAGCGGGCCGGACGGCAAGTCGCCGGCCACGTCAGTCGTCGTCGCCGGCCGGGTCGGCGGCGAGGTCCGTGGCGGCCGCGTCGAGGTCCATGACAAGGGTGAGGTCGTGCGCGGCGTCAAGTCCACGGACGCCGTGATCCGTGGCCGCGTGACCGGCGGCCTCGTCGCGGAAGGCCGCCTCACGCTGACCGCCACCGGCTTCGTCGAGGGCGACGTGCGCGCGCGGCGCCTCGTCGTGGAGGAAGGCGGTCAGGTGAACGGCAGCATCCGCATGGGGGATGCGGCCGGGTGATCCGGCCGCATCCCGCGCTCGGCCGCAGGAACTCCCGTTTCCCCGAAGCGGTCGTGCAGGCCGACGCCCCAGGTCAGCGCGGACCAACTTCCATCTGGTCGATCTGCCCGCATTGCGTAAATTCCGGCGCAGAACCGTCACGGCCGTGGGAGGCCAGCCGTGCCGCAGCCGCGTGACGGGAGTGCACCCGGTCGGGCGACCGGCCGCCGGAGGCGTGCGCCGGAGCTGGTCGCCGGCCGCGTGCCCGACGGCATCGAGGTCCGGCCGAGCCGGATCGACGGGCGCGGCGTGTTCACCACCGTCCGGCTACCGGCGCGGCGCAAGGCCGGCGAGATGGCCGGTGAGCGCATCACGGTCCGCGAGGCGCGGCGCCGCGCGCGGGGCAAGCGGCGGATCGCGATCGTCGAATTCGAGGACGGCACGGCGATCGACGGGACCGTCGCAGGCAACGCGTTCCGTTACGTGAACCACTCGTGCGAGCCCAACGTCTACATCCGTCGCTGGCGGGGCCGCGTCGAGTTCTGGACGTTGCGCGACATCGAACCAGGCGAGGAGATCACGTGCGACTACGGAGAGACGCAGCACGACGGGAAGCTGCGCTGCCGCTGCGGAAGCACGAGATGCCGGGGCTATCTCTGACGTGCGGCGCGGCCGGGCACGTGCGAGCGAGCGCTGCGGCCCGCTGGCCGAACCTCCTGACAGTGCGTAGCAGCGTGCACCGGCGCGCTGAACCGCCACCAACCGCCGTTCGATGATGTTCAACGACCACCCCGAGCGTGCGCACTACCGGATCCAGTACCCGGTCCGCGAGCGTCCGCGCTTCCTGGTGGACGGACGGGACTACGAGGTGCTGAACTGCTCCGAGATGGGCGTGTGCTACGTCGTGCCGGGCGAGGCTCCTGTCGTGCCGGGCGACGTCGTCCACGGAAAGATCCGGTTCAGCCGTGGCGATGAGGTGGAGATCGAAGGCGTCGTCGTCCGGGTCCAGGACGGCACCGTCGCTCTCCACCTCTCGGGCATGCCGATCCCGTTCGTCGTCATCTTCAACGAGCAACGTTACCTGCGACAGAAGTACCCGATGTGGCCGAAGGAGGTGTGAGCCGGGCCGCCGCCCGCGCGCCCGGGTGAGCAAGGGCGCTGGGCGGCGGCGCAGCCCCGGCTGCTCCGGCTCACCGGGCCTGTCGCGTCCCGCTGTCCGCCGGCCGGGCGATACCAACCGAGGGTCGGCTCACCTGCCGGGCGCGGTGGCGCACGCGTGCTCGGCCATGCGCCGCGCTCACCCCCCGGGCCCATCCCGTTTCACCCTTCTTGCAATGCATCCCCTCCGCTTCGCGTCCGTGCCGGACGCGAAGCGGGAGCGTGGCGCCGCAGCCGCGCCCAGCGAACCGCAACCGGAGGGGAAGCAGCATGCCCGCACTCCTTGCGGAGCGCGAGCCGCGCCGCCGCTGGCTGGTCTGGCTCCGCCGCTCCCGGCCCGCGCCCGCCGCGCCGCGGCCCGACCCGGACGCGCAGCCCGACGGCCTCGCCGAGGGGCTCCGCCAGGTTCGCGCCCCGGCGGACCACTGGTTCGACCAGCAGGTCACGGAGCTCGAGGCCGCAGCCGTCGAGCTGGCGCACGCCGCGGCGGCCGCGCGGCTGCCGCGCGTCGACGTGGCGTACGAAGCGGTGCCCGAGGAGGAGGCGCTGGCGACGCGCGCGAACGCCGTGTTCCGCGGCTGGGTCGAGCGCGTACGCACGCGCGTCCAGGACGCGATCCAGAACTGCACGCGCCGCGCGGGCGTCCACCTCTCCGCGTACGAGCACGAGCTGATCGAGCTGGAGATCACCGGCACGCGATTGAAGGCGGCATCCGCCGCGCTGGAACGCGCCGAGGCAGAGGCGGTCACGGGTCACGCCACGCTCGAGGTGCGGCGCTACTTCTCGCCGTGGAAGTACTGGGTGCTGATCGGCCTGCTGGTGCTGGTGGACTGGGTGGCGAACGTGCCGGTCTTCTCCGAGCTGCTCCCGAAGGATCCGGGTGCGGAGGCGGCGTGGCGGCACATCGCCGCGGACTCCGAGCAGTACGGCGCGCTGGCCGGGCTGTACCGCGCGGCCGCGCGCGCCGCGCACCATCCGGACGCGTCCGTCCTCGCCCTCGGCATCATCGTCTTCCTGGTGTTCCTCGCCCACGTGTTCGGCGAGTCCGTGCGCCGGCGCACGTCGCTGGACGAGGCGGAGACGCCTTCGGCGGCGACGACGATCCGCAGCCACCGGCGGCAGTTCGGCTTCGCCGCGGTCGCGAGCCTCGTCGGCGTGATCGCCGTGTTGGGCTTCCTCTGGCTGGCGCGCTACCAGCTCGAGCGCTCGACGGCGCAAGGCGTGGCCGAAGTGGAGGCGCAGATCGCGGCGATCCAGCAGGAGCTCGCGGCCGCGCGCGCGGCGGAGGACCTCGTTGCGATCGGCGAGGCGGAGCGCCGGCTCGAGGATGCGCGGCACGTGCGGGCGCAACGCCTCGACCGCGCGGACTACGCAGACGTCATCGCCCGCATGAACTGGCCGATCCTGCTGCTCAACTTCGTGCTCGCCGTGGCTGCTGCGCTGGCCGCGTATCTCACCACGCGAGACTCGCTGCACGGCCGGCTGGAGAACCCGCGCGTGGCGGAGCTGCGGCGCGAGCTGCGTGGGCTGCGGCTCGATGAGGCGCGGCGCCGCGAAGCGCTCGCGCGGCTCGACGTCGCGATCCGGCGCGAGTTCGCTGCCGCCAACTACCTGCTCCACTCGCGGCCGCTCCAGGGCTGGGAAGCCAAGCTGGATCGGCTGCGCGCCGTGATCCCGCGCTTCCGCATCGAGAACGCCCGAGCGCGCGGCATCGATGCCGCCAACATCGCCGCGTTCCAGAAACCGGTGACGTTCGCCATCGCGCCAGGAGACGAGGACGCCATGCTGACGGCTCCCGCGGAGCTGATCCAGCAGCAGGAGCGTCTGGAAGCGCTGCGCGCGCGCGCCGCCGTGCTGCTCGGGCTGCGCGCGATGGAGGAGCGCCCGGCGCCGGATCCCGACCCGGACCCGGCACGCGCCGCATGACGCCGCGGATCGCCGCCACGCTCCTCGCGCTGGTCATCGCCGGCTGCGACTCGGATCCTCCGGGCGCGCGGCCAGCAGCGGCAGCTCCGGGCGCGCCCGCCCACCAGTACATCGTCGCGGTGGACCTCTCGGGCAGTCAGAGCGAGCGGAGGCGCAGCGAGAGCCGGCAGGCGCTCGAAGGCATCATCGACCGCCTCACATACGGCGACCGTATCGTGCTGCTCCAGGTGCACCGCCTGCGCGCGCAAGAGGATGGTGCACGACGGTGGTGGGACACCGTGCCGCGCCCGCGCGACCCCTCGCGTCCGTCATCGCTCGACCGGGAACGGCTCGAGGGCGTGAAGCAGGCGGCGCGCTCCGTCGCCCGCGCGCTGTTCGCCACGGACTCCGCCGGCAAGCTGCCCACGACCGACCTCTTCGCCACGCTGCACGTCGCGGGTGAGTTCGTGCGAGACGCCGGCGGCCGCCGCACGACCATCGTGCTGCTCTCCGACATGCTCCAATCGGCCCACGGCATCGAGATGAGCCGGCCGGACGGCACGCCCTCCGCCGAGTGGATCGAGGCGCAGCGCGAGCGCGGGCTCTTGCCACGCCTCGACGACGCATGCGTCCTCGTCGTCGGCGCGGACCCGACCGGCCCGCGCGGCGTCCGCGTGCGCGAGTTCTGGACGCGGTACTTCGAGGCCGCCGGCGCACGGCTGCCGCCGGAGCACTACCGGCTGATCTGGACGGGCGCGGCGCCGGACGGGTGCGGCTGAGAACGCCGCCGTCCGGGCCCCGTGGCCTGCACCGCCTGGATCGGTGACCAGGCGATCCGCGGCGTTGGCGGG
>Ga0207873_1002266_pt1 | contig 16259 bp, 28 predicted proteins | sample BGWIniCompost_FD_187373 | JGI IMG/M metagenome (GOLD analysis project Ga0207873, IMG submission 187373) | Cellulose adapted compost microbial communities from Newby Island Compost Facility, Milpitas, CA, USA - BGW Initial Compost (SPAdes)... ...
TGATCGCCCCGATCGCCATGGACGAGGGCCTGCGCTTCGCGATCCGCGAGGGCGGCCGTACCGTCGGCGCCGGCGTGGTTGCCAAGATCATCAAGTAAGGGCATAATCCCGCGCCCGGCCGCCCCCAGGCGGCCAGACATACCGAAATGAGGGGCAGGATGCCCCTCGTGTTCGCGCCCAGGAGGGGCGGAGCTGTGGATAACTTCCTCGTTTGACGAGGGGGTTTAACACAAGCTATACTTTTCGGCTCGGTGGACCGTTTGGTCCGCCGAGCTTGTTTTCCACGGGAAGCAGGGCCCCAGGTCCCTGGTTCCGACGCTCTTTACCCAAGGACATCGCCATGGCGGACCAGAAGATCCGGATTCGGCTGAAGGCCTACGATCATCGCCTGATCGATCGCTCGGCTTCCGAGATCGTTGAGACGGCCAAGCGGACCGGCGCGCAGGTGCGCGGCCCCATCCCGCTGCCGACCAAGATCGAACGCTACACCGTGCTGGTGTCGCCGCACGTCGACAAGGACGCGCGCGACCAGTACGAGACCCGCACCCACAAGCGCGTGCTGGACATCGTGGACCCCAACGACAAGACCGTGGACGCGCTGATGAAGCTCGAGCTCGCGGCCGGCGTGGACGTCCAGATCAAGCTGACCTGAGGACACGACCATGACGACCAAGAACATTGGCATCGTGGGCCGGAAGGCGGGCATGAGCCGCATCTTCACTGAAGACGGCCGCTCCATCCCGGTGACCCTTATCGAGGCCACCCCGAACCGCATCACCCAGGTCAAGACGGTCGAGACCGACGGCTACAGCGCCGTGCAGGTGACCGCCGGCAATCGCCGCGCCTCCCTGGTCAACAAGCCGCTGGCGGGTCACTACGCCAAGGCCAAGGTCGAAGCCGGCCGTGGCCTGTGGGAGTTCCGCATCGACGACAAGGATGCGGGCAACTACCAGGTCGGCGGCGAGATCAAGGCCGACATCTTCCAGGTGGGCCAGCTGGTCGACGTCTCCGGCGTGACCAAGGGCAAGGGCTTCCAGGGCACGATCAAGCGGCACAACTTCACCATGGGTGACGCCACCCACGGTAACTCGCTGTCGCATCGTTCGCCGGGTTCCATCGGCCAGCGCCAGACCCCGGGCCGCGTGTTCCCGGGCAAGAAGATGGCCGGCCACATGGGTGCCGTGCGCCAGAGCATGCAGAACCTGGAAGTGGTCAAGGTCGACGCCGAGCGCGGCCTGATCGCGGTCAAGGGTTCCGTCCCGGGTGCGCCGGGCGGCGACGTGATCGTCCGCCCCGCCAGCAAAGGTTGAGGAGTAGGAAATGGAACTCGCCGTCATTGGAAGCGGCAAGGCGCTGTCGGTTTCCGACGCCGTCTTCGGCCGTGAGTTCAGCGAGGACCTGGTGCACCAGGTGGTGGTTGCCTATCGCAACGCCGGCCGCGCCGGCACCAAGGCCCAGCTGAGCCGCTCGGAAGTGAGCGGCACGACCAAGAAGTTCAAGAAGCAGAAGGGCGGCGGTGCCCGTCACGGTGACTACCGCGCCCCGATCTTCGTCGGCGGTGGCGTCTCGTTCGCCGCCAAGCCGCGCAGCTTCGCCCAGAAGGTGAACCGGAAGATGTACCGCGCCGCCATCTGCGCGATCCTCTCCGAGCTCAACCGTCAGGGCCGGCTGAAGGTCGTCGAGGCCTTCGACGTGGCCGAGCCGAAGACCAAGGCCCTGGTGGCCAAGCTGGCCGAGCTGGGCACCGATCGTCCACTGATCGTCACCGAGGAAGGCAGCGAGGCGCTGTACCTGGCCGCCCGCAACCTGCCGTACGTGCAGGTCCGCGACGTGCAGGGCCTGGACCCGGTGGCGCTGGTCGGCGCCGAGAACGTGATCATGACCGCCGACGCGGTCAAGAAGGTCGAGGAGTGGCTGGCATGAGCAACATCAAGATCCTCGGCGTGATCCGCGCCCCGCGCGTTTCCGAGAAGACCGCGCGCCTGCAGGAGACGTCCAACCAGTACGTCTTCGAGGTTGCGCAGACCGCCACCAAGGCCGATGTGAAGTCGGCGGTGGAGTCGCTGTTCGACGTCAAGGTCGAGGCGGTCAACGTCGTCAACGTGAAGGGCAAGAGCAAGTCCTTCCGCAACCGTGCCGGCCGCCGCGGCGACTGGCGCAAGGCATACGTTCGCCTGGCCGAGGGCCAGTCGATCGACGTGATGGCCAAGGCCTGAGGTAGGTACCCATGGCACTGCAGACTTACAAGCCGACCTCGCCTGGCCGTCGCGCCATGGTGCGGGTCTCCAACGCCGACCTGCACAAGGGCGGCCCGCTGCCGTCGCTGGTCGAGAAGAAGGGCAAGACCGGCGGCCGCAACAACTACGGCCGCATCACCACCCGCCACATCGGCGGCGGTCACAAGCACCACTACCGCCTGATCGACTTCAAGCGCGACAAGGAGGGCATCCCGGCCCGTGTCGAGCGCCTGGAGTACGATCCGAACCGCACCGCGCACATCGCGCTGCTGTGCTACGCCGACGGCGAGCGCCGCTACATCATCGCGCCCAAGGGCCTGTCCGAGGGTGACCAGGTGATTTCCGGCAAGGACGCGCCGATCAAGGTCGGCAACAGCCTGCCGCTGCGCAACATGCCGGTCGGTTCCACCGTGCACTGCATCGAGATGAAGCCGGGCAAGGGTGCCCAGCTGGCCCGCGCCGCCGGCGCCGGCGCCCAGCTGATCTCCCGCGAGGGCGGCTACGCCACCCTGCGCCTGCGCTCCGGCGAGATGCGCAAGGTGCCGGCCGACTGCCGCGCCACCATCGGCGAGGTCGGCAACAGCGAGCACAACCTGGAGAAGCTGGGCAAGGCCGGCGCCAAGCGCTGGCGCGGCATCCGCCCGACCGTCCGTGGCGCCGCCATGAACCCGGTTGACCACCCGCACGGCGGCGGTGAAGGCCGCGCCGGCCAGGGTAACCCGCATCCGGTTTCGCCGTGGGGCACTCCGGCCAAGGGTTACAAGACGCGCAAGAACAAGCGCACCCAGAAGTTCATCGTGCGCGATCGCAGGGGTTGATAGGCCATGGCACGTTCTCTCAAGAAGGGTCCCTTCGTTGACCACCACCTGCTCAAGAAGGTGGAGGCTGCGCAGGGCAGCAACAAGAAGCCGATCAAGACCTGGTCGCGTCGCTCGATGATCCTGCCGGAGATGGTCGGTCTGACCATCGCCGTGCACAACGGCAAGGTGCATATCCCGGTGCTGGTCAACGAGAACATGGTCGGCCACAAGCTCGGCGAGTTCGCCCTCACCCGTACCTTCAAGGGTCACGGCGGCGACAAGAAGGCCGGCAAGTAAGGAGCATGACAATGGAAGCCAAGGCCATCCTCCGCACCGCCCGGATCTCGCCGCAGAAGGCCCGCCTGGTCGCCGACCAGGTCCGGGGCATGCCGGCGTCCCGCGCGCACGAGCTGCTCAAGTTCTCCGACAAGAAGGCTGCCCACCTGATCGGCAAGGTCCTGTGGTCGGCCATCTCCAATGCCGAAAACAACCTCGGCGCTGATATCGACGAGCTCAAGGTCTCGACCATCATGGTCGACGAGGGCCCTGTCCTGAAGCGCTTCATGGCCCGCGCCAAGGGCCGCGGCACCCGCATCCTCAAGCGCACGAGCCACATCACCGTGGTCGTGGGCTCGGGCAAGTAACGCAGGGACGACAACATGGGTCACAAAGTTCATCCGACCGGTATCCGCCTTGGCATCGCCAAGGACTGGAACTCGAAGTGGTTCGCCAACAAGCGCGAGTACGCGCAGTACCTGACCTCGGACCTCAAGGTCCGTGAGATGCTGCGCAAGAAGCTCGCCCAGGCGGGCATCTCGAAGATCCTGATCGAGCGTCCCTCCAAGTCCGCCCGCGTCACCATCCACTCGGCCCGTCCGGGCGTGGTGATCGGCAAGCGCGGCGAGGACATCGAGAAGCTGCGCAAGGAAGTGTCCGAGATCATGGGCGTCCCGGCCCATATCAACGTCACCGAGGTGCGCAAGCCCGAGCTCGACGCCCAGCTGGTCGCCGAGTCGATCGCCCAGCAGCTCGAGCGCCGCATCATGTTCCGCCGCGCCATGAAGCGCGCCGTCGGCAACGCCATGCGCCTGGGTGCCCTGGGCATCAAGGTCAACGTCGCCGGCCGCCTGAACGGCGCCGAGATCGCCCGCTCCGAGTGGTACCGCGAGGGCCGCGTGCCCCTGCACACCCTGCGTGCGGACATCGACTACGGCTTCGCCGAGGCTTCGACCACCTACGGCGTGATCGGCGTCAAGGTCTGGATCTACAAGGGCGAAGTCTTCGACTTCAGCCAGGTTGGCCAGGAGAAGCAGGAGGAGCGCCAGGAGCGCCCGTCCCGCCAGGCCGCCAAGGAAGCGAGGTAACAGGTCATGCTGCAACCCAAGCGAACCAAGTACCGCAAGGTCTTCAAGGGCCGCAACGAGGGCCTGAGCTGGAACGGCAATGCCGTCAGCTTCGGCGAGTACGGCCTGAAGGCCACCTCGCACGGCCAGCTGACCGCCCGCCAGATCGAGGCTGCCCGTCGTTCGATCAGCCGCTATGTCAAGCGTGGCGGCAAGATGTGGATCCGCGTGTTCCCCGACAAGCCGGTCACCAAGAAGCCGATCGAAGTGCGTATGGGCGCCGGTAAGGGCAACGTCGAGTACTGGGTGGCCCAGATCCAGCCCGGCCGCATGATCTACGAGATCGAGGGCGTGGACGAGGCGACCGCCCGCGAGGCCTTCCGCCTGGCCGCCGCCAAGCTGTCGGTGACCACCACTTTCGTGACCCGGACGGTGCGCTGATATGGAACTCAAGGAACTTCGTGAAAAGTCGCCGGCCGACCTGAAGGCGCACCTGGTTGATCTGCACAAGGAGCAGTTCGCTCTGCGCATGCAGAAGGCCACGGGCCAGCTGAGCGCCCCCCACCGCATCAAGCAGGTCCGCCGCGAGATTGCGCGGACGATGACCGTGCTGACCGAGAAGAAGTAAGGGCGAGCCATGAGCGAGAATGCCAAGCAGCTGCGCACGGTCGAAGGCCGCGTCGTCAGCAACAAGATGAACAAGACCGTCACCGTGCTCGTCGAGCGCCAGGTCAAGCACGCCCTGTACGGCAAGTACATCAAGCGTTCGACCAAGCTTCACGCGCACGACGAGGACAACGCCTGCAACGAAGGTGACGTGGTTCGCGTCGCCGAGTGCCGGCCGCTGTCCAAGACCAAGAACTGGCGCGTGGTCGAAGTCGTCACGCGCGCGGCGAAGTAAGGAGTCCAGGACATGATCCAGGTACAGAGCTACCTCGAGGCCGCCGACAATTCCGGCGCCAAGGAGGTGATGTGCATCAAGGTGCTGGGCGGCTCCAAGCGCCGCTACGCGCACATCGGTGACATCATCAAGGTGACCGTCAAGGACGCGATCCCGCGCGGCAAGGTCAAGAAGGGCGAGGTCTACGACGCCGTCGTGGTCCGCACCCGTTCCGGCGTCCGCCGTCCGGATGGCTCGCTGATCCGCTTCGACGGCAACGCCGCCGTGCTGCTGAACAACAAGCAGGAGCCGATCGGCACCCGCATCTTCGGGCCCGTGACCCGTGAGCTTCGTTCGGAGAAGTTCATGAAGATCGTGTCGCTCGCTCCCGAAGTCATCTGAGCGAGGGCAGAAGAATGAACCGTATCCGCAAGGGCGACCAGGTGATCGTTATCGCCGGCGCCGACAAGGGCAAGAAGGGTGAGGTTGTGCGTGTGGCCGGCGACCGCGTCGTCGTCCAGAACGTCAACCTGATCAAGCGTCACACCAAGCCGAATCCCCAGGCTGGCGTGGCCGGTGGCATCGTCGAGCGTGAGGCGCCGATCCACATCTCCAACGTGATGCTGCTCAATCCCGCCACCGGCAAGGGCGAGCGCATTGGTTTCAAGGTCCTCGAGGATGGAAGCAAGGTCCGTGTCTTCCGCTCGAGTGGTGAGGCGATCGACGCCTGAGGAAATGCGCCATGACCCGGCTTGAGAAGATTTACAAGGAACAGGTTGTGCCGAAGCTGATCGAGCGCTTCGGTTACAAGAACCCGATGCAGGTGCCCCGCATCACCAAGATCACGCTCAACATGGGCGTGGGCGAGGCCGTGGGCAACAAGAAGGTGCTGGAGAACGCCGTCGAGGAGATGGCCAAGGTCTCCGGCCAGAAGCCGGTCACCACCAAGGCCCGCGTCTCGGTCGCCAGCTTCAAGATCCGTGACGGCTGGCCGATCGGCTGCAAGGTGACCCTGCGTCGCGCCAAGATGTACGAGTTCCTGGACCGCCTGATCAACGTGTCGCTGCCGCGCGTGCGTGACTTCCGCGGCGTGTCGGCCCGTTCGTTCGACGGTCGCGGCAACTTCAACATGGGCGTGAAGGAGCAGATCATCTTCCCCGAGATCGACTTCGACGCCGTCGACGCGATCCGCGGCATGGACATCGCCATCACCACCACGGCGAAGACCAACGAGGAAGCCAAGGCGCTGCTCGAGGCCTTCAACTTCCCGTTCCGCAACTGAGCCCAGGAACAGAATCATGGCCAAGACCTCGATGATCAACCGCGACCTCAAGCGCCGGAAGCTGGTGCAGAAGCACGCTTCCAAGCGTGAGGCGCTGAAGAAGATCATTTCCAGCACCACCGCCTCCTACGAGGAGAAGATGGATGCTGCCGCCAAGCTGCAGAAGCTGCCGCGCGACTCGAGCCCGAGCCGCATCCGCAACCGCTGCGAGCTGAGCGGTCGCCCGCGTGGCGTCTATCGGAAGTTCGGCCTCGGCCGCAACAAGCTGCGCGAAGCCACCATGCGTGGCGACGTGCCCGGCCTGCGCAAGGCCAGCTGGTAATCGCCGGCCCCTCCGGGGGCTTGCGGATATCGGTGCTCCATAACCCTGGAAAAGGTAAGCAACAATGAGCATGACTGATCCCATCGCCGACATGCTGGTGCGCATCAAGAATGCGCTCGCCGTCGGCAAGCCGCAGGTTTCCATGCCTGCCTCGAAGATGAAGCTGGCGATTGCCAAGGTCCTGAAGGACGAAGGCTATATCAGCGATTTCCGCATGGTCGGCGAGGGCGCCAAGGCGGCTCTCGAGATCTCCCTGAAGTACTACGAGGGCAAGCCGGTGATCGAGCGCCTCGAGCGCGTGTCCCGTTCCGGCCTGCGTCAGTACCGGGGCAAGAACGACCTGCCCAAGGTGCTGGCCGGCCTCGGCGTGGCCATCATCTCCACTTCCAAGGGTCTGATGACCGACCGCCAGGCCCGCGCCCAGGGCGTGGGCGGCGAAGTCATCTGCCTGGTGGCCTAAGGAGTACGCCCCCATGTCCCGCGTTGCCAAGAAGCCGATTTCCCTGCCGAAGGGCGTCGAGTTCAATGTCGCCGCCGACAAGGTCACCGTGAAGGGCCCGAAGGGCACCCTGAGCCTGGCCCGTCCGACCGGCGTCGATTTCAAGGTCGAGAACGGCCAGGTGCAGCTGTCGGCCGCCGAGGCCGCCAACGTGCCGATGGCCGGTACCGCCCGCGCGATCCTCGCCAACATGGTCGTTGGCGTTTCCGAGGGTTTCAGCCGCAAGCTCGAGCTGGTCGGCGTCGGTTACCGCGCCTCCATGCAGGGCAAGGACCTGAGCCTGAACCTGGGCTTCTCCCACCCGGTGGTGTTCACCGCGCCGGAAGGCATCACCCTGGCTACCCCGTCGCAGACCGAGATCGTGGTCAGCGGTGCCGACAAGCAGCAGGTGGGCGAGGTGGCGGCCAAGATCCGCGCGTTCCGCAAGCCGGAGCCCTACAAGGGCAAGGGCATCCGCTACGCCGGCGAGAAGATCATCATGAAGGAAGCCAAGAAGGCCTAAGGGCTCTTCAGCTTCCGCGAGGTAAATGACCATGGAAAAGAAGACCGCTCGTCTCCGCCGCGCCAAGTCCACCCGCGCCCACATCCGCAATCTGGGCGTGGCCCGGCTGTCCGTGCTGCGCAGCGGCCAGCACATCTACGCCCAGGTGTTCAGCGCCGACGGCTCCAAGGTGCTGGCTTCCGCTTCCACCGTTCAGGCGGACGTGAAGGATGGGCTGAAGAGCACCAAGAACCTCGAGGCCGCCGCCAAGGTCGGCCGCATCATCGCCGCCAAGGCGCTGGCTGCCGGCGTCGACAAGGTCGCCTTCGACCGTTCGGGTTACCGCTATCACGGTCGCGTGAAGGCGCTGGCCGACGCCGCCCGCGAGGGTGGCCTGCAGTTCTGAGGCCGCAGGCCCAGGTTCCACGAAGTACCCACAACTACAAGCGGCCAAAGGCCGTAAGCAACCAGGAAACGACATGAGCAGCAACGAGCGCGAGCGCAACCGCGGCGAGAGCGACGACGGCTTCATTGAGAAGCTGGTCGCCGTCAACCGCGTGTCCAAGACCGTCAAGGGCGGTCGTCAGTTCACCTTCACCGCGCTGACCGTGGTCGGCGACGGCGCCGGCAAGGTCGGCTTCGGCTACGGCAAGGCCCGCGAGGTCCCGGTCGCCATCCAGAAGTCGATGGAGTACGCCCGTCGGGCCATGGTGTCGGTCGACCTGAACAACGGCACCCTGTATCACCCGGTGAAGGCCAACCACGGCGCGGCCCGCGTCTACATGCAGCCGGCCTCGGAAGGTACCGGCGTGATCGCCGGCGGCGCCATGCGCGCCGTGCTCGAGGCGGTCGGCGTGAAGGACGTGCTGGCCAAGGCCGTCGGTTCGCGCAACCCGATCAACCTGGTGCGCGCCACGGTCAAGGGTCTGGCCGCTTCGCAGTCGCCGGCCCGCATCGCCGCCAAGCGCGGCAAGAAGGTGGAGGAGATCCTCAATGGCTGAGAAGACCATCAAGGTCCGCCTGGTCAAGGGCCTGCGCGGCTGCCAGCAGCGCCATCGCATCTCGGTGCGCGCCCTGGGCCTGAACAAGCTCAATGACGTCCGCGAGCTGAAGGACTCCCCGTCCGTCCGCGGCCTGATCAACCAGCTGCACTACCTGGTGCGCGTCGAGTCCTGAGCGCCCGGAGGATAGAGAAGATGAAGCTCAATACGCTCAAGCCCGCCGAGGGCGCCCGCAAGGAACGCGTGCGCGTCGGTCGCGGCATCGGCTCCGGCCTCGGCAAGACCGCCGGCCGCGGCCACAAGGGTTCCTACGCCCGCACCGGCAAGGGCAAGATCAAGCCCGGCTTCGAGGGCGGCCAGATGCCGATGCAGCGCCGTCTGCCCAAGATCGGCTTCCGCTCGCGCACCAAGAACGACACCGCCGAGGTGCTGCTGTACCAGCTGGAGCGCCTGGAGGCCGGCGAGATCGACTTCGCCGCCCTGCGCGCCGCCAAGCTGGTGCCGTCCACCGCCAAGCAGGCGAAGGTGGTCAAGAAGGGCGAAGTCAGCAAGAAGTTCGTGCTCAAGGGCGTGCTTGCGACCGCGGGTGCCAAGGCCGCGATCGAGGCCGCCGGCGGCAGCGTGACGGAGTAATACCTTGTCCCGTTCCATCTCTGCAGCTAGTTCCCTGGGCGGGCTCGGCAAGTTCACCGAGCTCCGCCAGCGCCTCCTGTTCGTGCTCGGCGCGCTGATCGTCTACCGCATCGGCAGCTACGTCCCGGTGCCGGGCATCGATCCGGAGGCCATGCTGCGGCTGATGGAGCAGCAGCAGGGCACCATCGTGGACATGTTCAACATGTTCTCGGGCGGTGCCCTGAACCGCTTCAGCCTGTTCGCCCTGAACGTCATCCCGTACATCTCCTCGTCCATCATCGTGCAGCTGATGGGCCAGGTGTACGAGCCGTGGAAGGCGCTGAAGAAGGAAGGCGAGAGCGGCCGGCGCAAGCTGACCCAGTACTCGCGCGTCGGCGCCGTGTTCCTGGCCATCGTCCAGGCCGGTTCGATCGCTTCGATGCTGCAGGGCCAGCCGGGCGTGGTGTATGCGCCGGGCCCGGGCTTCATCCTGACGGCCATCGTCGCCCTGACCGCCGGCACCATGTTCCTGATGTGGCTGGGCGAGCAGATCACCGAGCGCGGCGTCGGCAACGGCATCTCGCTCATCATCTTCGCCGGTATCGTCGCCAGCCTGCCTGGCGCCACGGTCAGCACCTTCCAGCAGGTCAGCAACGGCGAGCTGAGCTGGTTCGCCATGCTGGTGATCCTGGCGCTGGTGCTGGGCGTGACCTATTTCGTGGTGTTCATGGAGCGCGGCCAGCGCCGCATCCCGGTGAACTACGCCCGTCGCCAGGGCGGTCGCCAGGCCTACATGAACCAGAGTTCGCACCTGCCGCTGAAGCTGAACATGTCCGGCGTCATCCCGGCGATCTTCGCCTCCAGCCTGATCATGTTCCCGGCCACCATGGCCCAGTGGTTCGGCCAGACCGGCGCCCCCACCGGCGACGGCTGGCGCGAGCGGCTGAGCGTGGTCCTGCAGGACCTCAGCCAGGCCCTGGCGCCGAGCGAGCCGCTGCACATGCTGCTGTACGGCGCCATGATCATGGGCTTCGCGTTCTTCTACACGGCCCTGGTCTTCAACAGCCAGGAGACCGCCGACAACCTGAAGAAGTCCGGCGCCCTGGTGCCGGGCATCCGTCCGGGCAAGGCCACCGCCGACTACATCGACGGCGTGCTGACCCGGCTGACCCTGATCGGTTCGCTGTACCTGGTGCTGGTCTGCCTGCTGCCGGAAGTGCTGCGGGCGTTCTGGCCGGTCCCGTTCTACTTCGGCGGCACCTCGCTGCTGATCGTGGTCGTGGTGGTGATGGACTTCACCGCCCAGATCCAGGCTCACCTGATGTCGCATCAGTACGAGAGCCTGATGAAGAAGGCAAATCTGAAGGGCGGTTCCCGCGGTTTCACCCGCGGCTGAGACCCCCAACGATGGGCGATCCGCGCGGCGGCTTGGCGCGCGGATGGGCCCCTCCCGGTCCCGCGCTGGAGGAGCGCGGGCGCCCGGGCCCCAGGACGGGGCCGGGGCAGGAGGGGTCCGTCGCCGGAGCATGGGCACACTCCCCATGCCGGGTTCCCCGGGGCTGCCGCCCCGGGGGGCTACAAAGGAACCCCGAGCCAGAGTACAATTACCGATTCACTGCGCTAACTTAGTTTTGGAGATCGCCTGATGGCGCGCATTGCGGGTGTCAACCTGCCTGTCCAGAAGCATGTCTGGGTGGGCCTGCAGAGTATCTACGGCATTGGCCGGACCCGGTCGAAGCTGGTTTGCGAGGCGGCTGGCGTCGCCCCGACCACCAAGATCCGTGACCTTTCCGAGCCGGAAATCGAGCGCATTCGCGCCGAGGTGGCCAAGTACACCGTCGAGGGCGATCTGCGCCGTGAAGTCGGCATGTCGATCAAGCGACTGATGGACCTGGGCTGCTACCGCGGCCTGCGTCACCGCCGCGGCCTGCCGCTGCGCGGTCAGCGCACCCGCACCAATGCCCGGACCCGCAAGGGCCCGCGCAAGGCCATCAAGAAGTAAGGACCGCGCCCAATGAACAAGCCGGCTGCCAAGACCAAGAAGAAGATCAAGCGTGTCGTCACCGACGGCATCGCCCACGTCCAGGCGTCTTTCAACAACACCATCGTCACCATCACCGACCGCCAGGGCAATGCGCTGTCGTGGGCGACTTCGGGCGGCGCGGGTTTCCGCGGTTCCCGCAAGTCCACCCCGTTCGCGGCCCAGGTCGCCGCCGAGAAGGCCGGCAAGGCCGCCCTCGACTACGGCGTGAAGACCCTCGAGGTCCGCATCAAGGGCCCGGGCCCGGGCCGTGAGTCGGCGGTGCGTTCGCTGAACGCCTGCGGTTACAAGATCACCAACATCGTCGACGTCACCCCCATCCCGCACAACGGGTGCCGGCCGCCGAAGAAGCGCCGCGTCTGACGGGAAGAGGAGACTAGGGAAATGGCTCGTTACATCGGTCCCACCTGCAAGCTGGCCCGTCGTGAAGGCGCTGATCTCGGCCTGAAGTCGCCGGCTCGCGCCATCGATTCCAAGTGCAAGCTGGAGCAGAAGCCCGGCCAGCACGGTGCCGCCGCCAAGCGCGGCAAGCTGTCCGACTACGCCAACCAGCTGCGCGAGAAGCAGAAGGTCAAGCGTATCTACGGCCTGCTCGAGCGGCAGTTCCGCAACTACTACAAGAAAGCCTCGAACCGGAAGGGCAACACCGGCGAAAACCTGCTGCAGATGCTCGAGCAGCGTCTGGACAACGTCGTCTACCGCATGGGTTTCGCCATCACCCGTCCGCAGGCCCGCCAGCTGGTGTCGCACAAGGGCGTCCTGGTCAACGGCAAGGCCGTGAACCTGCCGTCCTACCAGGTCAAGGCCGGCGACAGCATCCAGCTGACCGAGCGCGCCCAGAAGCATCTGGTCGTGCAGGAAGCGGTCAACCTTTCCCAGCAGATGGACCTGGTCCCCAGCTGGGTCGAGGTCGACCCGAAGAAGTTCTCCGGCGTCTTCAAGGCCGTCCCGGATCGCTCCGACCTGCCCTCGGACATCAACGAAGCGCTGATCGTCGAGCTGTACTCGAAGTAATCCTCCAGGAGACACCTTGACCATGACGGTTACCGCCACCCAGGTGCTGCGCCCGCGCGGCCCGCACATCGAACGCCTCGGTGCAAACCGCGCCAAGGTGACCATCGAGCCGCTCGAGCGCGGCTATGGCCACACCCTCGGCAACGCGCTGCGTCGCGTGCTGCTGTCCTCGATCCCTGGTTTCGCCATCACCGAGGTCGAGATCGACGGCGTGCTGCATGAGTACACCACGGTCGAAGGCCTGCAGGAGGACGTGCTGGAAGTCCTGCTGAACCTCAAGGACGTGGCCATCCGCATGCACAACGTCGACCACACCACCCTGACCCTGCAGAAGAAGGGCCCGGGCGTGGTCACCGCCGGCGACATCAAGACCGACCACAACGTCGAGATCTTCAATCCCGACCACGTGATCTGCACGCTGACCAAGGACACCGCGCTGAACATGCGCCTGAAGGTCGAGCGTGGCCTCGGCTACCAGCCGGCGGTCGACCGCCGCCGTCCGGACGAGGAAGCCCGTCCGATCGGCCGGCTGATGCTGGACGCCTCGTTCTCGCCGGTGCGCCGCGTCGCGTACTCGGTCGAGGCCGCCCGCGTCGAGCAGCGCACCGACCTGGACAAGCTGGTGCTGGAGATCGAGACCAACGGCACCATCGACGCCGAGGAGGCCGTGCGCACTGCCGCCGACATCCTCACCGACCAGCTGTCGGTGTTCGGTGACTTCACCCAGCGCGAGCGTGGTCCGGCCAAGGCCGCGACCACCGGCGTCGACCCGGTGCTGCTGCGCCCGATCGACGACCTGGAGCTGACCGTTCGTTCGGCCAACTGCCTCAAGGCCGAGAACATCTACTACATCGGCGACCTGATCCAGCGCACCGAGGTCGAGCTGCTCAAGACCCCCAACCTGGGCAAGAAGTCGCTCACCGAGATCAAGGAAGTGCTGGCCCAGCGTGGCCTGTCGCTGGGCATGAAGCTCGAGAACTGGCCGCCGGCCGGCCTCCAGCAGGGCATGCTGGGCTGAGTTCAGGCATCTAGAAGGGAATTACGACCATGCGTCACCAGAAATCCGGCCGCAAGTTCAGCCGCACCAGCTCCCACCGTGAGGCCATGTTCCGCAACATGGCTGCCTCGCTGATCAAGCACGAGCTGATCCGCACGACCCTGCCGAAGGCCAAGGAGCTGCGCCGCGTCGCGGAGCCGCTGATCACCATCGGCAAGAACGACGGCGTCGCCAACCGCCGCCTGGCCATGTCGCGCCTGCGCGACAAGGAGGCCGTGGGCAAGCTGTTCGTCGAGCTGGGCCCGCGTTACAAGTCCCGCCCCGGCGGTTACCTGCGCATCCTCAAGTGCGGCTTCCGTCCGGGCGACAACGCCCCGATGGCCTACGTCGAGCTGGTGGACCGCCCGCAGGCCGCCGAAGCCGCCGAGTAAGACCGGCCGCTCGCGTCACGTTGCACGAAGGACCCCGGCCCCGGCCGGGGTTCGTCGTTTCCGGCGCCGGAAACTTCCGGCCCGGCCGACGGTCCGTGTAGGCTGACGCCGTTCACCAGGAGCCCCCATGCGCGCCAATCCCCTCGGCTGGAGTTTCCGCGGCCAGTTCCTCGCCGGCTTCGTGGCCTGCGCCGGCCTGCTGGCCTATGCGTTGTACGCGCAGTTCAGCATGCTGCTGATGCCGTGCCCGCTGTGCATCCTGCAGCGCATCGCCTTTGCCGCCCTGGGCCTGGTCTTCCTGATCGGCGGCCTGCACGCGCCGCGCGGACGGCTGGGGCGGGCGGTCTACGGCCTGCTGGCCTTCGCGCCGGCCGCCGCCGGCGCCGGCGTCGCCGCCCGCCACGTCTGGCTGCAGTCGCTGCCGGCCGACGAGGTGCCGCTGTGCACCAGCATGGGCCTGGACTACATGATCGAGGCCATGGGCATGTTCGAGGCCCTGGCCAATGTGCTGCGTGGCTCCGGCGAATGCGCCAGGGTGGACTGGACCTTCCTCGGCCTTTCCATGCCGGCCTGGACCCTGGCCTGGTACGTCGGCCTGGGCCTGTTCGCGCTCTGGGCGGGCTTTCGCCGCCGCTGACGCTTGCAGCCGCCGCTGATTGCCGCAACGCGGCCCGGCAGGGCCGCTGTGGCATGATGATCGCCCCATTCCGACGTCCTCCCGAGCACTTCCGATGACCGCGTCCGACCGCAGCCTGCAGCCCGTTTCCGTCGCCCCCGACTGGGCGCCGGACAGCTGGCGCGGCCGCCCGGCCGCGCAGCAGCCTGCCTATCCGGATCCGGAGGCCCTGGCCGGCGTACAGGAGGAGTTGCGCCGGCTGCCGCCGCTGGTGACCTCCTGGGAGATCCTCGAACTCAAGCGTCTGCTGGCCGAGGCGCAGGAAGGCAAGCGCTTCCTGCTGCAGGGAGGCGACTGCGCCGAGAGCTTCGCCGACTGCGAATCCGGCCTGGTCTCCAACCGGCTGAAGGTGCTGCTGCAGATGAGCCTGGTGCTGGTGCACGGCCTGCGCCTGCCGGTGGTGCGCGTCGGCCGTTTCGCCGGCCAGTACGCCAAGCCGCGCTCGGCCGATACCGAGACCCGCGACGGCGTGACCCTGCCCAGCTACCGCGGCGACTTCATCAACGGCCCCGAGTTCACCGCCGCCGCGCGCACTCCGGACCCGCGCCGCATGGTCAAGGGCCATGCCCGATCGGCGATGACGATGAACTTCGTCCGCGCCCTGATCGATGGCGGCTTCGCCGACCTGCACCATCCGGAGTACTGGGATCTGGGCTGGGTCGGCCACTCGCCGCTGGCCGAGGACTACCAGCGCATGGTCGCCGCCGTCGGCGACGCCGTGCGTTTCATGGAGACGCTCTCCGGCGAGGCGGTACACAACCTCAACCGCGCCGATTTCTACACCTCGCACGAAGCATTGCTGCTGCCCTACGAGGAAGCGCTGACCCGGCAGGTGCCGCGGCAGTGGGGCTGGTTCAACCTCTCCACCCATTTCCCCTGGATCGGCATGCGCACCGCCGATGCCGACGGCGCCCACGTCGAGTACCTGCGTGGCCTGCGCAATCCGGTGGCGGTGAAGATCGGTCCCTCGGTGACGCCGGACCAGCTGCTGCGCCTGGCCGACCTGCTCAACCCCGGCGACGAGCCGGGCCGGCTGAGCTTCATCCACCGCATGGGCGCCGGCGCCATCGCCGAGCGGCTGCCGCCGCTGCTGGAGGCGATCCGGCGCGAGGGCCGGCGCGTGCTCTGGATCTGCGATCCGATGCATGGCAACACCGAGTCGGCCAGCAACGGCTACAAGACCCGCCGCTTCGAGAACATCCGCGCCGAGCTGGAGCAGGCCTTCGAGCTGCACGCCGCCGCCGGCACCCGCCTGGGCGGCGTGCACCTGGAGCTGACCGGCGAGAACGTCACCGAATGCACCGGCGGCGCCCGCGAGCTCACCGACGCCGACCTCGAGCGCGCCTACCGCTCCACCGTCGATCCGCGCCTGAACTACGAGCAGTCGCTGGAGATCGCCATGCTGATCGTGCGCAAGCAGTCCAGCCTGGCACGGCCGCTGGCGCCCTGAGCGCCGCGATCCGGCTCAGCAGCAGGAGCGGGCGCCGGCCGGTCCGGGCACGTCCAGCCTGACCACCAGCCGGGGCAGGAATCGCCTGAGGGTGGCCCGGGTCAGGCGACCCGGGCGGGGCAGGGGACTCAGCCGGCGCGCGAGGCGCGCTTGCGGTCGGTCTCGGTGCGCAGCTTCTTGCGCAGGCGGATGG
>Ga0207873_1002267_pt1 | contig 16239 bp, 18 predicted proteins | sample BGWIniCompost_FD_187373 | JGI IMG/M metagenome (GOLD analysis project Ga0207873, IMG submission 187373) | Cellulose adapted compost microbial communities from Newby Island Compost Facility, Milpitas, CA, USA - BGW Initial Compost (SPAdes)... ...
CCGCCATCACGGCGCTCAGACCCACGGCCCCGCCGCCGAACACGGCGAAGCGGGAGCCCGGGCCGACGCGCAGCGCGTTCATCACCGCGCCGGCGCCGGTCTGGATGCCGCAGCCCAGCGGCCCCAGCAGCTCGAGCGGCGCCTCGCGCGGCACCTTGACGGCGTTGCGCTCGTTCGCGAGCGCGTGGGTCGCGAACGACGACTGCCCGAAGAAGTGGCCGTGCACGGGTCCCCGGGCGTCGCGCGTCGCCGTGCTCCCGTCCTCGCGGCCGCCGCCGAAGTTGAGCGGGTAGAAGCGCGCGCAGCAGGTCGCGTGGCCGCCCAGACAGGGCACGCAGCGGGCGCACCACATGTAGGTCAGCACCACCGGATCGCCGACGGCGACCTTGCGCACGTCGGCCCCCACCCGCTCGACGACGCCGGCCCCCTCGTGCCCGAGCACGATCGGCAGCGGCACGTCGTAGAGCTGGTCACGCGCGACCGTGTCCGTGTGGCACATGCCGGTCGCGACCATCCGCACCCGCACCTCGTCGCGCCGAGGCTCCTCGAGCACGAGCGTCTCGAGCGCGAACGGCCCGCCCTTCTCGCGCACCACGGCCGCACGGATCTCGAGCGGCATCAGGTGTCCTTTCCTTCCTCGAGGCGGATGCCCGACTTCCCGGGCGCCAGGATCCCGTTCGGGTCGAGCGCCCTCTTGAGCATGCGGTGGACGCGCCGCTGCACCGGACCGTAGGTATCGGCCACCTTGTCCATGAACGCCGTGTTCACGCGGTAGGTGCCGTAGCCCTCGGCCGAGAACGTGGTCAGCAGCTCGTCGAAGCAGGCGTAGGCGGCCTTCGTCATCTCCGGGTCGGTCTTGTCGAACAGCACGTCGACGATGTGGTGCATCTCGCGCATGCCGACGATGAACTCGCCCGTGTAGTCCAGCCCGTGCTTGGCGAGGATGCGCTTGGTCAGCGCCATCTGCTTCAGCGTCTCGCTGCCGCGCGCCTGGGAGACCGGGGCGAACCACATCGATCCGCCACCGCCGCGCCAGTTGTACAGGTTGAACTCGCGCAGGTCCATGTCCCCGCGCATCAACGCCGCGCGGTAGGCGAAGATGGGATCGCCCTTGCGGTCCTCTGCGGTCTGGATGCGCGCCTTGCGCATCCTCCCGAACGCCCGGGTGACCATCTTCCAGTGCAGGTCCACCTGCTCCTCGGTGCCGTAGAGCGCTGCGTACACGTTCCACGCGCCGAGCCCGTGGTCCTTCATGATGCGCCGCACGGCCTCGTCGGAAATGGCGCCGGGCTCCGTCCAGTAGTCGGCGCGCCTGGCGACGACGGGCGCGTCGTAGAGCGCGTGGGAGATCACGCACGCATTCGGGATCACGCCGGCGAGGCGCAGCGGCCGGATCGCGTCCACGATCGCGACGATCGCCTGCTCGTCGTCGAACTGGATCGAGAACGGCCTGTAGGCCGGCGGCGCGGGCTGCAGCCAGAAGCCGAACTTGGTGACGATCCCGTAGTTGGACTGGGTGAAGATGCCGTCCAGGTAGGGCCCGTAGCCCCATTTGAAGACCTGCCAGGTGTTCGACTTCGGCAGCGAGCCCATCCCCGTGCGCAGCACGTCGCCGTTGGCCAGCACCACCTCCATGCCGCAGGCGTTCAGGAAGTGCTCGCCGTAGGGCGTGTAGCCGACGCCGCGATCCAGCGTGTTGCCGGTGGGGCCGGCGATCGCGGAGGGCGCCGGCACCGAGAGCCACAGCGGAAGCTTGCGCTCGCGGATGTAGTCGTGGAGCTGCTGGTAGGTGACGCCAGGCTCGACGAGCGCGTAGCACAGCTCGGGATCGACCTCGAGGATGCGGTTCATGCGCTTGAGATCGAGCACCACCTGACCGCGCTCGGCGGGCGCCGCCGAGCCATAGCCCAGGTTCTTGCCGGTGGAGATGGTCCAGATGGGCACCCCGAAGCGGTTGCAGATCGCCACGACCTGCTGGACCTGCTCCACCGTCGTGGCCAGCAGCGCGGCCGACGGCACGTGCTCGGCGTCGGAGACCGGCATCATGGTCTTCGCGTACGGGGCGAGCTGCTCCGCGCTCACCAGCACCGACTCCGGACCGAGCGCGCGCCGGAACGCGGCGATCGCGGCGTCGAAGTCCTTCTCGCGGACCCCCTTCGGCAAGGCGACGTATGAGCTGGCCAAGGATCCTCCTTTCTTCGCAACCCGACTTCGCTTTCCGTCCGGGGCCGCCGCGGGACGCCGGGCGCGGAGCGCGACGGACTAGAGGTCCGCGACGAACGTGGCGAGTCGCCACGTGGGGAGCCGTGCTTCGTCGCGCGCGGCACGGTGCACGAAGCGCTGGTCGCCCGCGGGCGCGGCCGCCGCGCCGAGCCCGAGCGCGGCGGCTGCCACCGCCTGGCCGACGCACTCGACCCAGTCCGCGGAGCCTGGAAGCCGCGTGTCGTTGCGCACCGCCGCCGGCGGGAGTGTGCTTTCGGTCCCACCGAGGATCTGCTCCGTGAGCGCGAAGCTCGAGCGCGTTCCCATCAGGCTGGAGGCCAGCAGCGTCCGGGCGCTCCAGGTGGGCGAGGCGGCGACCCAGAGGTGGCGAAGCGGAACCGAGGCGTCCCGCGAGCAGGCATGGCTGCCGCGCGCGAGCAGCCATCCCGACGCGGCCCGGATCAGCTCCTGGAACAGGGCGGCGCCGCCGTCGTCCACGAGCGCGATCCAACGCCTCCCGCGCGCGCGCGCCACGTGCGCCCGGAGCGCGTCGTGGGCGGCGATCGGCCCGCCCGGCGCATCGACGATCCCGGGCTCGGGGCAACCAGCGCGAGCCAGCACCGAGCGCACGCCGCGCGCGAACGCCGGCGCCGCTTCGGAGTGCCCGAGGAAGAGCGTCCAGCCGCTCGGAGCGCCGCCCCACGCCTTCGCGAGCGCGGCTCGCGGGGCGCCCAAGGCCAGGAGCGCACTCCCGGCCATGCCCATCACGAAGCTGCGCCGATCGACCTCCATGCGCGCCTCACCTCCCCGAGACGTAGGCTGCGACGCGCGCCAACGCCTCGTCGTCGATCTCCGAGGCGCGGAAGGCCGGCATGGCGCGGCTCCCGTTGCGCACGAAGTGCGTGACGACGACCGGCGGGAGGCTGCGCCCGCGGATCACCGGCGCGACGCCCGACTCGTGACAGTGGCCGCACACCTTGGCGTAGACCTCGGCTCCCTCGCGCCATCCCGAGGCGGTCGGCGGCTCGGGGCTCGCCGTCTCCTGTCGCGGCTGCGGCCGCGCCGTGCCCGCGACCGCCAAGAGGCCGGCGGCGAGCGCCGCCATGAGGGCTGTCCGGCGTGTTCGTCTCATGCCCGACAGTCTGTCCTACCACGCGCCGCCTGCCACCTCGCGGGCCGCCCGAGGCGGGCGAGGCGACGCGCCGCAACGCGTACCGCGGCCGCCTCACGTCCGTGTGACGCCGCGCGACAGGGATGCGCGTCGCCACACGTGATCCGCCACGCGGCTGCTCCCCAACGGCGCCATCGCGCTGGCACGCGGATTGCGTCGCTCGGGGACGTACGCGCACGCCCACCGGAGGACCTGCGTCACGATGGCCGACTTCCTCTCGATGTACTCGATCCAGCATTGGCTCGAATCCTGCCCGCAGGGCTACCTGGCCGGCACCGAGTACGGGCACGGTCCGGACGAGGAGGAGCCCGCCCTGCTGCTCGAGGACCCGCTGCTCCGCGAGCAGGCCATCGCCACCACCGTGCAGCTGATCACCGGCGAGCGGTGCGCGCTGGCGGCTTCGTCCGGCCTCATCAACGCCGCCCCCGACGAGCCCAGCAAGCGCTTCCTCGCCACGCAGACGCTCGACGAGGCACGCCACGTCGAGATCTTCACCCAGCGCCTCCTGGACCTCGGGGTCCCGCGCAACCAGATCGAGGACACCATCCGCGAGCTCGCCAACCCGAACCTGGTGCGCTTCGCCGAGGTGCTGCTCGAAAAGGTCGACAAGAAGGACTTCGTGGCGGGCGTCGTCGGCCAGAACATCGTGCTCGAGGGCATGGCTTTCAGCGTGTTCGAGATGATGTACGCCGGTATGAGGGACGTGAACCCCAAGTTCGCGCACACCCTCTCCGGCACGATCGCCGACGAGCGCCGCCACGTGGGGTTCGGCGAGAACCGGATCGGCTCGCTGATCGCGCAACATCCGGAAAAGAAGCCCGAGATCGAGCGCATGCAGAAGGAGATGTCCTACTGGATGCTGGCGACCTTCGCGGACTCGTTCCGGAACACGCCGGCGCGCGAGGAGCTGCAGCGGGCGCGCGCGGCCCTTTCGGGCTACGGCGCGCCCCGGGCGGTCTGGCAGGGCGCCGACCTGAACGCGCTCGAGCCGGAGGAGATGGAGCGTCTGCTCGCCGACACGGTGCTCAAGGAGTTCAAGATCCGCCTCTCGCGCATCGGCCTCGAGTACCAGACGCCGGACCGGCCCTGACGGGCGGAGGTGCGCATGAGCCGAGCGTCGGCCGACGGGCGGAGCAGCACATGAGCCGGGCGCCGGCCGATGTGCACCAGCTCGATCCGCGTGCCTTCCGCGAGGAGGTGCACTCGTTCGAGTTCTGGTTCCAGTCGGTCACCGGCTACCTCGCGGGCACCTGCTTCGGGCAGCACGAGGGCATCCCCGACGAGCCGCTCGAGCCCGCCGAGCGCGAGCGGCTCGTCACGGTCCTGTGCAACTACTGCGTCGGCGAGACGGCCGCCCTCGAGGGCGCGAGCGGCCTCATCGCGATCGCCCCGGACCGCCTGTCCAAGGTGTTCCTGGCCACGCAGGTCGCCGACGAGGGCCGCCACCTCGAGGTGCTGCTCAACCGGCTCGCGCAGCTCGGCGTCGCCGAGCCCGAGCAGGAGATCGAGCGCCGTGCGAGCCGCAGCCTGCTGCAGTTCAAGCGGCGGCTGCTGTCGCTGGTGGCGGGACGCGACTGGGAGGCCGCCCTCCTGGCCCAGAACGTGATCCTGGAGGCGATGGAGTTCACGGTGTTCCAGCATCACGCGCGCGGTGCGGACCCGAGGACGCGCGACGTCCTGCAGGGGATCGTCAAGGACGAGCGCCGCCACATCGGCTTCGGCGAGAACGAGCTGGGCCGCCGCATCCAGGCGGCGCCGCACATCCGCGCCCGCCTGCGCGAGGTGAAGAACGAGCTCGACCACCTCGTCCTCGAGACCTTCGAGGAGACGCTGCGCCAGCTCGGGCTCGCCGCCAGCGACCGCCCGGAGCTCGGCCGCCACTACCTCGAGACCGTGGCGCGCCTGGGGTTCGAATGATGCGCGATCCGCTCGAACGCAAGGTCGACGACGCTCCCCGCCAGCGCTTCCTGCTCGAGGACACCGGCTTCGACGAGGTCCCGCCGAAGTACCGCCGCTTCTACCGCCGCTGGCGAGGCGCCGGCGACGTGCTCGCCCCCAACGAGGTGCTCTGCCCGGTCTGCAAGGTCGTGATCCGCTCGACGCGCGAGCTGCGCGAGGGCGACCGCGTCTACTGCATGCCCTGCATGTCGCGCCTCGTGGTGGTGCGCGCCGCCGACGGCACGCTCGAGGCGCGGGTCGCGTACTGAGGTCGGCCGAAGATGGAGGTGACCTCGATGTCGATCCCTGATTCTCGCGAGACACCGGCGCACGGCGCACGGGGCCGCGCGGTGTCCGAGATCCGGCGCGAGCACGAGGTCCTGCGCGCGCACCTCGACGAGATCCAGGCGTTGCTCACCGCGCTCGAGAGGGGCGACCACGCGGCCGTCGGACCGCTGCGGCAGCGCGCCCTCGCCTGCTACGAGCGCCTCCGCGACCACATCGATCGGGAGGAGCACCTCCTCGCACCGCTCCTGCAGGCCCGGGGAGACGACGGTGCGCGGCAGGCCGAGCTGCTGGAGCGCGAGCACGAGGAGCAGCGCGAGCTGCTCGGCTTCCTGGCCGAGCGCCTCCGGCAGCCACGGCCCACCGTGCTCCTGGTGCGCGAGCTGCACGGCTTCCTCGCCTGCTTGCGCGACGACATGGCCGGGGAGGAGGCCACGATTCTCGAGGCCGTCGTTCGCTGAGCGCAGCTTCGGGCTCTCCCGGCCGCTCCACGCGACGCCCCGAGCCACGCCCGCGCGCGCGACCCGACGGGCGGCCGGCCGCGGGTCGGCCCGGCCGTCAGCGGTAGCCGTCCTTCAGCCGGCGCTCGACGATCTCGTCGACGGCGAGGTCCTCGACCGCTGCGCAGGCGCGCGCGAAGGCCACCTCGAGGGCCTCGGGCGGGTTGCAGACCCGACCACAGCACGGTGAGCGCGACCGAATCCCAGGCGTCGTGGACGAAGAACCGGTAGTCGTCCCACGCCTGCTCGAAGCTCGGCGGATCGGACACGCCGGCGGCGGCCAGCCGGTCGAGGTACCGCCGGACGAGCGCGTGCTCGTGGGACCGTCGCAGATCCGTGTCGAGGCCGCTGGTGACGAAGTAGCTGACCTCCCGGATGCCGCGGGTGCGGAACACGACCTGCCAGTCCAGCAGCCCGGCGCGGCCGTCGGGCACCGCGTAGGTGTTCCCCATGTGGCTGTCGCCGTGCACGAGCGTCTGGGGCCCGGCGGACCACGAGCGATAGAGCTCGAGGTCGTGGCCCTCGAACAGCTGCAGCAGGCGGCGCACGCGCGCAGGGAGGCCGCGCGCGTCGGCCTCGGCCAGGAAGCGGCGGCGCACGCGGCGGAACTGGCTCGCGAGCAGCGCGAAGCCGCGCCGGCCCGTCATCGGCGGGGCCCAGGCGAGGTCGGTCGCGAGCCGCGGCGAGCACCAGTGGACGGCGTGCAGCTTCGCGAGCGTGTCGACCAGCGCGCCCGCGTGCTCGATCGTGGCCTCCTCGAAGCTCGTGATCGGGCGCGCCCCCTGCGCGACGAGGTCGTCGAGCACGAGCACGAAGCGGCCGCCGCGGCCCGCTCTTCCGTAGTGGGCGCGCGGCGCGACATCGGGCAGCGTGGGACGCATCTGCGCGTAGAAGCGCACCTCCTGGCTCGCCATCGCGAGCGCCGCCACCATGGCGCGGTTCTTCGCCGACCGCGACGTGGCCTTCACGAACACGTGCCGCGGGCGCCCGGCTGCGAGGCCCGCGTCGTTCCACACCAGCTCCAGGCGACGCCGATCGGTGGTGCCCGCGCTGCCGCCGAGGTCGTGGACGGAGAGGATGCGCGCGCCGGGGACGCCGCCGCCGAGGACGTCGCCGAGCCACGCGGCGTCGACGTCGCCGGCGTGGCGGGGAATCGGGCTCGCGGACCAGGGCGAGAGCGCGAGCGCGGCCTCGCCCAGCGCGCCCAGGATCCCCGCGATTCGCACGTGCTGGTGCCATCCCTACGGGCCCTCGTCGAGCAGGATCGCCAGCTCCGGGCAGTTGGCCGCAGCGCGCCGCGCCTGCGCCTCGAGCTCCGGTGGAACGAGGCCCTGGTTCGCCTCCCGCGCGAAGCCCTGGTCGTCGGTCTCGAACAGCCCGGGCGCCAGCAGCACGCAGCGGTTGTGGCCCTGACAGCGGCTGGGATCGACGTGGACGCGCACGCGACCTCCCGCTCACGCCCGCACGAGCCAGAGCGAGCCCACCCCCTTCATGCCCCCGAACAGCTCGGGCTTCCGGCTCGGGTCCAGCCGGTAGTCGGGACAGCGGCGGTGGAAGGCCTGCAGCCCGATGCGCAGCTCGCGGCGCGCCAGGTTGATGCCCAGGCAGCGGTGCGGGCCGATGCCGAAGCCGAGGTGGCGGTTCGGGCTGCGGTCGAAGTGCAGCTCGTGCGGGCAGGCGAACTGCTCGGGATCGCGGTTGGCGGCAGGGCTCGGGCAGGCGACGATCTCGTGGGTGGCGATCCGCTCGCCGCGGATCTCGAGGTCGCGCGTCGCGCGACGCGGCATGGTGACGATCGCGTGGTAGCGCACCAGCTCCTCGATCGCGTCGGCCACGCGGCCCGGATCCTCCATCAGCGCCACGAACTCGCGCCGCTTGGCGGGATCCTCGGCGAAGCCCTTCACCACGAGCCCGAGCACCGAGGCCACGGTGTCGAGCCCGGCCATGAAGAGCAGGAACAGGGTGTCCTCGATCTCCTCCTGCGTGAGCGGGCGCTCGCCGTCGTAGCGGGCCGTGAGCAGCTTGGTGACGAGGTCGTCGGCCGGCTGGCGGCGCCGCTCCTCGATCAGGCCCTGCAGGTAGGCGTAGATCTCGAGCCCCACGGCGGCGCGGATGCGGAAGGACTGCTCCAGCGTGAGCTCGGCGTCCGCCGCGATCTCGATGCCGAGCTGGCGGCCCTTCTCGCGCGCCGCCGCCCGCCCGCGCGGGTGCCCGTCCGTCGCGTGCATCAGCACGTTCTTCCAGTCCATGATCCGCGGGTGGTCGGCGAGCGGGAAGCCGACCAGCTCGCAGAAGATCACGGTCGGGAACGGGTCGGCGAAGTCGGCGATGAAGTCGAAGGGGTCGTTCACGAGCATGCGATCGACCAGCTCGCTCGCGTACTGCTCGAGGTACGGCTCGAGCTTCGCCATCTGCTCGGCGGTGAACTCCGGGTTCAGGATGCGCCGGTAGGCGGTGTGCGCGGGCGGATCGATCGCCTGCGGGATCCACGGCCGCACGGGGTAGATGCCGACCTGGCTCGAGAAGTCCTCAGGCCGCCGCAGCACGTCCGCGATGTCGTCGTAGCGCGTGAGCACCCACGCGTTCATCGGGACGTCGAGCGTCGGGACCCGGGAGGTGCGCGCCACGGGCAGCTCGCTGCGCAGCAGGTCCCAGATCTCGAACTCGCGCGCGAGGAAGTCGGCCGAGGAGAGGTCGAGGGCCATGGCCTCCGCGATCGCGCGCTGGCGCCGTTCGCCGTCCGCCATCAGCTGTCTCCGGACTCCGACTGGTCGAGCCTGCGCAGGTTGTCGCGCAGGCGCTGGAGGATCGAGACGAGCTGCGCGCGCTCTTCGCGCGAGACGCCCGCGCGCAGCGCGGTGCCGAGCTGCTCGGCCATCTGGTCCACCTCGTTCACGACCGCGCGCCCTTCGTCGGTGATCGACACCAGCTGGAGGCGCCGGTCGGTGCGGCTGCGCGTGCGCTCGACGAGGCCCTTGCCCTCGAGGCCGTCGATCAGGGTGCCGGCGGCCGCCTTGCGCATGCCGAGCCGGTGCGCGAGGTCGGTCTGGCTCAGCACCTCGACCCGGTCGAGATGGATCAGCGCCGCGACCTGGCTCTGGTTGAGGCCGGTGGCGGCGAAGCGGCGGTTGTAGACCCGCAGCTGGAGCCGGGCCACCTCCACGATCAGGAACTCGAGCTGTCGGCTCGGATCGCGGCGTTTCACGGGGCACCTCGTCCGGCGGCATATGGTATGGTGGCATACGTTCTCCGGCAAGGGAGAGGATCGCCGTGACCGCCCTGCCCTTCGGCATCTTCGACGCCGACAACCACTACTACGAGCCGCGCGACGTGTTCCGGCACCTGCCGGAGCCGTTCGCCGGGCGCGCCGTCCAGATCGTGCGCGACGAGCGCGGCAAGGACCTCATCGTGGTGGCCGGCCAGAAGCACCACTTCACGCCGCCCACCTTCGACCTGGTCCCGCCGCCCGGCCACCTCAAGGAGATGCTGAAGGCGCACGGCGAGGGCACCTCGGCGTCGTTTCTCGGGCCGATGCGCCCGGAGTACCAGCAGCGCGAGGCGCGCCTCGCGGTGATGGACGCCCAGGGCATCGAGTCGATCCTGCTCTTCCCGACCTTCGGCGTCACCTTCGAGCACGCGCTGCGCCACGATCCCGAGGCGACCTTCGCGGCGATCACGGCCTTCAACCGCTGGCTCGAGGAGGAATGGGGCTTCGGCGCCGACGGACGCATCTTCGGCGTGCCGCTGCTCTCGCTCGTCGACGTCGATCTCGCGGTGCGCGAGCTCGAGCGCCTGCTCGCGCGCGGCGCCCGCATGGTGCACCTCAACGTCGGGCCCGTGAACGGGCGCAGCCCGGGCGACCCGTACTTCGACCCGGTCTGGGCGCGGCTCGCCGAGGCGCGCGTGCCGGTCGCCTATCACGCCTCCGAGTCGGGCTACAACGAGCTGCTGTCCACCCAGTGGGGCCACCGCGCGCGCCCGCGCTCGCACCACCAGAGCGCCTGGCAGAACGCCTTCTGCTTCATCGAGGCGCCGCTCATGCACACGCTCGGCGCGCTGATCTTCGACAACCTGTTCGGCCGCTTCCCGTCGCTGCGGGTCGCCACGATCGAGTGCGGCGGCTCCTGGGTGCCGTACCTCCTGCCGCGGCTCGACAAGGCGCAGCGCAGCTGCACCATGCACTCGCCCTGGGTCGGCGGGCGCCTGGAGGACCGCGCCAGCGACGTGTTCAAGGCGCACGTCTACGTGAACCCGTACCCCGAGGAGGACCACGCCGCGCTGTTCGCGTGGCTGCGGCCGGAGCGGCTGCTGTTCGGCTCGGACTGGCCGCACCCGGAAGGGATCCCGGAGCCGCGCCGCCATCCCGAGTTCCTGCCTCCCGACGCGCCCGCCCATGCGGTCCGCCGCATGATGCGGGACAACGCGCGCGAGCTGCTCGGGCTGGAGGGCTGACGATGGACCGCCTCAACCACGTGAAGATCGTGACGCCCGAGCCCGAGGCCGTGGACCGCTTCCTGCGCGAGGTGCTCGAGATCCCGGCGGGCTGGCCGCTGCGCGGTCCGAAGCCGCCCGGCGCGCACCCGCCGACGCCCTCCGAGCCCGTCACCTGGGCGAGCATCACGAAGCGGCGCGGCGACGACGGCAGCGGCGGCTACATCACCGGCTCGACCGAGAGCCGCCAGTTCCAGATCCTGCGCGGCCCGCGCGCGCAGATCTGGAGCGTCGCGATCGGCACGCGCCACATCGAGCGCGCCCACCAGCGCTGCCGGGAGCGCGGCATCCCCTGCTCCGACATGGAGCTGGTCGACTGGGGCGAGAAGCAGGCGGTGCGCGCCTTCTTCGCGGAGGTGGGCGGCATCGTGTTCGAGGTGATGCGGGTCGAGCCGAAGCCGTGAGCCGGAGCTCGCCAGATCGCAGCATGCGCCGCGCGCCCCTGAAGGCGCGGCGTGCGACGAGCGCACTCGCACGTACCGGGTCGACGACTCGCTGCGTCACGCGACGTTCGACCGGACGCGCCCCCGCGTACCCCCTCCTTCTTCGATCAGTACATCGAGAGTCTCTACGTCGCCGACTTCGCCGCCGACCAGACGCGGCGGACCTGGGAGCGGGTCGAGGAGGCCTTCGAATGCGCCGACACGCATGGTATGGGGACTGCTTGCTAGCGGTCGAGAGTGCACTCTCGATGCCCGACCACGAACTCGCACGTCGATCCGCGCTGAGGCCTCTAGCTCGCAACCGCATCATTTCGTGACGAGCTCACCAGCCCTGAACATTCTTCTCGTTGCCGATCCATCGCCATACGATTCCGTAATCTCGATGCCGGGCTCGGAACCCTCGATGATTCGGTACGAGATGCGCTCGTCTGCCGGGTGAGTTCGCCAGCGCCCCCCCGGCTCGGATGCCCATATCACCCTGCTGCCCTCCACCCTGCAGCGATAGGACCAAAGAGTTCCGTCATCCTGACGGACATAGGAAAGCAAGACGATCTCGTCTTGGATTCTCGTCACGATCGACTGTGGTGGTCGTCCCATGATGGCGGCAATCGCCGCTTTGCATATGTGAGTGGTATCGAAGATCGCAGCCGCGCTCTCGCCTTTGGGCCGGGCAGGAGCGAAGAGCAATGCGGTCACGAAGCCAGCAAGTAGGAGCGAGTGTCTCCTCATCGCCACCCCGACTGCTCGCCGAACTCTTCTTGTCAGGAACACAAGTCCAACGGCAAGGACGAGCGCTTCATCCAGACGCTGCTTCGCGAGTGGGCCTACGCCCGCTCCTACCGCACTTCGAACCAGCGCAGCCGGGCGCCGCCCGGCTGGCTTGGCTACTACAACGCACAGCGCCCGCACACGGCGCTCGCCTACCAGCCGCCGCTGGCCGTTCTCCGGAGGTCCTGGTGACGAACGTGCCTGGACTCAACAGCTAGCGGGGCGCTCGACGTCGCCGGCGGGCGGCGATGGCCGTGAGCGTGGCCAGTGCCACGGGCCCGGCCACGGCGCCGGGCTCCGGCACGGCGGCGGTGAGCACGCGATAGGTGTCGCTCGCCGAGCCATCTCCCAGGAGCAGATCGCACGTGCCGCCGCGGTAGTCGATGACGACCGAGTTCGGGGTGAAGCGGGCCGAAGCTTCGGGCTGCGTCTCGAAAGCGCCGGTTCCGAGGCGCAGGAGCCCGACGATCTGCCTGCGAGGATCCACCCAGGTGATCTCGTCCAGCGTGATCGTGATCCGGCCATAGCAGCCATTGTCGGTGGGGGTCAGGGTGAGCATCCCGGTTTCCGGATCGAGGTCCACCTGGAGCGACTGGCCCAACCCCTCCGGGTTCTCCATCTCGTCCGCGTCGGTGAGCTCGTAGCCGGGCCCGGGCACCACCCCCGTGACCTCGAGCACCCGCGGCCCGCCCATGCCGACCACCTCGGCTTCCTCGCGGAAGCGCATCGTGGCGCCGACGAACCCCTGATCGACGCGGTCGATCGGATTCATCTGGTAGCGATCCGCCGCGGGCGGATCGAGCAGCTGGAGCGGGCAAGTGTCCTCTTCGTCGAGCGGCGGCACACGGCTGTCGATCTCGATCCGGTCGTGCGAAAAGGTCACCGTGCGTTCGAGGCGGAGATCCTCCTCGAAGGCCTTCGCCGCGATCCGCTCGAGCCCGCGGATCTCGTCGTCCGGATCGCCGATCGACACGTTCTCCAGCTCGACCGTGATGTAGCCGTAGCAGTTGTCGCTGGTGGGCGTGAGCGTGAGCTCGAGGCTGTCCGGATCGAGGTCGACCTCGAGCGAGTCTCCCCACCAGCTCGGGTTCTCGACTTCGTGTTCCTCGGTGAGCTCCGGGCCCTCGCCCACCTCCACCTCGAGATGCTCCAGGATCCGAGGCCCTTCCCCGAAGAAGAACAGATCGAGCGTCTCGCGGAAGTCCGCCGTGATCGATGCGGCGGAGGCGGCCGAAGCGCCGAGCCCGACGGCTACAGCAATCGTCAGGAAAAGGACGCGTCGCAGCAGGTGCAGCACGAGTTTCTCCCCCCGATCACACGGCGCGGCCCACGGAGCCATGGCTCGCGCGGCGCCGCACTGTACCGAGAGCTCGGGCGCGCGGCCACGCCTTCGCGCGTCGCCCGCGCGCGGTGCGGCCAGCCGAGCGCACGATCGCCCCACGCATCCTCGGCGCGATCGTGACCAAGGCCGCGCCCCCGCGCGCTGCCTCGCGGTCTCGAGTGCGCAGGTCCCTGCACGGGCCTGGGGGCGGGGTGGAGAGGCACCCTACGCCGCGGCGCGCCGCCCACGCTCCGCCCGTCGATGGACTGGGCTCGGTCTAGATGCGTGCCGTGTCGGCCGGCTCGGAGACGATCGGGTTCTCGAGGGCGCCGAGCCCCTCGATCTCGACGCGCACGACGTCGCCGGCCGCGAGCAGCGCGCACGCCTCGCCGGGCAGGTCGGGCGCGGTGCGGGACAGGTCGACCACCGCATCGTCCAGGACGACGCCGAGCCGCGGCGGCGCGCCGGGCGAAGGGACGAAGGCGCAGAGCTTCACGGGGCCTCCGGGGCTACGGCCCATCGACGGACGGGTACGTTTCTACGAGATTCGCTCGCCGATCGCACCTTCGGCCTGCTCGCGAAGCGCCGTCGTGCCGGGCCGATCCGAGAACGCCTGCGACGCGACGGCCGGCGCCGCCGCGATGCTCCCCGCGATGGCGCCCGAGGCGACACGCCCGAGCCAGAGCCGGCCCCAGACATCTCCCAACCGACACTCGATCGGAGCGCATCCTGCGAATTGACTGGATCCACCCGAAGGATCCGGATAGGTTTCGGACTCGGAAGCACCCGAACGCCGCGCGCCTCGTGCCGCTGCAGGGAACTCGCGCCATGCCGATGACTCACGTGCTTCGGTGGTCCGCTCGGAAGATGCTCGGGCACGGCTGGATGTACCGGGTGCCCCGGTACTACGAGCGCACGATCGACCTCATCTTCGGAGCCACCCGAAGAGCCGCCTTCCAAGACCTTCTGCACGGCCCCTATCCGATCGCCTCTGCGACGGTCGTCGTCGACCTCGCGTGCGGGACCGGGATCACCTCCATCTGGCTCGCCACCAACATCCCCCGCGCCCGGATCATCGGCATCGACGCCAGCTCGCGGATGTTGAACGCGGCGCGCAGGCGCGCTGCCAGGTTGGGCCTTTCCGATCGCTGCGTGTTCCTGCAGCGAGACGCAACGACCGTGTCGTTGAACGACCTGCCGGTGGATCGGCCCGTCGATCTGGTCACCTGTTCGCTCGGGTACTCCGTGTTCCCGGACTGGCAGGCGGTGTTCGCCAACACGACGAAGCTGCTCGCGCCGGCTGGATGCTACGTGGTCTTCGATCAGTACATCGAGGATCTCTACGTCGCGGACTTCGCCGCCGACCAGACGCGGCGGACCTGGGAGCGGGTCGAGCAGACCTTCGAACGAGCCGAGACGCGATGGTACGGGGACTGCTTCCTGGCCGTCGGAATGCATCCTCGAAGCCTGCCCACGAACTCGCCTGTCGATCCACGCTGAGCTTCCGGCTCGCAGTCGAATCTTCTCGCAACCGGGCGCCCACTTGGCGCATTGCGGCGAGCCGCGAGTCGAGGGGCGAACGCTCCTCCTCCCGCCGGCGCGCAGCCCGCTGCAGCGCTGGCGGTGCTCCTACGAGACCCGGTGGGACCGGCGTCGTGCGAGCGCCACCAGCCCTGCCAGCAGCAGGAGACCGGGGGCGGGCTCGGGCACGTAGGCGATGGCGAAGAGATGGAAGTAGCGTCCGCTGGCGGCGCGGATGTCCCGGAAGTTGGATGCGACGCCCGTCTCCGGATCGATGTCGAAGAGGAAGAACTCGCCGCCCTCGTCGAGCGGGACGGTATCCCGGAGCGTCGCGTCGGTCGGATTGAAGACGCCGAGGAAGGTCCCCGTGTCGAATTCCTCGACGCTGTAGACGACCCCGTCCGCATCGAAGAAGTACTCGTATCCCGTGCTCAGCTCGAGGGCGCTTCCGAAGTAGCCCGGCGGCTGCCCGTCCTTCTCGATGCGGCCCGTCTCGAAGTTGAAGGTTGGTCGGCGTGACCGGGGTGGTAGCGCCCGTCTCCAGATCGATCTCCCAGACGAAGCCACCCGTGATCCCGTACAGCCGCCCGTCCGCACCGAACGAGAACCCGGTGAGCGACACCGGAGACGGTACCTGCCTCGACGACGGGATCCATCGGGGCCGAGAGGTGACGGCCGTGGGCAATCTGCACCCCCCCGGGCCTTGCCGCTCGGAAGTCGCCGTCTACTCGGCGCGCAACGCGGTGGTCATCGCCGAGGACGTCACGTCGTGGACGGAGTCCTGCGAGGATCGGCTCGACGTGCCCCTCGCGCCGATCCTCGCGGCGCCCGCCACCTTCTTCCTCGCCGTCCCCCCGATCGTCGCCCTCGCGCAGTGGGGACAGCCGTCGCCCTGGTGGCCAAGGAGGACCTCGAGAACACGAACCAGATCTACGACGACAACAAGACGGGGATCTCGTTCGTTGCGGATTGGAGGCCGCTCAGCGACCAGGAGATGCTGACTCTGATGGGCGAGCTCGCCGCGATCATCGGATCGATGGAGACCAGCGTCGCGGATCCGATCAGCGCCGTCTGCAACGTCATGAGCGAGCTCGAGAGCTCCGGCTGGTACGCCAAGGACCGCTCGAACGTGTACTACCTCCCGGTTCCGGGCACCGGCATGATCTGCCCGGACGACCCGAACGTCGTGTTCATTGCACTGAACCGGAAGCCGGCGACGCTGGCGCACGAGCTCGGTCATTCGCTCTCGCTGCTCGGCGCCTGGGGCCACACCAACGACGTGCCCGGGTTCGGGCCCGACAACGTGATGTGGACCGGCGCCCCGGACGTGCGCGATCACTTCTCGCTCGGTCAGGCGTTCCGCCAGAACCTGGAGCCCGCGTCCTCGATCAACGTCAACCAGGTTAGCCAGGGGCCCACCCGGTCCTGTCCGCTCACCCTCGACTCGTCCGCGTGCCCGCCGCTCGTGCACGACTGGCCGCGGCCGTGAAGCGCGCCGCTCGCCGCACGAGGCTCGCGGTCGCACTGTCGGCGGCGCTCCTCGCGTCGTCGATGGCGCTCCTCTCCTCCTGCCGGCGGCCGTCGTCGCCGGCGGGGGTC
>Ga0207873_1002272_pt1 | contig 16182 bp, 14 predicted proteins | sample BGWIniCompost_FD_187373 | JGI IMG/M metagenome (GOLD analysis project Ga0207873, IMG submission 187373) | Cellulose adapted compost microbial communities from Newby Island Compost Facility, Milpitas, CA, USA - BGW Initial Compost (SPAdes)... ...
GAGTCCACCGAGACCCATCCTTCTCCCGCCGGGCTCTCGGCGAGGAGGAGGGTCCACGCCGTCCGCCTCGTCCGCTCTGCGGAGGGCTTCACCCAGATCCGCCGGCCGGGAACGAGCAGCTCCTCGAGCCGCCCCGGGTCGCGAACGTGCGCCTCGATCACGTCGCCCGTCGACTCGAGGCGGCAACGCCCCAGGAAGCGGTTGGGACGCTCAATGAACCGCGCCGGCTCCAGCGGGCCGGGGATCGGTGTCGAAATCGTCGTCACGATTGTTCATACCCCGGCGCGAGGCGCACGGTGCGTGGCGGGCGGGTCATCGAGTCCGGCTCAGGCCTTGTGCCGACGCCGGCAGAGCCGGAGACTAAGGCGACGTCGTCAGTGGGCGCCCGTCGCGCCGCTTGTTGAATCCGCACCTGCCGAGTTGCGACGGAGTTACGGTCGTGGCGTCTTTGTGATCCGGTCACCGCGTGTTTGACGGAGTGCTCCTTCGGGGATCCTCTCGCCGTTGAACAAGCTCATCAACGGGCAGCGCAAAGCGAGGGTGAGGGCAAGCTTATCAGGCGCTCCACCTGGAGCACTGCATGCACGGATGGCTGGCGAGCTGGCCACGCGGTGCTACTCGCATGACCTCCGATCGCTACGCCCATTTGTTGCTGCGGATTAGCGCCAGGCGCGTGCCGGTGCGGAGGGCAGCTGCGCGGCGCGGCTACGCTGCGCCGGCCGCCGCCAACCGCCGCCGGCGCGCCCGGCCGCGCGGCCTCACTCGCCCGTATCCCGCACGGGCCTGCGGCTCCCCGCGGCGCGGCCGAGGTTCGCCTTGCGTCCGCCGCCCACGGCGGGCGGGCGGCGGTGGCGGGCGCCGGCGTGCGTGCGCCGGCTCACGCCGGAGTACTTGTTGAGTCCACCTTTCGTCCCGCCCTTGCCCGGCAGCGCCTCGTCCCACGGCTGATGCTTGCCACGCCGGTCCGGCGGGTTCCCGGTGCTCTCGTCTTCCACCTTCGGCCGCTGCGTGATCGGCCTCTTCCGTTGCGGCACCACTGCCTCCCTATTGCTCATCCACCCCGCCTGCCGCACAAGGATGCAGGTGCAGGGAGCGTGCCGGTCCGCGCACTGGCGGCGTGCGAGGCGGCACTGTCACGAACGCGCGCCGCCCGGCGTTGCTCCCATTGGGCGTTCGCTGTACGGCTTTCGGTCGGTGCGCCGCTCGATGGAGGACGCGCATGAATCGTCGGATCCCGCTCCCGGCCAGCCCGTCCCTGGCGGCGTTCGCCGGGGCGTCCCGCCGCGACGGCGGCGCGATCCCACTGCCACGCTGGCGCGTGACACGCGCCGCGGCCGCGGCGATCGTGCTCCTCGGCGCAGCCGCCTGCGATGACGAGCCGCCGACCGAGGCTCCGCCGCCACCACCCCCGATCGAGCTCACGATCGTCAGCCCGGAGCACGGCAGCGTCTTCCCGGTGCACCACGACATCGAGCTCCTCGCCACGGCGACGGCCCCGGACCTGGGCTCGCTGCCCAACGACTCCGTGCGGTGGAGCGTCGACGGCGACGTGCTCGTGCCCGGCCCCTCGCACACGATCCGGCTCGCGCCGGGCCAGCACACGCTCGAGGTGACCGCGCGCTACGGTGAGCGCTCGGCAACGCAGGCCGTGGCCGTTACCGTCAACGAGGTGCCCGTCGGGACGGTGCTGTGGCGCTCGAGCCTCGGCGTGTCGAGCTTTGGCGGGCTTTCGGCGGGCGATGATGGCACGCTGTACGCCCAGGAGGGCACGTCGGAATTGCTCGCGCTGCGACCGGACGGCACGCTGCACGCGCGGTTCTCGGACCTGCCGGGCCCGCTCGGCGAGCACCCGCCCACGATCCTCCCCGATGGCTCGGTCCTCCTCGGCACGTGGTTGGGCGTGCTCGCCCTGGCGTCGGACGGCATGGCCCGCTGGGAGTACCGGACCACGGACATCGGCGCCGGCCCCGAAGACCACGTTCACGGAGGCGTCGCGGTCGGCCAGGACGGGACCATCTACTTCGGGACCGACAACTACGATGGGGTCGTCGTCGCGCTGTGGCCGGACGGAACCGAGCGCTGGGTGACGACCGTGCTGGACAGTGTGCCGACCACCCCGGCGGGCGCGTGGCAGTTCCTCGGCGCACCCGTGCTGGTGGGCGACTCGCTCGTCGTGCTCATCGAGAGGGACAGTGAGGGCATCGTCGGGCTGGATGCGCGCAACGGCGCCGTGAAGTGGCGTTGGGAGTCCGGATATTCCAGAAGCAGTGCCCAGTTGCTCCCCGCCGTCGCCGCCAACGGCGATGTGGTCGTCGCCCTGCGCCGTCACTTGGTTCGCATCGATCCCGCCGGCAACGTCGTCTGGGTGGTCGATGGCCTCCCTGACTGGTTCGACATCGAGGCCGTGGCGAACGCACCTGCGATCGCCGGTGGCCGCATCTACGTGCCTGCGGGGCGCGGCCTGCACGTCTACGAGGCGGACGGCTCTTACGTCGGGGCGGTCGGTTCGGCGGGATACCCCCGTGGCGCCGTCACAGTCGGGCGAGGCGGCATCATCTACGTGGTCGACGACAGGGCCCTCACGAGCTTCGCGCCGGATGGCTCGCTCCGCTACGAGGTGGAGATCTCCGGCGCCCAGCCGATCAACTTCTGGGCACCGTCCGGGCCGGTCCTCGCGCCCGACGGCACCGTGTTCGTCCACGCCGGCGCCGACGGCGTCATCGCGGTCGCCGACACCGTCGGCCCCTCGGCCGGCGCCGAGTGGCCGACCACCGGCGGCGGCTTCGGCCGGCTCGGCCGCCGCCACTGAGCCGACGCGGGGCGGCGCGCGTTACGCCGCCCTCCGCCGCTCGTGGCGGCCCTCGCGGATCTCCTCGATGATCTTGCGGTTGAAGGCGGGGATGTCCTTGGGCCCGCGGCTGGTGACGATGCCCTCGTCGGTGACGACCTCCTCGTCGACCCACTCCGCGCCCGCGTTGCGCAGGTCCGTCTGCAGCGACGGGTAGGATGTGACCCTGCGGCCCCTAACCACGTCCGCCTCGGCGAGCATCCAGGGCGCGTGACAGATCGCCGCGATCGGCTTGCCCTGGTCGAAGAACGCGCGCACGAACGCGACCGCCTTCTCGTTCTGCCGCAGATGGTCGGGGTTCATGACGCCGCCGGGGAGCAGGAGCGCGTCGTAGTCGTCGGGGTTGGCGGTGTCGAGCGTGACGTCGACGTCGAACTCGTCGCCCCACTCGGTGAAGTTCCACGCCCTGATCCTGCCGGCCTCCGGCGAGACCAGCTCGGTGTGCGCGCCTGCCTGGTCCAGCGCCTCGCGCGGCTCGGTGAGCTCGACCTGCTCGACGCCCTTCGTGGCCAAGATCGCGACGCGCTTGCCCTGGATGTCCTTCGCCATGCGATCCCCTCCTCCGCAGTACAGACGGTCCGACGCGGTGACCGCAGGGCAAGTTCCATGCGACGCGTCGCCGGGGCTGCGCGCGCCACAGCGGACGCGCACGGCCCCCGATGCACGGTGCTGTGCCGCCGTCAGCGATCCGCGATCGGCTCGGCCGTCTGGATGCGGAAGCGCGTCACGTACTGGACGTCGAACTCGTCGCGCGTGATGGCCCAGAGGTGGTCGCCGCGCGCGTAGCGGACCGACGTGTTGCGCGGGAGCTCGATGGCGCCGAGGTAGCGGCCGTCGGGCTCGAAGATGTCGTAGACCAGCGGCTCGACCCAGCGCTGCGGCGTGAGGCGGCCCGGCCGCGGCTCGCGCGTCTCCTCTTCGAGCTCGATCTCGAACGCCGGCTGGTGGAGTTGCACCCAGATGCGGCCATCGGCGGCGACGAAGATCGAGCGGAACGCCGGCTTCGTATCCGGGATGCCGGGACCGTCCCAGCGCCAGTTCGGGTCCGTGAAGCGCATGCTCTCGATGGAACGGCGCTCGGCCTCCGCCTTCTCCTCCGGGTTCACGGGCACGGGCGTCCACGCCTTCTCGATGCGCAGCACGGGCTCGCCGGTGCGCAGCAGCGAGATCGCATACCGGTCGCTCACGCCCACGACGAAGTAGCCGAGCGGACTGTACGCCCAGTGCGCCGAGGCGGTGAACGGCACGCTGTTCACGCTGGTGCTCGTCCCCCGCTCGGTCGTGTGACGCGCGACGAGGACCTTGGGCTCGTGCTCGAGCTCGGGGACCGGCAGTGTGTCGGGCGTGATGCTGTCCGGCCCCACGCGGATGAGCGCGTTCCTCCACCGCGTGACATCCGCGGTGCGGTCCATGAGGCCCGGCGTGTACACGCGCCCGGCGGCGTCTACGAAGAGCGGGTTGGAAGTCGAGAATCCGCCCTCGATGCGCCAGCTCCCCAGCGACTCGCCGGTGAGCGAGTAGATGTTGATGCGCGCGTTGCCGGGGTCGCGCAGGAGCAGGCGGCCATCCGGCGTGATGGCCAGGCCGGCGTCGGGGCGGCGGTACTCGCCGGGCCCGCCGCCCTCGCGGCCGATGGTCCGGACGTAGGTGCCGTCCGGCGCGTACTGGCGCAGCGCCTTGGCCTGCCGGTCGTACAGGAAGATCGAGCCATCCGCCGCGACGGTGAGCGAGACGATCTCGCCGAAGACGTACTCGTCCGGGCCCTCGAACTGGCCGATCGTGACCTCGGGCGTCACGGTGACGCCAGCGGGCCATACGCTGCCGGCGATCGTACGGACGACGACGGTGTCGCCAATGGTGTCGGCTTCCGCGACCCAGCGCGGCGCAGATGCATCGCTGGCCGCGCCGCAGCCGGCCAGCACGGCGGCCGAGGTGATCGCTGCCAGCGCACGTGACGATGGGCTCGGCATCAGTCTGCTCCCCCGTTCGTGTGGGCTTCTCTCCGGATACACGGTGATTTCGATAGCGCGGAGCGGCAGCGGGGTTGCACGCACCCGCCGCTCCCCATCACCGGATGCGAAAAAGGCGAGGGCGAGGGGCACCTCCCCCGCCCTCGCCCTCGCCCTCGCCCCGGCCCGGCGATGGGCCGGGGGAGAAGGGTCAGGCGTGGACTTCCTCCTTCTCCTTCTTCGCGGCCTCGATCACCTTCTGCGCGACGTGCGGCGGCACTTCTTCGTAGCCGTGGAACTTGCGCGAGTGCGCAGCCCTGCCCTGTGTGAGCGAGCGGAGCGTCGTCGCGTACTTGTAGAGCTCGGCCTGCGGCACCAGCGCACGGATGCGCGTCTTCCGGCCGTCGGGCTCCATGCCCAGGATCTTGCCGCGCCGCTGGTTCAGGTCGCCGATGATGTCGCCCATGTACTCATCGGGCGTGACGACCTCGACCTCGAGGATCGGCTCGAGCAGCACCGGGTCGGCCATGGCGGCGACCTTCTGGAACGCCATGCTGGCCGCGACCTGGAAGGCGATGTCGCTCGAGTCCACGGTGTGATAGGAGCCGTAGAAGCACTCGGCCTCGAAGTCCACCATCGGGTAGCCGGCGAGCACGCCCTTCTTTGCCGCCTCCTGGATGCCCTTGTCCACCGACGGGATGAACTTGCCCGGAATCACCCCGCCGACGATCGAGTCCGTGAACTTGTAGCCCGACCCGCGCGGCAGCGGCTTCAGGCGGATGTGGCAGTCGCCGTACTGGCCGTGGCCGCCCGTCTGCTTCTTGTACTTGCCCTGCCCTTCCGCCTGCTTGCGGATCGTCTCGCGATACGGGATGCGCGGCGGCTCGGTCGTGACCTCGACGCCGTACTTGTTCTTCAGCCGCTCGATCTGCACATCGAGGTGCAGCTCGCCGAGCCCGCGGATGATCGTCTGGCGGACCTCCGGGTCGTAGCCGCTGTGGAACGTCGGGTCTTCCTCGTGCAGCTTCTGGAGGCCGGCGCCGATCTTGTCCTCGTCCGTGCGGCTGGCGGCGCGGATCGCGATCGCGATGTCCGGCTCCGGGAACTGGATGGGCGCGAGCACGAGCGGCCGATCCGCGGAGCACAGCGTGTCGTTGGTATGCGTGTTCCTCAGCTTGGCGACGACGCCGATGTCGCCCGCGTGCAGGCGCGGGACCTCGATCCGCTCCTTTCCCTGCGCGATGGCGATGTGGTTGAGCTTCTCGGTGGTCTCGCGCGTTGCGTTGTAGACCTCCTGCCCGCTCTCGATGGTGCCGCTGAAGACGCGGAAGAACGTGAGCTCGCCGACGTGCGGCTCCGAGTGCGTCTTGAAGACGAGGGCAGCGAACGGGCCGTCGTCCTTGCCCTCGAGCTCGACGACCTGGTCCAGCCCCGGCCGCTGGGCGATCTCGCGCACCGCCTCGGCCGGGCTTGGCAGCAGGTCGACCAGTCCGGTCAGCAGCGCGCGGGTGGCCCAGGCCTTCTCGGCGGCGCCGCAGAAGACCGGGAACAGCTCGCCGCGCAGCATGGCCGCCTTCAGCGTGGCCTTTGCCTCCGCGGCGTCGATGGTGCCGCCCTCGAGGTAGCGCTCGAGCAGCGAGTCGTTGGTCGTGGCGATGGTCTCCAGCAGCTCGGTGCGCCACTGCTCGAGCACGGGCTGGAGGTCCGCGGGAACGTCCTGCTCGTCGTACTCGCCGTGCGTGGCGCCGGCCTTGTAGATGTGCGCCTTCCCCGTGAAGAGGTTGATGATGCCCCGGAAATTCTCGCCCTCGCCGATCGGGATCTCGACGGGCACGGCCTTGTCGGTCAGCGTCTCCTTGATGTCGCGGTAGACCCGCTCGAAGTCGGCGTGCTCCTTGTCCATCATGGAGACGAAAAAAAGTCTGGGAATCCCGCGCGCAGAGCAGTACTCCCAGACCTTCTCCGTACCGACCTCGACGCCCTCTGTGGCGCCGAGGACGATTACAGCCCCGTCGGCGACCCGTGTGGCGGCGAGCGCCTCGCCCGTGAAGTCCAGGTAACCGGGCGTGTCCAGCAGGTTGATCTTCACGCCCTCCCACTCCGCGAACGCGGGCGTGACCTGCATCGAGATGCCGTGGCCGACTTCCTCGGGCGTGTACATGGTGAGGGCGGTGCCCTCGCGGGCGTTGCCGCGGCGGCGCGAGGCTCCGGTCACGAAGCACAGTGCGTCCACCAGCGTCGTCTTTCCGGAGCCGCCGTGGCCCAGGACCGCTACGTTCCTGATCTGCTCCGTACGGTATTCCTTGGCGGCTGTCATGCAAACCTCCCGGGGAGCCGGATTTGCCTTTTGTGGGGGATCGGGAACGTAGGCAGGGCGTGCAGGGGGTGTCAAGCGGAGCGTGCCGCCGCCGCGGCCACGGTAGCCGTGGAGGCGCGGAGAACGGCGGGAGCGCCGCCGCACCCCTCTCCGGTCGGTACCCCGGAAGCGAACGGGCGCGCCGGTGCACGCGCCAATGAGTGGGGCCCGCCGCGAGGCGCTCGAGCCCAGGGCAAGGCTAGGGGTGGACTGGTGAGCTCGGGCGCCCCGACGCGGCTCTTGACAAGCAATCCCCTCGGTCATACCAATTCGTTTTGCATGGAATCTCGTCGGAATAATGCGGCCCAGTGATGCCGGATCTCTCCCCTGACCCACATCGGTCTGGATCTGGAGGAGACAACGTCACTTGTCCCACGACTTCTCCTCGCCGCTAGCATCGCCGTACTGGTCGCAGCTTGCTCGGACCGCCCCCCGACTGACCCCGTAGCGGAAGCGCCATCGTGGAATTTCGAGGCAGCGCGTGCCGACATTGCGGCGGCGGGCGATGAAGTGACTCTGGCGATCGGCTTCCGGGATAGGATCCTGCCGGGAGACTCTTCTCTCATTCGCGATCTCGGCGGCCCGATCGTACAGCAATTTAGAGTCCTCCCAGTCCTGATCACCAAACTGCCCAGGGTTGCTGCGGTCCATTTGCGACGCCATCCGCGGGTCGAGTACGTTTCGATCGGGCGACCGCCGCAGCGTCCATTTGTGCGGGAGGTGATGACGTGGGGTTTCGCGGCGCATGAGGCGAACTACGCTCACGCGCAAGGTTATACTGGACAGGGCGTTGTGATCGCGATTATAGACACAGGGGTTAATTGCAGCCTCGCTGAATTCCAATGCGTCACGGGCCTCAGCCTCATCCCGGGAAAAAGTCCGTATCAGGATGACAACGGCCATGGCACGGCGGTAGCGAGCATTGCTGCCGCGAAGGCGAACGGGAGCGGGATGAAGGGGATTGCGCCGGGGGCGTCCATCATGCCGATCAAAGTGGCGGATGCCAACGGCTGGCTGCCGGACCAATGCTTGACCTTGCCTGCCGCCATCGACTTCGCACTGAGTCATGGTGCCGATGTGATCAATATCAGTGGTGCGACAGCTCGATGGGACGAACCGGGCTGGGCAAGCGATTGCTGGCACGAAGCCCAGGCGATGAACTGGGCGCACAGCTCCGCAGTCGTTGCGGTCGCCGCGGGCAATACCGTGCAAGACGGAGATTCAGTCGCGTACCCGGCCCGCTGGAACTATGCCGGCATGGCGGCAACGGGTGGCGACTGCGGGGCAAACCCCGGGGATAGGAGGTGACGATGACACGAGCGCATGTCGTGGTCCCGGCCGTCCTCCTCGCTATCGCCGCGACAGCGTGCAGATCGGAGGAGCCGGCGACGATCTCCGCTGACTGTAGCGAGGCCGAAGTGACGATGTTGGCGGATGCGGCGTCCGCTCAGGGGACGTGGCGTACTGCCGTCGAGGAGCTCATCCGGACCGCGCCGCCGGACTCGATCGTGACCGTCGCAATCTCGGTCGCGGGCACGGACCGGCAGCTCGCGGAGCGCGAGGTCGCGGCCGCGGGCGGAACCGTGCAATGGATGAGGGTCCTGCCCTTTTTCATCTCGGAGATTCCGGTTTCAGGGCTGGCGGAGATCTACACGCAGAGCTGGGTGCTCGGGATGAGCCTCGGACGAGGGCCGGCCTACTTCCTTCGGTGCCAGGGGCCGGGCGGAAGCTGAGCGGCGGGCGCGCTTACGCGTGGCGCGCCCACAGACGCATCACGTCACCCCGGCCTGGCGGCCTCAGTTCTGCCGGTACCGACGACTCACCTCGTCGAGCAGGCGGCGCTCTTCGGCGGTGAGGCTCGCGAGGCCGGCCTTGCTGATCTTGTCGAGGACGCGGTCCACCTCGTCGAGCAGGCGCTCCTCCTCGCGGCGGCGGGTGCGAACGCTGCTGCTGCTGGGCGGCCGGACGTTGCCGCTGTCCCCGGGAATCACCGTGAAGCGGTGGCGGTGACGGCTCGTCAGCTTCTTCGTCCACCGCCCGAGCCCCTGCGAGATGCGCCATTCGAGCTTGAGGTAGAGGAAGCCGGCGGCGAACCCACCCAGGTGTGCGAAGTGGGCGACGCCGTCGCGCGCGCCGCCCGTCGCGCTCAGGAGCGAGAGCGCCACGAGGATCCCGACCAGCCACTTCGCCTTGATGGGGAAGATGCCCCAGATGTAGATGGGCGCGTTGGGCCAGTTCATGGCGAAGGCGAGCATCACGCCGTAGACGGCCGCGGACGCGCCGACGACGGCAGCGTTCCACGCGAAGACGAAGGAGAGCGCGGCGCCGCCGAGGCCGCAGATGAAGTAGTACTTCAGGAACTCGCGCGAGCCCCAGCGCTCCTCGAGCGGGGGGCCGAAGAAGAACAGCGCGAGCATGTTGAAGAAGAGGTGCCAGAAGTCGCCATGGACGAACATGTAGGTGACGAGCGTCCACGGCTGGTACAGCAGTTGGGCGGGCTGGAACGCGAGCAGCCCGAAGAGCGTCCCGCTGCGGATCAGCCACATCGCGAAGAAGACCGCGACGTTGGCGATCAGCAGTCGCTTGACCCAGGGAGTCAGCCCGTATCCGAACGAGAGGTTTGAGCGAAACGCCATGCGTGCTGCCCGTTCCATGCAGGGAGCGGCCGGATGCCCCGCCCGGCGGCCCGGTCCCCCCCGCCCCCCAGGGTTCTAACCCCTCCGTCTCCGACGGTGTTCCTCGATCGCGAGATGGCAGATGCGCTCGCACAGCTCCGGGAACGAGATGCCCGCCGCGCGGGCCGCCTTGGGCAGCAGGCTGTTCGCCGTCATGCCCGGCAGCGTGTTGACCTCGAGGCACCAGAAGGTGCCATCCGCGTCCATCCGGAAGTCCACCCGGCTGTAGCCCGTGAGCTTCAGCGCGCGGTGCGTCTTCAGCGCGAGGAACTGGATCTCCCGCGCCTCGTCCTCCTCCAGGTCGGCCGGGAAGATCTCCTCCGCCATGCCGTCCTGGTACTTGCACTCGTAGTCGAAGATCTCGTGCTTGGGGATGATCTCGCCCACGGGGAGCGCCTGATCGCCCAGGATCCCGACCGTCAGCTCGCGGCCCGGGATGAACTGCTCGATCATGACCTCGGCATCGTAGCGGAGGGCGAGCTCGACGGCGGCCTCCAGATCCTGGGGCCGCTTGACCACGGTCAGCCCGACGGTCGAGCCCTGCCGGTTCGGCTTGACGACGACGGGCCAGCCCAGCCGCTCCCCGACGATCGCCGCGTCCGCGGGCGCCATCAGCCAGTCCGGGGTCGGCACGCCCGCATCGCGCATCAGCCGCTTGGACACGTCCTTGTCCATGGCGATCGCGCTGCCGAGGTGGCCGCTGCCGGTGTACGGGATGCCGACCAGGTCGAGCAGCGCCTGGAGCGTGCCGTCCTCCCCCGTGCCGCCGTGGAGCGCGAGGAACACAACGTCCGTGTCGCGGAACTCCGGAGCCTCGGTCAGCGCCGCCGGGTCGCCCGAGCGCAGCATGTCCAGGTGCGCCTGTTCCGGCGGCACCGGCGCCACCCCGGCCGTCAGCAGCTTCTGCTCCTCCGCGGCGCCCAGCACGCCGCGCGCCGTGTCCACCGCGATCACGTCATGCCCGGCCTCGCGCAGCGCGCGGACGACCTGCGCGCCACTCGCGATCGAGACGTCGCGCTCGGCGCTCGTTCCCCCGAACAGCACTGCCACCTTCATGCGAGCTCCACCGTGTGAGGGATCGTCGCGGCGCCGCGACGCTCAACGCAGGACCGCCCCCGTCGCCGCATCCACTTGCCATTGCCCGGTCTCCGTACCCGCGGCCGCGCGGATGACCCACTGGGGCGGCCGGATCGGGACCAGGAGCATCGAAACCGCGGCGCCGCGACGGCCGAGCAGGTCGGCCGCGCCATCCGCCGCGCGCGCCGCGGCAGCCGCGGCGGGGGAGTCCACCCAGTTCGCCGGCAGCGCCGCGTCGCCCAGAACGTACCCCGCAGGCGTCTGCGGGGGTCGCGTCGCGTCATCGAGCGCGGTGGGCGTGGCCGTGACGACGAGTTGCTCCGCCCGTCCCGGCGCCTCGTAGACGAGCCGCCAGGCGCCGCGCCGCGGCTCGACGTAGCCATCCACCGTGACGCCCTCGCCCTCGATGTACCGCAGGACGGCGTCCGGCGACCACGCGCGCGCGACCGTGTTCGCCTCGCGCGCCGCATCCCGCGCCGTGATCCGCAGCCGCTCCGCCGGCACCCGCTCTCCCGCCGAAGCGCAACCCGACACCACGAGCGCGGCGGCCACACCGGCCACGGCGCACACGCTCCGCGCGAGCCGCCGGATCGCTGTCTGCTCCATCCGCTCCTCCGCCGGCGTCATCTCCCGGCGGGTCGCGACGCAACATCCCCGCCAGCCCGGGACCACGCGCGCAACGCGGCGCGTGAAGCTACCGGGCGCGGAAGCGCGCGGGCAAGAGATTCCGCATCAACTCCCGGCGGGCCGGCAGGGCACCGGCTGCATCCGCCACTCCAGCGCGCGCGACCCATCCGTGCCGCCGTCGATGCGCGCCACGAGCGACCCGTCCGCCTCGCGGGCGTAGCGGATGCGCTTCGGGAAGTCGTGCTCGGGGGCCTCGAACGTTGCGCGGCCCGGCTCGAGCGCGGTGAGCCGGAACGCGTGCTCGGACGGCCGGCCGTCGGGGAACGGCAGCAGCGCGATGCCCGTCGAGTCCGCGGTGATCCGCGTGAACTCGAACTGGACGGCGCGGTCGCCGCGCATGAAGCGCGAGAGTCCGAGCATCAGGTTCGACGACGGCGCGGTGTAGACCTCTTCGAGCGCGCCGCCGTTCGCGGACTCGCCCCTCCAGCAGCCCGCCATGAAACGGAGGTCGGCGAGCGTCGCGCCGACCGGCGTCTGTGCCGCCGCGGCTGCCGGTGCCGACAGCACCAGGCCGGCGGCGAGCAGCGTCACTGCGATCCTGGTCATCGATACTCCATCGTTGGATTCGTCGCGACAGCCGTTGCTCGCTTCCTCACCAGGGGCGCCGGATCGGCAGCATGGTGGCGGGGCGGCTGCCGGTGAGGACGACAACGGCGTCGAACCCCCAGATCACCTTCGCGAGCCCGTCCGGCAGGTCGCCGAATTGCCCCTGGCTCGCGAGCGGGCGCAGCGGCCGCAGGTCGAAGAGGGTCCACGCCGCGGGATCCGCCGCGTCGAAGAACGGGCGCGTCGCGGGGTCTGAGGGCATGTCGGAGGGTGCGGGCCGGTACTCCATGACGGTCGTGTCCAGGACCGCGTGGCTGCTCTCCCGGCCGCCGACGACGAGCACGTGGAACGACCGGCCGCCCATTGCGTCCGCGAGCTCGGAGGCGAGAGAACCGAGGTCGTAGACGTCCGTCCACGTGCGGCCGCGGATCATGTGGTTCGCGCCGAACTTCAGCATCACGCGCGGCGGCTCGCCGCCGCGCTCCCAGGCCCCGTGCCAGTAGCGAGCGAACTGCCGCTTGTTCCAGCGTGCGCGTTCCTCGTTCGAGCGGAATCCGTCGCCCGAGAGCCAGTAGCCGTTGATCCGCCGCGTCGCCTCGAGCAGCGACACGATGCGTTCCGCCTCGCTGTCCGGCTCGGGCGCGTACGCGAAACGCAGCTCCTGCAGCACGGACTCGGGGCCGCCGAACATCATCACGTGGCCCGGGTTGCGCTGCTCCATCGCGAGCCGCAACAGCGAGTCCGCGACGGCGATCGCGCGGCCTGCCGCCTCGCGTTGCGCCGGCGTGCGCGCAAGGTCGTGCAGGCGGGGAAGCGCGTGGCGGTCCGCCATGATGTCGTAGTCCAGCCCCCAGAGGACCTGCTGCGCGGGGGACGCGGCGACGGCCGCAACGAGCAGCTCCGCCTCCTCGCGCAGCGTGTAGAACGGCGCGCCCGGCCAGTGCTCCTGGAAGAAGGCGGTGAGCGCGGCGAGCGGGTCCGGCTTGCGCGCCAGCGTGTCCAGCGCCCCGGCCAGGCCGTCGCCCGTCTCAATGGCGAGGTGCCGGTAGCCGTGGCGCGCCAGCTCGCGGAACAGCGCCGCGGCGAGCGCGGGCACCTCCGCCACGCCGTGCTCCTCGCCCAGCAGGAAGAACTGCGAGACGCGGCCCTCCGAAAGCAGCAGCTCGGCGCCGTCACCCGAGAGGCGCCCGTCCACGAGGGCGAGCGTGCGGCGGTTCTGCCGGAGCGCCTCCAGCAACCGCGCGGCGCCGGCGTCCCCTGCTTCTGTCTGCTGCGCGGCGACGGTCTGCGGCGCGAGCGCCGCGCCGATCAGCGCGGCGGCCAGCGCGGCGGTGCGCGCGGCGAAGCGGCTGCGAATCGTCATGGGTCCCTCGCAGGCTGGAGATGGCTCGTCCCCGGCGGCCGCGCAGCCGAAGCGCCCGATGTCCACACACCGGCGTTCGGTGCCGCCGGTCGGCCGGCACGGCTACGGCTCCGCCGGGCGCACCGACTACCGTTCTGTCCCTGGATTTGGAACCGGCGGGCTCCGGCGGACATTATGGCCGCCGGCCCCCCGCGCGCCAAGGCGGCATTCCGCGGCGCGCGGCTCAGAAGCTCGCGTTGATGATCGGCAGCCAGCGGAACGGCGGCGGGTTGTTGGCGGCGTGGTTGAGCAGGCCGATCTGGATGCCGCGCAGCACCCGCGCCTTGTTGAAGATGCCGATGCTGACGCCGCGCTGGGTGTCGCGCACCTCGTTGTAGACGCCAACGGCCCCGCCGGTGAGATCCTCCGTGCGGTTCATGGCGACGGCGAGCGAGAGGCCCTGGATCTCGGGCGCCCTCACGCGGTAGCCGCCCAGAGCGAGGCCGCGGATCACGTCCCCACTCTCGACGGCGCCGAGCGAGAGGGCCGCGCCGTCGAGGGGCCCGTCGCCGGCCACGACCGCCGCCCCGCCCGCGGTGATGCCCCGGATGGACCGGCCCGCCACGACGGCCAGCCCGCCGATCGAGAGGCCGTACATGTCGCGCTCGGCGACGAGCGCGAGCCCGCCGCCGTTCAGGTAGCCGACATTGCCTTCCGCGACGGTGGCGAGCGCGGCGAGGTTCAGGCCGCGCACGTCGTCCTGGGAGACCAGAGCGAGCCCGCCGACGTTCAGCCCCGCCATCCTGCCCTGCGCGATGGTCGCCAGACCGCCCACGTTGATGCCGCGCAGGTCGCCCTCCGAGATGAGGGCCAGTCCCGCGACACTGGCGCCTCGCATGGGGCCTTTCGACACCGCCGCCAGCCCGCCGACGTTGATGCCGGCCATTCCGCCTTCCGCGATCGTCGCCAGCCCGCCAAGGTTGAGCCCGCGCATGCCCGCCTGGGAGATGAGCGCGAGGCCGCCCACGCTAATGCCCGCGAGCTCGCCCTCCGAGATGGTGGCGAGCCCCGCGATCTGTGCGCCCCGCATCCCACCCTCGCTGATCGCCGCGAGCCCTGCGAGGGAGAGTCCCCTGATCGGCCCCTCGCTGACGACCGCGAGGCCGCCCACACCGATGCCGTTCAGCCGATGTTCCGTCACCACGGCGCCGAGCCCGACCCCGATGCCGTTCAACTCCGAGGCCCACGGCCCGACGACGCCCAGGGCGAGGCCGTTCATGACGAAGGCCGGGTTCGCGTCCTCCTCCGGCTTCCAGAGCGTGATGTTGACGCCGCGGACCTCACGTACGCCCGCGTCGCTCCAGTTGATGCGCACGCCGGTCCAGCGCTCGGTGTTGCCGATGCTGAGGCCGATTCCACGGACTCCGAGGTCGAGGCTCTGTGGCGAGACGGGTGCCGCGGCGGCGAGGAGGAGCGCGCCCGCGGCGAAGAGGATGCGGCGTATCATCGTCGATTCCGGCTGGCAGTCCTCAGCTCGAGAAACTCGCCCCGCCCTACGCCCCGACGGGGGCCAGGGTTTCACCCCTGCCCCTGCCCTTGCCCTGGCCCTGGCCCATCTAGACCAGGTACCGGACCATGTCGTAGCGCGTGACGATGCCCGCGATGCGGCCGTCGCGGCGCACGAGCACGGCGGGGTTCTGGCGCGTGAGGTGGCGGGCGAGGTGCGGGAGGTCGACGTCGGCGTCGACGACGGGGAACGGCGCGTCCATGAGGGATGCGACGGGCTGGTCGAGCACGCGCGGGTCCTCGATGACGCGGGCCATGACCGTGCCCTCGGCAATGGAGCCGACGCACGCGTCGCCGTCGAGCACGGGCAACTGCGACACGTCGTGCGTGGTGATGAGCGCGAGCGCCTCGCGAACCGGCGCCTCCGGCGCAACAGCGACGAGCGGCGGCGCGCCGCCGTCCTTGCGCTCGATCATGTCGCCGGCGGTGAGGCGCTCCGGCTCGAGCAGTCGGTTCTCGCGCATCCACTCGTCGTTGAAAATCTTGGAGAGGTAGCGCTCGCCGGTGTCGGGGAGGAGGGCGACGATCATGGCGTCCGGATCGTCGACCTCGCGGGCGATGCGCGCGGCGAGCGCGACGATCAGCCCCGAGGAGCCGCCCACGAAGAGTCCTTCCTCACGGGTGAGCCGGCGGGCCATGTGGAAGGCCTCGCGGTCCGTCAGCGTGTGGTACTCGTCGATGACGTCGAACCACAGCGTGGGAGTGATCTTGTCGTTGCCGATGCCCTCGACCTTGTACGGGTGGGTCGGTCCCTTCTCGCCAGTACGGAAGTAGTGCGCGAGCATCGACCCCTCAGGGTCGCCCGCGATGATCCGCACGGCGGGGTTGCGCTCCTTGAGGTACTTCCCCACCCCGCTGATCGTGCCGCCGGTGCCGGCGGATGCGACGAAGTGCGTGATGCGGCCGCCGGTCTGCTCCCAGATCTCCGGACCGGTGGTCCGATAGTGCGCCTCGGGGTTGACCGGGTTATAGAACTGGTTCGCGAGGATGGCGCCGGGCGTTTCGGACGCGATGCGCTTGGCGGCCTGGACGTAGTAGTCCGGATGGTCGGGCGGCACGGCGGTCGGCGTGATGATGACCTCGGCGCCGAACGCCTTGAGCAGGCGCACCTTCTCCTGACTCATCTTGTCGGGCAT
>Ga0207873_1002273_pt1 | contig 16181 bp, 9 predicted proteins | sample BGWIniCompost_FD_187373 | JGI IMG/M metagenome (GOLD analysis project Ga0207873, IMG submission 187373) | Cellulose adapted compost microbial communities from Newby Island Compost Facility, Milpitas, CA, USA - BGW Initial Compost (SPAdes)... ...
GGTTCACCCCCCGCTCCGTCACCGGCCGCCCATCCCGCCACTGCTCGTAGTGGACCACCTCGTGCGCCAGGTCGTGCAGCACCTTCGCCAGCGCCGCGGAGCGGCCGTACCCGTACACCGTCTGCATCACCCGCATCGCCCCCGCCCCCAGGTAGATCCGCACCACGTCCATCGGCGCGTGGTCCGCCGGCGGGATCACGAACACCGCCCAGCCCGCCACACCCTCGTGCCCCATCACCGTCGCGTGCGGCACCACCGTCACCAGCACCGGGTGAAGGAAATCCACCTCCCGCCGCAGCCACCGCGCGAACGCCTTCAGCTCCGACCGCGCGTCTTCCGGAACCCCGGGATAGAACCGCAGCCGGAACCCCGGCATTCCCGTCGGGATCACCCGCCGTTCCCGCGCCCGATGCGGCGGACCATGGGCGTACAGGAACTCTAACCGCTTGTCATACACCACGTTGCACCTCCACTGCCAGCTTCGGCAATCCCCGGACCGCCCCACCGGCGGGGCGGCCCTGCAGGCCCGTTCGGCAACCCCGCCCCCCGGGTCGGGCCCCCTACCGCACTCTTACACGGCCGCCCTTGACGGAAGTTCCTGAACAGTGTTAAGCTGATGATCGCTGTTCAGTCCAAGGGGGCGACATGGGCATCACGGAACGCCGCCAGCGCGAGCGCGAGGAACTGCGGACCCGCATCGTCGAGGCCGCACGCGACATCCTCTCGGACGAGGGCCTGGACGCCCTCTCCATCCGCTCCATCGCCGAGCGGATCGAGTACTCGCCGGCGACGATCTACCTGTACTTCCGCGACAAGGACGAGCTGGTCCGGGAAGTCGTCAAAGCGGGGTTCATGCGCCTGGCGGAGTACATCGAGCGGGGGGTGGCGGAGCTCGGGCCGGACGCGAACCCGGCGGAGCAGTTCCGCGCGACCGGGCGGGCCTACGCCCGTTTCGCGGTGGAGAACACCGCCTACTTCCGTGTGATGTTCGAGCTGCCGAAGGTCCCGCGGATGGACTGTCATCCGCCGATGGACTCCGGCACGCTGCCGCCCTGTGATGCCAACCTCGTGACGCTCGTGACGCGGGCGAAGGAAGCTGGTTTGATGAAGGTTGGGGACCCGGCGCAGGCTGCGCTGGTCGGCTGGGGCGCGATGCACGGCCTGGTTTCCCTCTACCTCTCAGGACACCTCGCCCCGGAGGTGCAGAGCCCCGAGCAGTTCGCGGAGCTGATCGAGGCGGCGCTGGTGACGCTGTGGGAGGGGTGGAAGGTGGAGGAGGCCGGGGATCTGGAGGCGGGGCGCGGAGGCAGCGTGGCCGCTACACACGTCTGAAACCGGGTCACCCGTTCGTCGTACGGTCGGTCGGGCCGGCGCGGGCCGGTCCGCGTGGTGGGTGTGGAGGCGGCAGACCGGGAGCTGGGTTGGACGGTGGCCCGGCGGTCCGTCGCAGTTCATTAGCAGACAACGCCGACAAAGGGAGGTTCCCTTGCAGTCCTATTGGTGGCGCCGCGGCGCTGCGGCTGCCGTGGTCGTCGTGTGCCTTGCGCCCGCGCTTGCGGCCGCGCAGGAGGCGCCGGTCGCGGCGGCAGTGGAGCGGACGGGCGTGCTGACGCTGGAGGACGCGTTGCGTATGGCGCTGAGCCGCAGCCGTGACCTGGAGGACGCACGGCTGGCGTACCGCCAGGCGGAGGCGCAGGTGCGCGAGGCGTGGGGCAGCGTGTACCCGACGATGGACCTGAACGCGACGTTCGTCCGCAACCTGTCGGTGCCGACGAGCTTCGTGCCGGCGATCTTCTTCGATCCCGATGCGCCGCCGGACCGGCTGGTGCCCGTGCAGTTCGGCGCGGATAACCAGTGGAACTTCGCGATCCGGGCGGAGCAGACGGTTTTCCAGGCATCGGTCTTTCTCGGGCTGGGCGCGGCGGAGCGGTACCGTGCGCTCCAGCGGGAAGGCGTGCGCGGCCGCGCGCATCAGGTCGCGACGCGCGTGCGCCTCGCGTACTACGACGTGCTGCTGGCGCAGGAAGCGCTGCGGCTGAACGAGGAGAGCGTCCGGCGTGTGCGGAAGGTGCTCGATGAGACGCGCGCCATGAACCGCGCCGGCCTCGCCGCCGATTACGACGTCCTGCGCCTCGAGGTCGAGCTGGCCAACCTGGAGCCGAACGTCCGGCGCGCCCGCAACGCCGTGGCCGCGGCCAAGCGCGCGCTCGCCGTGGAGCTGGCGGTCGAGTCGCTGGACTCGGTCGAGGTGGCCGGCTCGCTGGCGGCCATGGACCTGGTGGCCGTGGCCGAGAACGACGACGCGAACCGCGGCGTGCTGCGCTTCGCCGGACTGACGGAGGCGGAGTCCGAGGCGGATGAGGCGGTGCAGCTCGCCCTGTCGCATCGTTCGGACTTGCGGCAGCTCGAGCTCCTGGAGCGCCTGCGCGAGACGGAGGTGCGCGTCGAGCGTTCGGAGTACCTGCCACGGATCTCTGTCTTCGGCTCCTACTCGATCGCGGCGCAGGAGAACGGGGCGCCCGATTTCTTCGGCCCGCCCGGCGCGCGGGCGTACGGGCGCCAGGTCGGCGTCCAGGTGTCGCTGCCGCTGTTCGCGGGGTTCAAGCGTCCCTCCCGGGTGGCGCAGCGGCAAGCGGTGCTGCGGCAGGTGCAGGCGCAGCGTCAGCTCGCGGTGGCGCGGGCGGAGACGGAGGTGCGGACGCTGCTGGAACAGGTCGAGGAGGCGCGCGCGCGTGCGGAGGCCCAGAGGCGGGCCGTCGCACAGGCGCGGCGAGGCTTCGAGATCGCGAGCGCGCAGTACCGTGAGGGCATCGGCAGTCAGCTCGAGGTGACGGACGCGGAGGTCGCGCTCCGTCAGAGCGAGTTCAACTACGCAGAAGCCGTCTACGACTATCTCACCGCGCGGGCCCGTCTGGACGAAGCGACCGGGATGGTACCGTTGACGGAGGCGGTGCTCACGAATCTGGCCATGGAACGGTGAGGCTGGACATATGACAGTCGAGAGGAAGTGGTGGAGTGTGGCGCCTGCCGCCGTGGTGGTGGCGGCGCTGGCGGGCTGCGGCGGCGCGCAGGCGGGGGAGCCGTCATCGGCGCAGCCCGGTGCTGACGTCGGGCGCCGGATCACGGTCGAGGTCGAGACCCTCGAGCCCACGGCGTTCACCGACTACGTGCGCCTCACCGGCACGGTGGAGGCGGATCGGGATGTGACCGTCGCGGCCGAGGAGAGCGGCGTGATCCGCGAGCTGTACGTCGAGAAGGGCGCGCGGGTCGCGGCGGGCCAGCCCATCGCGAAGATCGACGACCGGGTGCTCGCCGCGCAGGCGGAGCAGGCCGCGGCCGAGGCGGCGCTGGCGAAGGAGACGTGGGAGCGGCAGCGCCGGCTGTGGGAGGAGGAGCGGATCGGGACGGAGATCGCTTACCTGCGGGCGCGTTACGCCGCGGAGACCGCCGACGCCGCCGCACGCGCGTTGGCGGCGCGGCTGGAGCGCACCACCATTCGTGCGCCGGTGAGCGGCATCCTGGATGCGCGCTTCATCGAGGTCGGCAGCATGGTCGCGCCGGGCGCTCCGGTCGCGCGCATCGTGGACTCGGATCCCGTCAAGGTGGTGGGCGGCGTGCCCGAGCGATTCGCCGGTGACATCCGGCGAGGCGGGACCGTTCGGATCACCTTCGACGTGCTCCAGGGCCGGGAGTTCGAGGGCCGGATCGCGTTCGTCGGCACGGCCGTCGACCCGCAGAGCCGCACGTTCCCCATCGAGGTCGAGGTCCCCAACCCGGGCGGTGACATCAAGCCGGGGATGGTCGCGAACATCAGCGCCACCCGGCGCGCCTTCGACTCCGTCATCACTGTGCCGCGCGACGCCGTGGTGCGTACGGAGAGCGGCTACGTCGCGTACGTCGCGGTCGATCAGGGCGGCCGCACCATCGCGGAGGCGCGGCCGCTCGTGCTCGGCCCGGCCCAGATGAACCGCATCGTCGTGGAGTCCGGACTCCAGGCCGGCGACCGCCTCATCGTGGTCGGCCAGCAGCAGGTCGCGGCCGGCGACATCCTCGAGGTCGTCACGCGGGAAGGGAGGGCTCCATGACCGGCCCCGACACTCTCCGGCCCGGCGCCGGCGAGAACGGCGGCACGCAGGGCCACGGCCGCCAGCGGAGCTTCGCCCTCACGAACCTCGCGGTGCGCAAGCATACGAGCGTGCTCGTGCTGGCGGCGATCATCGCGCTGCTCGGCATCATGGCGTACCGCGCGGTGCCCAAGGAGTCGAGCCCCGAGGTCGTGATCCCGATCGTCTCGGTTTCCACGATCTATCCGGGCGTGGCGCCGAAGGACATCGAGACTCTGGTCACGCGCGTCATCGAGGAGGAGCTCAATACCATCCCGGACATCAAGGAGCTGTCCTCCACGTCCGTCGAGGGCTACTCGAACATCATCGCCGAGTTCGACGTCGACATGGACATGGAGGAGGCGCTCCAGAAGGTCCGGGAAAAGGTGGACCTCGCCCGTCCCGACCTGCCGGCGGACGCCGAGGAGCCCATCATCCAGGAGTTCAACATCGCCGAGTTCCCGATCATGCAGGTCAACGTCTCCGGCGAGTACGACCTCGTGAAACTGAGGGAGGTCGCCGAGGACCTGCAGGAGCGGATCGAGCGGATCCCGAGCGTCCTCGAGGTCCAGTTCTCCGGCGGGCTCGAGCGCGAGGTGAAGGTCGACGTCGACCTGGCCAAGCTGAAGTACTACAACCTCGCGTTCACGGACATCGTGGACGCCATCCGCCGCGAGAACGTCACCGTGCCCGGCGGCTCGATCGACGTCGGCCACCAGAAGTTCCTCGTCCGGGTCAACGGCGAGTTCGACGATGCGCGTATCATCGAGGACATCGTCGTCGCGACCAGGCAGGGCCGGCCGATCTACGTGCGCGACGTCGCCAGCGTCGACTTCGGCTTCGCCGAGCGGGAGAGCTACGCCCGCCTGGACGGCAACCCGGTCGTCACGCTGGGCATCGTCAAGCGCCCGGGCCGCAACATCATCGAGACCGCGGAAGCCGTGAAGGCGGCGATCGCGGAGATGGAGCCGAGCTTCCCGCCGACGACGGTGGTGAAGATCACGGCGGACCAGTCGGACGACATCCACGAGATGGTCAGCAGCCTCGAGAACAACATCATCTCGGGCCTGATCCTGGTGCTCTCGGTGCTGCTGTTCTTCATGGGCGCTCGCAACGCGTTCTTCGTCGCGGTCTCGATCCCGCTCTCGATGCTGCTGTCCTTCATCGTGATGCAGGCGATCGGGTTCTCGATGAACATGGTGGTGCTGTTCTCGCTGATCCTCGCGCTCGGCATGCTGGTGGACAACGCGATCGTGGTCGTCGAGAACATCTACCGCTACCGCGAGCAGGGCGCGGACAACGTCACCGCCGCTCTACGCGGGACGGCGGAGGTCGCCGGACCCATCATCGGGTCCACGGCGACCACGCTCGCTGCGTTCTTCCCGCTGCTCTTCTGGCCCGGGATCGTCGGCAAGTTCATGAGCTACCTGCCCATGACGCTGATCATGACGCTGACGAGCTCGCTGTTCGTCGCGCTCGTCGTCGTGCCCGTGCTGTGTGCGCTGTTCATGCGGCTGGACGGCGAGGCCGCGCCGCCGCTCCGGCCGGTCGCGCGGTGGACCGGCATCGCCATCGCCGGCCTGCTGCTGCTCGGCATCGCCGGCGCGAATCCGTTGGCCGCGGTGCTGCTCGCCGCCACCGGCGTCGGACTGGTCCTGCTCCACCGCTTCGTCCTCGTGCGCATGGCGCGGTGGTCCCAGGACACGCTCCTGCCGTTCCTGATTCGAGCCTACGAGCGGCGCCTGCGCTGGGCGATCGGCCATCGGATGATCGTTCTGGCCGGCGCGGGCGGCGCCTTCATCGTGACCGTCATGGCGTTCGGCGCGTTCAACGCCGGCGTCGAGTTCTTCCCGGAGTCCATCCCGCCGGCTGCGGCATACGTCGGCATTGACGTTCCGGACGGGACCAACGTGGCGTTCACCAACAGCCTCGCCGAGCAGGTCGAGCGGCAGATCGCCGAGATCCCCGGGGTGGTGGACGACGCCGAGGCCGTCGTCGCGACCGTGGGCGCCGGCGGGATGATGCCCGGCTTCGGCCCGGCCGGCGAGGCGACCGTGACGGTCAGCTTCCGGGACTACAAGGACCGGCGCAACGACACGTTCGATCTGCTCCGGCTCATGCAGGAGCGGATCGGCCGTGGGCTGGCCGGCGCCCGCTTCACGGTCGAGAAGCCGCAGGAAGGGCCGCCGAGCGGCAAGCCGGTGAACATCGAGATCATCGGCGAGGATCCGGAGGTGTTGCGGACGCTCGCCGACCGGGCCGTCCCGTTGCTCGAGGCCTCGCCCGTCGGCGAGAAGCTCGAGGGGCTCGAGAGCGACATGACCCGCGGCCGGCCCGAGCTCGTCGTGGATGTGGATCGTGAGAAGGCGGCGCTGTACGGCCTCTCGACGGCCGAGGTCGGCGCGACCATCCGCGCCGCGATCCAGGGCACGGAGGCCGCGAAGTACCGTGTGGGCGAGGACGAGTACGACATCGTCGTGCGGCTCGCCGAGCCGTACCGCGCCGACCTCGAGGGGATCGCGGAGCTCACGGTCATGCACGAAGGGACGCAGATCCCGCTGTCGTCGGTCGCGACGTGGCGCGTCGAGGAGGGCTACGGCACGGTCCGGCGCAAGGACCTGGAGCGGGTGGCGACCGTCAGCTCCGACGTGCGCGCGGGCCTCAACAGCAACGCGGTGCTGGCGGAGGTCCAGGCGACGCTGGAGGGCTTCGCCCGCGAGCTGCCGCCGGGCTACGAGCTGCGCTACACGGGGCAGCAGGAGGACCAGCAGGAGGCGCAGGAGTTCCTCTCCTATGCGTTCATCGTGGCCCTGGTGCTGATCGGCTTCATCCTGGTCTCGCAGTTCAACTCGGTCGTCAAGCCGCTCATCATCATGACCTCCGTGATCATGTCCACGGTCGGTGTGTTGATCGGCCTGATGGTGTTCCGCATGCCGTTCGGCATCATCATGACCGGCGTCGGCGTGATCTCGCTGGCCGGGGTCGTGGTGAACAACGCGATCGTGCTGATCGACTACATCGACCTGCTGCGGGAGCGGGATGGCCTGAGCCGGGACGAGGCGCTGATCCGTGCGGGCATCACGCGGTTCCGCCCGGTCATGCTCACCGCGGTCACGACGGTGCTGGGGCTGGTGCCGCTCGCGATTGGCTTCAACTTCGATTTCCTGGGCCTCTACACCAGGCTCGCCCCGGACATCTACTGGGGCGGCGAGCAGGCGGCCTGGTGGGGCGGGATGGCGGTCGCCGTCATCGCCGGGCTCACGTTCGCGACGGTGCTCACTCTGGTCCTCGTGCCCGTGATGTACTCGGTGGTGGACGACGTCGCGTTGTTCTTCCGTCGCCACTTCACGCGTGCCGGCGTTGCGACCACCCGGGCGGCGACCGAGCGGCCGCGGGTGCGCGCGCCCGCCGCCGCCGTCCTGCGTGCGTTGCTCCGGCCCGGACAGGCGTCCGGTTGAGGTCCGGGCGGGTGTTCTCAGGCAATCCGGGGCCGGGTAGATGGTGCCGGGCCCCGTATCGCGGCATCGCACGGCCGGCGGCAGGAGCCCCGGCCGCTGAAGATTGGACCAGGGTTCGCGGTGGCGGGCGCTAGCGCGCCGGCCGTCCACGGTACATATTGCACCATTAGCCATTGCCATGCGGCCCGGGCGAGACTGTCGTAAGTGAAGCCCGGCCGCGCGTCCGAGGCAGGCTGGGCGCGCCGCCGCCCCGCCCGCCACCTGCGATGCGAACGAGCAGGCCCCTTCCGGCCATCCGGCCGGGAGGGGCCTCGACATTCGGTAGAGGGACGATGGGCGAGGTGGGAAGGCCGGGGTGGCTCCGCCACGCGCGAGAGCGCCTCGCCGGGCTACGACCACATGACGCTCTGCAACGTCTCGCGCACACTGCGCACGGCCTGCTGAAGCGAGGTCGCGAGCACGACGCGCGCGACCTGCCGGCCGAGCCGACACAGACCCTCCACGGCGGCGGGGCCACGGAGCCCGCGGAGCTCGACCGCAAGTCGCGCGAGGCGATCGAGCTGCGGGACGATCTGCTCGCCGTCGTCTCTCACGACCTCCGTAATCCGCTGAGCACCATCTCGCTCTGCACGGCACTGATCGCGGACATGCTGCCGCGGCCCGCGCGCACGCGCGAGGTGATGCGGCGGCTGGACGTCATCCGCCGCTCCGTCGACCAGATGGAGCGGCTCATCCAGGACCTGCTCGACACCGCGCGCGCCGAAGCCGGGCGTCTCACGCTGGAGCCGCACGAGTTCCGGCTCGCGCCTCTGCTCGCGGAGGCGATCCTGACGCTCCGCCCGCTCGCCGCGGAGAAGGCGCAGCGCCTGGAGATCGCCGTTGCGGACGACGTGCCGCCGGTCCGCGCGGATCGCCAGCGCACGTTGCAGGTGGTCTCGAACCTCGTGGGCAACGCGATCAAGTTCACCCCGCCGGGCGGCCGGATCACGGTGCGCGCCTGGCGCGCGGGCCCGAACGCGGTGGTGTGCGTCGAGGACAGCGGCGCCGGCATCGCGCCCGAGGACCTGCCCCACGTGTTCGAGCGCTTCTGGCAGGCGCGGAACGAGCGCCGCACCGGCGCCGGCCTCGGCCTCACCATCGCGCGGAGCATCGTGGAGGCGCAGGGCGGCCGGATCTGGGTCGAGAGTCGGCTCGGCCATGGCGCCCGCTTCTTCTTCACGCTGCCTCTCGCGCGGAGACGGCCGGGCGGCATTGACGCGCCGCACGGCCGGTCTTAGGATTGCAGCAGCTTTGGATGCAGTACCCGGCGGACGGATTTGTTCGGCCGCTTGCCACCGCCGGGCGGTGCGCTCTCCAGGAGAGCGCCGGACCGCCGAACCAAAAGGTCTAAAGTGCCGGGTAGCCAAACGTTGCTGATCCGTTGACTGGCGGCCCCGCACGACCATGGAGCGGGGCTTTTTCTTTGTTGCCGTGATGCCATGCGCCAGAGCCGCTACCTCGAGATCCTGAAGCAGCGCGTCCTCGTCTACGACGGCGCGATGGGCACGAGCATCCAGGCGCTTGGCCTCTCCGCTGCGGACTTCGGCGGCCCGGGCCTCGAGGGCTGCAACGACCACCTCGTCCTCTCGCGGCCGGACGCGATCGAGCACATCCACGCCTCGTTCCTCGAGGTCGGGTGCGACGTCGTCGAGACGAACACCTTCCGTGCGAACCGCCTCACGCTGCGCGAGTACGGGCTCCAGGACCGCGTCGTCGAGCTGAACCGCGCGGCCGCTGCGCTCGCCCGCCGCGTCGCCGACCGCTTTGCCACGCCCGAGCGCCCGCGCTTCGTCGCCGGCAGCATCGGGCCCAGCGGGTTCCTCCCCAGCACGTCCGACCCAACGCTCGGCAACATCACGTACGACGAGCTGGCCGACGTTTTCGCCGAGCAGGCGCGGGGACTGGTCGAGGGCGGGGTGGACGTGCTGCTCATCGAGACCAGCCAGGACATGCTCGAGGTCAAGGCGCAGGTCGCCGGCATCCGGCGCTACTTCCGAGAGGCGGGCGTGTGGCGGCCCGTGCAGGTCCAGGTCACGCTCGACGTGACCGGCCGCATGCTGCTCGGCACGGACATCGCCGCGGCCATGGTCACGATCGAGGCGCTGCGCGCCGATGTCATCGGGCTGAACTGCTCGACCGGCCCGGAGCACATGCGCCAGCCCGTGCGCTTCCTGTGCGAGAACTCGCGCCTGCCCGTCAGCGTCATCCCCAACGCGGGCATCCCGCACAACGAGGGCGGGCGGGCGGTCTATCCGCTCACGCCGGAGGAGCTGGCCGCCGCGCACGAGGAGTTCGTCACGCGCTTCGGCGTCGCCATCGTCGGCGGCTGCTGCGGCACCACGCCCGAGCACCTGCGCCAGGTCGTCGAGCGCGTGTGGGGCAAGCCCGTGCTGCCGCGCACGGTCGAGCGCGTGCCGCGGGTCTCCAGTGCGATGAAGGCGACGTCGCTCATCCAGATCCCGGCGCCCACGCTCGTCGGCGAGCGCGTCAACGCGCAGGGCTCCCGCAAGGTCAAACGCCTCCTCCTCGCCGAGGACTACGACGGCGTGCTCCAGGTCGCGCGCGAGCAGGTCGAGGGGAACGCGCACCTGCTCGACGTGTGCGTCGCGCTCACCGAGCGGCAGGACGAGGCCGAGCAGATGCGCCGGCTGGTCAAGCTGCTCGCTCAGGGCGTCGACGCGCCGCTGATGTTCGACACCACCGAGGTCGACGTGGTGGAGGCCGCGCTGAAGCAGTACCCCGGCCGCGCCGTCGTCAACTCGATCAACCTCGAGAACGGACGCGCGCGGATCGACGCGGTGCTGCCTCACGTCGTCGAGCACGGCGCCGCCGTCGTCGCTCTCACCATCGACGAGCAGGGTATGGCCAAGACGGCGGAGCGCAAGCTCGAGGTCGCGCGCCGCATCCACGACATCGCCACACAGGAGTACGGTCTCGAGCCCGACGCCCTGATTTTCGACGCGCTCACGTTCACGCTCGCGACGGGCGAGGCCGAGTTCCGGCGGTCGGCGGTGGAGACGATCGAGGGGATCCGGCTCATCAAGCAGGAGCTACCCGGCGTGCTCACGATCCTGGGCGTCTCCAACGTGTCGTTCGGGCTCGCGCCCCACGCGCGCGCGGTGCTCAACTCCGTGTTCCTGCACAGGTGCGTCGAGGCCGGCCTGGACCTGGCGATCGTCAACCCGGCGCACGTGATCCCGTACGCCGAGATCGCGCCGGAGGAGCGGGAGCTCGCGGACGACCTGATCCTCGACCGCCGCGAGGATGCGCTGCCGCGGTTCATCGCCTACTACGAGACGCACCGCGCCGAGCAGGCGGACGCCGCCGACCCCACGGCGAACATGGCGCCGGAGGAGGCGATCCGGTGGAAGATTCTGCACAGGCAGAAGGAGGGAATCGAGGAGCTCATCGATCGTGCCGTGGCCGCGCGCGCTTCGCGCGCGCTGGGCTCCGGGGCTTCGCCCCTAGGCTCCGGTCCTTCGGACCTAGGCTCCGAGCCTTCGGCTCTAGGCTCCGCGGCGCCGCTGGGCTCCGGCGCTGCGCGCCTGGAATTGAACCAGGACGGTGGAACGGCCACTTCCAGCGCCGGCGCAGCCGGCGCGGAGCCTAGCTCCCGCGAGGCGGGAGCGGTGCCCAGCCGCGGCGCAGCCGCGGCGGTGCCCAGCGAAGCGGTGCCCAGCGGCGGCTCCGCCGCCGCGGTGCCCGCCCCCGCTCCGTCCACCCACGAAGCCGGCGTCTGGGTTCTGAACAACGTCCTGCTCCCGGCCATGAAGGAAGTCGGCGACAAGTTCGGCGCCGGCGAGCTGATCCTGCCGTTCGTGCTCCAGAGCGCGGAGGTCATGAAGCGCGCGGTCGCGCGGCTGGAGACGTACCTGGACAAGGTCGAGGGGCAGAGCAAGGGACGGGTCGTGCTGGCCACCGTGTTCGGCGACGTGCACGACATCGGCAAGAACCTCGTGCACACGATCCTGTCCAACAACGGCTACACCGTCTACGACCTGGGCAAGCAGGTCCCGGTCAACGTGATCATCGAGAAGGCGCAGGAGGTGAACGCGGACGCGATCGGCCTCTCCGCGTTGCTCGTCTCGACCTCCAAGCAGATGCCGCTGTGCGTGCAGGAGCTGCACGCGCGCGGCCTCAACTTCCCGGTGCTGTGCGGCGGCGCGGCGATCAACCCGTCGTTCGTCCGCGCCGCCGCCTTCGTCGACGAGGCGAAGACCGAGCTGTACCCGCCGGGCGTCTACTACTGCAAGGACGCGTTCGAGGGGCTCGCGGCCGTGGAAGCGCTCGTCGATCCGGAGCGGCGCGACGCGTTCATCGCGCAACGCCGCGAGGAGATCCTCGAGGGCGTTGCGCGCCGCGCAGAGCTGGTCGAGAAGGCGCGCGCGGCGCGGCCTGCGCATGCCAGGGGCGGGCCCCGCCGGGACATCGAGATCCCCACGCCTGCCTTCTGGGGCACGAAGGTGCTCGAGCGGCTGCCTGCCGCCGAGCTGTACCGCTACATCGACCTCAACACGCTGTACCGGCTGCACTGGGGCGCGAAGAACGCCAAGGGCGAGCAGTGGGAGCGGCTGGTGAGGGAGGAGTTCGAGCCGCGCCTCGAACGCTACCGCAAGGAGGTCCAGGCCAGTGGCCTGCTCCAGGTGCGTGCGGTGTACGGCTTCTTCCCCGCCGCAGCCGACGGAGACGAGCTGGTCGTCTTCGACCCGGACGACCACGCGACGGAGATCGCTCGCTTCCCGTTCCCCCGGCAGCAGGACCGCGACCGCCTCTGCCTTGCCGATTACTTCGCGCCCGCGAACGGCGCGCGGCCCGCGGACGTGGTCGGCTTCCAGGTCGTCACGGTCGGCGATCGCCTGCTGGAGCGCGCCAACGCGCTCATGAAGGGAGGCGACTACAGCGAGGGATACTATCTGCACGGCTTTGGCGTGCGGCTGGCCGAAGCGGCTGCGGAGTACGTGCACCGGCTGATGCGCCGCGATCTGGGCATCCCGATGAACCGCGGGCTGCGCTACTCGTGGGGCTACCCCGCCTGCCCGGACCACCGGCAGCACGAGATCCTGTTCCGTCTGCTGCCCGCGCGAGAGCGGCTGGGGATGGATCTCACGGAGGCGGGAGCGCTGGTGCCGGAGCTGTCCACGGCGGCTATTGTGGTGCACCATCCAGAGGCGAAGTACTTCAGCGCGGCGTGAACGTACCCCTAACCCCCTCGCCCCCTCCCGGGCCGGGGCGAGGGCGGGGGCCGAATCAGCTATGGTTTTGCCCATGGAGCCGAGCGTATGGATTGTTCGGACGGCTGCCCGTACGCGTACGCGTACGCCTACGCGTGCCCGTGCCCGGCCCTCGGCGCGCGAGGATACCCACATGGAAACCCTTGATCACGAGCGCCTGGAAGTCTACCAGCTCTCGCTTGCCGCAATCGCAGCGGCTCACGAGGTTCTGAGCACTGTGCCACGTGGCCATGCGAATCTGACCGATCAACTCTATCGCGCCGTGATGTCGATCCCGCTGAACATCGCGGAAGGAGCCGGCGAGCACCGCCCCCTCGAGAAGGCGCGATTCTACAGGATCGCCCGGCGATCGGCGACGGAAGCATCGGCGGCGCTCGATGTCCTCGCGTGCTTGAGACTGACCGATCGCCGAGCGATTCGAAATGCCAAAGTGCTCCTGGCACGCATCGTGGCGATGCTCGTGCGGCTCGCGCAGGCCATGGACCAGCCGGGCAGGGGCACGCGTAAGCGTACGCGTACGCGTACGGCAGCAGCTCCGCGGAAGGCTCAGAGATGACTTCTCTCCTCGACCTCCTGACCGACAGCCGCCCGCACCTCTTCGACGGGGCCATGGGCACGATGCTCTATCAAAAGGGCATCTTCATCAACCGCTGCTACGACGAGCTCAACCTGCGCGAGCCGGAGCTGGTCAAGGAGGTGCACCGCTCGTACGTGAAGGCGGGCGCGGAGCTGATCGAGACCAACACCTTCGGCGCGAATCGGTTCAAGCTCGCGCAGTTCGGGCTCGAGGAGCGCGTGCGCGAGATCAACGCGCGCGCCGCGGAGCTGGCGCGGGAGGCGGCGGGCGACCGCGCGCTCGTCGGCGGGGCGATCGGCCCGCTCGGCGTCCGCATCGAGCCGTACGGCCCGACATCGCTGGATGAGGCGCGGGCCGCGTTCCGCGAGCAGGCCGAGGGGCTGGCCGAGGGCGGCGTCGCGTTCTTCGTCCTCGAGACCTTCAGCGACCTCATGGAGATCCACCAGGCGCTGCTCGCGGTCCGCGAGGTCGGTGACTTCCCCGTCGTCGCGCAGATGACCGTGCAGGAGACCGGCGCGACCGCGTACGGCACCGCGCCGGAGGTGTGCGCTGCGCGGCTGGACGCGTGGGGTGCCGACGTGATCGGGCTCAACTGCTCGGTCGGCCCGCACGGCATCCTGACCGCGCTCGAAGCGATGGCCTCGGCCACGCAGAAGAAGCTCTCGGCTCAGCCCAACGCGGGCCTGCCGCGCGAGGTCCACGGCCGCCAGATCTACATGGCCTCGCCCGAGTACTTCGGCAAGTACGCGCAGCGGCTGATCCGCGCTGGCGCCAAGCTGATCGGTGGCTGCTGCGGCACCACGCCCGAGCACATCCGTCGCATGGCGGACGCCGTGCACGCGCTCGCGCCGAGACGCGTGATCGTGCACGCCACCATGCCCGAGCCCGAGGTCGCGCCACAGGCGCAGACGACGCCGCTCGCCGAGCGCTCGAACTGGGGACGCAAGCTCGCGGCCGGCGAGCTCGTGACCAGCGTCGAGATCGTGCCGCCGCGCGGGACGGACCCGGCGAAGATGCTGGCGGGCGTGCGGCTGCTCAAGCGCGCGGGCATCGATGCCGTGAACGTGCCCGACGGACCGCGCGCGCAGATGCGCATGGGCGCGCTCGCCACGTCCGTGCTGGTCGAACAGAAGGTCGGCATCGAGGCCGTCGTGCATTACTGCTGCCGCGACCGGAACCTGCTCGGCATGCTGTCCGACCTGCTGGGCGCGCACGCGCTCGGGTTGCGCAACCTCCTGCTCATCACGGGCGACCCGCCCAAGATGGGGCCGTACCCCGAGGCGACCGCGGTCTTCGACATCGACTCGATCGGGCTCACGAACCTGGTGCGGCGGCTGAACCAGGGGCTCGATCCGGGCGGCAACGCCATCGGCGAGCCGACGTCGTTCGTCATCGGCGTGGGCGCCAACCCCGCCGCCATGGATCGCGACTACGAGCTGAACCGCTTCTACTGGAAGGTCGAGGCTGGCGCCGAGTTCGCGATCACGCAGCCCGTGTTCGACCCGGACCAGCTCCTCGCCTTCATCGAGGAGCTGAAGGCGCGCGGGATCTGGATTCCCATCGTCGCCGGCATCTGGCCGCTGGTCTCCGCGCGCAACGCCGAGTTCCTCGCCAACGAGGTGCCCGGCGTGGTCGTGCCGCCGGAGGTCGTGGAGCGCATGCGCCGCGCGAGCGAGAAAGGCAAGGACGCCGCGCTGGAGGAGGGCATCGTGATCGCGCGCGAGATGTTCGAGCGCGTGCGCCCGCACGTGCAGGGCATCCAGGTCAGCGCACCGTTCGGCAGGATCCCGCTCGCGTTGCGCGTGTTCGAGGGCATCCCGGGAATCGACGCCGCGGTGGCGCAGGGCGGGGAAGAGGTCGAGGCAGGCGACGACGTGGGCTCCGTGCAGCGGGGCGCCACGCCGTCCGGCGGCACGCATGCCGCCACGCGGGGGTAGGGGATCTGGCCGGATCGTCGGTACACGGGCGAGGATTCAGCGGGCAGCAGCGGCGACTCGGATGCACCGAGCGCCGGATGGGACATCCGTCGTCACACTCGAGAGGAGCGTGCCTGCGGAGACCCGCGCCGGGACGCTCTACCGCGATACGGTGCCGCTTGTGCGCACTCGTGCGGATGGCGTGATCCTGGATACCATAGGTCTGTTTCCCGGCAAGGAGCTCTTCATCGCGGAGGAGTACGGCCTCCCCGCGGTCGTCCCGCCTCCGTTCAGGAGAGAACTGGCGTACGCGGCGTATGCGGACCGACTGTACGTCGGCACCGGCGACGCATACGAGATCAACGCGCTCGACGGAGACGGGCGGTTGCGCGCGGTGTTCCGCCGGCTCGGCGTCGACCTGTCGGTGAGCGACGATGACCTGCGGACGTACCGCGAGGGCCAGCTTGCGCGCTACCCGTCCGCGTCGATGCGCGAGCGACTCGCGGGCTCCGCCTCCGCCCTCGCCTGCCGCGCGACACCGGCCGCCGTGCCAATCGACAGCCTCCCCTGGCATCCCCGTTGCATCCCTCCTCTTCGGGCGATCGACACCGAAGCGGGAGGGGCGGGGGATGCCGACGCGGTACGAGTTCGGGTTCGGCTACGGCGAGATCTATCGGCGCCGGATGCGGCGCGGGGATGAGATGTGGCGGCGGCGCCAGCGTTGGGAGCGCGAGCTGCCGGCGGAGGAACGTCGCCCCTACGAGTCCGACTACTTCGGCCTGCGTGGCTCGGGCTCGCGGGGCGGCCACGAGGTGGAGTCCCGCGCCCGCTCGCGATCCGGGTCGCGATCGCGCCCA
>Ga0207873_1002275_pt1 | contig 16168 bp, 15 predicted proteins | sample BGWIniCompost_FD_187373 | JGI IMG/M metagenome (GOLD analysis project Ga0207873, IMG submission 187373) | Cellulose adapted compost microbial communities from Newby Island Compost Facility, Milpitas, CA, USA - BGW Initial Compost (SPAdes)... ...
CGGCCGATCAGCTGCGCCGCACGCGCCGGCACCTCCCGCACGTACGCGCCGGTGTAGGGCGCCTCGATGATCGTTTTCGGGCCGCTGTAGATCCACACGTGCCCCGGGTGAGGGAACCCCAGGTCGCCCGGCGCGGGCGACTGCACGGGCCGCACCCACGCCATCTGCTGCTGGCTGGTGCGCGGAATATCGGCCACACCGGCCGCCTGCCAGGCCCGCATCACCAGACCCGAGCAGTCGAACGCGTCCGGGCCCGTGCCGCCCCACCGGTACGGCTTGCCGATCTGCGCCCGGGCGTAGGCGACCGCCCGGCCGCCGCCGGCCGACCCCTCCTTCTCCCCGAGGAACTTGATCACCTCGGTGATCATCTTGCGGGGGATGCCGACGAGCATGCGGCCCCACGGCGAGTCCCCCATGGCCCGCTCCGCCGCATCCAGCAGCGGATTGAGCAGCTTCTCGGCACCGATCTTGATGCCGCCCTCGAGCGCCTTTTTGATGTTGCCGACGATGCCGCCCTCGGCGAACGCGCCGGCGAACCCGCTCGGGTCGCCGACGAGCCCGAGCGCCTTGGCCACGCCGGTCACGCCGCCGCGGCGGGCCGCGGCGTTCATTTTGTGGACGTAGTCCTCGCCGACCGCGCGCACCCACTCCGGCCGCATGATCGCCTCGCCGCCGGACACGGCGGCCAGCGCCACGTCCTTGCCCGGGGTGTAGCCGGGCACCACGCCGCCGCGCGCGAACGCCAGCGTCGACAGCTTCGGCAGCTTCAGGAAATCGGCGACGGTGTTCCAGACTTTGACGATGCCGTTGTTGTAGACGACATCGACGATGAACTTCACCGGTGCGCGGGCGGCTTCCTTGACCTTATCCCACGCGGCCCGGATCAGCTCGACACCTTTTTTGAATCCGTCCGGGATCGTCTTGAAAATGACCTCATAAAGCTTGTCGAATACAGGCTTGAGGAAATTCTCCCAGACGGTGGTGATCGCTGCCTTGATGCCGTCCCAAGCTGGGACGATGATGTTCTTCCACAGCCAGGTGAACACCGGGCCGAGGGTGTTCTTAATGAAATTCCAGACCGTCTGAAGGGCGGGCTTGATCACGTTCTCCCACACCGTCTTAGTGACGGTCTGGATGCCCTGCCACGCCGGGACGACGATGTTCTGCCAGATCCAGGTGAACACCGGGCCGAGGGTGTTCTTAATGAAATTCCAAATCGCCTGCAGCGCGGGCTTGATAAACCCGTTCCAGGCGGTCTGGATGGCGGCCTGGATGCCCTGCCACGCCGGGACGACGATGTTCTGCCAGATCCAGGTGAACACCGGGCCGAGGGTGTTTTGGATGAAGCTCCACAACGCCTCGAGCGCGGGCCTGATGAACCCTTCCCAGGCGGTCTGGATGACGGTCTTGATGGCCTCCCAGGCAGCCGTGACGATGTTCCGGAATGTCTCTGAGTTGTTCCAGGCGGCCACCAGGCCGGCCACCAGCAGGCCGATCGCGGTGACCACCACACCGATGGGGTTGGCCGACAGCGCGACGTTGAGCACACGCTGGGCGGCTGCCCACGCCAGCGTCGCCCCCTTGATGACCGCCTGCGCCGCCGCGAACGCTACCGTCCGCGCCCGCGCCAGCACCGCCTGCGCGGCGATCTTGCCGTACTCCAGCGCGGCCCGGCCGAGCGACACCGCCGCCTGCCCGGCGGCGCGCGCACCGTTCGCGATCGCCGTCCCGGCCGTGCGGGCCGCCGCGCCGGCGCGCTGCGCCGCCGTGCGGATCCCGTCCCACGCCGCGGTCGCGCCGCGCGCAGCGACCGACCCGGCGGTACGCGCCGCGTTCGCGATCGCCGACCCCGCCGACCGGGCCACCTGCGCGGCCCGCTGCGCCGCCGTCGAGATCCCCGACCACGCCGCGCCGACCCCGCGCGCCGCGGCCCCGATCCCCTTGGCGGCCAGGCTGACCCCCTTAGCCGCCAGCGACGCCGCGGTCGAAACCCCCGTCCAGATCGTCTGCACGGTCTGGACGGCCCTGCGGACCCCGTCAACCGCCGTGGTGATGACGTTCCAGGCTTTGAACGCCGCCACGACGCCGAGCACGGCGAGGGTGAAGTTTTTCAGCGTCTCCGGCGACAAGCCAGCCAGCCAGCCGGTGATCTGCTTGACCACATCCAGCGCGCTCGCGCCGGGCCCGGACAGCCCCGACAGCAGGTTGAGCAGGGTGTTCCACAGGTCCCGGAAAACGCCGATCACCGTGGGCGCGGTCTGCCGGACATAGTCCATGAACGCCTTGAAGCCCTCGCTGTCCTTGAGGGACTTGCCCCACTCGGCGAACGCTTTCGCCGCCGACTCGATCCCGCCGGTGACCGTGCCGGAGAACGGCAGGAACGCCCGGACGATCCCGGCGATCCCGGTGATCACGTGACCGATCGACTTGACCAGGTTGGTGACCGCGCCCGGGGCTTCCTTGGCGAGTTGCTGGAAGAAGTCCTTCCAGAAAGGTCCGCCGAGCGCCTGGGACGCGGACTTTTCCAGCTTGACCAGGGCGCCGGCCGTGCCCGTGATCACCGGTGTCAGCGGCTTGAACAGCGACTGCAGGACCCGCAGCGCGCCGGTGACCGCCGGGAGCACGGCGGGCTCCAGCTTCTTCTGCCAGCCCTCGTACGCGTCGCCGAACGCCTTGATCTCCTTGGCGGCCTTCTGCGCCGCCGGGGACAGTTCCTTGAACTTGCTCGCCACGGACCCGGCGGCCTTGGCCTGCTGCTGGGACGCCGCCGCCTGCTGCAGCTGCAAGATCTTCAGCTGGGTCTGGGCGTCCTTGACCTGCTGCTCGGCCTTCGCCAGCCGCTCCTTGGCCGCCTTGACCTGGTCAGACCCCTCGATCCCGGCCCGGGCCGCGGCCTTCTCCTCGGCCTGGATCTCCTTGGAGCGCATGATGGCGCGCTTGTGCGCCTGCTCGGCCTGCCGCACCGACAGCTCCGCGCGGCGCCGCTGCAGATCGGTGGCCTCCGGGTCGGCCATGACCTCGGCGAGCCGCTGCCGGGCCTCCTCCACGGCCAGCGCCGCCGACTCCTCCGACAGCGCCGCATCCACCACCGACATCCGCAGCTCTTCGATGGCGCGCCGGGCCTCCTGCCGGGCCCGGGTGAGCTCCTCCTCGGCGTCCCGGGCGACCTTCTTGGCGTCGGCGACACGCCGCTCGGCCATCTCCAGGCTGAACGCCTGCTGCGCGCGCTGGGCGGCCTCCTGCGCCGCCGACCGGCTCGCACCAGCGGCGGCCTGCGTGGTGCGCTCCTGCTCCTTGAGGGCCTCGTTGATCCGGCCGATGCTCGGCAGTGCGACCGCGGCAAGCCCGGCGAACCCGGCGCCGGCCGCGGCCAGCGGCGCCGTCAAACCCGCCAGGCCGGCGGCCAGGGACGCGCCGACCGGGATAGCCGCCAGGCCGGCCAGCGCGAGCGACAGCGTGCCGATCGCGGACATCGCGCCGGAGATGTCCACATCGACCCGCGGCCGGGCGACCTGCTTGTCCAGCCCGGACAGCGCAGCCTCGACCGCGGCGAGCTCACCCATCGCCCCGCGGACATCGGCCCGCACATCCACCGACACGTCCTCGCGGTCGAGGGCGCGCAGCTCCCGCTGCAGCGCGGCGACCTCAGCCTGCGCCTCACCGGCGTCGATATCGATCCCAACCGTTTTGCCGGACAGCGACTCGATCCGGGCGCGCAGCTCCTGAATGGTCCGCTGCGCCTCCGATGCGTCGGCATCCAGCTCGATTCTCGGCAGGGTGCGGAACGCCGCCTCCAGGCGGGCGCGCACCCCGCGGGCGAAAGCGCCGCCGACCTCGGAGCCGTCCCGGGTCGCGCGCGCCTGCTCCCGCTGCGCCGCCTGGTGCACCGGCGCATACACGTCCCGCAGCTGCGCCTGGATCCCGCGGCTGATCTGCTCGCCGATCTCCCGGCCCACCTGCTGCGCACCCGGAACCAGACTCCTGCGCAGCTCCCGGTGGAAACCGGTCGCATCCGGCACAACCGGGACGACAACCTCGCCAGCCTGGAACTGGGCCACCGGCCCACCCCTCCCCTCTGCGGATCAGGCGAGCCGGGGCCACCCCGGCGACTACTGGACAGGACGCGTGACCAAACCTGGCGGTGACTGCACCCACTGGCCGCGGCCGAGCGGCACCCGCTCCCCGCGGATCCGCGCCAGCACCATCGCGGTCTGCTCAGCCGACAGCTGCCGGCGCTTTCTGCGCTTTTTGGACGGCACACCCGGCCGCGGCACCGGCTCCGGAGCCTTGCCCTTGCCGCCGTTGACGCGCTGCAGCACGTAGGTGTTGGCGCGCACCGCGTCGATCAGCGACGCGATCAGCATCTCCGCATGCGACCACTGACCCTGCGACGGGTCGGCCTCCTCGGCGAGCCGTTTGATCTCGGCGTCGCTCATCGCGTTCCGCAGCTCGGTCTTGACCGCGGACTCCGGCGGCAGATGCCGGATCAAATTGCCGAGCAGCCGCCACGTCAGCGCCGAGCGGCCGCCGCCTGGGCGCCACAGATCCCGCACATCCAGCTGGTAGTAGCGCCACAGGTCGGCCTCGACCGCGTCATAGTGCTCGCCGAGCAGGCGGGCCAGGCCGGCTATTCCCCCCGGCCGACCCCCTGGTAGTGGCGGGTGGCGGCCTCGATCAGCGCGTTGATGTCAGCGCTGCTGATACCGCGGATCTTGGCGAACTCCTCGTAATCGTCGCCGAGGAGCTCGCGCATGAACTCGCGCAGGTCACCCTCGCCCCTGCCGAGCGCCGCGGTGACCTGCCAGTCGGCCTCGGTCGGGTCCCTCATCGTGAAAACCTTGCCGTCCACATCGAACACGAACGGCTCCCTCTTGGCCTCCTGCGCACGCCGGCGAAGCGAGAACAGGCTGACCGGCTCCTGGGCGATCTTGTTGGTAGTCATCAGGACAGGTGATCCTCCACCTGAGGCGCAAAGTAGCTGTGGTAGACCAGGTTCCCGGCCGAGTCGGGGTAGGTGGAGATCGTCCACTCGTACCCGACCATCTCACCCTGCTGGTAGGTCACCTCGCCACGCTCGGTGATCTCACCCTCGGGGATGTAGAAACGCTCCCACACCTGGCCGTCATACACGTCGATCAGCCAGCTGCGGCGGTCCGGCTCCGCCGTGCCGGACTCGGCGTACCGGACGATCCCGTCCAGATCCGGCTGCAGGTCATCCACCTGGAGCCGGTTCTGCAGGGCCCGCACGATCGGCCGGTTGATCTCCCACGCCGTGAAGCTGAACGTCCGCACCGAGCTCGTCACAACCGTGCGGAAAGGCGAGGTCAGACCCCACGGAGTGAACTGCTCGGTGTCCTCCTCAACACCATTAGTCAAACCATCAGTGGAGATCGCGCCGATGGCCAGCCACGGCGCAGGCGGCTGCTCCTCGGGGTCCGACGGCTGCGCCGTACCCAGCGGCGCCACCCAGACACCGCCGTTGGTGCCGACCACCGCCAGCTTGGCGTCCCGGTAGATAGTGGGCATGATGTGCTCCTCACATGCTGGGGCAGCAAAAAGCCCCCGCGACCGGCGGCCCCGGGGGCGAACAGGAAAAAAAGTGCTGCTAGACGGGGTGCACCACCAGGCTGTAGCTCGCCTCGTAGCGGCGCAGAGCCGGGTTGTCGTACGGCACCCGGTGCGGCCGCACCGACGTGCGCACCCGGTTGACCGACACCCCGTCGTAGACCGATTCGGCCAGCTGCTCATGCAGCAGCCAGTGGATCCGGCCGGCCCAGTCGGCCGCCTCCACCGTCGTGGCCGCGAATACGCTGATGTCCACGCTGGGCTCATCCCGGCGGTACCCGTCATGGTCGCCGCCTGTGCCGGTCACCTGCACAAACGGCACCCGCGACTCCAGATCCGCCGGTGTCTCCGTGCTCGCCGGCAGCCCGACCACATCCGTGACCCAGGCCACCATCAGCGCCTCAATATCAACCACGACGCTCATAGGGCACTCTCCGCGGCCCGGCCCATCACCCTGTAGCGGGGCGTACGGCTCGTGCCCCACTCCACATACGGCGCCGCCACATCGTCGTTGATCACCAAGGCCACGGCGCGCGGCCGCGGCCCCGCCCGCACACCGACCTCGACACGGAAAGACCGGGCATACTCGCCGGTGTCCACCGGCGCCAGCGCGCGGGCGCGGCGCGCGACCCGCTCGGCACGCTGCCGCATCTCCTCCTGCATCTGCTTCGAGGCCAGGACACGGCCGAAACCGCGGATGTCCGGCCGATACCGTGCACGAGCCGCCGCCACCGCCATCCCCTCCCTCGAGGACGCTGCGCTAGCCGGTGACCTTCACCCCGCGGACCAGCACACCGGCCCGCCACCCGGTAAGCGGCGAGCTCCACTGCTCCGGCGTGCCGTCCACCTCATACAGCTCGCCACGGACCCGCATCCGCGACACCGACGAGACGTCCGTGCCGTACGGGAGCGAGACGTTGATCCGGTCGGTGACCGTGTCCCGCGCCTCGGTCTGCTCGCTGCTCCCGCTCGGCCAGACGATGCAGCCCGGCACGTCCCGCTCAGCCCACGTCCAGATCTCGTTGCCGTGGGCGTCGCGCCCGGCCACAGACCGGGTCAGCACGGTCACGGTCTCACCCCTGGTCATCGCCGGCCCAGCCTCTCGACCGCCTCGACCCACCGCGCCAGGTCCGCGGCAGGGTCGAGCTGACGCGACCGCGCCTTCGCTTTCTTCGACGCGGCCTGCCACGCCTCCGGGTCGTCGAGCGCGGTGAGCGCCGCCACCCAGCCGTCCAGATCATCACGCTCGACGAAAATCCCGGCCTCACCGAGGGACTCGCACAGGCCCGGGGTGGGGGTGGCCACGACCGGGATACCGGACGCGAGCGCTTCGACCCCGACCCGACCCCACGACTCATACTCGCTGGGCATGATCAGCACACGGGTGCGCGCATACACCCGCTCGGCCATCTGCGCCGGCGGCACATGCTCGACCACCTCAACATTCGGCGCCTGAGAGACGATCTGCTCACCGTAGGCGCCCTTGACGGCGAGGAACCGGTGGCCCGGCATCCGCTCGGCGAGCCGCCACAGCACATCCCCGCCCTTGGGCTTGTGCAGGTTGACCAGCGTGATGTGGTCGCCGGGGGTGGTGCGGTAGTCGGCTGCGCGCACCGGCGGCCGCACGATCACACTCGCCAGCGGCCGCGGCTGCCTGGGGTGCGCCTCAAACCACTCCTCCGCCTCAGCCGCCATCCACTGGCTGTTGTAGACCGCCAGCGCCGTCGTGCCCGACCCGACCGCGCGGAACGTCGCCGGGAAGGTGTTGTGACACAACACCACCAGCGGGCGGCCCCAGCCGCGCGCGGCCGCAGCCGCGGCCCGCACGTTCTCCAGATGCGAGACCACCACATCGCTGTCCCGGGCCAAGCGCAGGAAATCCTGCCTGGCCTTGACCGGGATCACCTCGACCCCGTCCACCTCGTACGGCTCACGCCGCCCGTTGTGCTGGGACAGCCACACCCGCACCTGGTGGCCACGCGCCACCAGCTCACGCAGGAGCGTGTGCGCCATCACCTCAGCCCCGCCGCCGTGCTCCGGCACGTAGGCGTGGAACCGCGCCAAAACCCGCATCTAGATCCTCACTGTGATCGTGCCGGTGGTCGTCCGGTACCGGTCCAGCACCCGCCGCTCGGCATCCGTCAACGTCACCGCCAGCCCCTGACCGGGCGTCTCCGACCGGTAGCTGTAGGGGCCCACCGTCTCGCTCGTCACCCCGCCGACCATCGCCGGGGAGGTCAGCGTGCGCAGCGTCATCTGGCACGCCACCGCCACCACATCCGGCGGCACCTGCGCATACCCGTGCGTGTAGGTCACCCGGTAGGTGCCGGGGAAACCGTCATCGTCCCACCAGATCTCCGGCAAGTTGATGATCCAATTGCCCTCGCCGAGCCGGATCTGGTCGATCCCGTCGAACAGCCAGTCGGCGAGCGTGATGTCGGGGGCGCCGCTGACGCCGATCGCCTCCACCCGCTTGACCTCGATCACGGGCCGCTGCGGCAGCCGGAGCGTCCCCCCGGTCGCGCGCAGCACCACCGTGTCATCCACAGCCTGGGTGAAATCGCGGCCGGTATAGCCCCGGATCAGCGCAGAGGCGTCCGCCAGCAGCGCGCACACCCGCACCCGCTCATCGTCGGTCAGGTCCCGGCCGAGCCGCGCGACCAGGTCGGCCTCAGTCGCCAAACTCTCCACCGGACACCCCCTTTTAGCGCGTCAGCCGGGCGAGCATGCGCATCCGGTCACGCTGCGCCGCGACCATCTCCGCGGCCGCCACCCACCGCTCCAGATCCGGCGCCGGATCCAGCTCCGCCGACCGCGCCCTCGCCCTCTTGGAGGCGGTGCCGTAGGCGCGCGGCGTCAGCAGCCGGCGGATCGCCCGCTCCCAGCCGTCAATGTCGTTCCGGTCCACGAAAACGCCGGCGTCGCCGAGGCTCTCCTGCAGGCCCGGGGTTGGGTGGGCGATCACCGGGATACCGGAGGCCATAGCCTCGACGCCGACCCGCCCCCACGACTCATACTCCGACGGCATGAGCAGGATCTTGGTGCGCGCATACACCTCATCCCGCATCCGCCGGCCCGGGATGTTCGGCATCACCTCGACATTCGGCAGCTCACGCACGTCCTGGTGGCCGTAGCCGCCGATCACGGCGAGGAACTTCACGTCCGGCATCCGTTCCGCCAGCGTCCAGAAGGTGGCGGCACCCTTCGGCGGGTAGAGGTTGATCAACGTCACCCGGTCACCCGGCCTGGTGGCATACTCCTCGGCGATCACCGGCGGACGCACCACCACCGCATCCGGCCGCGGCGCACGCACCGAATCCAGCCACGCCTCAAACTCGGCGCGCATCCACTCCGAGTTGTAAACCGCCAGCGTGCACGGCCCCTTGGCGACCCAGTGTTTGCTCTGGTCGTAAGTGTTGTGCAGCACCTGGATCAGCGGCACACCATGCACCCGGCTGATCACCGCAGCACGGCGCGTGCATTCCAGATGCGTCACCAGCGCATCCGCCGCATCCAGAAAACGGACAGGGTCCGATTTGGAGCGGAACGGGTGCACCCGCACCCCATCCAGCTCATACGGCCCCTCCTCCAGCCGCGACGAGAGCACCACATCCACCTCATGGCCACGCTCCACCGCGGCCCGCAACATGGTGTGCACCATCCACTCCGCGCCGGCGTTATGGTGCGGCGGATACGCGTGGATCATGGCCAACAGGCGCACCAGACAACTCCCATCGTCAAACCTCAGCTGGCCATCCGCGGCAGAGACCCACAGGCGCATGCCCGCAGGTCTCTGCCGCACCAGCCACCAGCCCGCCACAACCCAGGGCGGATCAGGAACCGGCCGTCGCCGCCTGCACCACACCGAACGGGAACCGGGTGGCGGAGTTCGGGTTCAGCGCGGTGACCGGGTTGCTGGTGGCGTACGCCACCCGCATGGTCACGCGGAGCGCGACCGAGTCCTGCTGCATGAGGTTGAGGATCACCTTGCCGTCGCCGTCGCTGATGACGCCCTGGTCGAACATCTTGTAGGTGATGTCCTGCCGGATACCGATGATGCACTTGGACCAGTCGCCGGCGATCAGCTCCGCCTCGCTGCTGTCCCAGGCCCCGTTGGTGACCTCCGTCACCGGGTAGCCGTACAGCATGCCGCCGCCGCCGCTCTGCAGGTCCGGCTGGTAGATCGGCGAACCGTCCTGGCTGCGCAGGCCCACAAGCTTCCACTTCAGGCCCGGCCGGGCGGCAAAACCGCTGATCTGGAACCCGTCGGCGGCGATCACCTCGCCGAGCGCGGCCACATCCTGCGCAAAATCCTTGCCGGTGCCGGCGACCACCGTGTTACCGGCGGCCACGGCCGAGCTGTAGATGTCAGCCGGCCACGAGCTCGGCTTGTCCACACCGAAAAGACCCGCCGCGTCGATCTTGTAGCCGAACGCCTCCACGATCCGCGGCCGCACCTCATCCCAGATCGGCACCTGGGCATCATCCAGGTACGCCTCCGGGATCGGCACGATCACCGCGAGCTCCTCGGCGACCAACGTCACATTCGTCCAGTCCACCGCGCTGGTCTGCTTCATCCCGGTGTCACCCGACACCCAGTAGGCCATCGGCAGCACGTCCAGCACCGGCTGCCGCTGGGTCCGGGTGCTCATACGCACCTGACCGGCCCGCTGCAGCAGGAAGGACTGCGTCGGCAGCTCCTGGATGATCTGAGCCGACACCGGCTCAGGGATCAACGGGTCATCGGAAACATCCCTAGTGATCAGCTCATCGTACGGCACGGGGCACTCCTCTCAACAGCATGCAGCGGACCCGGGCCCCGTGCGAGGAGCCGGCGCTGCTCAACGAACAAGAAAAGGGGTAGCTAGCGGCGCCCGCCCATCAGGAATTGGCGGAACGCCTCGTTCGGGTCCGTGTCCTCATTGGCCGGCATCGCGCCAGGGCGCAGGGACTCCACCGGCCAGCCGCCGCGCGCGCTGGACTGCTGCTTCCGCTCCTGCTCGAGCTCGGCGAGCCGCTCGGCCACCCGCTGCTCCAGCCGCTGCTCCACCCGGCGCTCCACCTCGGCGTCGATCCCCTCGGCCAGCGCCTCGGCCGCCTCGAGGATCTCCTCCTCGGTCTCGCCGGCGAGCCGCTCCACCAGGCTCGCAGGCACCGAATGCGTCGACGCCGCCAGCAGCCTCGCCTTGGCGAGCTCCGCCTCCCGGGCGCGCCGCTCCACCTCCGCCAGGCGCTCGGCGAGCCGCTCGGCCTCGCTCTTCTGCGCGTCCTCGATCTCGCGCAGCCGCTCGGCCATCTCCTTGACCTGCTCCGGCCGGAACCGGCCGAACGCCTTGACGGTCTTTTCGTGCTTTTTCGCCTGCGCGCGCCAGTAGGCCGCCTGCTGCTCAGGCGTCATGTCCTTGACCGGCGTGTTCAGCGGATACCCCTCGGGGCCCACCTCGGCAGACCCCTCCTGCCGGCCGCCGGGCTCCTGCCCGCCAGGCTCGGGCTCGGCATCCGCCTGCCGGGCAGACCGGCGGCCGGGCCGGCGCCGCTCCGAACGCTCCGGGCGCTCCGCGGCCTCGCCGTCCTCGCCGGCATCCGCCTCGGCCGACTCGGCGACAGCGGCGGCCAGCAGCGCCTCCGCCTCAGCGTCGTCATCGCCAGGCCCAAAACCCGGCGCCTCGGCAGCAGTGGACTCGGACACAGATTCAGACACATCTACTCCCATGTCGGGACACCAGGGCCTGACCCTGACGGCCCAGGCCAGCAACACAAAAAACCGGCGGCCATGACGGCCCACCGGCCACGAAAGGAAAGATCCAAAAGCCTACTCTTTGAGCGTGCCGTCCGCGTTCCAGGTGTCCGGGATCAGCTCCTCCAGACCCAGCTCACGCGCACGGCGCATGATGAACCGGCGCACCCTGGCACGCGCCTCCTCGGTGTTCGGCCGCACCCGGCCCACCGCGCGAATCGCGTTCAGCAGATCCTCGCGGTTGGCGATCGGGAACCGGCCCGGCCGCGGATCGTCCGGGTCGGTGCGCATCGCCTTGCCCTCGGCGACGAGCCGGCGCAGCTGCCTGGCACTGCGGTCAGCCATGGTCGTCATTCCTCCGATTTGTCGCGGCCTTCCCAGTAGCGGCGCCACACACGCCGAGCCTCGGCACCCGAATAGCCGGCCGTCACACGCCGCCACTGCTCATACAGGTCCCGGGAATGGCCCAGCCACGCCTCATCCCGCGACCACACCGGCGCCGCCACACACGCGCAATGCGGATGCGCCTCGAATCTCGCGGTGGCCTCGCTGTAGACCGGCCCCCGGGAGGCGAGCATCGCGCAAAACGCACACGGGTTCGCATCGGTGATCCGGGCCCAGCCGATCGCCTCACGGTCCTCCTCGACCGCGTCCAAGATCGTCCGCCGGCCCGCATCCAGCACGATCCGCTCCATACTCCCGGCCACCGCCACACCAGCGTTCTGCCGAGCCTGCCGCTCCGGCACATCCGCCGACAGCGCACGGCCGTAGGTGCGGGCACCGGCGATCCGCGCCGTCTCCTCAATCCACTCCCGCGGCGCCTCCGGCGCCGGCGACGGCACAAAAAACCCCGGAACCCGCGCCTCCGCGCGCGACTCGATGTAGTAGCCGGTCGCCAGCCGGCTCGACTCCCGCCGCAGGCTTGAGATCAGCGCCACCAGCGCGGCGATCAGCGCCCGCCACACGCTCGGCTCCCGCGGCTGGTAGGCATCCAGCCACAGCCTCAGCACCTCACGGGTCGCCTGCGCCGCCAGGCGCGCCTGCGCGGCACGGTGCTGCTCAGCCAGCTGGTTCTGCGACGGCAACCGCGGCCTCCCGCTCGACCTCACCGGCATCGGACCCCGCCGCGGCACCGGGCTCGCCGGGCTCGCCGGGCTGCGACGAGTTCAGCTGCCGATCCAGCATCCGGTTCAGCTGCTCCATCGCGTCCGCATCCCGCCGCGCCCGCTCGGCGGCCTTCCGCCACCGGTCCACATCCGTCTTGGTCACCCCGGGGACGCGCTCCCACAGCTCCTCAACAGGCACATTCAGCATCTGCGCCAGCTTCCCGAGCGCATCCACCGTCGTGCTGAGCGACCGGGCCTCCGTATCCCGCCACACCACCTGGGCGGCGATGTCCTCCCAGCCCTCGCGGTCGCCGGCCGCCAGCGACGCCAGCCGCAGCATCTGCTCATGCGACTCGCCGAACGAGCTCTTGCGCTCGGCGATTTTCCGCTGCAGCCCCGACTCGGCCGCCGCCAGCGCCTCAGCCGACAAATTCGCCATCTGGCCGAGCAGGTGATGCGGCGGCGTCTGGCTGACGGTCGCGATATTGCGGATCGTCGCCTCAATCGACTGCAGATACCCGGACAAATCGGTCTGGGAGAACTCGCCGAATCTCACATCCGGGTCCTCGGCGACCCACAGCCGGTCCACCGCCGCCTGGAACGGCGACCGCGGCGACCCGTCCTCATCGGTGACCACCATGCCGGCGATCCACCGCTGCCGAAACGCCGCATACTGCTGCGCCATCAGCAGATTGAACGTCGTGGCGTTCAGCTGATCCTGCATCTCAAACAGCGGTTCGACCTCGCCGCGGACACAATCATCCCCGTCCAGATCTTCACCGTTGAGGTAGCGGACCACCGGGCACACACCCAGCCCGTGCTCCTCGGCCCTGACCAGGCGCAGCTTGCCGGCCTCGGTCTCCCGCGCCTCCATGTCGTACCGGTGCGTGGCATCGTAGAGCCGCACCGACTTGACCCTCCCCTTCAGCGTGTTCCGGGAGGTCACCTCCAGCGCGAACTCCGGCCACTCGTCATCCACCGGGTCGGCGTAAAACGCCGTCAGCCGGCGCGGCGATTTGGGTTTGATCACCGGCACCGGCGTCCCCGGAAGCACCACCGCGTACGCAACGCCGTACTTCAGCGCCGCACGGTGCAGCCCATGCTGCCGGGCATCCATCCGGTTCGCCTGCCAGATCTCCCACGCCCTGGCGTTCTGCGACGAGCCCGCCGGCCGGTACCCGTCCACATACAGCGCCTGCGCCACCACCGTGACCACCAGCGGCAGCACGTTCACCCGGGCCCGCCGGATCAGCCACTTGTACTCCTGCCGCGCGCCCTTCGGCACATACACGCTGGAGGCCTCGCCGCGCATGTACGCGGCGATCTTCCGCAGCCGCGTCTGCTCCCCATCACGCAGCTCCAGCAGCGTCCTGGCCGCATCCAGCGCCTGGCTCTCGGAGAGCGCCACCACCAGCACCCCCCTCCACGATCAGCTGAACCCAAACACCCGGCCCGACCGGGGCTTCGCCTTCGACTGCCTGGACCACTCCGCCGACCCCAGCAGCTTCCGCCGCACCATCCGCGCACCGACCATCGCCACCGCGGCGTCGATCTTCCGCCCCGACTCGCGATGCTCCTTGCCGATCGACACGCCCCACTTGTTCGGGCGGCGCCGCGCATTCACCACGTGCTGCCGCAAAACCCGGTTCCCGTCATGCGTCAGCAGACGGTCCCGGATATCCGTCCAGGAACGCTCACACGCCTCGGTGAACTCCTGCTGATGCGCTGGCGTCCGCATGTCCCACACGATCGGGTGCGGGCTCCGCGACCCCCGCGGCGCCGCATGAATCAGCAGGCCCGCGCCGTGCCGCTCGGCCCACGCATCCAGCAGCGCATCCCAATACCGCTCGCCGGTCTCATCCTCGCCACCGCCAGGGTCGGCGAAGAACCCCACCACCGACCACTCGGCGAACGCGCGGTCCACCCGCGCGTCAACCAGCTCCCGCGGCACCGACCACGGCACCCTGGAGTCCAAGCCGGGCGGGCGCTGCCAGCAGTCGATCAGGAACACATGCCCGTCGGACACGCAGCAGCCGACCAGCACCGTCGCATCATCCGACTTGGAGCCGTCGAAAAACAGCGTGATCTTCTCGCCGGGCTCCACCAGCCGGTCCTTACGCTCGCACGCATCCCACTCGTACGGCGCGACCCACGCGTCCTCGGCGGCGACGATCTGGTTGTACCAAAACCGTCGCGACCGGCTCGGCGGATTCCGCGGGTCCAAGATCGACTGGACGATGCCGTTGACATCCAGCCAGTGCGAATCCCCCCGCACCAGCTCGACCACCCGCGGCGCGGCCTCCGCAGACAGCGGAGCCTCCGCCGGCGCCTCAAGCGAGTCATACAGCAGACCCGTGTCCCGGGCCCGGCCCGCCGCCATCAGCTCATACGCCTCACGTGCCCGCTCCGCCACCGAGTCCTCACCCGGCATGTACGCGTTCGTGATCGCCAGCGCGCGCGCCATACCGTCCGACGACTTGGTCGCGTTACGCTCGATCACCGCGTCCATCTCATGGCCGCCGTTGGTGGCGAGCCAGTGATGCGTCTCGTTCTTGATCGTGAACGTCGGCCGGCCACCCTCGAGCGCACGCGGCGACGACGACACCGCCTCAATCCGCCGGGCACCCTTGAACGCGTAGATGATCTCCTTGCCGAGGTCGATCTGGTACCGCTCAAGCGCCGCCTTGGTGAAGATCCCCGGAAAGATCGTCATCGTGTTCCGGTTCTGATCCTTGCTCACCGCGGCGATCTGAATCCACGCCTCCGGATGCGGCACACCAGCCGGATGCTCATTCCCCCACGGGTCCCGAACCGTCCGCCCCGACGGGTCCGGCCGGCACGGCCCCACCAGCTCCGTCGCCGCCAGCGTCGCGACCAGCGGGTCCTTGCCCCAGCCCTTGATCCGCTGCAGCACGCCATCCCGGAACAGCCACCGGCCATCCTCGTCAACCGCGTACCACCACAGCACAAACCGCAGCTGCTCAGGCGTGTACCGCCACGGCCGGCCCGAGGGATGCTGCAACGCCTCGGCCTGCCACATCACGATGCTCCACCCGAGCGTGCGCTCCGGCAGATACCAGCCGCTCGGATGATCCGGGTCCCGCCGCCACGTCGGGCCGATCCGCACCGGCTCCAACGCGTCAAGATCAACAGTCGTCGTGTTGTCAGCCGCCGAGAGCGTCACGGTAATCGTCCAACGCGAGCACGCTGGCCGGCTTCCCGTCCTCAACACCATGCCGCTCGAGCTCGAGCCGCGCACGACGCCGCGCACCCTCCGTCGTCAGCAGCTCGGTCATCGCTGAGGAGACGGCGGCAAACAGCTGCGCCGAAAACCGGGGCGCCTGCAGCCCGCGCGACATGGCCTCCGCCACATACACCGCGGTCGCCACATCGGACGGCTCGTAGAAGACCGCCTGACCCGACACCTGCAGCGACTCGTACCACTCGCGCGCGATCGGGTGCCAGTCCTCGTGGGCCGGCGGGAACTCCACAACGGCCACACCGGCAGAAACCTTGGTCACCTCGCCGCCTTCCGGCTTGTTCCGGCGGCGGCGCTCCTCGCTCCGCTTGGGGATAGGGCCCCTCGGACGTGCCATCGATTCCTCCCATGTCGGGACGGCCGCATACCCCATGCCGGGGCACAGCGGTTCAAGATCAAAGTCCTGCGTGAGGCAGAGGTGAGCTCGGCGCGCGGCATGCCACCTCACGCCGATTACGTAGCGTGTCGCGACCTCACAACCCGTACAGAAGGCGAGCTGCT
>Ga0207873_1002276_pt1 | contig 16167 bp, 11 predicted proteins | sample BGWIniCompost_FD_187373 | JGI IMG/M metagenome (GOLD analysis project Ga0207873, IMG submission 187373) | Cellulose adapted compost microbial communities from Newby Island Compost Facility, Milpitas, CA, USA - BGW Initial Compost (SPAdes)... ...
CTTCTACATGGACGACGAGCTGGACGAGCTCCAGGGGCTGGTCAAGAACACGCGCACGCTGATCTGGGACGTCGAGGACCTGGACGATCCGCAGCTCGTCGGCGAGTTCCCGGGCGCGACCGAGGCCTCCGACCACAACCTCTACATCGTCGGCGACACGATGTACCAGTCCCACTACGTGGCGGGGCTGCGCGTCGTGGACATCAGCAACCGCGTGGCGCCGCGGGAGATCGGCTACTTCGACACCGTGCCCTACGGCGGGAACACGCCCGGCTTCGACGGCTCGTGGAGCAACTACCCGTTCTTCCGAAGTGGCGTGATCGTGGTCACGAGCGGCAAGGAGGGCGTCTTCCTCGTGAAGCAGCGCCGGCCGTCGGTGTGAGTCGGGCGGCGGTCGGTGTGAACGGGCGTTGGTTCTAGAAGGATTGGTAGTATCATGACTTACCGCCGGAAAGATTTCCTGGCGCTGGTCGCTGCGTGGGCGCTGGCGCTCGTGGTGGGCGTGCCGTCGACGGCGGAAGCCGCGCCCCGACAGGCCTCCGGGTCGGGGGATTACGTCTACGTGGCGAACCAGGGCGAGGCGACGATCTCGATCGTGGACCGGGAGGCCCACGTCGAGGTCCGTCGCCTCGACCTGCGGGACTTCGGCTTCTCGTCGAACGCGAAGCCGCACCACATCGTGGTCGAGCCGGACGGGTCGTACTGGTACGTCTCGCTGATCGGCGAGAACCGGGTCCTGAAATTCGACCGCGAGAACCGGCTGGTCGCACAGGCGGAGCTCGAGGTCCCGGGGATGCTCGCCCTGCACCCGACGGAGGACTACCTCTACGTCGGTCGCTCCATGAGCGCGGTCAACCCGCCGCGCAGCATCGTGCTGATCAAGCGGTCGACCATGGAGGTCGAGGAGGAGATCGAGGTGGTCTTCCCGCGGCCGCATGCGGTGGCGGTGCGGCCGCAGGGCGACGTCGTCTACACGGCGAGCCTGGCGGTGAACCAGTTCGCCGCGGTGGGCCATGAGGACGGAGCGGTCGAGCTGGGCGACCTGGAGGGCCCGACGCACACGCTGGTCCAGTTCGCGATCTCGCCCGACGGGCGCACCATGGTGGGCACGGCCGAGCTGACGGCCAAGCTCCTGGTCTTCGACCTGGCCGACCCGCGGGCGCCGCGGCCGATCCGCATGATCGACGTGGGCGCGCAGCCCTGGCACCCGGTCTTCTCGCCCGACGGACGTCAGGTCTGGTTCGGGAGCAAGGGCGCGAACGAGGTCACGGTCGTGGATGCCGGGAGCTGGAGCGTGGCGGACGTCATCCGGGGCGAAGGGCTCGCCCAGCCGCACGGCGCGGCGATCTCCCCCGACGGCCGCTGGGTCTTCATCTCCAACAACAACACCGAGCAACAGCACAGCGCCCATGGGCCCCACGACCTCGCCCACAGCGCGCCGGGCACGCTCGTCGTAATCGACGCGCTCGCCAGGGAGATCGTGAAGGTGATCTCCGTCGGCGCGTACGCGACGGGGATCGGGACGCGGAGCGGGCGGTGAGGCGGCTCGCGGCCGGGAACGCGCGGCGAGCTGGAGGGACGGCGGGCGTGGCGCGTCAGGGTGGGAACGCCTGCAGGCCCAGGTGGTCGCAAGCCGGGCAGGCGCGCGCCGCCGGGGCCAGCCGCAGCCTCGACGGGCGGGCCCGACGCGCCGGAGGGTTCCACGACCGCGCGACCGCCTCCGCCCTTGCCCTGGTCCTTGCCCTCGCGCCCGCGTGCGCGGGCGGCTCCGGCCTCACGACCGCCCCGGCCCCCGCTCCCATTGCGGCCGCCGAGCACTTCGTGCGCCGCATCGACCCGTTCCCCGTGCTCGATGAGCACGGGCGGGCTTACACGTACCCGTTCCTCGGCGGGCTGAACAACCCGCGCCCGCAGCTCGTCGACATCGACCACGACGGCGACCTCGACCTCTTCGTGCAGGAGCGGTCGGACGAGGTCATGTTCTTCGAGAACACGGGCGGCGCCTTCGTCTGGCGGACCGACAAGTTCCAGGGGCTCGACGTGGGCGAGTGGTTCCGCTTCGTCGACCTCGACCGCGACGGCGACCCCGACCTCCTCGCCGAGCGCCCCTACAGTATGATCCGCTACTACCGCAACGACGGCGGGCGCTTCGTGGCGGCGGCGGACACCCTCTTCGACGACCAGGGCGAGCCGATCTTCTCGGACCGGCAGAACATCCCGAACGCGACGGACATCGACTGCGACGGGCTCCAGGACCTCTTCCTCGGCCAGCTCACCGGAACCGTCACCCGCTACGAGGCGACGGGGCCCGTGGGCGCCTCGCCGCCGCCGTTCACGCTGGTCACCACCCGCTTCGAGAACATCGAGATCGTCAACGCCCTCGGCGCTTCGGCGCACGGTGCGAACACCATGGTCTTCACCGACGTCGAGGGCGACGGCGACGAGGACCTCTTCTGGGGCGACTTCTTCGAGCCCGGGATCCTGCTCATCGAGAACACCGGCTCCTGCGCCGCGCCCAACCTGCGCGGCGAGCCGATCCAGTTCCCGCCGGGCGACCCGGTCCTGACGAGCGGCTATAACGTCCCGACCGTGGCGGACATCGATGGCGACGGGGACTACGACATGCTCCTCGGCGTCCTGGGCGGCGCGTACAACCCCAACCGGACGGCGGCGGACAACCTGTATCTCCTCGAGAATGTCGGGGGGTCGGCGGGCGCTGCGTCCGCGGGCGGAGCGCCGTCGGCGGGCCGGGCGAGTGCCGGTAAAATCCGCGCTGGCGCGGCGGGTGCCGGAAGCACGGCTTCGGCGTACGTCATCCGCACGCGGCGGTTCCTGGACGGGATCGACCTGGGCGCCGAGACGGTCGTCGACGCGGGCGACATCGACGGCGATGGCGATCTCGACCTCCTCGTCGCCGCGAAGCTCGACCCTTCCGTGCTGAACACCTCGCGGGTCGTCGTCTTCGAGAACACGGGGACCGCGATGCGGCCGTCGTTCCGGCTGGCGGACACGCTCTCGTTCGCCGGGTCGTACCACTACGCGCCCGCGCTGGCGGACCTGGACGGCGACGGCGACATCGACCTGCTCCTCGGTACCTGGAACCAGGGCGTGCTGATCGCCTGGAACGAGGGCGACCGCCGCACGCCGCGCTGGGTACTGGCCGATTCGCCGCTCGTTCGCCTCACGCGCGGCAGCCACACGGTGCCCGCCCTGGCCGACATCGACGGGGACGGCGACCTGGACCTCATGGTGGGCGAGGCCGCCGGGACGCTGAATCTGTACAGGAACGTCGGGACGCCGACGTCGCCCAGCTTCGAGCTCGTGAGCGACGAGTACGGAGGGTTCGACGTGGGCCGCCGTAGCGCGCCGACGTTCGCCGATCTGGACGGCGACGGCCGCCCGGACCTCGTCGTCGGCCACGAGGATGGTGGGCCGGTCTGCTTCCGCAACACCGGCGGCGAGTTCGAGCCGATGGAGTGCCCGCTCCCCGCCCTGCTCCCCATGGCCGCGCCGCGTCTCGTCGATCTCGACGGAGACGGCGATCTTGACGTCCTCTCGGGGACGCTCCACGGCGGGCTCACGTACCACGAGAACCGGCAGGTGCGGTGAGCCCGCATCGCGGCGGGAGCCGGTGGGCCGGCGGTCGCGCAGGCGCCCGGCCGCACGCGGTCGTGAACGCGCCCGCCCTCGAACCGGCGCGGGCCTCCGCACGCCGGCGCCTACCGATCCTCGATCCCCAGCACCGCCCGCGCGGTCCGCTTGAGGAGAGCCGCGACCTCGGCCTCCTTCCTCCCGGTCCTCGTCAGCTTCTCGTAGCTCTCCGGACCCAGGAGCACGTGCAGCACGTCGACGACGTCCTCGACCTCTTCCTCCGGGGGCGTGCCGTACCGCTCCCGGATCCGTCCGACGAGCGTCTGCAGACCCTCGCGCTGCCACGGGTCGCGACCGTACCCCGTCTGCTTGTAGCCGGGCTCCAGCGCGGCCCAGCTCCGCAGGCGTAGAATGCCCTCCAGGTCCGACGCCCAGAACCCGCAGAACACCTCGATGAAGCGGTCGAGCCCGGACAGCGGGTCCGGGTCCCGGAACGCCTCGCCCAGGCGGTCGATCCGGCCGCGCCGGGCCAGGTGGTCGAAGAGCCGCTCCAGCAGGTCCGTCTTCGACCCGAACTGGTAGTAGACCGTCATCCGCGACACGCCGGCGCGCTCGGCGACCTTCTCCACGGTGAAGCCCGAGAACCCCTCGCTCACGGCGAGGTCGCGCGCGGCCTCGAGGATCCGCGTCCGCGTCTCCTCGCTCGCGGCCGTCCGCCGTCTGGGCTGTCGTTCGGGTCGCTCCATGGCCCTTGACTTATACAGAGTGTTTAAACATCGTGTTTAAACATTGTATCCCGGAGGGAGCGAACATGTTCAACTGGTACGGGCTTTTCAAGTTCCTGCACGTGGGCGCGTCGATCGTCTGGGTCGGCGGCGTGATCGTGATGGTCGTGCTCCAAACGCGGCTGGCCGCGGAGCGGGACCGGTCGGCGGCCGCGCTCTTCGCTCGGCACGCGCAGTTCGTCGGCCAGCGGATCTTCGGCCCCGCGGCGATGGTGACGCTGTTCGCGGGGATCGCGATGACCGTGATGATGCGTTGGGGGATGCCCCTGTGGCAGGTGTGGGGGCTGGTCGGCGTATTCGGCTCGATCGCGCTGGGACCGGTCGTCGGGCGGCGGGCCGGGATGGCGCTGGCGCGGCTGTCGTCGATGCCGGATGCGGACCCGGCGGAGGTGGAGCGTGCGCGGCGGCGGGTGATGCTGGTCAACGTGGCGCAGGTCCTGCTGCTGGCGTCCACGGTCTGGACGATGGTCTTCAAGCCGACGCTGTGAGGAGTGTGACGAGGATGGGCGTGAGCGCCCGTTCGGGTGCGAAGGGGGCGCGGAGCCGGCAGAGCCGGGTTGCCCGAGTGACGCCCGGGTGGGTCGCACCGGTCCTGATTCTCGCGTCGTGGGTGTGGCTCCCGACTGTAGCGGGGTGTTTCCAGGGCGACCGGGAGGCCCGGCGGTTGAAGGCGGAGTCGACGGCACGGGGCGCGGATATGGAGTCCGGCGGCGTGGCTGCGGGCACCGCGGCTACGGCCACTGCGGCCGTGGACACGGTGGCCGTGGGCGCCGAGGCGCCGGAGCCCGTGGTATCGGGGCCTGGCGCACCGGGCGCCGTGGACCAGGACTCCGGGTCGGCCGAAGCGGCGGTCGCCGTGATTCGCGACTACTACGCCGCCATCGACGCCAGCGATTACGCGCGTGCCTACCGCTACTGGGCGGGCGAGGGCGAGGCGAGCGGGCAGACCTTCGAGGAGTTTCGGCGCGGCTTTGCCGGGACCGCGTCGGTCCGGGTCGACGTGGGAGAGCCGGGCCGGATCGAAGGCGCCGCCGGCTCCCGCTACATCCGGATCCCGGTCGAGGTCCACGCCACGACGGCGCAAGGCACCGCGCAGTGTTTCCGGGGCAGCTACACCCTGCGACGCGCCGTCGTCCCCGGCGCGACCGAGGAGCAGCGTCGGTGGCGGATCTACTCCGCGGAGCTCAGGGAATGCGGTGCGGAATCCGGACCTTGAGCGCGGTGGATGTCAGTGGTTCCCCTCGACCGCCCAACACGTGTGCCGGCGCGTCCGCCAACGCCACTCGGCTGACCGCCGGTCGCCTCCGCTTCACCCCGCCCTTCCCCGCCGCACCACCGCGCGCACCCCGAGCCCGAGGGCAAGGAGCGCCGAGCCCGCGAGCCAGACGCCGGGCTCGACCCAGAACGCCAGGGTGAGGCAGCCGACGAGGCCGGCGGCCGGGATCCAGCGCGGGAACCTGCGCTGCTCCGCGGGCAAGCGCAGCGCCGCGAGGTTCGTGATCGCGTAGTACACGAGGACGGTGAACGCGCTGAAGGACCAGGCGATGCGCACGTTGCCGGTGAGGGCGACGGCGGCGACGAGGGCGCCGCATGTCCAGACCGAGGCGACCGGGCTCGCCCGCGCCTCATCGATACGGCTCAGGTAGGCGGGCGCATCGCCCCGGCGGGCCATGGCCAGGAGTACGCGGGAGAGGCCGAGGACCAGATTGAGCAGCACACCCGCCATCGCGGTCACGGCGGCCACGGAGACCAGTCCCGCGAGCGCCGGCGAGCCCAGGGCGACGGCGACCGCCTCCAGGGGCGCGGCGGTCCGCTCGGCGGCGTCGCCGAAGGCGGCCGCGCCCAGCACGCCGACTCCCGCGAACCCGACGCCCAGGTAGAGCGCGGTGACGATCGCCATGGTCAGGATCACGGCGCGCGGGATCACGCGTTCCGGATCGCGCACCTCCTCTCCCAGTGTCGCGATGCGGCCGTACCCCGTGAAGGCGACGAACATGAGCGCCGCGCCGTGGAGCAGCGCGCCGACGCCGCCGGCCGCGCCGGCGTCGCCCATGCCGACGGCGGCGCCATCTTCCGCGGCACCTCCCTCTCCTGCGCTTCCGCGCGGCAGGAACGGCGTGAAGTTGGCGAGCCGTTCGGGGACGATGGCCGGGATCGCCGTGACGACCAGGGCGGCCAGCCCCGCCAGCGTGACGGTCACGATCACGGCATTTCCCCGGTTCGAGCGACGGATCCCTCCGGCCACGAAGGCGGTGATCCCGAGAGCCGCGGCGATGCCGATCGCGGTCCGCGGGACCCGCGCGCCATCGCCGCCCAACCCGAGCAGCTCCAGCAAGTAGCCGGCGAGCCCCATGGCCGCCGTCGCGGCGGACGCGCTCTTCGCCAGGAGGAACAGCCACCCGGCCGCGAAGCCAAACGCGGGCGAAAGCCAGCGGTAGCCGTACTCGTACGTGCCGCCGCTGACCGGGTGCGCGGCGGCGAGCTGCGCGCTCGAGAGCCCGTTCGCGGTCGCGACCAGCGCGGCGAGGAGGGTGGCGGCCAGGAGCGCCGGTCCCGCGACTCCCGCCGCGAGGCCGATGCTCACGAAGACGCCGGTCCCGACCATGGCGCCGAGCCCCAGCAGGACCGCGCCCGGCAGCCCCACCTCGCGGCGGAGTGCCCCGCCGCCGTCCATCTCACCCTGCGTTCTCGATCGCTCGCCTGGCATTCGGTGCCGTCCTGGTCGCATCCCCTGTCCGACTCGGCCTAGCCAGTCTGTCGGGAATGAGGATGTCCGCCGCGCCGCCGGGCGGGGTCACCGGGCAGACCTGAAGAACCGGTCCCCAGCACTCGCCCGTAAGGGTAGCTCGCAAGACTCGCCCCCATGGCCGGCGCATCCCAATTTTTTCAGCATGCTACAATCCTTTAGATTGAGCAGCCCTCGGGTCAACGACGACAACGTGCTTGGCTTCCGCGCCGCGTCCGGCGTGGGATGCCGGCCGCGTCCCATCGCCGGGTGCATCCGTTCGTGCGCCGCGTTCCTCTCGACCAGGAGGCCTCATGCGGGGAACACGTCTTCTTCCCACCATCCTGATCGCGGTGCTGGCCGCACCGGCCTCCGCCCAGGAGCTGCCGATCTATGAGCTGGGCGAGGTCGTGGCGTCGGCGCGCAGGCCGGTGGGCGAGCAGGCCGTCACGCAGAGGATCGTGACGGCGGAGGAGATCGAGGCGGCCGGCGCGCGCACGCTGGACGAGGCGCTGGCGCTCCTCCCCGGCGTCGACCTGCGGACGGGCGGCGCAGGCGTGCCGCGGATCAACGTCCGCGGTTTCCGCTCCCGGCACCTGGTCGTCCTGCTGGACGGGATTCCGTTGAACTCGACCTTCGACGGGCAGGTCGACCCGTCGTTCATCGCCGTCGAGAACATCGCGTTCATCAAGTTCCTCCCGGCGACGGGCTCGGTGCTCTACGGCCAGGGCGGGCTCGCGGGCGTGATCAACATCGTGACGCGACGGGGCGCAGCCCGCCTATCGGGCGTCGGGACGGGCGAGGTGCGGGAGGGTCCGGCGCGGGCGGCGCGAGTGGCGGTGGGCGGCGAGGCGGGCCCGATCGCGTACTTCGCGAGCGGGAGCGTGCTGGACTCGGACGGCTACCCCTCGGTGAGCGTGCCGCCGTCGCTGGGTGAGGGGGCGCCGGCGCGCCGCATGAACAGCCATCGCGAGCGCCGCAACGTGTTCGCGAACCTGGTCGCCGCGCCGAGCGAGAGGAGCTCGGTCGGGTTGGTCGTCTCCCGGACGGAGGGCGCGTACGGCATCCCGCCCGGGTTGATCGACGACCCGAGCGACCCCTTCGCCAACCGCCCGACGTACGAGCGGGTCGAGGACCTGGCCGGCACCTCGGCGCAGCTCGCGGCGTCCTACGACCCCGCCGGGCCGTTCGACCTCCGCGGCTGGGCGTTCACGAACCGGTGGGACGAGGACCGCGCGCGGTACGACAATGCTTCCTTCACCATGGACGACCCCACGGTCCGAGGCAGCTTCCGCGAGGCGAGCCGGTCCTCCCTCTCCGGGGTGGGGCTCCAGGCGGCGCTCGGCGCCTCGTCGGCCTCCCGCCTCATCCTCGCCCTCTCGGCGGAGAGGGACGAGTGGGAGTCCGATCTGCACATCCGGGACGTGCCGGTCGGGGGTGGTGGAGGTGGAGGAGGCGGGGGCAGCGGCGGAGGGGGTGGGGGTAGCGGTGGTGGGGGCGGCGGTGGCGGCGGTGGCGGCGGTGGCGGCGGTGGCGGCTCCGCCACCTACGAGTTCCGCGACATGCACGACCGGCGCACGCTGGCCCGGTACGGCGTCGCCCTCGAGTACGAGCTCCGGCCGATGGAGCGGGTGGGCGTGACGCTGGGCGCCGCGCGGCACTGGCTCGACAGGGAGGAACAGGATCTCCTGGGCGCGACGGCGTTCGCGGCCGGGGTGCATTACGCCCCGGCGGCGGGGACCACGCTCCGGGCATCGGCGGCGCGCAAGTTCCGCTTCCCGACGGTGCGGCAGCTCTACGACCCCGACGGCGGCAACCCGGAGCTGCGCGCCGAGTTCGCCGACGTCTTCGAGGCCGGGATCGAGCAGGCCGCGACGGACCGGGCGCGTGTCGGGCTGACGCTGTTCCACAACGTCGCGAAGGACTACATCGAGCGTCCGGACCGGGGCGAGGCGTTCGCCAACCACGACGAGTATCTGTTCCGCGGCGCGGAGGCGACGGTCGCGGTGCGGCCCATCGAGGCGCTGCGGCTGGAGGCGACCTACACGTACCTCGACACCGAAGACCGCTCGCCCGGTGCATCACGCGAGGAGCTGCAGTATCGCCCGAAGCATCGGGCGACGTTCGTCGGACGCTTCGCCCCGCGGGTCGGGCCGAGCGCGACGCTCTCCGTGCTCCACGTCGCCGGCCAGGTCTACTACTCGCGGCGAGAGCCGATCGAGCGCGCGGAGCTGCCGGCGTACACCGTGGTCTCCGCGCGGCTCTCGCAACGGCTCTTCGGCGGCCGCGCGGAAGTGTTCGCCGGCGCGGACAACCTGTTCGACGTCGCGTACGAGGAGGAGTACGGCTCGCCGCAGGCGACGCGGGTGCTGTACGCGGGCCTGACGGTACGGTGGTGAACGGCCAGGCGTGTTGGGGAGCCGTGTGGCGCGCTGGCGCGCCGTGCGGTGCGTTGCCGAGGCGTGCTTCGCGCCGGTGAGCGGCGCCGCAGCACGCCGGCGGACGGCCTCGCCCTGCGACGAGGGAATGCGTCGCGCCGCGGCCGCCAGTCGCCTTGCGCCGCGGTATCGATCCGCGTCACCACACATTCGTGGGTCATCTAGCCCCGGAGATACCACCATGAACCTCATGATCCTCGCGCCGGCCCGCGTCCTGGACGGCGTCTCGCGGCTTCCGACCCTTGCCGGCGACCACGCGGCGGTCCGCCGGCTGGAGCTGGTCGCGCTCCTGCTGACGGGCGCCGTCGCCGCGTGCATGAGCACCTTCATCGACCTGAACCTCCGGATACCTGGCCATCACATCCTGTACTCGATCTTCCCGATGGCCTTCGGCTTCGCGCTGGTCCCGCGGGGCCGGGCCGGCACGGTCATGGGCGCTTCCGCCCTGGCGACGACGGCGCTCCTCGGCCTCGCCGGCGCTCGCATCCCGGGTCCGGGCGCGCTCACGAGCCTCGCGCTGACGGGCCCGTTCCTGGACGTCGCGTTGCGCTGGGGGAAGAGCGGGTGGCGGCTCTACGGCGCGTTCGTGCTCGCGGGCGCGGCGAGCAACATCGCCGCGTTCGTCGTGCGCGGCGCGCTGAAGGCGACGGGGATCCCCGGTTTGGCCGGCGGGCGGGCGCTGGGGAGCTGGCTCCCGCAGGCGGTCTGGACCTACACCCTCGCCGGGGTGCTGTGCGGCCTGATCAGCGCCGCCACATGGTTCCGGCTGCGGGAGCGTCGCGGGGACCGGTCGTGATCGTCATCGGGATCGACGACACGGACACGCTCCACGGGCCGGGCACGAACCAGCTCGCCCGGCGGATCGCCGCGGCGCTGCCGCCCGGCTACGCCCTCGAGTCCATCGTCCGGCACCAGCTCCTCTTCGACCCGCGGATCCCGTACACGAGCAAGAACGGGTCGGCGTCGCTGGTGGTGCGAGTGGAGCGGGCCGGCGCGGAGGGCGAAACGGGTGGCACGCAGAGGGATGCGCCCGGCCCGGAGGGTGGCCATGACCGGCGCCACCCGGCTCGTCCTTCGGGCGGAACGCGAGCGGCCGTGCCGGAAGAGCTGATCGCGCTGGTGCGCGCCGTGATGCTCGAGCACTTCCAGCCCGGCAGCGATCCGGGCCTGTGCGTAGCGTGGGCCAACGCCGTGCCGCGGGCGGTGATCGAGTTCGCGCTGCGATCCAAGCGCGAGCCGGTGCGGCAGTCGGAGGCGCGCGAAATTGCGCGGGCCGCCGGGATCTATCTCGAAGGCCTGGGCGGGACCGAGGACGGCGTGATCGGCGCCCTGGCCGCCGTCGGGCTGCGAGCCACGGGCGAGGACGGGCGCGTGGTGCACATGGAGGGGTGGACGTGGCCGGACGCCTTCGCCGGGCCTCAGCCCGTCGCCGCGGTGCTGGCGCGGGGAGTCGCGGAGATCGTCGAGCGGGAGACCGGGCGTGTCATCACCGACGGCGTCGTCCACATCGGTAAGCACCTGCGCCCAGCGTACCGGGGCGGGCGCGCCGTCCTCTTCGTCGAGCGGGTGGACGCGGCCCCGGCTGACGACCCGGGCAACGGCGCCGGGTGGAGGGCGCTGAAGCTGGAGTGAGGCACGGCGGCGACGGTGGTGATCCGGCCGCCATCGAGGCCGTCGGACCGGGTCGGTCGCCGGGTGCGGGCCGCATAGCAGCGACGTGGCTCGTCGCCCGTCATCCCCTACCTCACCGCGAACCCCGCGATGTGCGGGGCCACGAGCGGAACGGGTGCCTCGAAGTGGTCGATCTCGACCCGGGAAAAGCCGGCGGCCTGGATTGCCTCCCACGTACGACGGTCCGGGTTGCACCCGTCGGCGAGGAGCCGCCAGAGCGGCCGGGCAATGCGCTGGAGGCGGGCTCGCCGGCCACCGCGCGGGTCGGCGACGTGCTCGATGAAGGCGAACCGCCCGCCCGGCCGGAGCACGCGCCGGATCTCCCGGAGCGTGCCCTCCAGATCGTCCACGCTGCATAGCACGAGGGAGCAGGCGACGGCGTCTACGGACGCATCGTCGAACGGGAGCGCCTCCGCCCTGCCGAGCCGGACCTCGGCGCTCCGGCCGAGCTCCCGCGCCCGGGCCCGGATCACGTCGTGGAGATATGGGTTCGGCTCCACCCCGATCCAGCGGACGCCGGGCCCGAAGTAGCGCAGGTTCACGCCGCCGCCGGGGCCGATCTCGACAACGTCGCCTTCGAGCCCGCCGAACAGCTCCGCCTTGCGCCGATCGACGGCGAACGTGTACGGCGCGTACTCCGTCGAGAGGAGCCGCGCCTGGAGTCGCTTGTACCAGCGCGCGTCGCGCAAGAGGTGGCGGCCGGGACGCGCGGGCCCGGGCATGGAGTTCTTCACCATGACGTGCAATCTATCCTCGATCGCCGGCGAATTGCACCGGCGACGACGCAAGAGTATCTTTGATCTTTCATTCGACATCGAGCCTCGGCGGGAGGCGCAGCCGGTCTCGGGTTCGTTCTGTTTCCGCGACGTCTGCGGGATCGGTCGGCGTCGTTGCCGAATGAACCGCGTGTGATTCACCTCTACGTACTCGGACCGCTCGACCTCCGCGACGAAGCGGGGAGCGTACTCGACGACGTCCCGTCCCAGCCCAAGCGAGCGGCGGTCCTCGCCTTCCTTGCCGCCGCGATGCCGCGGGGCTACCATCGCCGCGACACCCTCCTCGGCCTGTTCTGGCCCGACCTCGACCAGCAACGCGCCCGGCGTTCGCTGAATACGGCGCTCAGCTATCTCCGGGGCAAGCTCGGCAAAGAGGCGGTCGTCCGACGCGGTGGCTCGGAGCTCGCGCTCTCGGAGCGGCATTTCTGGTGCGACGTCTGGGCGTTCGACGACGCGATCCGCGACTGCCGCTTCGCCGACGCGCTCGACCTATACCGCGGCGACCTCCTCGAAGGTTTCTTCATCTCCGGCGCGCCCGAGTTCGAGCACTGGCTGGACCGCGAGCGCGCGCGGCGGCGCCAGCAGGCGAGCGACGCCGCGTGGATCCTCGCCGAACGGGCCGAGGCCGAGGGCGACACCGTCGAGGCGGCGCGCTGGGCGCGCCGGGCGATGTCGCTCGCGCCTCACGACGAGGCCGCGCTGCGCCGCCTGATGACCCTCCTCGAGCGCAACGGAGATCGGGCCGGAGCGCTGCGCGAGTTCGAGGAGTTCGCCCGCCGGGCCCACGAGGAGCTGGAGCTGGAGCCGTCCGCACGGACGCGCGAGCTGGCGGACCAGATCCGCGCGCGGTCGACGGCGGCCGGACCAGCGCCGGCGACGTCGCTTCGGTCGGCCTCGGTCGAACCGACGTCGGCCGCGGCTGACAGTCCGACGGCCGCAGTCAACGGCCCGCCGGCGCCGAGCCGGCCGTCGCGCGAGCGCGGTGCGCCGCAACCCGTCGAGCCTCCTGTCTCGGTCCCGGCGCCGCGCTCGCCCGGCGCCCGGCGCTCCCGCGGACCGGTCCGCGTCGCGATCGGCGTCGTCATGCTGCTCTTCGCCGCCGTGACCGTCGGCCCTCTGGTCGTGCGCGGGGACGAGGACGGCGTGCCCCAGGCGTCGCATGAAGACCCGTCCCTCAAGCCCTGGTCCCTATGGGGCCCCACGACACCGTCGGTCGATGCGTTCGCCCACTACCGCGCCGGACGGGGCGCGCTCGCGAGCGGCGATTTCACCGAAGCCGTCTCCCGCCTGCAGGAGGCCGTGGCCATCGACACGACGTTCGCGCTCGCGTACCTGTACCTGAGCTTCGCCGCGGACTGGGCCGGGGACAACGACCTCGCGCTCTGGGCCGCCGAGCGCGCGGCCGCGGACGCCGATCGGATGGAGCCGTGGAAGCAGACGGCCGCGCGCGCATGGCGAGCCCTCCTCCGCGGCGACCCCGTCACCGCCGAGCGGCTCGCGCGAGAGGTCCTCGCCGCGCACGTCGATCCGGACGCGTACCACGTCCTGGCCGAGGTCCAATTCCACTGGAAACCCACCCTGGGCGAGTCCGCACTGGAATCACGCGGGGCGTGGGAGCACACGTTAACGCTGCGCAACACCGAGAACGGCGACGTCGGGTCGCTCATCCACCTCGCACGGATCGCCGCGGGAGAACGGGACACGGCGGCGTTGCTCACGTACACTCAGCGCATTCGAGACCATCGCCTCCCCCGGGGAAACCTGCACGAGATCGAGGCGCGCGCGCTCCCCGCTTTCGCCGTAGGCGACGAAGCGGACCGGCGGGAGATCATGAACGAACTCGTCGCGGCGCCGGGCGTGACGGTCGTCGACGTCGCCCGGAACATCGCCGTCTTCTCGCAGGACCTGGACGGCGCCGCCGCGCTCGCGCGCCTCCTCGCCGCCCGGGGCCGGGATCCACACTTCGTCGCCTGGGGCGCGGTGTGGGAGGCGCAGATCGCGGCCGCGCGCGGCGACGTCCAGACCGCGGCGGCGACGCTCCGGGCCGCGGACGCGCTCCCGGCCGACCGCACCGCGGAATTCATCGCCGCTCTCGCGCTCGCGCCCCTCGCCACGTTCGGGGGCCACGAGCTCGCGACGGTGCTGCAGGCGATCGAGCAGTCGCCTGACAACGCCTTCGTCGGCCCCGGCATGGACTTCTTCACGTCGGACGGGATCTACCCGCCCCGCCGGGAATACCTGTTGGGGCAGCTCAGACTCCGGCTCGGCGACCTGGACGGAGCGCTCCGCAGCGTTTCCCGACTCGAGCGGACCGCCGGACGCACGCGTATGGACGACAGATACTTCGCCGCATACGCTCGGATCCTCCGCTCCGAGATCGCCCGTGCCTGCGGCCGCCCGGCCCGGGCGCTCGAGGCGCTCGGTCTACCCGAGATCCCCGCCGCCGGCACACGCCCTGACCTCCTCGACCACCCGGTGGCCAGGGAACGGTGGCTGCGCGCCGAGCTGCTGCACGAGCTCGGCCGCGACGACGAGGCTCTCGCCTGGTACGCCACCTTCCCCGATCCCCAGGGCTACGACATCGCGTACTTCGTCGCCACGCGGATCCGACAGGCGGAGATCCACGCCGCCCGAGGCGATGAAGCCGCCGCCGCCCACTATCGCGCCATCGTCGAGGAGATCATCGGCGCGTCCGAGCCGATCGTCCTGCCGCCCCCGACCCACGTCCCACGCGGCCACCCGGCCTGCGCAGCACTGGACCAGCGCTCCTGAGGCGACGACGCGGCGTCCTTCAGGCGACGACGTCGCCGCCCTCACTCGCGGACCGGTCGGACGACTGCGGACCCGGCGCGCACCCGCGGATCGATCGGGCGCCCTCACCGACCCGGTTACCGTCAGGTAATCGTTTGGTCATTCCCGTCGGCCGATTTCGTTATCGCCGCGCGTAGTTTGCCGGGTGCCAGAATTCGGCCGAGCCGGTGACCGTCCCGCGCCCGGGGCGTGCGCCGTGATCGGCACGCTCCAACTCGCCTGGAGGAGGGATCATGGCACGGGAAACGGCGAATCGCGCGCGCGCACGCGCGTGGCTCACCGAACGGAGGCGGCGCGGGTCGACCGCCAGGAAGCGCCGGGACTGGATCGGCGTGCGGCGAACGGCGCTGCTCGTCGGCGCGCTGATCGCCGCCGGCTGCGCCGACGAACCGGTCGCGCCGCTTCGCACCGGGCCCGAGCCGACGCCGCCGTCGTTCACGACGCTTCTCACCTGCACCGTGGAGGTGCGCGCGGGGACGATGGACTGCGAGCCGTCGTCGGCCGCGCCGCGGACCAGCGGCCCCCGGCTCAACCTCATCGTCGGGAGCCAGCACCAGTTCGTGCGGATGGCGAACAGCCCGCCGGTGATCGAGGAGGACGTCTGGACGGCGAACGTGACCGTCCAGAACCTGTCGCTCCAGCCGATGGCGACGGCGGACGGCACGAACCCCCACCCGGACGGGGTGCGGGTCTTCTTCGTGGACGAACCGACCAACGGCGTCGTCGTATCCAACGCCGACGGCGTCGACTCCTTCATCGACTCCGAGCAGCGCAAGTACTACGGGTACAACGATGCCCTGCTCGGCCCCGACGGGATCCTGAGCCCGGGCGAGACGAGCGGCGCGAAGGAGTGGCGCTTCGCGCTCAACGGACAGACGACGTTCCGCTTCAGCGTGCTGATCGCCACCACGGTTGAGGACCCGACCGCCTACGGCGTGCACTTCACCCGGCTCGACCTGGCCGGGGATCACAGCTGCGCCGAGGCGTCGAACGGCGAGATCTACTGCTGGGGATCCAACGCGTACGGCCAGGTCGGCGACGGGACGACGTCGGCCCGCAACACGCCCCGGCGGGTCGCTCCGCCGGACGGCGTGAGGTTCACGCGTGTCGCCTCGGGCTTCGTGCACACCTGCGCCACCGGCGACGACGGGAAGGTCTACTGCTGGGGCGCGGCTGGCCAGGGTGCGATCCCGGGTTGGGGCGGCAATCAGAAGACTCCGGTCGCGATCAGCCTCCCGTCTTCCGGAGAGCCGTGGTCGGACATCACCTCGGGGAACCACCGGTCGTGCGCCTTCGACGTGTCCGGAACGCTCTACTGCTGGGGGTACACGCTGACCACGTACAGTCCCGGCGGGACGGTGGTGGTCCCG
>Ga0207873_1002277_pt1 | contig 16158 bp, 14 predicted proteins | sample BGWIniCompost_FD_187373 | JGI IMG/M metagenome (GOLD analysis project Ga0207873, IMG submission 187373) | Cellulose adapted compost microbial communities from Newby Island Compost Facility, Milpitas, CA, USA - BGW Initial Compost (SPAdes)... ...
CCGCAGTACCGCATCCTGGCTGACGTCCCGGGCTGGGGCCAGCGTGACAAGGCCATGGCCGTCATGGAGGACATCCTCGTCCGCCTGCCCGACGTGGATGGCGTCTTCGGTATCAACGACGACTCGGCCCTGGGCGCCCTGGCGGCCATCGAGGCAGCCGGCAAGGCGGGCCAGATCATCATCGTCGGCTATGACGCCACCCCGGAGGCCAAGGCTGCCATCGAGGCCGGCAAGATCTACGGCGATGCCATCCAGTACCCGGACAAGATCGGCCGCCTGACCATCGAGACCATCGGCCGGTACTTCCGCGGCGAGCAGGTGCCGGAGGTCATCCCTGTCGAGGTCGGCCAGTACAAGAAGGGCAGCAAGTGAACTGACGCCTGTCGCGCGCGGGGCCACCGCGGGCCATTGCCTGTCGTGGCCCCGCGCTCTTGACGCCGCCCCGCATGAGGGCAGGAGGTGGATTGAGACGGCTGTGGCCGTTGAAACCCCGATTCTCGAGGTCGAAGGGATCTCCAAGGCGTTTCCAGGGGTTCAGGCGCTTAAGGACGTGTCGATCGCCATCTTGCCGGGGGAAGTCCATGCCCTGGTCGGCGAGAACGGCGCAGGCAAGTCCACCCTGATCAAGATCCTGGCCGGCGCCATCAAGGCCGACACCGGCGTCATCCGTATCCGGGGCCGGCAGGTGACCATCGACAGCCCTCAGCACGCTCAAGCGCTCGGCATCAGCATCATCCACCAGGAACTCAACCTGGTGCCGTACCTGACCGTAGCCGCCAACATCTACCTGGGGCGGGAGCCGCGCCGCGGGGCCCGCGGGGCGTTCATCGACGAGAAGACCATGCACGAGAGGGCGTCGGCCCTGCTGCGGGAACTCCGAGTGGAGCTCGATCCGGGCGAGCAGGTGGGGCGCCTGAGCGTGGCCCGCCAGCAGATCGTCGAGATCGCCAAGGCGCTGTCGTTCAACGCGGCCGTCATCGCGATGGACGAGCCGACGTCGGCTCTGACGCATGCCGAGCAGGAGCGCCTCTTCGGGATCGTGCGCAAGCTCAAGAGCTCGGGGGTCTCCGTCCTTTACATCTCCCACCGCATGGAGGAGATCTTCGAGCTGGCCGATCGGGTCACCGTCATGCGGGACGGCCAGGTCGTCGGCACGGCGCCCATCAGCGCCGTCTCCCGAGCCGACCTCATCCGCATGATGGTGGGCCGTGAGGTGGCCCAGGACTACCCGCGCCCGGCGCCGCCCTCCCGCGAAGAGATCCTGCGAGTAGAAGGCCTTACCCGCCGAGGCGTGGTGGAAGACGCCAGCTTGACGCTGCACAAGGGCGAGATCCTCGGCATCACCGGGCTGGTGGGCGCGGGGCGTACGGAACTGGCGAGGATGATCTTCGGCGCCGACCCGGCGGACTCCGGCACCATCTATCTCGAAGGCCGGCCGGTCGTCATCCGTTCGCCTTCGGATGCCATCCGGCTGGGCATCGCCCTGCTCACAGAGGATCGCAAGCGGCAGGGCCTGGTGCTGGGCATGCCGGTGTACGCCAATGTCTCTTTGGCCACCCTGCCGAGCTTCGTGCGCCGGTGGTTCGTCGACGAGGGCTCCGAGCGTGAGGCCGCCCAGCGGTACGTCGAGGAGCTCCGCATCAAGACGCCGTCCCTCAACCAAGCGGTGGGCAACCTCAGCGGAGGCAACCAGCAAAAGACCGTGCTGGCGCGATGGCTGCTGAGCCGAGCCCGCGTGCTCATCTTCGACGAACCCACCCGAGGGATCGACGTCGGTGCGAAGATGGAAGTGTACCTGCTCATGAAGCGCCTCGCCGAAGAGGGATACGGGATCATCATGATTTCGTCCGAGCTCCCCGAGGTGCTGGGCATGAGCCACCGGGTGCTGGTCATGTACAAGGGCCGCATCCAGGCGGAGTTGACTCCGCAACAGGCCACCGCGGAAGCGGTCATGCATTACGCGACCGGAGGATCATGAGCATGTCGGCCAAGCAAACGTCTACCTCGGCTACTCAGGGTGCCGTGGCCCGCGGGGGACGGGGCTTCAAGTTGCGGGAGCTCCTCAGCAGTCACGGGATGCTGAGCGTGCTGCTCCTGATGGTCATCGTACTCGCGGTCACCACAAAGGGGCTCTTCCTGAGCCCTGACAACCTGATCAACGTGCTCCGGCAGATCTCCATCAACGCGATCATCGCCACCGGCATGACGTTCGTCATCATCACCGGCGGCATCGACCTGTCGGTTGGCTCCATCGTGGCGCTGGCAGGCGTGGTCGGCGCCAGCATCGTCAAGCTACAGTTGGGCGTCAACGTGTGGTGGCTCGTGATCGCGGCCACGCTGGTGGGGGCCCTGATCGGCGCGGTGGCAGGGCTGGCCAACGGCTTCAGCATCACCCGCTTCGCCGTGCCGCCTTTCGTTGCCACGCTGGCCATGATGACAGTGGCCAGAGGGCTCAGCTTCATCTACACCGGAGGGCGGCCTGTATGGGGGTTGCCCGTGGAGTTCAACGCCCTCGGCCGAGGCTACGTGCTGGAGCGCCTGATCGGGCCGGTATTCCCTGTGCCCGTGCTTATCATGGCCGTGGTGATGATCGCGGCCCACATCGTCCTGTCCAAGACCACCTTCGGACGCTACGTGTACGCGATCGGAGGCAACCGTGAGGCCGCCCGGCTGGCGGGTATCGACGTCCGGAGGGTCGAGTTGAGCGTCTACATGCTGAGCGGGCTCCTGTCAGGGCTGGCAGGGGTGATGCTGGCCTCCCGCCTGGCGTCGGGCCAGCCCAACGCAGGCGTCATGTATGAGCTCGACGCCATTGCTGCCACCGTGGTGGGCGGCACCAGCCTCACCGGGGGCGTGGGGCGCATCAGCGGCACGCTCATCGGGGCGTTGATCATCGGGGTCATCCGCAACGGCTTGAACTTGGCCGGCGTCGAGTCTTACACGCAGCAGGTCGTGCTCGGCACGGTCATCCTCGGCGCGGTCTTGCTCGACCAGCTTCGGAGGAAGTTGCAGGCCAAGAACTGACGGGTCGGCCACGCTGCCGCTGGAGGCGACGAAAGCAGATGAATCCGCGTCTTGACTGGCTTCGCGAGCGAGTGGGTGACCTCTCGCAGCTCGGCGACATCCGGCGGCTACGCCCCGTCGAGGGGCCGGAGGCGGGGATGGACCTCGTCGAGCTGTTCACGCCGGCGGGGCTGTGGTTCGAGGTGATCCCGGGCCGAGGGCTCAACATCGGCCGGGCGACGTACCTGGGCGTGCCCCTGGCCTTCCGCACCGCGGCGGGGGACTGGGCAGCGTCGTTCTTCGAGCCGGAGGGCTTGGGGTGGCTGCGCACCTTCGCCGGCGGGCTCCTGGTGACGTGCGGGCTGACCTACGCCGGGGCCCCCGACGTGGACAGGGGCCAGGCGCTGGGGCTGCACGGCCGGGTGTCCAACATCCCGGCTCGCTACGTCTCGTTGCTGTCGGGTGCCCGCAGCGACAGCGGCAGCCAGACCGGCGCCGCGCCGGGACCTGACGGCGTCCATGTGCTGGAGGTGCGGGGGACCGTCCGGGAGGCGCACCTGTTTGGTCCTAACGTGGAGCTGCGACGGGTGGTGCGCACCTACCTCGACCGCCCGGTCATCGAAATCGAAGACGAGGTGGAGAACCTCGGGTACGAACCGGCCGACCACATGATCGTCTACCATTTCAACTTCGGTTTCCCGCTGGTAGACGAGTCGGCCCGGCTCGTCATCCCCTCCACCTCCGTGCAACCTCGGGACGAGGCGGCGGCCCGGGGCGTCGACCGCTGGAACCTCCTGGAGCCTCCCCAGCCGGGCATGGCCGAACAGGTATTCTACCACCGGCTGGCTGCCGGTGCAGACGGCTTCGCGCACGTGGTGCTGGCCAACCCGAAGCTCGCCCCCGGCATGGGCATGGCGGGACTGGCAGCGCAGGAGTGGCCGGAGGCGGCGAGGGGCATCGGGGTTCGTCTGAGCTACGACACATCCACGCTGCCCATCCTCGTGCAGTGGAAGCTCTGTGCCAGCGGCGCCTACGTCCTCGGCCTCGAACCCGCCAACTGCCATGTCGAGGGGCGCAGCAAGGAGCGGGAGCGGGGGTCGCTGGTGGTGCTGGCGCCTGGAGAGGTGCGCCGCTACCGGCTGCGCCTCGAGATGTTCGCCGGCCGGCGAGCCGTCGAGCAGGCGCTGCAGGCTGTGGGGGCCCCGAGGGCGTGAGTGCCTCCGCCCCTCGGGTCAGGAGGGTTGAACCGAGAGATGCGTGCCCGAGCGGTGATCGTCGGCATCGACATCGGCACCACCAACTGGAAGGTGGTCGCCTACGATGAGAGCGGACAGCCGCTGGCGGGATTGCGGCGCCCGGTGATGGTCCACGAAGAACCCGGCGGCAGGGCCCACTACGACCCCGAGGAGGTCTGGGGATTCGTGGTGGGGGGCCTGCGTGAGGTGGCCCGCCAGTTGGGCCCGGACGGGGCCCGCCAGGTAGTCGGCATCGCAGCCACCTCTATGGGCGAGGCCGGCGTGCTGGTGGACGAGGCAGGGCTTCCGGTGTACCCGGCCATCGCGTGGTTCGACCCGCGCACCGAGCCGCAGGGGCGCTTCTGGAGAGAGAAGGTCGACCCCTACCGGGTCTACGAGGTGACGGGCTTCCCGCCCCAGTACATCGCCTCCATCAACAAGGTGATGTGGATCCGCGAGCACGAAGCGGCCCGCTTCGCCAGGGCCCGTCGGTGGCTATGCATGGCGGACTACGTCGCGTTCCGCCTGAGCGGCGAGCAGGCCATGGACTTCTCGCTGGCTTGCCGCACGATGGCCTTCGACATCCGGCGCCGGACCTGGTCGGGCGAACTGTTAGGCCTGGCTGGCATCGACCCGGCGCTCTTCCCGCCGGCCGTGCCCAGCGGCACGGCCCTCGGGCGCCTGCGCCCCGAGGTGGCAGAGGTCACGGGGTTGCCGTCCTCGGCCGTGGTGGCCGCGGGCGGACAGGACCACTGGTGCGGAGCGCTGGCGGCGGGCATCGTGGCGCCGGGGGACGTGCTCGACTCGGTTGGGACGGCCGAGGCCATCATCGTCGTCCTGGACCGGCCCGTCTTCAGTCGTGAGCTCTTCGAATCGGGCTTCGCCGTCGGATGCCACGTGGTACCGGAGCGCTACTACGCGGTAGGCGCGCTTCAGACGGCCGGAGGGGCCGTGGAGTGGCTGCGGGCGGCGGTGGGGGAGCTGGAGGAAGGGGCGGCCCGGCAAGCGGGAGAAGGCGCTGCCGGGGTCTACCGGCGGCTGATGGCCCTCGCCGAGCAGGCGCCCCCCGGGAGCCGGGGCCTTCTGTTTCTGCCGCACCTGCGGGGCGCCGTCACCCCTCCCGACGGGTTGTCCAAGGGGGCGTGGGTGGGGCTGCGGCCGTACCACCGGCGTAGCGAGCTGGTGCGGGCAGTCATCGAAGGGCTATCGCACGAGTTCGCCTATATCGTCCATCGCCTGGCGGCGCTGACGGGCACGCCGACGCGTCGGGTGGCTGCCATCGGAGGCGGCGCTCGCAACGACCTGTGGCTGCAGCTCAAGGCCGACATCGGCGGCATCCCGCTGGAGGTGTCGGCCATCGAGGAGGCCACGACCCTGGGAGCTGCGCTGCTCGGCGGAGTGGGGGCGGGCATCTGGAAAGATCCGGTGGAAGCCGCCGGGCACGTGCACCGGGTCTCCCGCACGGTGATGCCTCGCTCCGAGATGACGCGGCGCTACCGGCCCTACCACGAGCTATACCAGCAGCTCTACCCGACGCTGGCCGCCTTGCACGCCCGGCTCGAGGAGCTGTCAAGCGAGTAATGGAGACGGGAGGCGTTTCGCACAGTGGCCAATGATCTGAGCAAGCGAGTGCAGCAGACCCTGGAGCGCCAGCGCGGCGTGGTCTTCGCTCAACCGGCGCTGGTGGGGCGCGCCATGTACACGGGGCGCGACATCATCGCCAACAACAGCCGGTTTGCCCCAGGCTACCAGGACGAGCGGGGCTACGTGCCCGTCGAGTGGTGGATCATGTCGATGACGGCAGCGGCCAACGACATCCCCAAGCCGGGCGAAGGCGTGACCCGTCTCATCCTGGACGACGGCGACCACGTGCCCCTCACCGAGGCGGCGGCTGCGGCCGGGGATGTGCTGTTCGGCGAGTACCTGGCGCGCTGGCCGCTCACCAAGGTCCTCGACATCGGGGGCGAGCCGGTGGTGCCCGACTTCGGGCCGTTTAGCCGGAGAGGGAGCGCAGACCAGGGGGGCACCGGGGCTGAGCCCGAGGTGCCGCCGATCCCGTTCCACGTCCACTCCGGCGAGGTCGTGGCCGGGCGCATCCGCCCGCCCGGCAAGCTGGAGGCCTATTTCTTCCTGCCGGTAGACGTCCCGCCGTACCATCGCGACCTCGGTCGGGTCGTCTCCCGGCTTGGCCTCAAGCCGGGCACGACCCGGGAGGACGTGCTGGCGGCGCTGCGGGAGTTTGGCACCAGCGATGCCATGTACGCCCTCGGCGTGGCCTACGAGGTCCGCCCGTACGAAGGCTGGACGATCCTGCCGGGCACGCTGCATGCCCCCGGGCCTTGGCCAACCTTCGAGATCCAACTGCCTCAGGACGACTTCAACTTCGCCGCCTGGCAACTGGGGGTGCGGGTGAGCGGCGCCCAGCGCGAGAGCCTGCGCCAGCAGATGATGCTGCGGGGGTTGCGGGACGAGGAAGATTTCCTGCAGCAGGCTGTCGACTGGGAGACCTCGACGGACCCCCGCTTCAAGGAGCGGTTCCACCGAAAGGCGCAGCTCTTGGAGTCGGGCCCCTGGGGCCGGCGGTTGCGCATCTTCTTCGACCGCTTCTACGGCGAGGGGATCGAGATCGAGCCACGCCAGCGCTACGTCCGCACGGCCGATCCCAGGCCGTGGGCGGGCATCGTGTGGAGCGGGGAAGGACGGCTCAACGGCTTCCGCATCGGGGTGCGAGGGACGGACGCGATGACCGAGTTCCTCGTCACGCCTGGCCACGAAGCCGCCTTCGAGAATGACAGCGAGGTCACCCTGCGGGTGTACACGGTCTTCCCGCTCGCGGAGTGAAGATGCACGATGAGGCTTGAAGCGGCGCCGATGGCGGCGGCCTCCATCCACACCGGCGCCGTGACCTGAAGGGAGACCATGCATTCCATGCCATCAGCTCAGAGAAATCAGGCTTCCCCGGCTCCCGCGACGGGCGCGCCGGCAGGGCCGCGCTGGCCTGCACTACAGGCAGGCAAGCTGTTGCGCACGAGCCGGCTGTTCAACCCGCGTTCGGGCCGCAGCGTCATCGTGGCCATGGACCACGGCATCCTCGGGCGCCCCGAGGGTCTCGAGAACCTGGAGAGGATGCTCGACCTCCTCCTGCCCCTGCGGCCGGAAGGGGTGCTGGTCAACGCCGGCGTCTTGCCCCGCATCGCTCCCCGCCTCGCCGGGCGAGACGGGCCGGCGGTGGTGGTCGGGCTCAACTTGCACATCACCTCGACCATGCCTCAGTCGGCGGCCCTCGGGCAGCAGCATCGGGCCCTCGCGTCGCTGGAGCAGGCCGTGGCGGTGGGTGCCGATGCCGTGAAGCTGCTGTTCATCTTCGGGGACGAGAGCCTGGAGGCATTCGCTGACAACCTGGCGTTCGTCGCTGCCACGGTCGAGGCTTCGCAGCGCCTGGGCATCCCGGTGATGGTGGAGCCCACCCTCTGGACCTATCCCGGCCAGTCGCCGAAGTCTCTCACCGTGGAGCAGCTTGCGCACATGGCGCGCATCACCGTCGAACTGGGGGCCGACATCCTGAAGTTGCCGTTCGTGCCGCCGGTCGAGGCGTACCGCTCCATCGTCGAGGAGAGCCCGGTGCCGGTCATGATCCTCGGTGGCGTGCGCAGCAAGAGCACGGCCGAGGTCGTCGAGGTGGCACGCCAGGCGGTGGCGGCCGGCGCGGCGGGGCTGGTGTTTGGACGCAACGTCTGGCAACATGCCGATCCGGCGGGCGTGCTGGCGCAGTTGCTCCAAGTGGCACATGGGGAGACCGCGTAGGGCGACGGCCGCTGCCCCGTCTCAGCGGAGAGCCAAGAGGAAGAGGGCCGGACTCCGGCCCTCTTCCCGCGCACGACCGAGCAGCCGGCCAGGTACAGGGTGAGTACCGCGCCGTGTCTAGAAGGAGAGCCCGAGACCGCCCCGCAACCGCAGACCGCCGAAGTCCAGCTCCGGCCCAGGATCCCCGTCGTCGTCGGCAGTCTTGGGCACCCGCAGCCATCCGTACCCGACGGTTGCTGTCAGCACCGCCTGGGGCCCCAGGCCGGACCGGAGCTCCAACCCCACCTCGTACCCGGGTGCACGGCCCACGTAGGTCTCGCTGTACCAGATGGCGTCGGGGTCGTCCACTCGCCCCTTCATCTGGCTCTGTTCCTTGTACGTGGCCCGGTACTGGCCCACGCCCGCGAACAGCCGGGCGGAGAGCTGGGGCCCGGGCAGCCCTATGAAAGCCTTGACGACGGGCCCCTGCGCACTGGCCGTGTACGACTGCCCGTAGCTGCTGGTGCTGCCGCCCATGCTCGACTCGAGCGTCCACTCCGTAGAGCCGCCCAGGAGCTGGTAGCCTGCGATGATTCCCGCGCGCCCGCCCGCGGACACGGCAACGCCTGCTTCGCCCATGACGCCGACCCCCAGCGACGGCGCCGGCGAGCACTCGGCCGGAATCCCGGCCACCATCAGGTTCCACTCCATCCCGGCGCACTGGCGGTTGCCCGCTGCCACCCGGTCGTTGACGTCGGCCATCTCCAGCGTTCCGAGGCTGCCTGCTGCATACAACTCCACGGCGCCTCGGGCGACAGGGGGCTGTATCGCGGCGAACCCCAGGAGCGCAAGGGCCGCCAGGATGACGGCGCTCCTGCGGGCGGGGGCCAGGAGTCGAAGGGCGCGCTCGTGCAGCCGTCGGGTCGCCGAATAGCCGCTCGCCATCGGTACACGCTCCCCTAGCGTTCGTCACGAGCCTCCGTGCGTGACGCACCATGTTCGGAGCCGGCTCCGTGCTCTACCGACAGGCATTCGGAGGGTGGACCGGCCGGCAGGGCGCCGAACGGGTGGGAGCTTGTGGCAGAGGCGGCTGTCGCGCGAGCCTCGCAGTCACGGCCGTGCCGGCCCGAACTTGTACTCGTCCGCGTCGCAGACCGGCTCGTAGCCGATGGCCTGGTAGATGTGGTTGGACGTGGGGTTGCTCAAGTCCGTGTAGAGGAAGCAATACCTGCGACCCGAATCCAGCAGCCACTGGCTCAGCGCCGCCACGCACGCGCTCGCATATCCCCGCCGGCGCAACTCCGGCGGGGTGTAGACGAGGCTCACCGACACGCCGTTGGGTGTGGGACGGCTGAAGGCGGCCATCGAAACGGGACGGGGCGGCTGCCCGTCTTCCCACACGAAGAGGCTGCGCCGGTCTGGGTGCAGGTGGATGTCGACCACCCGCTGCGCACGGGCTGGATCGGGTGCATGCTCGGCCTCAGCCATGAAGGCTGCCACCCATTCCAAAAGCAGTGCCCGGTCGTTGTCGGTGGCCCGACGCAGCCGGCCTGCCACGCCGGCCGGCGGCCGCACGCGCTCCAACGCGTAGATCCGCAAGGCCATGCTAAGGTGGAAAGGAGCGCCCGTGCGCGCCTGCCAGAGCTCGGCGAACTGGCGGCTCACGTCCTTGGGGCCCACCACGCCCGGCACGATCCATCCGGTGGCATGGAGGTCCTCTGCGATCAGCTCCAGCGCTCTGGACGCTTCGACGCGGGAGAGCGCCAGGTTGTGCGGAGGGGTCATGACCGCTGCGGCGACCACCCGGCCCGCCTCCTCGACGGCGGCGAGGTAAGGTGGATGCTCGAACCGGCCGGGGTCGCGGACGAGCCCGATGGCGATGCCCAGCATGAGGTTGTGCTCCGCCTCGTGCTGCACCAGGAACGGCTCGACCAGCTGGAGGAACTCGCTCGCTGAATGAGGACGGACCAGTCGCATGCTGCTCACTCCTCTTCCCGTCCCGGCTCGAGGCGTTCGCGCACCCGGAGCTTGCAGAGGAAGAAGCCCTCCATGGTCGGGGAGGGCGGGATGCGCACCGCGTGCCGAAGCGCCGGGTGAAGGGGCGTCCCGTCGACTTGCGTCATACCGGCCCAGCGGCCCGGGACATTCAACGAGATGGGCAACACCTCGACCGCCTCGCCCGATCGCTTCAACACCCAGTCCACGACGCCCTCGTTCTCCTCGAGGTTGAGCGTGCAGGTGGAGTACACCACGATGCCGCCCGGCTTCGCGGCCCGCAGGGCGCTCAGCAACAGCCGCCGCTGGAGGGGCACCAGCTGACGCACGAGCCGTTCTGACCAGTGACGATAGGTGCGTGGGTCAGCGACGATGAACCGCCCCTCGCCGCTGCACGGTGCGTCGATCAGCACCCGGTCGAACGTTGGCCCCAGGCGATCGCCCAGCCAGCGTCCGTCGTGCACGCACACCTCGGCGATGCCGACGCCCTGGCGCGCCAGGTTGAAGCGCAACCGCTCGGCCCTCACCGGGTTGGCGTCGTTGGCCAGGATGTAGCCGCGGTTGCCCATCATGGCCGCCATCTGGGTCGTCTTGCTGCCAGGCGCCGCCGCCAGGTCCAGCACGCGCTCGCCCGGTTGCGGGTCGAGCACCAGCGGCGGCAGCATGCTCGACAGGCTCTGCAGGTAGAAGAGCCCCTGCTCGTAGCCGGGCAGGGCCTCGACGTCCCGCTCGCGTGCCTGCTTGACCACCAGGGCATCGGGGTGCCAGGCCACCCGGTCCACCTTGATGCGGCCCTGCTGCAGGTGGGCCAGCACGGAGCGGACGTCGGCCTTGAGCGTGTTGACCCGCAGCGTGACGGGGCGCGGCCGGCGCATGCCGGCCAGGATCTGCTCCGCCTGGGGCGGTGGGAAGTGCGCGTGCAACCTCTCGACGAACGCCTCGGGAAGCCGGGCAGACCGCTTGGTCATGGTCAGGTGAGGCCCCCTCCCCACCTTAGCCGCGACCGCGGCAGCGTGGAAGGGGCCGATGGGGCCGGCCCTGCTTCCGCGCAGGGGCCGGCCCCGCATCCTCGGTCGGTCACGTGTGGGGGGTGTGGCAGTCGACGCACTCCATCTTGCCCAGGGTGTCGCTCATGCCAGCGGCACCGTGGCAGTCGAGGCAGCCTGCCGTCTCCGGCGAGAGGGCGAAGGCCGGGCTGAAGGTGCCCTGGTGGTAGGCGTTGAGCAGACGGACGGTATAGGCGGCCACATCGCCGGTGAGGCGCGCGCACCGCTCCTTGCGCTCCTGGGAGTCCTCCCGGGCCCCGGCCGCGGCGCACCACTTGCTGACCGAGACGTGGCACAGCGGCGATCCGGCGACGCTGGTCGCGAGAGCTGCCTGCCCCGCCGGCCGGTAGATGGGAAAGGCGGTCTGCGTGTACCAACCGGTCAGCTCGCCGAGGATCTGGCTATGGGCCTCTTTGGGGGTCACCAGGGCCACGGCAGCACCGGCACCGTTGAGCGCGCCGCACAGGGTCCCCCACCCGGCGAAGCCACCCGCACCGTAGCGAAACATGTCGAGCGGCACCAGCGTGTAGGGATGCCCGACGATCTGGGCCAGCTGCCCGATGATGGCCTTGGCAGCGCCGTACATGCAGCCTCCCTGCCAGTAGCCCTCGTAGCCGAGTCGCGCTGCGACATCGGGGTCCAGGGGGCGGTAGGGCCACGGCCAGGGCGGCACCTCGGCGGCGCCGGCCACGGAAGGCCTGCCGAACAGGGCCGCGAGCGCCGCGCCTGCCGCGAAGGCGCCCGTGCCGACCAGGAGATCGCGTCGCGACACGGGCGCGGCATCCAGGGGCCCGACGGGCTCGGGAGTCATCTTGAGAAGCACCTCCATCGATGGGCTTGTGCTCGTGCCCACGAGCACAATTCGTCCTCCATCCGGGCCCGTCCTTCCCCTGGGATCGTGGTGAGCTTGGGCCTCACGGGGCGGCGACGAGCGACGCGACACGGTACCGCTCGAGCTCAGCCTCCACCCGATCGGCGGGCCACTCCAAGGCTCTCGCCATCAGGGAGGCCACGGCGCGTGCCGCCTGCTCCCCTGCCCGGGGCTCGAGGAGCGCCAGCCGCAGGCGTCGCACCATCATGTCCTCCAGGTGAAGCGGCATGGTCGCGTGGCAGGCGAAGACCACCTCCGCCCCGATGCAGGGGACATCGGGAGCCAGAGGTTGCCCCAGTGACGCATCGTCCCGGATCAGTGCCAGGATGCGCTTCACCTCGGAGCCGTACCGCCGCAGCAGGCGGCCGGCCAGCTCCGGCGATAGCCCCGCCCGCACGGCGTCACGTACGAGCATCGGCCACGACTCGGGCGACTCGGCCCCCACCAGGGGCAGGTGGGTGGTGCGGCAGGGACCGATCGCACGGGCGGAGCCGTCCACGGACGCACCGTCCTCCCGGACGACGAGGTCGACGACGTCCTGGGCCATCTGGCGGTATGTGGTCAGCTTGCCGCCGATGATGCTCACGAAGCCCGGCTCGTGCCGCACCACCGCGTGGCGGCGGGAGATGTCGGCGGATCGCCCACCGCTGCTCACCAGGGGTCTCAAGCCGGCGTAGGCCGCCACGAGATCGCCAGGCTCGAGCTCGACGTTGAGGAAGCGCCGGGCATGGCGGAGCAGGTACGCCACGTCGTCGTCGGTCACCGGGGGCTCCTCCATGGAGCCGGTATAGGGCGTGTCGGTAGTGCCCAGGATGGCTCGTCCCTCCCAGGGCACCACGAAAGCCAGGCGCCCGTCTTCGGTCTCGGGCAGCACCAGCGCCGCGTCGCCCAGGCCGACCAGCTCCCGGGGCAGCACCAGGTGGACACCCTTGCTCAGCGTCAGCTCGATGGAGCCGCCGAAGCCGGCGAGCCGGGCCACCTCCGCGGCCCATACGCCCGCCGCGTTGACCACCCACCGGGCGCGGACACGCAGGCGCTCCCCGCTGACACGGTCCTCCACCTCGACGCCGCACACCCGGCCATCTTCGCGTACCAGGGCGGTGGCACGAGCGTAGTTGACGCAGAGGGCTCCGTGGGCCGCGGCGGTCCTGAGCACCGCTATCGTCAGGCGAGCGTCATCGGTCTGGGCATCGTAGTACAGAGAGGCCCGGCGCAAGCCGTCCCGCCGCAGGTAGGGAAAGAGGTGCAACGCCTCGGCGACGCTCACCGGCCGGTGACGCATCAGCACCATCCGGCCCGCCAGCCGGTCGTAGAGCCACAGGCCCGTGTTCATGGCCAGCGGCAGCAACGGGTGGGCGGCAGAGGGGAGCCGGATGCCGAGGGGACGCCTCAGCCCCTGGTAAAACGGCACGAGAAACGGCAGTGGACGCACCAGATGGGGCGCGTTGGCCACCAGGCGGGCCCGCTCGAGGAGGGCCTCCCGCACCAGCGAGAAATCGAACTGGGGGAGATACCGGATGCCGCCGTGGACCAGCTTGGTCGATCGGCTGCTGGTACCGCTGGCGAAGTCGGCTTGCTCCACCAGCCCCACCCGATAACCCCGAGACGCCGCGTCCAGGGCCACCCCGGCCCCCGTGATGCCGCCACCGATGACCAGGATGTCGAGGTCACGCTCGGCCATGGCCCGAAGCGCCGAGAGGCGCTGGCTGGCCGACAGGTCGGCGTTCATCGCACCGCGCTCCCTTCGGTCGATTCCAGCAATGCCTGCATGACGGGTTGGTCCCGCCGCAGGACGAGTACGCGTCGCACGGGTACGTCCACGTGGGAGAGGGGGACGCTCAACACCCACCGTCGCTGCGCCGTCATGAGGGTGAGGGCGCCCAGGGGGATCGGGCTCCCATCGGCCCGGTAGGCGACGGCCGTGTACTCCGGTGTCGAGGGGGTCGAGCCCGAGCTTTCGGGCAGACCGATGGCCAGGATGCGCAGCTCGGCTCCGGAGCCCGTGACGCCCACACCCACGGCCGCCACGGCCCCACCGGCGCCCCCCAGGTCGACCAGGGGCGCCAGCGTGATCCGGCTGCTCGCCCCATCGCTGGATAGGGCGTATGCCAGTTGCATCATCACGTAGGGGAGACGTAGCTCCGGCTCCGCGGTGGTCGGGATGCCGGTCTGCCGCTGGCTGGCCATGACCCAGCCCAACGACAGCGTCAGAGTCACGAGGGCCAGGTAGCCCAGCACCTGCCTCGTGATCAGACGGGGAGGGCTCATACCCAAGCCTCGAGCGGAGGGGCTCATGCCGGGAGCCCTCCTCGGAAGGGGCTCGCGCCTCCGCACCGAAACGTGAGCCGGCGAGGGAGCGACATGCCCGTGGACACCCATCGACCCGGCGACCGGCGGCCTTCCTGGCTCGAGGTGGTCCGTCGCACCCGGATCATCGCCGCCGTCCGTGGCGCCGACGACCTGGCGGGCCTGGAGCGCACCGACGTCGGCGTCGTCTTCGTCCTCAACTGCACCATCTTCGAGCTGCGCGCCATCGCCCAGACGTGCCGCCACCTGGGGCGGTACACCTTCGCCCACCTGGACCTGGTGGAGGGAGTGGGCAAGGACGCCGCCGGCGTGGAGCTGCTGGCGCGGGAGGTCGGGGTGGACGGCATCATCACCACGCGCAGCGCCCTCATCCGGGACGCGCGGCGCGTGGGGCTCTTGGCCATCCAGCGAGTCTTCCTGCTGGACTCGGCGTCTCTCTCCACCGCCGTCTCCGTCGTCCGTAGCACCCGGCCCGACGCCGTGGAGATCATGCCGGCCCTCATCGTGCCCGCCATCCAGGCTCGCATCCCATTTCGTGATCTGCCTCCCGTCATCGCCGGAGGGCTCGTGCAGAGCCCGGACGAGCTCCGGTACGTCCTCTCGAGCCCCGTCCTCGCGGTCTCGACCAGCGCCGCCGGGCTCTGGTCTCTGCGCCCCTGATGCCACGCTACCCTACGGCCGCACCAGGTGATCGATGCTCTCCAGCACCACGTCCGGCCGCCACGGCTCGGGCGCGGAGGCGACGAGGTCGGGGCCGGTCACGCCGGTGAGCACCAGCACGGCCGTCAGACCGGCTTGCCGCGCCATGGCCATGTCCGTCTCCAGCCGGTCCCCCACCATGACCGTCTCGTGGGGCTGCGTGCCCAGCCGCGCCAGGGCAGCCTCCACGACGAGAGGCGACGGCTTGCCGGCCACCCACTCGAGCCGGCGGCCCGAGGAGGCCTCCAGCGCCGCGATGACCGCCCCGGCATCCGGCACGTCGCCGCCCTCGACGGGGCACGTGCGGTCCGGGTTGGTGCCGACGAGCCGGGCGCCACGGCGCAGCGCCTGGTGCGCGTCGTTGAGCTTCTCCCATGTGAGGGTCCGGTCGAAGGCCGCCACGACGAAGTCGACGCGCCAATCGACCGCCGACGGATCTTGTACCACGCGCACCCCGGCTCGCCGCAGCTCCTCGATGAGGGGCGGCTCGCCCAGGACGAAGGCGGTAGCACCCGGGTGTCGCGTGGCCAGGGCGCGGGCCAGCACGGCGGAGGAGTGGATGACGTCCTCGGGCGCCGTGGGGATGCCCAGTCGCGTCAGCTTGGCGGCGTAGGACTCCCGGCTCTCCAGGGGCTTGTTGGAGAGGAAGACCACCCGCCGGCCCGAGGCCCGCAGCGTGGCCACCACCCGGTCGGCTCCCGGGATCAGCCGCTCGCCCAGATAGACGGTACCGTCGAGATCGAAGATATAGCCCTGGTAGGCCTGCCACTCGAAGCTCGCCTGTGCCAAGTCGCCTGTCACCGGCCCCTATTCCAAACGCGCCAAGCCCCTGCGGCAGGCATACGCCTGCGGGCGCAGGGGCCCTCTCCATGACTCCGGCCTGCGCAATCGCGGTGCCGCATCTCGCGGCTCCGACACCGTGCGATGGTACGCCGCCGGCGGTCCCGATTCCTGCCTCGACGCCGGCAGGGACGCATGGAGGAAGGGCGAGGGCCCCGTCGAAGCCGGCGGGCGGTCCCCATCCCTCGGCTGGAGGCGTGACGCAACATGGTCTGGACAGACCACCTGCGTCTTCCCGATCCCATCGACGCGCTGCTGCGGGGTGAGGAGGTGACGCAGGAGCGGACGGCCTGCTCGTGCGGCCGCGAGCACGCGGTGGGGCTGCGCCGCATCGTCCATCGGCCGGGGGCCCTCGCCAGCCTCCCGGTGCTGATCGATG
>Ga0207873_1002278_pt1 | contig 16158 bp, 13 predicted proteins | sample BGWIniCompost_FD_187373 | JGI IMG/M metagenome (GOLD analysis project Ga0207873, IMG submission 187373) | Cellulose adapted compost microbial communities from Newby Island Compost Facility, Milpitas, CA, USA - BGW Initial Compost (SPAdes)... ...
GCTGAGCGAGCAAGTGCCCGTGCCGGCCATGGCAGCGACCTCGACGCTCTCCCCCATGCTGCTGGCCGCGCTCGATCCGTTCGGTTGCTACTCCGAAGCGCTGCGGAGCCTGCGCAGCGAGTTGCTGTTGCACTGGTTCGGATCGAAGCGACACACGCTCGCGATCACGAGCCCATCGGCTCGCGGCGATCACAGCGTGCTGGCCGCGAATCTCGCGATCGCGTTCTCGCAGCTCGGCGAGCGCACGATCCTCGTCGATGCGAATCTGCGCACGCCCCGGCAGCGCGAGCTGTTCGGCGTCACGAACGACTTCGGCCTCGTCGACATCCTGCGCGAGTCGCGCACGCTGGACGAATCGATTCAGCCGCGCTCGCCGCTCGCGCACTTGTCGCTGCTGTGCGCGGGCATTCCGCCGTCGAATCCGCAAGAGCTGTTGAGCGGAACCGCCTTCCGTGCGCTCGTGGAACAGCTCGCGCTCACCTTCGACGTCGTCATATTCGATACGCCTCCGACGCTGGAATGCGCCGACGCCAAGCTCGTCGCAACCCGTGCCGGCGGCGTATTGATCGCGGCGTGGCGCCATCGAAGCGCGCTGCGCGAGATGGCTCGATCGTGCGAAGCGCTGAGCTCGCCTCGTTGCGCCGTCGTCGGAACGGTGCTGCATGATTGATCTGCCGTCCCAACCGCGAAACGACGACCGGCGCGCGATCGCCTTCGCGCTCGCCGCGCCGCTCGTGGCCGTGACGCTGCTGTCGAAGTTCTCGGTGCCGCCGCTCGGCACGAGAGGCATCGGAGTGTCTCTGATCGCAATCTATGCGGCGCTCGCGCTCGGCGCGCTGCGCGGGTGGCTGCATTACGAGCCGCGACGGCTCGCGCTCCTTTGCGTGACGATCGCGCTGCTCGGATTGCCGCAACTGTTACGTGCCGATCCATTCTCCCTGGAATCGATGCTGCTCCTCGGCGCGCTGCACATCCCCTACGTGTTCGTCTTGAACGACGGCGCGAGATGGGCGCCGCTCGCGCTGCGCTATCTGAGCACGATCGGCGTAGTCCTCGCCTGTTGCGCGGTCGCCCAATTCGCGCTGCAACCGTTTATCGACGTGCGTTGGCTGTTCCCCATCGACAACCTCGTACCCGAGCCGCTGCAAGTACAGCAATTCAATCCGCAAGCGCCGGTGCGCTACGGCGTCGAGCTGTACCGCGCCAACGGCGTGTTCATGCTGGAGCCCTCATATTTGACGCAGTTCCTCGCCGTGGCGTTCATCGCGGAAGTCTGCACACGCGCGCGCTGGATGCGCCTTGCGCTCTTCACGCTCGCAATTCTCGTCGCCTATTCCGGCACCGGTCTCATGATCCTCGGCCTGTGCCTGCCGCTCGTCATCGTGAAGTACCGGCGCTGGGACCTGCTACTTGCGTCGATCGCCGGCATGGCGTTGCTGTGGGTGTTCGGCGATGTCCTACGATTGGACCTGTTCGCCTCGCGCACCGGCGAGCTCGCATCGACAGGATCGAGCGGCTTCGCGCGCTTCGTCGGCGGCTTCTACATGTTCGAGCAGTTCCTGTGGCACGACCCGTGGCGCGCACTCGTGGGATATGGGGCGGGTACCTTTCGCGACTACGCGACGCTCGCCGACTATCCGGTCGCCGAGATGCCGCTGTTCAAGATGATCTTCGAGTTCGGTTTGCTCGGCGGTGCGCTGTACTTCTGCTTCCTGTTCTACTGCCTTGCGCACGGCGCGGTCTCCCGCATCGTCGCACTGTCGGTCGGACTCACGTTCTTGCTCAACGGATTGTATGTGCCGTTCTCGCATGGATTGGCGCTGAGTCTGCTCGTTCTCACTTCGGCGCATCGAGCTGCGCCGGCAGAGACGCCGCGACCGGCCGGCTTCGACCTCACCCACGCCCCCCTACGAGCTGTATGACGATCACGATTCTGCTGTTCGCCGCCAGCGCGCTCTTCGCACTGCTTGCGATTCATCCGTTTCTCACCTATCCCCTGTCGTTGTGGCTCCTCGCGCGTAGATCGCGGTCGGAGTCGGCCGAACCCGCGCGCGACACGCCGGCCGAGCGCCTGACGTTCACGATCTGCATGTGCGCGTACAACGAGGAGAGCGTCATTCGGCAGAAGGCGCAGAACTTGCTCGCACTGCGCCGCCGAACGCCCGATGTGGAGCTGCTCGTTTACGTGGATGCAGCGACGGATGCGACGGCGGAACGGCTCGCCGAGTTCGGCGACAACATCGACGTCTACGTTTCCAAGGAGCGGCGCGGCAAGACCTACGGCATGAACCTGCTCGCCGCGCGCGCCCGCGGCTCCATCCTCGTGTTCACGGATGCGAATGTGATGTTGGACGAGGGTTGCCTCGAAGCACTGCGCGATTCGTTTTCCGATCCGAGCATCGGCTGCGTGTGCGGCAATCTGATCTATACGAACGACGGCGTATCCGCGACTGCCTCGACCGGATCGCTGTACTGGCGGTTGGAAGAGTGGATCAAGTCGCTCGAACATCGAACCGGCTCGGTCATGGGCGCGGACGGCTCGCTGTTCGCAATTCGGCACTCGCTGCACCACGCACCGCCGGAGAACATCATCGACGACATGTATGTCTCGTTCATGGTGCTGTTCGACGGCTATCGAATCGTACGCAACGAAAAGGCGCTCGCCTATGAAGAATCCGTGACCGCATCGCGCGAGGAGTTTCGCCGCAAGGTCCGCATCGCCTGCCAAGCCTTCAACGTCCATCGATTAATCTGGCCGAAGCTACGCCGCTGCGATGCGTTGACCCTCTATAAATATGTATCCCACAAGCTGCTGCGTTGGCTGAGCATCTATTTCCTGTCGCTCGGTGGGCTCGCCTTTCTAGCGGCGCTATGCGCTTCCGGTCGCGGCACGCTCGCGCTCGGGCTGGCCGGCCTCGCCTGCCTGCTCATGTTGCTCGGGCATCGATCGGTCCGGCCGTTCTCGCAGATGCTCGAGGTGCTGATGAGCCTCGCCGGCGCGGGACTCGGCGTCTGGAGATCGCTGCGCGGCCACACCTATCAGACATGGACGCCGGCCGCGTCCATCCGTCAGATCGAGTGACGAGCATGCGCGATTCACCTCATTCCGCGCGTGCAGCGCACGAATTCAACCTGAGCCTCAATGGCTATCGAGGCCTGTGCGCGTTGTTCATCTTCATCTATCACCTGGGCAGTGCCGGCGTGCTGGCGATGCCTGAAGGTTCGCCGAGCGTGCAAGCGGCGACGTACGTCTGGAGCTCCTTCCGGTACGGCGTCGAGATGTTCTTCATGATCAGCGGGTTCGTGATCCTCGGCAGCGCACAGCGGCATGCCAGTGCGGCCGGTTTTCTCAAGGATCGCTTCATCCGCATCTACTCGGCGTGGATTCCGGCGTTGTTGACCGTGACGATCGTGTGCGCGGCGCTCGGGATGAAGGCGTTCGAGGGCATCGGTCCTTGGCAGGGCGTCGCGCTGTTCGTGGCGAACGCGCTGTTACTGCCGCCGATCGCGCCGCTGCCGATGATCCATCTCGCCTCGTGGAGTCTGACGTACGAGTGGGTCTTCTATCTATGTGTTGCGGCGCTGCTCGCGATCGGAACGCATTCTGCCGCGCGCGCCTGGGCGAAAATCGGCACGCTCGCCGCCGCCGCGATTTTCATCTGTCTATTCCCGCGCTCCTTCTTCTTCGTGACCGGAGTCCTGGTGTATCTGCATCGCGATTGGTTCGCCGAGCATCGTCGATGGCTCAAGTTTCCGCTCGCGAGCCTCTTGATCTTCATGCTCGCGTGGCGTTTCACGGACATCGACAAGGCGCATTTGCACACCACGCTCTTCGAGTGGCTGACCGATGCTCGCGGCTGGGCGCTGCTCGCGGCATTCCTTGCCTCGCTGCACTTCTTCTCCAGCATCACGTTGGATACGACCCGCGAAACGGCGTTCCTGCGCGGCAGAACGTTCCAGTTCCTCGGCACGATCAGCTACAGCTTCTACCTGTGGCATGCGCTCGTGATGTCGCTCACGAAGCGCATCGCAGCCGCTTTCGTCACGCCGGCGTGGGGCGAAGTCACGGGCTTCGTGTTTTTCGCGATCTCGAGTCTCGCGATCGCAATTGTTGTGTCCTGGCTGTCGTGGCGACTGTTCGAGACCACTTTGGCGCGATGGATGCGCAGAGCGATGACGCCTGCGTGGACGCTGAGAGGTGCCCTACGTGCAACCTGAAGACTCGGCGCTCGTTTCCGAATCGGCGCACCGCCCGCGCGTGCTGTGGGTTGCGCGTTACCTGCCCTACCCCCCGGATGCGGGCGCGAAGGTTTATTCGGCGAAACTCGCCGGCGCGCTGACGCGTGCGGGCTGCGACGTGACATTCATGGGATTCGGCGAGCCTCAGGCCGCGCGCGATGCGGACGATTCAATCGAATGGGTCGCGGTTCCCGGAACAAGGCGCTCCCCTTTCGTCGCGATACCGAACCGCCTGCCGATCGCGGCGGCAGTGGATGCCACGAAACACTACGTGCGCTTGCTGGAGCGTCAATGCGCGCTCGAGTGGGACGCGATCGTGTTCGACGGCTACGGCACGGGTTGGGCGCTGCGGCGCTGCCTGGCCTATCGGCGGGCGCATCCCGGATGTGTCATCGTGCATGTCTCTCACAATGTGGAAGCGGATCTGTGGCGGCGCATGGCGCGCGATGCAAGCGCAAGCTTCGTCAAGCGCTTCGTGCTCAAGCTGAACGCCGGGAAGATTGCGCGATTGGAACACGCGCTTCTCGCGCATGCGGACGTCGTTACCGCGATCACCGAGGCGGACCGTCGACGCTTTTCTCGAGAACGGCGCGATGCGGATCTCATCACGCTGACGCCGGGCTTCTCGGGCTGGATCGCGCCGCCGCGGCTGATCACGTCCGTCACGCCCAAGCGCGCCGTCATCGTCGGTTCGTTTCGGTGGGTCATCAAGCAAGACAACCTGCGCCGCTTCCTGACCGCCGCCGACGCCGTATTCGCAAAACATGGCATTGCGCTCGATATCGTCGGAGATGTGCCCGCGGAGCTGAAGACCGCCGTCGAGCCACGCTGCCACGCGACCCGCTTTCACGGCTTCGTCGCGGACATCGCCCCGCTGCTCGCCGACGCTCGGATCGCGATCGTGCCTGAACGTATCGGCGGCGGCTTCAAGCTCAAGTTTCTCGACTACGTCTTCGCCCGTCTGCCCGTTGCCACGCTCGCGCACGCATGCGAAGGCATGCCGCCCGCAGTGACGCGCCACATGATCGTGCGCGAGGACATGGACTCGCTCGTCGCCGCGATCGTGCAGTACATCGACGCGTTCGACGCGCTCAATGCGATGCAGGCCGGGGCCTTCGACGCCGCGCACGCTTTGTTCCGCTGGGACGATCGCGGCCGCAGTTTGCTTGCCGCCGTTCAGGCCCGGCGCGCCCGCCAAGCGAACATCTCGCAACCCCTCGCCGCGAGCGCCGCCGCGCTCCGCGCAAGCACACCGTGAGGACTCGACATGGAAGCAACCGAACGCATCCAACGCGAACGCGACTACCACAACCTGCGATTCGCCGACGACTCCGAGCGGGAGCAGCGCGTCGGTCGGTTCTACTCCGCGATCGACTACATCTTTCGCTTCTACCGCCATCGCGTCCTGGAGGAGAGCCGCGGGCGCACCGCGCTCGAGTACGGATGTGGAAACGGCACGTTCGTCTTCGATCTTGCGCGCGAGGCTGCGCACGTCATCGGAATCGACATCTCCGACGTGGCGATTGCGCAGGCGGACCTGCTCGCCGCCCGCCGAGGCATCGCGAATACGAGCTTTCGCGTGGAGAACGCCGAGTCGATGCAATTGCCCGACCGCAGCGTCGATGTCGTCGCGGGCAGCGGGATCGTGCATCACCTCGATATCGCGAAAGCGATGCGCGAGGTTCGCCGCGTGCTCAGGCCCGGCGGCATCGCGATCTTCGCCGAGCCGCTCGGCCATAACCCCGTGCTGAACTGGTATCGAAACCGCAGCCCCGAGCTGCGCACGCCCGACGAACATCCCTTGCTCGCACGGGATCTGCGGTATATCGCACGCGGCTTTGCCGAAACGCGCGTGACGTACTTCGGCCTGCTCTCCCCGTTGCTCGGAGTGGTCGCGCGACAGACCGATCCGACTTCGATCGTCACGCGCGCGATCTGGGCGCTCGACCGCCGGATCTGTGCGCTCCCCGGCGTGCGCCGTTACGCGTGGTACTGCGTGCTGGAGCTGCGCGTGTGATGTGCGCGACCAGACAAGCCCGCGTCGGGCGGCGCATCGCTTCGACGCTCGCATTGCTCCTGCTGCCGTGTATGAGCATCGGCGCCGGCAGCGCACCCAGCGCGCCGTTGGGCGTGTACAAATCGAACGGATGCACGGGCGTGGAACGCCTGCCGGAGTTCGTCTCCTGGTTCGGGCGCGAGCCCGATTTCATTCTCGATTTCTTCGATGTGTCGTCGTGGAAGGCGATGATGGACGACGCCGGCTGGACTGTGCGCTGCTGGGCGAAAACCGGTCGTGCGGTCGTCTTCTCGGTGCCGATGCTCGTGCGCGCGACGCCGGACACGCTCGCGGACGGCGCCGCCGGCAAGTTCGACGACAAGTTCCGCAGCATCGCCGAGTTGCTCGTGAAGTACGGCTATGGGCGCTCGATCATTCGTCTCGGGTGGGAGTTCAACGGACGCGACTTCTATCCGTGGGCCGCAGCGAAGGATCCGGAGAACTTCGTGCGCTACTGGCGCCGCATCGTCTCGGTGATGCGCTCCGTGGAAGGCGCCGGCTTTCGCTTCGACTGGTGTTTCGCGCAGGGCAAGCAAGAGATCGAACCGGATCGTGTGTATCCGGGCGATGACGTCGTCGACATCATCGGCCAGGACCTCTACAACCAGACTTGGACGCCTGGCGTCACGACGCCGGAGCAGCGCTGGAACGAGCTGTTGAACCAGCCCTATGGATTGCGCTGGCATCGCGAGTTCGCGCGCGCGCGCCGCAAACCGATGTCGTTCCCCGAATGGGGCACGATGACTCGCAACGACGGACGCGGCGGCGGCGACGATGCCTACTTCATCGAGCGCATGGCGGCGTGGATCGCGGACAACGACGTCGCCTATCACGCCTATTGGGACCACTCCTCGCGCGGCTACAAGGGCAAGCTGTCCGACGGTCATCATCCGAAAGCTGCGGCGGCGTTTCTCGAGCATTTCGCGCGGCCGGCGGAAGCGCCGCGCATCCAGCTCATCGAGCTGCCGCTACGTACCGCGGCGAACCCCGCCGGAAGAATCGATCCCGGGAAGGTCGGCCCATGACGAGACCGTCGCGCCAGGATCGATGGTTGTTCGTCGATGGCTCGGTCGAGTTCGGCGGCCACGAGATCATGCTGCTGCGCTGGGCTCGCGAGCTCTCTCGTCAGGCGGAGGTGCGCCCGCGAATTCTGGCGCGCGCCGAATCGAAGTTGCTCGCGGAAGCCGCGGCGCTGGCCGCTCCCGGTCCGCTGCCTCGTCATACGGGCTCGCGATTCGCGCTTGCCCTGCGAGATGTGTTCGCGTTCGTACGCATCGTGCGCAAGATGCGCCCCGCGTTGTGCATCCTCGCCGAGGGTTGCGTCTGCGCTCAGCCCTGGTTCGTGTTCGCGGCGCGTGCGCTCGGATGTCGCGTCGCCGTTTACGTGCCGCTGGTGGAGTCCAGCGAGCACATGGGATTCCGGCACGGCGCGCTGCGCGACCGGTTGATTCGACTGTTCTATGCGAACGCGCCGCACGCATGGATCACGATCACCGCGGAGCAGGCGCACACGTTCAGTCGCTGGGCGCACGTGCGCCGACCGATTCACACGCTCCCCAACGCGATCGGGGAGAACATGGAGCGCCGCGCCGAACGCATCGCCCTCGGGCGCGCCCCGATCGCGAGCCCGCTGAGAATACTGGTGCTCGGTCGGCTCGAGCCCCACCAGAAGGGGCTCGATGCGCTGCTCGATTATCTCGAGCGCGAGGCGGTGAGACTGCACGATGTCACGGTCAGCTTCGTCGGCACCGGTCCGTTCGAACAAGAAATCCAGCGACGCCGGACACGGCACGCCGAATTGCAGCGCATCGTTCGACTCCATCCGTGGAGCGATCCGCTGGAAGCGCTGTGCGAACACGATGTGCTCCTGATCCCCTCGCGCTACGAAGGCGTGCCGCTCGTCATGCTCGAAGCGATGGCAATGGGATTGCCGGTCGTCGCGAGCGACTTGCCCGGCACACGCGGCTTCCTACCGGCCGACTATTTGTTCGCGAGGGGCGACTTCGCTGCCGCATTCGCGATCGCCGAGCGCTTGCGCGCGGAATCGGAACGGCAGCGCGTCGTTCAGCGCAATCGCGAGGTCTTCCTTGCGCGAGCATCCGGCGCCGCGTTTCGACGCGCCGTGAGCACGTTGACCGCGCAGCTGCACGCTAGCGATTCGAGCCGTCGCGATGCGGCCGCCTGCGAGAGCGAGACATGAACGCGCGCACGTCCGAAGCACTCGCAGCGACGCTCACGGCGCGGCAAGTCGATCGCAAGGCATCGGCCTCGCTGGTGTGGCAGGCGCTCAAGGTCGGCGCGCAGATCGGCCAGTACATCGTATTGGCGCGCCTCGTCGCGCCGGATGAGTTCGGCATCTTCGCGCTCGCGGCGGCGGTCTTCGCCGTGCTCAGCGCAATCAACGACGGCGGCTTGAGCACGGCAGCCGTCACGAGCGCGCGGTGCGACGCGCGGCTGGCATCGAACTTGTGGTGGACGCAAGTGCTCCTCGGCACGCTTGCGGCGCTCATCATGGCGGGCTCGACGCCGTTGCTGTCGCTGCTGTTCGGCGTGCCGGCGCTGCGGGACATCGGCCTGTGGCTCGCTCCTGCCCTGCTGATCTCTTCGCTCGGTCTGCAATCGAAGGCGACGCTGCGGCGGGACATGCACGTGGGCCGCTTGGCGTTCGTCGACATCGCCGGCATCGTGCTGGGCCTTGCGTGCGCGTGGGTCGCCTCGCGCTACACCGGCGGCGTCGAGTTACTGGTGATCTGTCAGCTCGCCACAGCCGTCGTGACGACGTGTGCGGCCTGCATCCTCGCGCCCGTTCGCATCGGCGCGTTTGCGCCCGATACGGACTATCGCCGAGCCGTTCGTACCGGCTGGCATGTTGCCGGATCGGATCTGCTCAATGTCATGCGCACGCACGTGCCCAACTTGATCAACGGATTGTTCCTCGCGCTCGCGGACGTTGGCCTGTTCAGTCGTGCATCGCAACTCATCAATCTTCCCTTGGCGGTGCTCTCGCCGGCGATCGGCAATTTTCTGCTGCCGCTGCTCTCGCGCTCGCGCGAGCAGCGCGCGGCGTACCACGCGCACCTGCAGCGAACGCAGCGCTTGTTCCTCGCCGCCGCCATTCCGCTCAGCGTGTGGCTCGCGATGCGGCCGAACGAATTCATTGTTCTGGTCCTCGGCTCGCCGTGGGCGCCGGTCGTCCCGGTACTGCAATGTCTGACGCCACTGTTCGTGTCTCAGATCATCTCGACGATCGCGAGGGTCTCGTTGCTCGCGAGCGAATACTCGCGCGTGGATCGCACGTTCGCGATCTGGAACCTGGCATTGACCGCAGCCCTGGTTGCGTGCGCGGCGCCGTTCGGCGTTCTGGCGGTCGCCCTGGCACTGTCGCTCTCCGCCGTGTTCCTGCGCGCACCCCTGCTCGTCTACTTCGCCATCCGTCATGGCTGCATCGGACTGCACACGCTGCTCGATGCGCTGCGATGTATCGGCGTCTTGGCCGCGTTCTCCGCGGCCGCGGTGGCGCTCGCCCGGGCGCTGCCGATTTCCGCTCTCCGCGCCGACTTGCTGAGCTTGTTCGGCTGTGCGGCCGTCACGGCGGTGAGCTTGAGCACGATCGTTCGCAAGGCAGGAGCATGAAAGTCTTCTATCACCGCGGCGCGACGCCGAACGTCGGCGATGATTTGAATGCGGTCCTGTGGCAGCGCGTGCTGCCCCAGCTCGAGCAAATCCATACCGCTCAGTGGTTGATCGGCATCGGCACGATCCTCGACGAGCGCCTTGCATCGTTGCCCGGGTTGAAGATCGTGTGCGGGTCGGGCCTACGCGTGGGCAGGACGGCTCGGTTCGGCGATGACGTGCGCTTTGCGGCCGTGCGCGGTCCGTTGACCGCGCGGCGGCTCGGCTTACCGGACGAGGTCGTTGCGTGCGATCCGGGCTTCTTGATCGGCCGCTTCTGGCCGTGGGGCACACCGGACTCGGGGCGCATCGGATTCGTGCCGCATGTCTATTCGCTGCAGCACTCGCGCATCGAGAGCGCCGCGCGAGAGGTCGGCATCGAAGTCATCAGTCCCACGCTGCCGTTCGAGGAGTTCTTGGCACGGCTGCGACGGTGCGCGCGCGTCTACTGCGAATCGCTCCACGGCGCGATCTTCGCCGATGCGCTGCGCATCCCTTGGGCGCGCGTTCGCGTGTGCTCGCACTTCTACGAAGGCGCGGGCGTGTCGGAGTTCAAGTGGCGCGACACCTTCTCGGCACTCGGCCTGCAGGCCGCCGAGCTCAATCGAATCGCCTTGTTGCCGACGAAACGCTCCTGGGAATGGATGGGTCGCGCATGCCGGCCCGTGCAGTACTTGGGCGAACGGCGTCTCGCGCGCCTCATGGCGCGACATGCGGACGGCCCGTTCTTCCGGCTCACGAACAGCGAGATCCTCGAAGAGCGCAGCGAGTATCTGCTCGCGCGCTTGAACGCTCTTGCCTCCGCCGAGGCCGTCGCACGGCTGCCGCGCTGCGCGGCCGCGTCACAGCCTGCGAGCCCGCCCACGCGCGTCCTCATGTTTCCCAAGGACGGCGCGAACAGTTTCCTGCCGCAGTTCTCCCGCGCGATCGAAGCCGCGGGCGCGCGCGTCGACGATTTCAATTTCTGGCGCGCGTTCTTGCGGCGTTACGACGTCGTGCACATCCATTGGCCGGAGACGCATCTGCGCACGCATTCATGGTGGCGCGCGCTCGGCAAGCACGTCCGCCTGGCAACGTTATGCCTGTGGCTGCGGTGCCGCGGCACACGCGTCGTCTGGATGCTGCACAACCTCAAGTCGCACGAGAAGGACCATTGGATCTCCGCGACCTTGTTCCCGTTGTGGTTCCCTCGTTGGTGCACGCATGTCATCGCGCTGACGGCGCACGGCCTCGCGTGCGCGCGTGAGCTGCATCCGGCACTGCGAAACAAGCCCGCGGCCATCGTTCCGCACGGCCACTATCGCGACGTCTACCCGCACGTCCCTGCCCGACAGGAGAGCCGCGCGCGGCTGGGACTCGATGAAAACAACTTCACATTCCTGTTCTTCGGCAACATCCGCCGCTACAAGAACGTCCCCGAGTTGATCCGCCGCTTCCGCGAGCTGCCCGATCGCGATATCGATCTCGTCATCGCCGGACTGCCGGTCCTGGGAATGCGTGCCGAAGATCTCGAAGCGCTCGCCGGCCACGATGCCCGCATCCGCCTGCACTTGCGCTTCATTCCGGATGATGAGGTCCCCGTGTTTCTCAGCGCCTGCGATCTGGTCGTGCTGCCATTCGACAGCGTTCTGAATTCGGGCAGCGTGCTCCTGTCGCTGTCGCTCGGTCGCCCCGTGCTCGCGCCTCGGCTCGGCGCATTGCCGGAAATTCAAGCTCGCGTCGGGGAGAAATGGTTGCGTCTGTACGACGGACCGCTGACGAGCGCGCTGCTACGAGATGCGCGACAGACGACTTCGCGAGCCGGCGAGCGCCCCGATCTCAGCGCATTCGATTGGGCCGCGATCGGGCGCGACACGCTCGCCTTCTACCGCTTCGGCAATAGCGAACCCGCAAAGAGCGCTTCGGACGCCGTCGCCGGTTCCACGCGCTCCTCGACGCTCGCCCCATGAACGCGCGCCGACCTACCAAGAAGCTACGACCGGTGTTACGAGCGCGCCGCGACGAGCTCGCCGTACAGGCTCGCGAGCCGTTGGCACTGATCTCGAGCGGAGAAGGTCACGCGCGACGTACGCTCTGCTTCGCGCGCGCTCGTGAGTGCGCGATGAACGGCGCTCGCGACATCGTACGTGCTCACGTACTCCTCGTCGGGCACGACGAACATTGTGGGCTCGCCGAAGCGCGTCACCGATGGATCGTCGGCGAACACCGTTTGCGTAAACTCGGTTTGCGGCACGATGAGGTGCGCGCCCGTCGCGTGCGCTTCCCAATACGACACGCTGAACGTCGTGAAGATCGCGATATCGGCCGCGTTGTACAGCGCGCGCAGACGATCGGCGGGCGCCTGCGGCAGGATGATCTCGTTGCCCTTTGGCATTGCGGCAATCGCGTCGGCGACTTCGGGCGTCATCGTCCCGACGAGCAGCAACCGAACGCCGGCCCGCCGGCACGCGATGACGACCTCCGCAACGCGTTTCGACGCGTGCAGCTTGCCGGACATGATCGCAAGGCGCTCGCCCTGATCGACTTTCAGCTCCGACCGTGTGCTCGTGCGCTCGGCCGCATCGAAGTAGAAGCGCTGGGGATCGACGCCGAGCGGCGCGAACATCTCGCGGACTCGACGCGGCGTACAGGATCTGAAGTGATCGCGGTTCGCGAGCACGGTGTGCCGCATGCAATCCACCGCGAACGAGCCGCAGAAGATGAGCGCGCGACGAAACAGACTGTCGACCCTGCTGTACCAGCGACCGGTGCGATCGCCGCGCTGTTCGTGATCGTAGACGACCGGCTTGCCGAACAGGCGCGCGGCCAAGGCAATCAGCAACGTAATGCCTTGGCGGAATTCGATGACGTGGACGACATCGGCGCGCCGAATTTCCTTGAACACCGGCCAGTACAACACGAAGTCGCTGATGCGAAAGAACACTTTGCGGCGCAGAACCTTGACGCCCGTTTCGGCGGCGAACTGCCGATCGTTGCGACTCGGCTGCGTCTGCGGGAGGCGTACGCGACTGCGCGACCACACGTAGCTTCGATCACCGCACATGAGCGTGACATCATGACCCATCGATGCAAGCTCCTTCGAGTACGAATACTCGCGAAACGACGGCAACTCGCTCTCGAAGAATCCGCTGGCCAGCAGCACTTTCATTGTGTGGCGCTCGACGATCACTGTCTGGGAGAACAATGTAGATCATCGAGACGCGGGAATGGAAGAGCTCGCGCGAGCGAATTCATCGCAATGATTCTCGGCGCGTGCACGTGGAGCACGGCCGCGCTCGCGATGAGCGACGAGCTCGGCACGCTCGAGGAGCGGCCGCTCGTCGTCTATCTCGCCGACCAGTTGATCTACTCGGATAACTTGTTTCGTTTGTCCGAGGCGCAACCGATCGCGGACGAGTTCGTCGCGCAGGGCGCCGAGCGCGAAGACTATGCGAACCGGATATCGGCCGGACTGCGCGCGAAGGTCGACAACAGTCGCCAATCGTTCGCACTCGACCTGCGCGGCAGCGACGTGCAGTTTCGTCACGCAGATTATCTGGATCACACTGCCGGTCATGCCGACCTGCAGTGGCGTTGGCAATTCGGTAACGCGTGGTCCGGTAAGATCACCGGCGAGTACGATCACGCGCTCGCAAGCCTCGCAAACTACCGCTACTTCGGTCGCGATATCGTCGATACGTACGCGTACTCGGGTGAGCTCGAGTATCGGATCGGTGCGCGCTGGGCGCTGAGCGCAGGCGGACGCGCCGCGCGCACGACGCACAGCGCGGAGGATCGCCGGCTGAACGATTTCGAGAGCGAAGCAGCGACGCTGACGCTCGCGTACATCACGCCCTCAGAGAATCGGCTTGCGCTCGAGTACCGGTACACCGCCGCGAAGTTCCCGCGCGAGGCGCTCGCCACATCGCTTACGAGCCCTCAGTACGACGAGAGCATCGCGCGGCTGCGATTGCACTATGCGTTCAGTCGGAAGACCTCGCTCGAGGCTTCCGCCGGATACTTGCGGCGTGACAGCGAGTCGCTGCGCAGCATCGAGTTTTCGGGAACGATCGGCCGCGTATCGCTGGAGTGGCAGCCGCGCGAGCAATTTGGGCTGTCGATCTCCGCATGGCACGAGCTGCGCGCCTATGTGGACGCAGAATCCGATTACTTCTTGTCCGACGGCTTCGCCGCCGGCCCGATCTGGAAACCGTTGCGGAAGCTCAGCGTGCGCTTGCTGTATTCGTACGAGGATCAGGATTACGTCGGCAACCCCGCGCTCGCATCGAGCGATGCCGAGCGACGGGATCGCGTACGCAGCGCACGCGCGATCGTCTCGTATCACCCCGTGCGCAATCTGTTGCTCAATCTGAGCTGGGTGCGCGAGTCGCGCTCGTCCAATCGAGAGTTGCAGGGGTTCGAGGCGGAGCTCGCCGGTGCGGAAGTGCGGCTACTGTTCTGATTCGCGCGCGAATACGCTCGCGTCGCTCAATGCATCCCCGTTTCGTTCGGTCGCCTGCCCGCAGCGCGCTGAATGGCGACCAGCACCAACGCGAACAGGATCACCGAGCCGAGCACCCAGATCGCGAAGAGGATTTTGATCCGACCGGAAGCGATCGCGATCGCCTCCAAGAGGCCGCCGCCTTGCCTGAGCAAGTCGGGTACGCGCAGCACGAATACACCGGCAGCGAGCCAGGCGAGCCACACGAAAAGCGCCTGGACTACGCCGCTGCGGTTGGAATCGTTGGAAGGCGATGTCATGGTGCTCTTTCGACAGAGTCATTGCGCGCCCGCGCGTATCGGTTCTCCGAACGTGAGCCAGTCGCCATCGGGAAGGCGCACTTGAAACTCTCGCTGTCTCCAGCTCTGATCGCGGGGCGGCTCGACAGAGTTGGGTGGAAGCTGCGCCAACCGCTCACGCAGTCGCGCGTAGAGCGCATCGACACCCGTCACGTCGACGTAGACCGCCACTCGCGCCTTGCCGTCGGGCGTCAGCGTGCGCTCGGGTTCTTCGAGCAGGCGAATGCCGGCGCCGGCGAATTCGATGTAGGCATAGTTGGATTGGCGAAACTCGACCGTGAACGGCAACGTTTCGCAGAAGAATGCGAGCGCGGCCTCCATGTTCGGGACGTGCAGGAACGGCGTGATCTGGTGAACCTGGGTCATGATCCCATCCTCCGATGACGCGCTGCAGTCGAAGCGCCCAGTTTGCGTGTGTCCCGCGACCGCATCGGATTGTTCACGATGGATGTGGCGTGCCGCAAGCTTCGCGAGGACCATCGCTCGGCTAGGCCGTGCTCGGATCGGCACGGCCAAGCCATGCGGCAGGCGCCGTCAGCCGCCGGCCACTCTGCTCTGACTCTTCATCACGCTCGTCGCAAGCGCGATCATCGAGGCGACATCGCTCAGGTTCGCCGGAACGATCAGCGTGCTCGATGCTTCGTCCGCGAGCTTGCCGAATTGCTTGACGTATTCTTCGGCCACGCGCAGCTGCATCGCTTCCATGCCGCCCGGACCGCTCAGCGCCTCGCCGACTCGTCGCAAGCCGGCGGCGGTCGCGGTCGCCACCGCGAGGATCGCCTCGGCCTGACCCTGCGCTTCGTTGATCTGCTGCTGCTTCTTCGCTTCCGATTCCTTGATGACGCGCTGTTTCTCGCCTTCGGCTTGGTTGATCTTCGCGTCGCGCTCGCCTTCGGACGTGAGCACGACCGCGCGCTTCTCGCGCTCCGCACGCATCTGCTTTTCCATCGCGTGCAGCACGTCTTTCGGCGGGGTGATGTTCTTGATCTCGTAGCGCAGCACTTTGACGCCCCAGGCAGCGGTCGCGTGATCGAGCTCGCTCACGACGTTCGCGTTGATCGTGCCGCGCGCTTCGAAGGTGCGGTCCAGGTCGATCTTGCCGATCTCGCTACGCAGCGTCGTTTGCGCGAGCTGCACGATCGCGAAGCGATAGTTGGTGATGCCATAGGACGCCATGCGCGCATCGAGCACCTGCAAGTACAGCACGCCGTCGACGCCGACTTGCACGTTGTCCTTCGTGATGCAGATCTGCTCCGGAATGTCGAGCGCCTCCTCCTTGAGGTTGTGCTTGTATGCGATGCGCTCGAAGAACGGTACGAGGACGTGAAAGCCCGCTTGCAGAGTACGGCTGTAGCGCCCGAGGGTCTCGACGACGTACGCGCTTTGTTGAGGCACGATCGTCGCCGTCTTCA
>Ga0207873_1002279_pt1 | contig 16154 bp, 9 predicted proteins | sample BGWIniCompost_FD_187373 | JGI IMG/M metagenome (GOLD analysis project Ga0207873, IMG submission 187373) | Cellulose adapted compost microbial communities from Newby Island Compost Facility, Milpitas, CA, USA - BGW Initial Compost (SPAdes)... ...
CTTCTTTGCGGGCGCCTTCTTTGCGGGCGCCTTCTTTGCGGGCGCCTTCTTTGCGGGCGCCTTCTTGGTGGGCGCCTTCTTCTCAGCAGGCGCCTTCTTTGCGGCGGCCTTCTTTTCCGGGGCCTTTGCTCCCGCCGCGTTCGTGGTGGCAGCTCGCTCCGCGGCTTCGAGCACTCGGGTCGCGGGTCGTCCGTTGGTCTTGCGGCGTTCGATTTCGCCGGGGCTCTCGCTCTCCTCGGGCTCGAGCTCGTCGAGCAGGACATCCTCCGGTTCGTCGCTCGCCTGCGTGCTGCCCGGTCGACCGAGGGCCCCTCCCTGACGGGCTTCCAGCGTCGTCTTCACGACCTCGGCGAGCTGATTGAACTGGAACGGCTTGTCCAGGTAGGCGTCGGCGCCATACAGCGGAGATGTGAGCTCATTGAGAGTCTCCCCGATCCCCGTGAGCATGACGATCCCCGTGTGGGCCAGGGACACCGCCTCGCGGATCTTGCGGCACACCTCCCACCCACTCATCCCAGGCATCATGACGTCGAGCACCACGAGATCGGGCAGCTCACGACAGGCCTTGTCCCAGGCGTCGTCCCCGTCGTTCGCCTCGATCACCCGATACCCCCTGCCCCGCAAGTGGCTCGCAACTAGCGCCAGCGTGCTCGGCTCGTCGTCGGCTACCAGAACCAGGGGACTTTCGCTTTTCGCCATCGAGCGGGTATTGAGGCTGGCCGACGGGCTGGGGTCAAGCTGCGAAATGCGCGAACGACGCGGTCGGGATAGACTCGAACCCCGTGAGCTCGAACTCCACCACCCGGCGTCGCGCCGAGCCAACCGCGGACGCTGACGCGAAACGCTCCCCGGCCGAGCGTCGCACACGGTGGGCACCCCTGACGGGGCCGCTCGCGCGGGTGGAGCGAGCCGCCGAGTCGGCAGCACGTCGCTTGCGGATCAACGGGGCCCTCGACGCTCTGGTGCGCTGGAGTCCGCTGCCGCTGCTGATCGCGGTGGGCGCTTTGACTTACGTCAAGGTCACACCTCCGGGCGGGCTCGGCCCCGGGACCCGAGGGGTGATCGTGAGCTGTCTGGGGCTGGCGGTGCTCACCACGCTGGTGGTCGTGGTCCGGACGTGGCGGGCGACCGCCCAAGGCGAAGAGGGCGCGCTGGCCCTCGACCGCCACCACGCCCTGGAGGATCGCCTCACGAGCGCGTTGGCCTTCGGTCGACGGCTCCAGGGCGAGCGCGCCTCCCGAGATTCCTCGGACGACGACCGGCTCGGGCGCTCGTTCATGGAGCTGGCCATCGCCGACGCGGTGTCCCGCGCGCCGCGTCTGGATCCCCGGGGAGCGGTCCCCTTGCGCCTCCCCGCCCAGTGGGGTGCCCCCCTGTCGTTGGTCCTCGGGTTGGGGATTTTGGGAACCCTCGAGGTGCAGCGACCGCAGGTCGTGGTCCCCGAGCTGCCGCCGCCCACGGACCGGGTCACGTTGTTCGCGGACGACGTCGAGCTGCTGCGGGAGGTGGCCGAAGAGCTCGAGCGAACGGCGGAGACCCCGGAGGCCCTGGCGAACGTGCGGGAGTTCAACAGGCTGGTGGAAGATCTGGCGGCCGAACGGCTCGACCGGAGGGAGGCTTTCGCCCGCCTCGATGCCCTGGAGCGCGAGATCCGGGGCTCGGGGCGAGAGCTCGAGTCCCTGGAGCAAGATCTGAAGGCGATGGGGGAGGAGCTCGAGCGCGCCGCGCTGAGCCGACCGGCGGGTGAAGCGCTGCGCGCCGAGCGCCTGGCGGACGCGGAGCAGGCCCTGCGGGACTTGGCCGAGCGGCTGCGGCGTCGTGAGGATCCGCCGAGCAAGGCCGAGCTCGAGGAGCTCCGCAAATCCCTCGAGAGGGCGAGCGAGGCGTTGAGCTCGAAGGGAGATCCGCAAGGAACGAGCGCCGAGCGGAGCTCCCTCGAAGCGGAGCGGCAGCGCTTGCTGAAGAAGCAGGCGGAGGGGACCGCCACGGACGCGGATCGACGCGCCCTGGAGAGGACCGAGCGACAGCTCGAGCGGCTGGGGCGGCGTCGGGGCGACTCGGCGTCCCAAGGGCACCGGGACGAGCCGCTCTCGGAGCTCGATCGCCAGCTCGCTCAGGCGGCGCGGGAGCTCGCCGAGGCGCAGGGCAGGTCCTCGGATTTCATCGATCAGGGCGCAGACGCCGTCAGTCGGGTGAAGCAGAAGCAGCTGAGCCAGAAGGAGAAGGAGCAGCTCCTCGAGCGGATGCGGGAGATGCGCGACATGCTGCGGCAACAGAAGGGCGGCGAGCAGCAGAAGGAGTGGGCCGAGCGCATGCGGCGCTTGCAGCAGAAGGCCCGGGGCGGCCAGCAAGGTGACGGCGGCGAGGGGAAGCCACGGCCGGGGAGCGCGGGCCCGGGGCAGCCGTCCGGGGTGACGCTGGGGCCCGATGGACAGCCAATCCCGATGCCCAACGGGTCCGACGCAGGGCAGGCTCCCGGACGGGCAGGGAGCGGAGAGGGGGACCAACCTGGCGGGAACGGTCCCCAACCCGGCGGTGGCCACGACCCCGATCTTCGCGGGGACGAGGCGAGCTCACCCCAGGGCCAGACGGAGGACGTGATGGCTGTCGCGCCCGACACGGGGGAGGGCACCGCCTCGAGCGAGGTCATCTACAGCGCCGCGCAGCGCGGATTCGCGAGCGGGGAGTACAAGCGCATCTTCACGGAGTACGAGACGGTCGCGGAGGACGTCATCGAGCGCGAAGGGATCCCCCCTGGATACCGCTCCCACGTGCGGCGCTACTTCCAGCTCATCCGCCCACGGGAATGACCAGGGCGACGGACGCATACCTCTCCCGACACCGACCTTCCTCTCCCCGATCCCTCCACCCCCGACGCACTTCACCCCCCGACGCACTTCACCCCCCCCGACCCACTTCACCCCCCGACCCACTTCACGAAGTTCTCGAGTAGAAACGAGCGGACATGGCAGACACCGAGATGGCGAAAGAACAGGTGGACGACTTCCTGCGGCAAGTGGGGGCCCTGCGGGAGGCGATCGGCGCCGTCATCGTCGGGCATCGGCCGATCGTCGACGGGGTGCTGACCTGCATGTTGGCCGGCTCCCACGCGCTGCTCGAAGGCGTCCCCGGGCTCGGGAAGACGCTGCTCGTGCGCACCTTGGCCCAGGCGGTAGGGCTCGGCTTCTCGCGCATCCAGTTCACCCCCGACCTGATGCCCGCCGACATCATCGGTACCACGGTCGTGGAGGAGGGCGGCGGTGCGCAGCGCTTCGAGTTCCGGAAGGGGCCGATCTTCTCGAACATCGTGCTGGCGGACGAGGTGAACCGCGCCACCCCGAAGACACAGAGCGCGCTCCTGGAGGCGATGCAGGAGCACCGAGTCACCGTCGGCGGGACCACCTACACGCTGGGGCAGCCGTACTTCGTGCTCGCGACCCAGAACCCCCTGGAGATGGAGGGCACCTACCCTCTGCCCGAGGCGCAGCTGGACCGCTTCTTCTTCAAGCTCCACGTGCCCTTCCCCTCGCGGGAAGAACTCCACACGATCATCGATCGTACCACGACCGAGCACCGCGTGACCGTGGAACCCGTCGTGAGCGGTGAGGACGTGGTGCGTCTGCAGCGCGTCGTCCGGGCCGTGCCCGCGCCGCGCCACGTCCAGGACTACGCGGTGCGGCTCCTCATGGCGACGCACCCGGAGCTCGAAGGGGCGACGCAGCGGGTGCGGCGTTTCGTGGCGACCGGCGCCTCTCCGCGCGGCGGACAGGCCTTGCTCCTCGCGGCGAAGATCCGCGCCCTGTTCGAGGGGCGCTACGCGCCGAGCCTCGACGACGTGCGCCAGGTGGCGGCACCTGCCTTGCGACACCGCGTGCTCCTGAACTTCGAGGGTGAAGCGGAGTCCATCACCACCGACGCGGTCATCGAGGAGATCCTGGCGGAGCTCCCCGAGACGGCGGACTGAGCGCGAGGGGCGGCGATCCGGTGGGATTCTTCGACGGTCTGTTCAAGGCCCGCTCCGGGCGCGTGACCACGTCCGCCGCGGGCGAGAGGGCGCGCGGAGGCGCGCGCCGAGGCGTCGGGCGGGCGGGCGGCAGTCCGAGGGGCAGGGCACCAGGCGCGCGGGCGTCTGGTGGTGCCGTGGAGGAGGATCTCTGGGGTGAGGAGTTCCTGCGCCGGCTCGAATCCCTGGCGATCGTGAGCCGGAGGGTCGTGCCGGGGCGGCAGCGAGCGGAGCGGCGCAGCAAGAAGCGCGGCAGCGGCGTCGAGTTCGCCGATCACCGGAACTACGTCGAGGGGGACGACATCCGCTACCTCGACGTGGGGGTCTATCAGCGGCTCGGTAAGCTCCTCGTGCGCCTCTACGAGGAAGAAGAGGACCTCAGCATCTACTTCATCGTCGACTGCTCCGCCTCGATGGCCTTCGCGCCTCCGGGCGCCAGCGAGAGGCGGCGACGCAAGTTCGACCAGGCGCGGCGCCTCTGTGCGGCCCTCGCCTACGTGGGGCTCGCGGGCCTCGATCGGGTGACGATCGTCGGCGTGAACGATCACCTCGTGTCGCGCATGCCGACGACCCGCGGTAAGGGGCGGATCTTCCGCGTGTTGCGCTTCTTGGAGGAGCTCGAGCCCCAAGGGTCCACGGACCTCGAGGCGGCGATGAAGACGTTCGTGGCTCAGCACAAGCGACGGGGCGTCGCCGTCCTCCTGAGCGACCTCTACGACCCGGCGGGCTTCGAGGGGGGCATCAACGTGCTGCGCTTCAACAAGTTCGAGCCCTACGTGATCCACCTGGTGGATCCGGCGGACGCTCGTCCGCCCCTGCGGGGGGACGTGCGCATCGTCGACTGCGAGTCGGGGGAAGATCGGGAGGTGACCGTCACCCCGGCCCTGCTCCAGAAGCTCGAGGAGAGCTACGAGGACTACCGACTGAGAATCGAGCGCTTCTGCGCGAGCCGCCAGGTGTCCTATTTCGCGGCAGGCGTCGACGATCCCTTCGACGAGCTGGTGCTGCGGGTGTTTCGCAGCGGAGGGTTCCTCCGTTGACCTTCGCGGGCTTGCCCCTGACGACGTTGCTCGGCATCGGCGCGGTGGTCGGTGCCCTGACCGTGGCGCTGTACGTGCTGAAGCTGCGGCGCAGACCGGTGCCCGTCCCGTTCACGCGGCTGTGGCAGCAGGTGCTCAGCGACGAGCAGTCGAGCTCGTTGTTCTCACGGCTGCGGCAGCTCCTGTCGTTGCTCCTGCAGCTCGTGATCGTGACGGCGCTCGTGCTGGCGCTCGGAGATCCTCGGGCGGAGGGGCACCGGGAGGCGGGGCGCACCTTTGTGGTGCTGCTCGACGCCAGCGCGTCGATGGCCGCGACGGACACGCCGCCGTCGCGGTTGGAGCGGGGGCGCGAGGAGGTGCTGCGCATCATCGAGGGCATGGCGGCGGCGGATCGCATGCTCCTGGTCCGCATGGGGGCGACGCCCACGCCGTTGACCACCCTGACGGACGACGCGGCGGCCCTGAAATCCGCCGTGGAGGGGGTGCGCACGAGCGACACGGGCGCGGACTTCGAGGCGGCGCTGCGGCTGGCCCTGGACGCCTTGCGGGGGCAACCGGAGCCGGAGATCGTGCTGGTCAGTGACGGCGCCCTGGTCACGGCTCCCCGGGGGACGCTCCTCGACGGGGAGGACGAGGAGGGGCGGGAAGCTGCCTCGGGGACCACCGCGCCCCAGGGAGCACCGGGAGGCACCGACGCCGACCCGGCCGGCGCAATGGCGGTGACGGCGGACTCGATCCCGCGCGGAGCCGAAGGGGCCGGGGAGACCCCCGAGCAGGGAGAACCTCCAGCGCTGCGCTCGCCGTTGCTCGACCAGGCGCGCGAGCAGGGGGTGCGGGTGAGCTACGTGCCCGTCGGCGTGGGGGGGAGGAACGTCGCGCTCACCCAGTTCGCGGTGCGACGGTACCCCCTCGACAAGTCCCGGCACGAGGCGCTCGTGGAGCTCACGAACACCGATCCGGAGCCGGTGGAGGTGGAGCTGGCGCTGTACGGCGACGGGGTCATCGTCGACGTGCAGCGCCTCTCGCTCCGGGCCGGCGAGGTGCTGCGGCGGCTCTACCCGGACCTGGGGGGCGCCAGCGCGGAGCTCATGGCGGAGGTGCGCCTGGCGGATGGCCGCGGCGACGACCTTCCTGCGGACGACCGCGCCTACGCGATGCTGCCGGAACGTCGGCGGGCGCGGGTGCTCCTGGTCACGGAGGGCAACACCTACCTGGAGGCTGCGGTGCTGCTCGACGAGTACTTGCAGGTCACGGAGGTGGCGCCTGCCGACTACCCACCGCCAGGCGACTTCGACGTGACGATCTTCGACGGGGTCGCCCCGCCGCGGGACGCGCGCACGGGCGCTGCCTTGTATCTGGGGCTCCCCGGGCCGACCAACGACGAAGCCTCCGGCAACCAGGCGCCCCTCGAGCAGGGCCCCGAGCTGGAGATGTTCGGCTTCGATCACTGGGACGAGAAGTCCCCCTTCCTCCGTTGGATGGCGATGCCCGACATCCAGGTGCTCACGGGGCGCGCGCTGATCCCCCGCCCAGGCGATCGCGTGCTCGGGTGGAGCGAGGCCCTGCGCGGCAAGCGGACGCCCATCCTCGTGGGGGGGCGCCGCCCGGAGGGAGAGTTCGTCGTCCTCGGCTTCGATCCGCGGCGCAGCGATCTCGTGCTGCGGGTGGCGTGGCCGCTGTTCGTGCTGAACGTCATCGACGCGTTCACGGACGAGTCGGCGGAGGCCCTGTCCGCCTACCGCACGGGACAGGTGTGGCGCGTCCCGCTGGGGAGCAGGGGCGCTGCGGAGGAGGCGGAGGCCGTCCCCGCGCGCGTCCGCGTCCGTCAGCCGGATGGTTCGGAAATCGAGGCGCCCGTCGTGGACGGCCACGCGGTGCTCTTCGGGGAGCAGGCGGGCTTCCACCGGATCGAGGGGACGCAGCCGCCCGTTCGCTTCGCCGCCAACCTGGCGCGGGTCGAGGAGAGCCACATCGAGCCCCGGAAAACGCTGATGTTCTCGGGAGCGACGCCGGACGCCGAAGGCGCCGAGGTCCTGACGGCGGGACCCGTCGAGGGGCTGCACGCGGGCACTCAACAGCGCTGGTGGATCCTGCTGCTGCTGGGCGCGGTGGGGTTGTCGTTGATCGAGTGGATCACCTACCACCGGAGGTGGACGGTTTGAGCCGCCGCAAGCTGCTCTGGGGAGCCCTGCTGGTCGGGTTCGGCGCGGCGCTGGCGCTGGCGTACTGGCGGTTCGTGTGGACGGCGCCTCCCGACGCGTTCGTGTGGGAGAGCGCCGAAGGGGAGGTGCGCCTCCTCGAGCCGCGCTGGCTCGCCGTGCTGCTGGTCGCGCCGCTGCTGCTGTTCGTGCTGGGGCGTTCTCTTGCGGATCTGCCCTGGCAGCAGCGCGTGCTGTCTTGGATGCTGCGGCTCGCGTTCCTCGGCGCGCTGGCGCTCGGGTTGGGGCAGCTCGTGGAGACCGAGCGGGTCGACAAGGTCTGCGCCGTCGCCTTGCTCGACGTGAGTGACTCCGTCTCCGACTCATCCCTCGAGGAGGGGCGCGCGCGGATCGTCGAGCTCTGGGAGAACCGGCGTCCGGGCGACGAGCTGCGCCTGGTGACCTTCGCGGAGCGCCCTCGGGAGGTGCCGCTGGTCGACCCCCAGGCGAGTGAGCCGCCGCTCACCTTGCCGGAGGTCGGGGCTCTCCGGCACGCCGACGGGGGCGCGGGGACCCACCTGCGCGCGGCCCTGCAACACGCCTACGGCGCCTTCGCCCCCGGGTGTCTGCGGCGCCTCGTGGTGATCTCCGACGGCGTCGAGACGGAGGGGCAGGTGTTGGCGGAGGTGGGGCGAGCGCGCGAGCTCGGCATCCGCGTCGACGCGTTCGCGCTGCGTGAACCTCCACCGGCGGACATGGCCGTGACGGCCCTCGAGGTGCCTGGCAAGGTCAACGTGGGGGAACCCTTCGAGGTGACCGTGCGCCTCCACTCGACGCGCCCCGGGCAGGCACGGCTGCGCCTCTATCAAGGGGAAGCCCTGAACGGCCTCGACGCCGTGCAGACCCTGGAGCTGCCTCCGGGGGAGCACACGGCGCGGTTCCGGAGCGTGGTGCGCGTCGGCGGCGAGGTGACCTACTCCCTCGAGGTGGAGCCCCTCGGCCCGGACGCCTTCGCGGACAACAATCGGGCGGCGGTGACGATCGACGTGCCGGGTCGTCCGCAGGTGCTCTACGTGGAGGGGCGCGCAGGGACCGCCACCTACCTGGCGCGGGCGTTGACGGCGCAGCAATTCGACGTGGACGTGCGGGGCCCCGAGGCATTTCCGGGGAGCCTCGCGGAGCTCGAGCGCTTCGCCTTCGTGGTGGTCTCGGACGTGGCCCGAGAGCGCCTCGGGCGGGACGCGGAGCGCTTGATCGAGCGCTACGTGCGCGATCTGGGGGGCGGGTTCTTGTTCGCGGGCGGGCCATCGGGGTTCGGTCTCGGCGGTTGGCAGGGCTCGCAGCTCGAGCGGGTGCTCCCGGTGCGCATGGACTCGGAGAAGCGTCGGGAGATCCCGGGGGTGGCCCTCGTGCTCGTCATCGATCGCTCCGGCTCGATGACGGGGTTGCCGATGGAGATGGCGAAGGAGGCCTGCAGCGCGACGGTGGCCACGCTCCAGGGGGACGATCTCATCGAGGTGATCGCGTTCGACTCGACGCCGATCCGCTACGTGAAGATGCAACCTGCGCGCTATCGCAGCCGCATCCAGAACGACATCATGCGGATCCAGCCCGGCGGCGGCACGGAGATCTTCCCGAGCCTCGACATGGCCTACCAGGACATCTCCGTCGTCGAAGCGCGGAAGAAGCACGTGGTCCTCCTCACGGATGGCCAGGCACGCAGCGACGGCCTGTTCGATCTGGCCACCACGATGTTCGCCGAGTCCATCACCCTCACCACCGTGGGCCTCGGCGGGGGCGTCCAGGATGAGCTGCTGCGCATGATGGCCGACGGTGGTGGCGGCCGTTACCACCAGGTGGCGGATCCCAACAGCTTGCCCCGCGTCTTCACGCGCGAGGCGGAGCTGATCTCGAAGCAGGCAACGGTGGAGGACTGGTTCCCCGCCCAGCGCGTCGGCAACCCGCCCTTCCTGCGGGGCATCTCCATCCAGACGGCGCCCCTGCTCCGCGGCTACGTCTCGACCCAGATGAAGCCGGCGCCCGCCGAGCTCATCCTGGCGAGCGACCGGGGCGAGCCGCTGCTCGCCCGCTGGCGAGTGGGGCTCGGTTGGAGCTTGGCCTGGACCAGCGACGTCAAGAACGACTGGGCCGTCGAGTGGTTGCGCTGGCCGGCGTTCGGGCAGTTCTGGGCGCAGCTGGTGCGGGAGCACATGCGCCACGAGCGTCGCCGAGAGCTGCCGATGGATGTGCGTGTGGAGGACGGGGACATCGTCGCCGTGGTGCACGGTCTGACGGAGGACGAGCGGTTCGACAACGACTACGAGTCGCGCCTGCTCGTCCGTCGTGGGCGGGGTCGCGGTGAGGCGGAGCGACAGCAGGAGGTGCGCGAGGTGCCGTTCCGGCTCACGGCGCCGGGGCGCTACGAGGCTCGCTTGCAGGCCCCGGGCTTCGGGTCCTTCGTCGTCGAAGGCAAGCACGCGCGGCGCGACGCGGCGGGCACCGTGCGGCCGATCGCCGTGAGCTACGGTCACGCGGCGCTCCCGTACCCTCGGGAGTACGCGGCCTTCGAGCCCGCCCCCGAGCTGCTGGAGCGAGTCGCCGACGCGGGCGGCGGGGCGGTCGACGTGCCCCCCGCGGCGGTGTTCGACCCCGGCGACGAGCGCATCGAGCGGCACGCGCCCCGCCAGAACCGCTTCATCCTGGCGGCCCTCGTGATCTTCCTGCTCGATCTGCTGGTGCGCCGGGTGCGGCTGTTCGATCGCCGCTTCCAACGGCCGGTCGCCGTCAGGTGACGTGCGCCGGCACGATCAGGCGCTGCACGAGCTCCTGGGCGGAGCCGAAGAGCCACCGGGGCGCGTGGGCATGGAAGCCATGGGGGCGGGTGTAGCCCCATCCCACGGCGCCGAAGTCGATGCGTTCGGCGCGGGCGGCCTCGAGATCCCTGATCTCGTCGCCGACGTAGATGGCTTGCTCGGGCGCGAGCTGGCAGGCGCGCAGCACCGCGCGTAGCTTCGGGCGCTTCCCGAGGAGGGAGGCGCCGCAACCGTAATGGGAGAACAACCCGCACAGCTCCGCCCCGAGCACCTGGCGGACGTTCTGGTGTGAGTTGGAGGTGACGATGGCGAGGGTGATGTCCGCGTCGGCGAGGGTGCGCAGGGCCTGCTCGATGCCGGGGAACAGGCGGATCGAACTCAGCTCCTGGGCCATGTGGCGGCGCATGAACCGCGCGATGAACGGCATCTTCCAGGGCGGGATGTCGAGGTGACGGGCGATGCGCCGCGCGTCCAGGCCCCGCAGCAGCTCGACCTCGTCGAGCTCGGCGAGCCTGAACCGGTAACGGCGGGCGGCGAGGGTGACGGCGCGACAGAACCACTCGAACGAGTCGGCGAGCGTGCCGTCGAAGTCGAAGATGGCTAGTCTGTACCTCACGGTGACCTCCGGCTCCACGTCCTGCGTCGCACGTCCACTGTAGCGAACGAGGCGCGGATTGCATCGGCACCCCATCGCCGCCTTGCCCGCGCTCCCCCAGGGAGACGGGCGCAGAGGAGGGGGCACGAGCGCTGCTGGGAACCGGGGAGACTTCCCTCGGCGCCCCAGCGCGTCAGGACGTCGGCGGGATCGTGGGGGTGCGAGGCCCGGCGCTGGTGGCGGTGTTTCGTCCCGCGCGCAGACGGCGCCGCGCCAAGGTCAGGTGCACCGGGTCGCGCAGCAACAACACCGGGACGAGGAGCGCATAGGGGAGGATGAGGAGCCAACCCTTGGTCGTCACCGGCATGACCAGTCGTTGGATGGCTTGCTGATGGAGCCCGCTCCCCGTCCAGAGCAGGTAGGCGGCGATGCAAGCGACGGGGAGGAGCAGCGCGAACAGCCGATGACGCCAGGGGGTGGCCTCGAGCTGGTTGGCGTTGGCGTGGGCCTGGGCGAGGTGAGCCTTCTGCACCGCCCGCTCCACGAGTCGGGCCACCGCGGGTGAGTTCGCCAGGTAGCCGTGGGCGGTACGCTTGAGGAGCGAGTACCCCATGAAGCCGATGCTGGTCGGGCCGACGATGTAGAGCACCTGCTCGACGAGGGAGGGGCTCGCGTCCTCCGAGAGGATGGTCAGGGCGGTCAAGCTGCCGATCATCGCCCCGCCGTAGAGCCACTGCACCCGCGCCACCCGGAAGACCGCGAGAGAGCGCAGGAAGTACTGCGCGCGGTTGCGCACCGAGGCTTCGTCCGTCGGTTGGAAAGGGAGCCGCAGCGCCGCCAGGATCTCCGCGAAGGGGAAGGCGAGCAGCAGCGCGCCCGCGGCGACGCCGAACAAGAACGTGCCCTGGAAGACGAGGGTCTTGCCGATGTCGAAGAGGTTGAGGGGCTGCGTGAGGACCAGCTCTCTCAGAAAGGAGAGGAGGTCGTGCCCCGGATGCACGAGGGCCCAGTCGAGCACGTCCGTGGCCCCGATGGTGAGGAGCAGCACCAGGATCAGGAACACGGGCCACACGGCCTCCCAGCGCGGCCGATCGACGAGCAGCTCGTAGCGATCGATGCGGCGGGCGAAGCGCACCTCGGTGAACAGCAGCAGGAGATAGACGAACAGGAAAATCAGGATGACGATGAGCGACTGCGCCCACTCTGCCCGGAGCTGACGGGTGAGCTGCGGCACGAGGTCCGAGCTGAGGCTCTGGCGGGGCACCTCGGTGGCGGCCAGGAACACGAGCTCGACGAGGAAGACGAGCTGCGACAATGGCGCGACCGCCGCCGCCAACGTGCGGTGCGCGAAGTACCCGGAGATGAAGGTCTCGTCGGGACCTGCCGGGCGGAACCGACCCCGCTCGGCGCGCGCGGAGGCGAACGCCCGTGGGGCCGCCCACAGAGGATAGCCGAGGGCCACGATCAGCAGAAACCAGCCCACCGCGTTGAGGACGGTCGGTGGCGCGAGGACGAACAAGGCGGCGATGGACTGTCCCGTGAGGTACCAGACCAAGAAGGCGAATAACCCCAGCCCGCCGATGGTCCACAGCGCGCCGCTCCAGAGGCTCGGTCGCCGATAGTCTCGTCCGATGCCCTCGACGTAGTTCTGCAGGTGGGTGCGGACCTGGGGGATCGTCAGGCGCTGCTCGGGATCCTTGTCGAGGAGCTGGAGGGCGACGGCCTCGAGCGCCAAGGGGGTGGACGGGTTCAGCTCCGAGGGGCGACGAGGGGTCTCGTTGCGCACGCGCTCGAGCAGGGCGAGGGGATCCTCGTCGTCGAAGGGCACCTGGCCGCACAGGATCTCATAGAGGATCACGCCCAGGGCGTAGAGATCCGCGCGTTGGTCCACGGGGGCGCCCCGCGCTTGCTCGGGGGACATGTAGACGGGCGTGCCGATGACGGTGCCGAGCTGCGTCGCCCAGTGATCCGCTCCCTTGCGCAGGGAGGTGACGTGCGGCGAGTGGGATCCGGGGTGTGGCGCCTCGTCGAGAACCGCGGAGTCCGGGGGCGGCTCCGTCTCATCGGCGTCGGTGAAAGAGCCCGTGTCAGCGAAGGAGCCCGTGGCGCCCGTGGAGACGGCGTCGGTCGGATCCGGGGAGGCCAGGAGCTTGGCGACGCCCCAGTCCACGACGAGCACCTCGCCGTAGTCTCCGACCATGATGTTGGCGGGCTTGAGGTCCCGGTGGATGACGCCCCGGGCGTGGGCGTACTCGAGGGCCTGACACACCTGCAGGAAGACATCGAGGAGGCGCCGCAGACCGAACTCGGAGACGGTCGTCGGATCGGCCCGCGCCCGGTCCGCGAGGATCGACTCCAGGGACTTGCCGCGCACCAGCTTCATCGAGAAGAAGACACGCCCGTCGGGGGCGATCCCGTAGTCGTGGATCGGCACGATGTTCGGGTGCTCCAGCTGCGCCGTGATCTGGGCCTCCTCGACGAAGCGAGCGAGGTGGTCCTTGGGCATCTGCTGACGGGGGAGCGGCGTGACCTTGAGGGCGAGCTCTCGGCGGAGCTTGGTGTCCGTACCGCGGAGGACGTAGCTCATGCCGCCTTGACCGAGCTGATCGCTGACGCGGATCCGTCCGCTCCAGAGCTGCTCCGGATCGAGGAGGGGGAGCGGCGCCGACGGGGCCTCGGGCGCCTGCTGGGCAGGCTCCTCGGTGACCGCCGGCGGCGGAACTCTTCGTTGAGGGCGATCGGTCATGCCTCGGACTCGGGTCGGCCTGGAGCGCGGAGCAGCGATGCACTCATGCCGGACTCACGCAGGCCGGTCTGCGGCTCACGATCGGTACTCTAGCCGCGGTTTGGCTGCAACGAACCCGGGGTGCGCGCACCCGCGGGCGGACCGACGTTTCTCCGGCACCGACGGCGCGAGCCCCGCTTCGTGAACCCCGCTTCGTGAGCGCCGAGGAGGTGGGCCCAGATGGAGTGGCCGCTGGGAGTGGCTGCCTAGTGGCTGCCTCGAGGCGGTCAACGTGAGCGCTTTGGGGGCCGCTGCGCGCGACGCAGGGCCTCGACGTAGGCGCGCTGGACCTCGCGGAACTCCGCCGGGTCACCGCCGCGATCCGGGTGGGTCTCGAGGGCGCGACGGCGATGCGCCTGCTTGATCTCGAGCTCGGTCGCTCGTCCGGGGAGACCGAGGATGCTCCACACGGAGCGAGCGCTGGCGGGGCGCGGCGCCTCGGGCCGCGCCGCTGCCCCTGCGGCGCTTCTGGGCGTGGTGCTGGGAAACGGTGGCTGTTCGCGGATGACCCGCAGCCAGGCTTGGGCCCAGCTCGAGTCGAGCAGGAGCAGGGGCGTTCCGGCGGCACGTTCGGCGGCGGCGACCGCCTCCTCGAAGCTGCGCGCGCCACCCGCGGATGCGTCCGGAGGTCGAAACGGGCGGCGTCGGGGCGCGGCGGTCCACCAGGCCGCCCAGAAGAAGCGCCGCCGACGTGTGCGGGTGATCGAGCAGCCCGGAGCGAACAGCTCCTTGGGGCTGTCTGCTCCGGGGGCTGGATCAGCGACGTTCATGGCGCTCCCCTGGGGCGCACCGAGGACTCCGCGTCGAGGCGGCGCCTCGGTGTCGACCAGAGGCTCAGGGTCTCAGCGATTGCCCCAGCTGCGGATGATGGGAGCGTACAGGGCCTTGGCGTCTTCGCGTTCGGCCCGCTGTCGAGCGTCGAAGTAGATCGAGGCCCACAGGAGCGAGACGAAGGGGACGAGGAGGGTGAGCACGGTGACGCTGATGAGCTGCGCCGCGGCGGCCCCGATGAAGGGCACGAAGCCCAGGATGACGGTGGCGATGGTGGTGACGATCATCACGGGGATGACGGTGACCAGCACGAGCAGCGCGAGCCCGAGGTGACGGCCGGGGTCCTTCAGGACGAGCTCGAGGGAGCGCATGTTGGCGCCGAAGAACGTCTTCTTTTCGAGGAGGTAGGCGGGGCCCGCGAACATGCCGACGAGGAGACCGGGGATGAGGAGGAACATGGATCCGACCGCGATGACGAAGCTCATCACGGCGATGTTGAGCCATTCGCTCACCGGGCTCTTCAAAGCCGCGCCCCAGGCTTGCTTCCAGGTGAGGCGCTCGCCGCTGGCGGCCGCCAGGGACCAGCGCCACATCGCTCCCGCGGCGATGGGCGCCATGGCGAGCTCCACGAGCGCGACCAGGACCCCCAAGATCCAGCCCACGATGGGGATCCACCCTGTCGCCACGCCGACCACAGCGCCGGGGAGCATCACGAGGCCCATGGTCAGGGCGCCATCGACCGCCTGGGTCTTGTAGGTCTCCACGGCGTTCGACAGGAACGCCTTGAACTGGTCGAAGAGCCCGTCGCCGGAGCCCGCCAGCGGAGGGGCGGCGTAGGCCGGCGCAGGAGCCGCCAAGGGGTGCGGGCTCGGGGCGGGGGACGGTTGCCCGACGGGCGCCCCTGCGGCTGGCGCCCCCCCGAAGGCGTCGGAGGCGGCCTGCCCGCTCCAGGCTGCTGCGGGCGCGGGCTGTGGCGCGGGCGCCGGGGCTCCCTGGGGTGCAGCGGCCACTGGGCCGGGAGCGGGGGGCGCGGGAGCTTCCGGGGCGAGCTGACCCAGCGCCGCTGGAGCCGTCGCGAGGGCCGTGTCCGCGAACGCCGCCGCGGGGGGAGCCTGCATCACCTGCGTGCCACCGGGGCCGAAGCCCAGGCCGGAGTCGATCGCTTGCACGGCGATGGTGGTGTCGCCGATCCGCAAGGCCGTGCCCGGGGTCAGCACGATCGTCCCCACCACGCGCTCACCGCTGACGCGGTAGGTGCCGTTCGTCGAGTTGAGATCCGTGAAGCGCAGCACGCCTCCCTCGAAGGTGAGCTCTCCGTGCCGACCGGACGTCTTGGGGTCGCGGGTGACGACGTCCCCGCTTTCGCGACCGATGAGGACCTTGGCTTGGTCGAAGGTGAACAGGTCGGACGACTGATCGTGCCGGAGGATCGAGAGGCTGTACGACGGCATGCTTGCTCCTTTGTGCCGCATGCGAACAGTATCCGAGCCGCCCCGCAACCCAGTACGGGATCCCAAGCGCCCGCCGCAGCGGCCCCCCGGGCCGAGCCTCGCGCGCCCGTCCGGTGCTCGCCGACCCTGCCCCACGGGGACCCACGGGTTACGGGTAGGTGTCGCACCTGCACGGCCCGACCTTGGTGGCGTCGGGCCTCCCGGGCGTCAGTGGCCCTCGGTTGCTAAGTCGACCGGGGCACGCGTCGGAATGCGGACGCTTCTCGGCGCGCGGGAGGCGGCCGGATCCGGGGAGCTGCCGATCGCAGGAGAGTGGCGCGGACGCAGCCTGAGGCGGGGAACCTTCGAAGCCGTAGCGCCGGGTTCCGCGCCTACGCTCGTCGAGCGCTCCTCGTGGGCCGCGGGTGCCTTCAAGAAGTCCGAAAGACGTCCTCGATGGTGTGTGCGTCGAGGATTCGCTCGGCCCAGGTCTCGAGCTGTTGCTCTGCGGCACCATCGATCCGTGCTTCGCAGGTTGGGGGGAGCTTGCCGAACCGGTGGGTGAGCTGCTTGCGGAGG
>Ga0207873_1002281_pt1 | contig 16123 bp, 16 predicted proteins | sample BGWIniCompost_FD_187373 | JGI IMG/M metagenome (GOLD analysis project Ga0207873, IMG submission 187373) | Cellulose adapted compost microbial communities from Newby Island Compost Facility, Milpitas, CA, USA - BGW Initial Compost (SPAdes)... ...
CTCGTCGTCACCCTTCTCCCAGTCCTTGTCCGTGGACAGGGCGAGAGCGCCGCCACCGGTGTGCACACCGCCGTGCGGCTTGCCGTGCTTCTTGCCCTCCTCCTTCTTGTCCTCGTACTTGTCGTCGCCCTTCTCCCAGTCCTTGTCGGACACCGACGACAGAGCACCGCCACCCGTGTGCATTCCGCCGTAGGGCTTGTCGTGCTTGCTGTCCTTCTTGTGCTCCTTGCTGTAAGAAGACTTGTCGTGCTCACCGTCACCCGTGTGGTCGGCGTAGGCCAGGGGCGCGGCGATCGCGAGGGCCGCGGTGGCCGTCGCGCTGGCGAGCACCATGCGAGCAGAGCGCATCTGGGATTCCTTCCATCGGCTACCGGGCTGCTGACTCCTCGTCAGCACGATTGACCCGGGTCCGACGTGATCCAACGTCAGGCACAAGCCCGGGGCTCACCATCCGGGACGTACACACGGGTTAACAACCCATCCCTATGGCGGCACACGGTGGGCGTGTCGCGGCCGCTTCCGGCGGCTCCGGCCCCCCTTGCACCCGGTGACGGCACTCGCCTAGCCTGCGTTTGTGCCGCTAATAAACAAAACCCGTTCGCACAGCGTCGTGCCGGGTTCGGACCTCGTCCGGCTCCGACTCGCCCTGACCGCATTCTTCGCCCTGGACGGCTTCGTCTTCGCCGGCTGGGTGGTCCGCATCCCCGCCGTCAAGGAGCAGACCGGGGCCTCGGCCAGCACCCTCGGGCTCGCCCTGCTGGGCGTCTCGGCGGGGGCCGTCGTCACCATGACCCTCACCGGCAGGCTCTGCCGCCGCTACGGCAGCCATCTGGTCACCGTGGTGTGCGCGGTACTGCTCTGCCTCAGCGTCGGGCTGCCCCCGCTGACCCACTCCGCAGCGGCGCTCGGCGCGGTCCTGCTGCTGTTCGGAGCCGCCTACGGCGGGATCAACGTGGCGTTCAACAGCGCCGCCGTCGACCTGGTCGCTCAGCTGCGGCGGCCGATCATGCCGAGCTTCCACGCCGCCTTCAGCCTGGGCGGCATGACCGGCGCGGGACTGGGCGCCCTGGTGGCCGGCTCGCTCACCCCCACCCGGCATCTGTGGCTGCTGGCCGCCGTCGGACTCGCGGTCACCGCGGTCGCCGGGCGCGCACTGCTGCGGATCGAGCCGCTGACCCCGGCGGACCGCGGCCGGGAGCAGACCGAGACGCCTCGCCCGGACCGGCGCACCCGCGCCCTGGTGATCGTGTTCGGGATCGTCGCCCTGTGCACCGCGTACGGCGAGGGCGCCCTGGCGGACTGGGGCGCGCTCCATCTGGAGCAGGACCTCGGCGCCTCGGCGGGCGCGGCGGCCGTCGGGTACTCCTGCTTCGCGCTGGCGATGACCGCCGGTCGGCTGACCGGGACCACGCTGCTCGAACGGCTGGGCCGGACCCGGACCGTCGTCGCGGGCGGCGCCACCGCCTGCGCCGGCATGCTGCTGGGTGCCCTGGCGCCCTCCCTGTGGGCCGCCCTGCTCGGCTACGCGGTGACCGGGCTCGGCCTCGCCAATCTCTTCCCGGTGGCGGTCGAGCGGGCCGGTGCGCTGGCCGGACCGAGCGGCGTCGCCACCGCCTCCACCCTGGGCTACGGCGGCATGCTGCTCGGGCCGCCCGCGATCGGCTTCATGGCCGACTGGTTCAGCCTGCCGGCCGCCCTGACCAGCGTGGCGGTGCTCGCGGCGGTGGCCACCGTCACCGGGTTCGCGACCCGGCGGGTGGGCTGAGCCGCCGCCCGCGGGGTACCCGGCGTCCCACCCGAGCGACACCGTGGGACGAGGAGTGGACCGTGACCGAGCAGCAGAACCCCGTCGGGCAGCACCCGACCCCCGACTTCCCGTCGCAGGATCAGCCGCATCCGGGCTGGACCGGCCCCATGGACCCGCCGCCCGACCACGGCGAGGACACCTACCGCGGCAGCGGACGGCTGCAGGACCGCAAGGCCGTGATCACCGGAGGGGACTCCGGCATCGGGCGGGCCGTCGCGCTGGCCTTCGCCCGGGAGGGCGCCGATGTGCTGTTCACCTACCTGGACAGCGAGAAGGAGGAGGCGGAGGAGACGGCGCGGTGGGTCGAGGAGGCCGGCCGGCGCGCCGTGGCCGTCGCCTGTGACATACGCGAGGAGGAGAACTGCCGGGCCCTGATCGACCGTGCCGCGGCGGAGTTCGGGCACCTCGACATCCTGGTGAACAACGCGGCGTACCAGATGTCGCAGCCCGACGGCATCGAGGCGGTCACCACCGAGCAGTTCGACCGGGTGATGCGCACCAACCTCTACGGGATGTTCTGGCTGTGCAAGTTCGCCCTGCCGCACCTCAGGGAGGGCGGCAGCATCATCAACTCCGCGTCGGTCCAGGCGTACAAGCCGAGTCCGCATCTGCTCGACTACGCGACCACCAAGGGCGCGATCGTCACCTTCACCCAGGGTCTGGCACAGATGCTGATCGGGCGGGGCATCCGCGTCAACGCCGTCGCGCCCGGGCCGGTGTGGACGCCGCTGATCCCGGCGACGCTGCCGGACACCGCGGAGTTCGGCAGGCAGGCACCGATCGGCCGGCCCGCCCAGCCCGCCGAGATGGCCCCGGCGTATGTGTTCCTCGCCTCGCAGGAGGCCTCCTACATCACCGCCGAGATCGTCAACGCCACGGGCGGTACGCCGCTGCCGTAGGACCGCCGGGCCGAGGTGGACGCGTCGCACGGCACATCGGCATGTACGCGTCGTGCGGCAGACTGCTCGTCATGGACACTGCCTGGTTTCTTCAGATCCTGGACCGAGAGGGCCGGTTGCTGGCCGACGCCGCCCAGCAGGCGGGCGCCGACGCGGTGGTGCCGCCCTGCCCCGGTTGGCGGGTGCGCGACCTGCTGCGGCACACCGGTGTGGTGCACCGCTGGGCCGCGGGCTTCGTCGCCGAGGGGCACACGGCACCGCGCGCCATGGGCGAGGAGCCCGCGCTCGACGGTCCGGAGCTGATCGCCTGGTACCGGGAGAGCCACCGCCTGCTGGTCGACACACTGGCCGGTGCGCCCGCCGACGTGGAGTGCTACACCTTCCTGCCGGGCGCGCCCTCCGCGCTCGCCTTCTGGGCACGTCGCCAGGCGCACGAGACCTGCGTGCACCGGTTCGATGCGGAGGCTGCCCGCGGCGGCACCCCGACGCCGATCGGCACCGGCTTCGCCGTGGACGGCATCGACGAGCTGCTGCGCGGCTTCCACGCCCGCCGCAGGAGCCGGGTGCGCAGCGAGAAACCCCAGCTGCTGCGGGTGCGGGCCACCGACGCGGACGCCGTGTGGACGATGCGGGTCTCCCAGGATCCGCCGGTGACCGTCCGGGGCGAGGACACCGGTGACGCCATCGGGTGCGAACTGAGCGGTCCGGCAGAGCAGTTGTATCTGGCGCTGTGGAACCGGACGGCGGTGCCGGACGTCTCCGGCGACCCGGCGCTGGCCGAGCTGTGGCGGGAGAAGTCCGCGGTGATCTGAACCCGCGCCCGGCTCGCGGACGCCGCGATCAGCCGGACGCGAGCATCCGGGCCAGCACCGCGCGCTGCACCGGCAGCACCTTGCCGTGCAGCGCGCGCCCCTGCCGCGTGAGCGCGACCCGTACGCCCCGCCGGTCCTCCGGGCACATGGTGCGCTCCACCAGACCCTCCCGCTCCAGCCGGGCGACCAGCCGGGACAGCGCGCTCTGGCTCAGATGGACCCGCTCGGAGATCTCCTGCACGCGGTAGGCGCAGCCCTTCGGCCCGCGGCTGCCCGCGAGGATGTCGAGGACCTCGAAGTCGCTGGCGCACAGGCCGTGTTCGCCGAGCACGCGATCCAGTTCGCACTGGGTGCGGGCATGCAGCGCCAGGATGTCCCGCCACTGTTCCACGAGTTTCTGATCGACCTGGTTCCCCGCCATGGGGCGCACCGTAGCAGAGCTCCATTTTGTTGCATACGCATTACATGCACTTGCATCCCATGCGCTGCACGTACGTGTCGGCGCATGACCTCTCCGCTCACCGCTTCCGTGCCCGACGGGCACTGGACCTCCCGCCTGTGGGGCACCCTGCCGGCGCTCTGCGCCGCGATGTTCCTCGACGCGCTGGACGTCTCCATGGCCGGCGTGGCCCTGCCGTCCATCGGCGCCGACCTCGGCCTGTCGACCTCGTCCCTGCAATGGGTCGTCAGCGGCTGCATCCTCGGCTACGGCGGTCTGCTGCTCGGCGGCCGCGCCGCCGACCTGCTGGGCCGGCGTCAGGTGTTCCCGGTGGACCTCGGGGCCTTCGCCGTCGCCCCGCTGCTCGGCGGCCTGGTCGACTCCGGCCCGCTGCTGATCGCCGGCCGGTTCGTCACGGGGCTCCGTGCGGCGTTCACGGCGCCCGCCGGGCTGTCCGCCATCACCACCACGTTCCCGGAGGGGCCGCTGCGCAACCGGGCACTGCCCGTCCACACCACCTGCGGCGCCGCCGGCCATTCGCTGGGGCTGGTCTTCTCCGGGCTGCTCACCGAGGCCGGCTGACGGCTGACCATGCTGCTGTCCGCGCCGATCGCCCTGATCGCCCCGGTCGCGGGCCTGCGGCTGCTGCCGGGCACCGCCCGCGAGCGGAACCGGGCCAGACGGCTGCTCAGCGGCCAGGGAAGGCAGGTCCGGCCGCGGTCAGCCCAGCCAGCCGGGCCGGACCAGGCCGGATTCGTAGGCGAGCACCACCAGCTGGGCCCGGTCGCGGGCGCCGAGCTTGACCATGGTGCGGCTCACATGGGTCTTGGCGGTCAGCGGGCTGACGACCAGCCGGCGGGCGATCTCCTCGTTGGACAGACCGATGCCGACCAGCGCCATCACCTCCCGCTCCCGTTCGGTGAGCTGGGCGAGGGCGTCGGCGACGGCCGGTTCCTTGGACCGGGCCGCGAACTCGGCGATCAGGCGGCGGGTCACGCCGGGCGAGAGCAGGGCGTCGCCCGCGACCACCGCCCGTACCGCGCGCAGCAGTTCCTCCGGTTCGGTGTCCTTGACCAGGAAGCCCGAGGCGCCGGAGCGGATCGCCTCGAAGACGTACTCGTCCAGCTCGAAGGTGGTCAGCATGACCACCTTCACCTCCGCCAGCTCCGGGTCACCGGTGACCTGACGGGTGGCGGCCAGCCCGTCGAGTGCGGGCATCCGGATGTCCATCAGGACGACGTCCGGGCGCAGTTCGCGGATGAGCCGCACCGCTTCCTCGCCGTCCGAGGCCTCTCCGGCCACCTCGATGTCCGGCTGGGCGTCCAGCAGGGCGCGGAAGCCCGCCCGGACGAGCGACTGGTCGTCGGCGAGCAGTACCCGGATCACCGGTCCTCCTTCGGTGTGAGCGGGAGCACGGCCAGCACCCTGAAGCCGCCGCCGGGGCGCGGGCCCGCCTCGATCGTGCCACCCAGTGCGGCGGCGCGCTCCCGCATTCCGGCCAGTCCGTTTCCGCTGCCGCCCGCGTCGGCGCCGGTGGCGGGCCCGTCGTCGTCGATGCACAGGCGCAGGGCCCCGTCCCGCACCTCCGTCCGCACCCGCGCGTTCCGTGACCCGGAGTGCCGTACGACGTTGGTGAGCGCCTCCTGGACGATCCGGAAGGCCGCGAGATCCGCGTTGGGGGCGAGGTCGGGCACCTCGCCCTCCACCGTGACGTCGAGGCCGGCGGCGGCGGCCTGCTCGACCAGTTCGGGCAGGCGGTCCAGGCCGGGAGCGGGCGCCCGGGGTGCCGCGCCGGGCGTGCGGAGGGTGTCGAGCACCTGGCGGACCTCGCCCAGCGCCTCCTTGCTCTTCTCCTTGATGGTGGTGAGCGCCGTGCGGGCCTGCTCCGGGTCGCTGTCCAGGAGGGCGAGCCCGACACCGGCCTGCACATTGATCACGGAGATGCTGTGGGCGAGCACGTCGTGCAGTTCGCGGGCGATGCGCAGACGCTCCTCGTCCGCGCGCCGGCGGGCCGCCTGGGCGCGCTCGGCCCGCTCGCGCGCCCACTGCTCACGCCGGGCGCGCGCCAGCTCCGACACGGCGATCAGGGCGACCACCCAGGTGGCGGCCACGATCTCCTCGTTCCAGGAGGCGGCGGAGTCCCCGGCGGGCGGCAGCCAGCGGTGGAGCACATGAGCGAGCAGCAGATGGCCCGCCCAGAGGGTGCCCATCGCCGTCCAGGCGGCACGCCGGTGCCCCGCCACGACGGCGGTGAAGCAGGCCACCGCGACGACGAGGAACACCGGGCCGTACGGGTACCCGGCGCCGAGGTAGAGCAGAACGGCGCCGACGGTGCCGCCGAGCACCGCCACGGGATGGCGGTGACGCAGCAGGAGCGAGGCGGCCGCCGCGAACAGCAGCAGCCTGGCGAACGGGTCCAGGGCGACCCGCTCGCCCTCTTGGGCGTGAGCGGCAAAGGTGGAGCCCAGCATGACGAAGGCCGTGATCAGGAGGGTGGACACCCAGGGCAGCCGGGACCGGCCACCGGTCTCCACGGCGTCCTCCCCCGGCCCCATGAGGCCACGCGGCCCGTAACGCCAGGCCGCCACCGGTCCCCGGCGCCACCAGGCCCGCATCCGGCCGGATCCGCGCTCCTGCTGCTCGTCCATGTCCGCCACGCTAGACGCCGGGCCGCCCGGGCCGCGTCACCCCGGCGTGGTGATCGGACGTACTCCCGGCGAAGTAGGGGCGCGGGGCCTCCACCAGGTGCTTCAGCCGGTCGTCGCCGGACTCCGGGTCAGCCCCACCGAGTCCGCGAGCCGGCAGGCGGCATGGCGGAAGAAGCACTCGCGGTCCTCCACCACCCGGTGGAACTGGCCGAACACCTCGAAGCCGACCAGCCCGAACAGCTCGGCCCAGGCGGCGACCAGCGCCACCGCGACCGGGGGCGGCAGGTCGGGGGCGAAGTCGGCGGCCATCCGCTCGGCCTCCGGGGTGAGACCGTCCGGCAGCGCGGGCGGGGTGAGGCACGACTCCTGCCGCGCCTCGCGGAGGATCCCGATGAGGGCGAGGGCGACACGGGAGGCGGCCGGGATCGTGGTGCTGGGGGCGGTGTAGCCGGGGACGGGTGTGCCGTAGATCAGGGCGTACTCGTGCGGATGGGCCAGGGCCCAGGCGCGCACCGCTGCGCAGACGGCCACCCAGCGCCCGGCCGGCGGCTCCTGCGACGCCTGCGCCCGGGCGGTCTCCGCCGCCTCGCCGAGGGAGTCGTAGGCGTCGATGATGAGGGCGGTCAGCAGATCGTCGCGGCTGGGGAAGTAGCGGTAGATCGCGGAGGACGCCATGCCGAGTTCACGGGCCACGGCGCGCAGCGACAGCTTGGCGGCTCCCTCCGCGACGAGCTGTCTGCGGGCCTCCTCCTTGATGGCCGCGGTGACTTCGGTCCTGGCCCGGGCGCGGGCGCCGCGCGTGGTGCTGCTCATGGACCCAGTGTCGCACACAGGCGGAGCACTGCACACAAACGAGAGCACTGCTCTTGCTTCGGCCGCCGCAATCCAGCAGACTGCCGCCCATCGGCAAGAGCAGCGCTCACAATCGAGAGCGGCGCTCACACAGAGATCGTCACGTCAGGGGTCCTCATGTCCACGCATGTCATCAAGCCCGGCTGGTTCACCGTCAACGTCATCAACCGGTTCGTCGCCTGGCTCACCCGGCGGGGCGTCAGCGTCTGGGGATCCCGGGTGCTGGCGGTGCGGGGCCGCAAGAGCGGTCAGTGGCGCACCACACCGGTCAACCTGCTGACCGTCGACGGGCGGCAGTACCTCGTCGCGGCGCGCGGCCACGTCCAGTGGACGCACAACATGCGCGCGGCCGGCGGCGGACAGCTCCGCCTCGGCAAGCAGGTGCAGAACTTCACCGCGATCGAGGTCGCCGACGACGACAAGCCGCCGCTGCTGCGCGCCTACCTCAAGCGCTGGAAGGCGGAGGTCGGGGCGTTCTTCAAGGGCGTGGGGCCCGGCTCGTCCGACGCGGAACTGCGCCGGATCGCCCCCGACCACCCGGTCTTCCGGATCACGATCACGGACTGACGGCGTCGTCCTGGCGCCGGTCGAGCAGCGTGAGCGCGCGCTGGGCCATCGGATGCGTCCGCACCAGCTCGCCGAGCGAGGTGGAGCCCTGGGTGACGTCCTTGAACGCCCGCCACGCCGGGCGCAGTCCGGTGAGGGCCATGTGGAACAGGCCGGGACGCCGCTCGAACACCGCCAGCATCCGCTTGCCGACGCTCATCTCGACGCCCAGCCCCGCCTTGACGGCGAAGGTGTAGTTCAGCGCCTGGCGGCGGGTGTCCACGGCGTCGTGCGCCTCTGCGATGCGGACCGCCCACTCCCCCGCCAGGCGGCCCGAGCGCAGCGCGAAGGAGATGCCCTCACGGGTCCACGGCTCCAGCAGCCCGGCCGCGTCCCCGCAGACCAGCACCCGGCCGCGGGACAGCGGCGAGTCGTCGGCCCGGCAGCGCGTCAGATGCCCGGAGGAGATGCTCGGTTCGAAGCCGGCCAGGCCGAGCCGGCCGACGAAGTCCTCCAGATAGCGCTTGGTCGCCGCGCCCTCGCCGCGCCGCGAGATCACGCCGACGGTGAGTGTGTCGCCCTTGGGGAAGACCCAGCCGTAACTGCCGGGCAGCGGGCCCCAGTCGATGAGGATGCGCCCCTTCCAGTCCTCCGCGACGGTGTCCGGAACCGGGATCTCCGCCTCGAGACCCAGGTCCACCTGGTCGACCTTCACTCCCACATGGGCGCCTATGCGGCTGGCGCTGCCGTCGGCGCCGACGACCGCCCGGGAGAGGATCGTCTCACCGCCCTGCAGCACCACCGCGACCGTGCGCCGGTCGGGCACCGCCGCACCGTGCTGCTCCACCCGCTGCACGGTGGCGCCGGTGCGCAGCTCGGCGCCCGCCTTCTGCGCGAACTCCACCAGCTGCTGGTCGAACTCGGGCCGGTTCACCAGCCCGAAGAGCATGTGGCGGGAGCGCCGGGTGCGGGTGAAGCGGCCGTTGTGGGAGAACGTCACCGCGTGCACCCGGTCCTTCAGCGGCAGGTCGAAGCCGGGCGGGAGGGCATCGCGCGAGGGGCCGACGATGCCGCCGCCGCAGGTCTTGTAGCGCGGCAGCTCCGCCTTCTCCAGCAGCAACACGCGCCGGCCGGCGACCGCCGCCGCATACGCGGCCGAGGCCCCCGCGGGTCCCGCGCCCACCACGACGACGTCCCACACCTGGCGCTCGCCGTCCGCTGAAGAGTTCTCGCTGGTCACGATGGTCTACCGCTCCGATCTAGCCGCCTGCCGTGCGTCCTGTCGCATCCTACGGCGACGATCGCCGCAGGTCGCTGTGGGAGGATCGGCGGTGTGGGTGCCCCCTACACGGGACCAGCCACCCATATCGCACGATCATGCCGTGCCCACACGTACGCAGTAGGACAACGTCGCACCCACAAGGAGCGTGCCCATGTCGTCGAATCCGGTCGCCGCGACCGTCGCCTCGCTGATGCCGAGGGCGAAGGAAGAGCTCGCCGAACTGGTGGCGTTCAAGTCGGTGGCGGACTTCGGCCAGTTCCCGCGCAGCGAGAGCGAGGGCGCCGCCCGCTGGATCGCCGACGCGCTCACCGCCGAGGGCTTCACGGACGTGGCTCTGCTCGACACCCCCGACGGCACCCAGTCGGTGTACGGCTACCTGCCCGGTCCCGAGGGCGCCAGGACCGTCCTCCTGTACGCCCACTACGACGTGCAGCCGCCGCTGGACGAGGCTGCCTGGGCGACGCCGCCGTTCGAGCTGACCGAGCGGGACGGCCGCTGGTACGGGCGCGGCGCGGCCGACTGCAAGGGCGGCCTCATCATGCATCTGCTGGCACTGCGTGCGCTCAAGGCGAACGGCGGAGTACCCGTCAACGTCAAGATGATCGTGGAGGGTTCGGAGGAGCAGGGCACGGGCGGCCTGGAGCGGTACGCCGAGGCCCGTCCCGAACTGCTGAGGGCCGACACCGTGGTCATCGGCGACACCGGCAACTTCCGGGCCGGCCTGCCCACGGTCACCTCCACCCTGCGCGGCATGACCATGCTGCGGGTCCGCATCGACACCCTTCAGGGCAATCTGCACTCCGGTCAGTTCGGCGGGGCCGCACCCGACGCCCTGGCCGCGCTGGTGCGCGTCCTCGACTCCCTGCGCGCCGAGGACGGCAGCACCACCATCGACGGACTCGCCGCCGACGCCGCCTGGGACGGACTGCAGTACGACGAGGAGCAGTTCCGCAGGGACGCCAAGGTGCTGGACGGGGTCGAGCTGATCGGCTCCGGCACGGTCGCCGACCGCATCTGGGCGCGCCCGGCCGTCACCGTGCTCGGCATCGACTGCCCGCCGGTGGTCGGCGCCACCCCGTCCGTGCAGGCGAGCGCCCGCGCGCTGATCAGCCTGCGCGTGCCGCCGGGCGTCGACGCGACCGAGGCGACCAAGCTGCTCCAGGCACACCTGGAGGCCCACACCCCGTGGGGTGCGCGGATCAGCACCGAGCAGGTCGGCCAGGGCCAGGCCTTCCGCGCGGACACCTCCTGCCCCGCCTACCGCGCCATGGCCGACGCGATGGCCGTCGCCTACCCGGGCCAGGAACTCCAGTACGCCGGCCAGGGCGGCTCCATCCCCCTCTGCAACACCCTCGCCGCGCTGTACCCCGACGCGGAGATCCTCCTCATCGGACTGAGCGAACCGGAGGCCCAGATCCACGCCGTCAACGAGAGCGTCTCCCCCGAGGAACTCGAACGCCTCTCCGTCGCCGAGGCCCACTTCCTCCGCAACTACGCGAACAGCTCCGCCTGATCACCCGGCCCCGCTGCCCGCGGCCGGTCCTGCCGGCCGCGGGCGGCGGGGCGTCCGCGGCTGCGGGCAGCCGTGCCGCCCTACCCCACGGGCACCCCCGCTTCCAGGTACGCCGCCTTCCCCCGCTCCCGCGCCCGAAGCGCCTGCCGCAACCGCTCGTACCTCACCGGCGGCAACAGCTCCGCCGCCTCCACCTCACTCGCGAACCGCCACTCCCGCAGCTCCGGCCCCGGCAGCAGCAGCCGCCCCGCATCCTCCGCCGCGAGCCGCCCCCCGTCGAACAACAACCGCAGCCCCCCGAACCCGGGCGGCGCGGGCGGCTCCCAGTCCACCACCAGCAACGCCGGCACCTCCGCCAGCCTGATCCCCGTCTCCTCGGCGACCTCCCGCATCCCGGCCCGCGCCGGCGCCTCCCCCGGCTCCACCACACCTCCGGGAAACTCCCACCCCGCCTTGTACGTCGGATCGACGAGCAGCACCCGGTCCTCCTCGTCGAACAGGAGCACCCCCGCCGCCACGGTCTCCGCCGTGGGCTCGGGCGTCTGCACGATGTCGCACACCGGCACCGCCCCGCTGCGCACCGTCTCCGCGATCCGCACCGCCGCGTCGTACGGGCTCATCGCCCCCGTGTCCACCGGGTACGCATCCGCCGTCAGCCAGGAGGCGAGCGCGGCCTTGTAGGGCTCGATGTGGTCGTAGGACCACTGACGTATCCGTATCTCCGCGTCGGGCATCTCCGCAGGCACCTCACGCCCGGCTATCCGCTCGCGCAGGATCGTTTCCGCCGGGGCCAGAAGCACATGCCGGACGGGTATCCGCCGAGCCGCGAGGCCCCCGAAGATCTCGTCGCGGTAGTCCTGGCGCAGCAGGGTCATGGGGACCACGAGGGTCCCGCCGAGCTCGGTGAGCATCGCGGCTGCCGTGTCGATGACGAGACGGCGCCAGATGGGGAGGTCCTGGTAGTCGCCGACCTCGGCGAGGCGTTTGGGCGGCAGCAGATGCGCGAGTGCCCCGCCGATGACCTCGGGGTCGAAGAGCGTGCTGTTCGGGATCAGCTCGATCAGTTCCCGTGCGGTGGTGGTCTTCCCCGCACCGAACGCACCGTTGATCCAGACCACGGTCACGGTTCCCCCTCTTCTGTTGGCCCCCAGAGGCTTGCCCGCTCCACCCTGCCATGGAAACCAGCCCCAGTTGAGAACGCATCACGACGGCGCCGGCGCCCCGAGGGGGAGGGGCGCCGGCGCCGTCGCAGTCGTGCCGGGAGTCGTCAGCCCCTGGCCTTCTTGGCCGGCTCCTTGGTGGCCTTCTTGGCCGCTTCCTTGGTCGAGTAGTCCAGGTTCAGGCTCTCGGTGTCGACCGCCTGGTCGAGGGTGTTGAGGGCGTCCTTGACGCCGATCCCCTCCAGGCCTTCACCGGCCGCGTGCGAAGGGGTGACCGCCGCGACGACGAATCCGGTGGCGAGGGAGGCGATGGCCAGCATGCTGCGCTTCTTCATACCCGCCTCAACGGCCGGAACGGCCCCGGGGTCACGCGCCGATTCCGGAAGCCGGGCCGCACGGACCGGGCAGGCCCGCCCGCCGCCCGCCGCAACGGACCGGAAGAGGCCGTTCTTTCAGCTTTCGGGCTCCTCGATCCCAGCCCCCGGCCCCCTCAGACCCCCGCCGCCGCGGCATCCGGCCTCCGCGCCAGCACCGCCGCGGCCGCGCCCACCAGCCCCGCATCCGTGCCCATCTGCGCCGGAGCCACCGCGAGACGCCGGACGAACGACAGCGTGGCGTAGTCGGTGAGGGCCTTGCGCAGCGGGGCGAGGAGGATCTCGCCGGCCTTGCCCACTCCCCCGCCGATCACCGCGATGTCGATCTCCACGAGCGTCGCCGTCGCCGCGATGCCCGCGGCCAGCGCCCGGGCGGCCCGTTCGAAGGAGGCGACGGCCACCGGGTCCCCGGCCCGCGCGGCGGCGGCCACCGCGACGGCGGAGGTGTCCCCGTCCGGGCCGGGCCGCCAGCCGTCCTCCAGGGCGCGGCGGGCGATGTTGGGGCCGCTGGCTATGCGCTCGACGCAGCCGCGCGAGCCGCAGGGGCACGGGTCGCCGTCCAGGTCGACGCTGATGTGACCGATGTGGCCCGCGTTGCCGGTGGGGCCGGCGTGGAGGGTGCCGTCCAGGACGAGGCCGCCGCCGACCCCGGTGGAGACCACCATGCACAGGGCGTTGTCGTGGCCGCGGGCCGCGCCCTGCCAGTGCTCGGCAGCCGTGATGGCCACCCCGTCGCCGATCAGCTCGACGGGCAGCCCGCCGGCCGCCTCCCGGACGCGGGCGACCAGCGGGTAGTCGCGCCAGCCGGGAACGTTCACGGGGCTCACGGTGCCGGCGGAGGCGTCCACCGGGCCCGCGCTGCCGATCCCGACGGCCGAGACGCCCTCCCACAGCGGGGAGGCGGTGAGCTCGCCGAGGACGGCCGCCACCGCCCGCATCACGGTCTCCCCGTCCTCCCGGGCGGGTGTCGGCCGCTGGGCGCGCACGAGGATCCGGCCCCGGCCGTCCACCAGTGCGCCGGCGATCTTGGTCCCGCCGATGTCGAGCGCGGCCACGAGGTCGGTGTGCATCAGTGTCGGATCTCCCCGTCGAGAACATGAGAAAACACCCGGAAAGGACCACGCGCGGCCAGGGGCCGCACATGGGGCGGACCGCACCCCGTCCCGCCGGGTTGCGCGGGCCGGAGTGAGTGGTGAACAGTGTCTCTTGCTCTGACAACGTTGTCCAGGCTCTATGCTCGACGCCACATCCTCATACAACCCCATGGACCTACGCATCCCCGTGGACGACAGGACAGGACAGCTCATCGTGCCGGAGACGCCCCGCCGCACCGACCGCCGCCCAGCGAACCGTTACGGCAACCGGCCGACCATGAAGGACGTGGCCGCCCGCGCGGGGGTGGGCCTGAAGACGGTGTCGCGGGTGGTCAACGGCGAGCCCGGTGTAACGCCGGAGACCGAGCGGCGCGTGCAGGAGGCCATCGACGCCCTGGGCTTCCGGCGCAACGACAGCGCCCGGGTGCTGCGCAAGGGCCGCACCGCCAGCATCGGCCTGGTCCTGGAGGATCTCGCCGACCCGTTCTACGGGCCGCTGAGCCGGGCGGTCGAGGAGGTGGCCCGCGCCCACGGGGCGCTGCTGATCAACGGCTCCAGCGCGGAGGACCCGGACCGCGAGCAGGAGCTGGTCCTGGCGCTGTGCGCCCGCCGGGTGGACGGTCTCGTGGTGATTCCGGCGGGTGACGACCACCGGTATCTGGAGCCGGAGCTCAAGGCGGGCGTCGCCACCGTGTTCGTGGACCGTCCGGCCGGGAGGATCGACGCGGACGTCGTCCTGTCGGACAACTTCGGCGGCGCCCGGGACGGAGTGGCGCATCTGATCGCGCACGGCCACCGCCGGATCGGCTTCATCGGGGACATGCCCCGCATCCACACCGCGGCCGAGCGGCTGCGCGGCTACCGGGCGGCGATGGCGGACGCGGGCATACCGGTGGCGGACTCCTGGATGTCGCTGGGCATCACCGACCCCGGGCGGGTGCGCCGGGCGGCCGAGGAGATGCTGTCGGGGCCCGAGCCGGTCACCGCGATCTTCACCGGCAACAACCGGGTGACGGTCACGGTGATCCGGGTGCTGGCCGAGCAGTCCCGCCGGGTCGCGCTGGTCGGCTTCGACGACATCGAGCTGGCCGATCTGCTGCAGCCGGGTGTGACGGTGGTCGCCCAGGACGCCGCGGCGCTCGGCCGGACCGCGGCGGAGCGGCTGTTCGCGCAGCTGGACGGCACGCTGATCAAGCCCGAGCGCATCGAGCTGCCGACCCGGCTGATCACGCGGGGCTCGGGCGAGCTTCCGCCGGAGGACTGAGCCGGACATGCGCGCGGGGGACCGCACGCTCGAGGCGCTGGGGCTGGCCGAGGCGCCCCGGGAGCACCCGCTGCTGTATCCGGGCGCGTGGCCCGAGGACTCGGGGCTGCTGGACGGGGACCGGCTGCTGCCGCTGGACCGGCTGGTGCACGAGGAGCGGACGCCGGTGCTGGCGATCGGCTCCAACGCCTGCCCGGGACAGCTGCGGTACAAGATGGCCGGGTCCGGCATCACCGCACCGGTCCCGATGGTGCGGGCCCGGGTGACGGGTGTCGACGTCGGGGTCTCCGCCCATGTCAGCCGGGCCGGGTACGTGTCGGCGTCCCCGGTGGCCGCGCCGGGTGTGGAGCGGGACCTTTTCGTGCTGTGGCTGGACGCCGAGCAGCTGGCGGTGATCGACGCCAGCGAGGGCGTGCCCCGGCCGCACGGCAACTACCGGCGGGCCTGGCTGCCCTCCTCCGTCGCGCGCATCGAGCTGGCGGACGGCACGGTACTGCCCGGCGCCCATGCGTACGTCAACCGGCACGGTGTGCTGCACGACGGCACCGGACGGCCCCGTACCCGTCCCGGGCAGCAGCGGGCGCTGCTCACCGAGTTGCTGCTGCAGTCCCCGGCGCTGCGGGAGCTGTTCGGCGCGACGGCTGAGCAGTTCAGTGCGCGGGCCCGCGCCGACGCGGAGCTGTGTGCCCGGGGCACCCGGCTGTTCGCCGAGGAGAAGCGGGTGACGGCTTCCGGTCTCGAGCCGTTCTGTCAGCAGTGGGGCAGCCCGGGCACCGGAGCGTCGTTGTCGCCGCCCCTGATGTAGACGTCGCTGACCCAGACGTCGGTGTTGCCGCTGTCGTCGTCGGTCTTCGCCCACCAGACGTTGGTCCACTGGCCATGGGTCTCGCGGCGGCCCAGGTTCTTCTGGCAGTAGAAGTAGTTGGTGCCCGCGTTGAGGATGCCGGCCTCGGTGCCGGCGGCGGTGTAGGACTTGGCGGTGCGCCAGACCTGGCAGTTGTACCTGCCGCTGCCGATGGGGTGGCAGACGGGGGCCTGGGTAGTGGGATCGCTGCCGCCTCCCCCGTCTCCCCCGCCGCCACCGGCGCCGTCGTCCGTCGGGTCCGTGTCGGGCTCGTCCTTCGGTGTGGAGTCCCGGGTGGGTCCGGCGGTGTCCCGGTCCTTGACCTCCTCGGGGTTCCCGGGCCTTCCGGAGGGCGACGTGCCGGCCGTCTCGCCGCGCTCCTCCTCGGGGCTCTGCGACCGGCCCGATTCGTCCGGCAGGGTGGCCCGGCCGGAGGATCCGGTCTCCCGCGCGCCCGGGTCGCCCATCTGCTCGCTCGCCCGGGTCTCGTTCCCGTCGTTGAGCAGGGCCACCGTCGTGCCGGCGGTGGCGAGCACCACGGCGACGGCGACCGCGGCGAGCAGCACCCGGCCTCTGCGGCGGGAGCGGG
>Ga0207873_1002282_pt1 | contig 16100 bp, 15 predicted proteins | sample BGWIniCompost_FD_187373 | JGI IMG/M metagenome (GOLD analysis project Ga0207873, IMG submission 187373) | Cellulose adapted compost microbial communities from Newby Island Compost Facility, Milpitas, CA, USA - BGW Initial Compost (SPAdes)... ...
TTTTATTCCGCTTTTGATACTGCAGACAACTGTAATACCTCTGTTTGCAGTTTATAATGCTATACCTGATCTTGTTCTTATTCTTCTTGTTTTTTATGCAATTAGTTACGGACAGATTTTCGGAACGGTATTAGGATTTGTTTTTGGTTTTCTTTTTGACTTGATAACAGGTAGTTTATTGGGCAGTGCAATGTTATCGAAAACGATGTCAGGCTTTATTGCCGGTTATTTTTCAAATGAAAATAAAAGAGATATTTATCTGAGATCATACATCTTTTCTTTTATTGTGTTTCTTTGTGCTGTGGTTGACTCAATTGTTTATTCATTTTTTTCATCTGCCGAACTGCAGAGAAATTTTCTCCTATTATTCTTTGAACAGGGGCTGCTTCCCGGTTTATATACAGCAGTAATTAGTATAATTGTTTTTATCTTTTTACCTGCAAGGAGAATGGCTTGAGTGATACTGGTTTTGCTTCGCAGACTAGAAGAAGAATTCTCTATTTTATTTTTATAGGAACATTTGCACTCCTGGGATTCCGTTTGTTCCAGATGCAGATTCTTCAACAGGAATCTTATGATGAAAAATCTGCCGATAACAGTATTAAAGCTATCGAACAGATTCCTCTCCGCGGTGTTTTCTATGATCGGAATATGGAAGTGGTTGTAAGCAATATTCCTGCTTACACTTTAAGAATTACTCCTGCCGACTATGACAGAAAATTAAACAGAATTCTTGAAACAGTTCTCGATGTTGATTCAGGTTATATAGATAAAATCCTCTATAACAATCGTATCTATTCTAAGTATGTTCCTGTTAGAATTAAAAGAGGAATTGATTTTAAAGTAGTTTCCTGGCTTGAGGAAAATTCTGAATATCTCCATGGAGTAGATTATGTTGTGGAAATGCAGCGAGGATATCCTGCAGGAGTAACCGGTTCTCATATGTTTGGTTATACAAAGGAAATTTCTCCTCAGCAATTAAAAGAAGAAAACGATTATTACAAACCGGGTGATTATGTTGGTCATAACGGAATTGAAAAAACTTATGAAAAATTCTTAAGAGGAATCAAAGGATATAATTATATTCTTGTTGATTCTAAAAGAAAAGAAATCGGAAAATATAAAGATGGACTTGAAGATGTTGCATCCGTTAAAGGAAATGATCTTGTTCTTTCGATTGATGCTGATGTACAAAGAGTAGCTGAGAAAGAATTTGAGGGAAAAAGCGGAGCGGTTGTAGCTATTGAACCAAAAACCGGAGAAATAATTTCACTTGTCAGTGCACCTGAATATGATCTTTCACAATTTGCTTATGTTACTTCAAAAGATTTTCTTAATCAGCTTTATTCCGATCCAAAGAAACCATTATTTAACAGGGCAACAATGTCTGTTAAGCCTCCGGGTTCAACATTTAAATTACTTGCTGCAATCGCTGCTCTCGATATGGGAATAATAACAGAAGAAACAACAATTTTCTGCGGCGGTGGTTTTACTTATGGAAGGTTTTTCAAATGTCATGGTGGTGCTCACGGTTCTATAAATGTTGTTCGTGCAATTGAAAAATCCTGTAATACATTTTTCTATAATCTTATTTACAGAATCGGGCTTGATAAATGGAAAGAGTATGCTGAAAAGTTCGGCTTTAATTCTAAAACAGGAATTGATATTGGAGAAGAAGTTGCCGGACTTATTCCGGGTTCAGATTATTATGAAAAAATTTACGGTGAAAAATGGCCAAGAAGTATTATGGCAAGTCTGGGAATTGGTCAGGGAGAGGTTAGTGTTACACCTTTGCAGCTTGCTCAATACACAGCATTAATAGCAAATAATGGAAAAACTTTTACACCTCACATTGTTAAGGGATATCTTGATAATAATACAAGAGAATTTATTCCTTTTAACTTTAAAGAGGTAAAAGTAAATATTAATCAGAAAGCATTTAATATTGTTAAAGAAGGAATGTACAAAGTTGTGCAGGGAGAGGGAACTGCAACACGTATAAGATTTAAAGAATTTGATATTGCCGGAAAAACAGGAACTGCACAAAATCCGCATGGAAAAGATCATGCTGTTTTTGTTTGCTTTGCACCTTTTGATGATCCGAAGATTGCTATTGCTGTAGTTGTAGAGAATGTTGGTTTTGGCGGAACATGGGCAGCACCTATAGCTCAAAAAATGATTGAAGCTTATTTACTAAAAGATAAAATAAAAAAAGAAGAACAGGTTATACCTCGGTTGAAAGAAAGAATTATTGGAGCTGTAATTGAGAATTGATTATAAATTAGAAGACAAGTTCGATTTTGGTTTATTTATCCCGGTAATGCTTCTTATTACTATCGGGCTTGTAGCAATTTACAGTTCTACATTTAATCATCCTGTTGCATCAGGTAATTTTCAGAAGCAGCTTATCTGGGCAATTGCAGCTTTATTTGTTTTCTTTATTACTTTTTCTTTACCGACTAATGTTTTCAGATATGCAGCTTCACCACTTTATCTTTTCTCTCTTGTCCTGCTTATTGCTGTACTTGTAATGGGCAGAAAAGTATCGGGTGCACAAAGCTGGTTTGATCTTGGTCCTATTGGATTTCAGCCGTCAGAGATTGCAAAAATCGGAACCATTCTTGCTTTAGCTTCATTCCTAAGCAGACGAAATGCAAATATTGATTCATTCCTGGATATTATTGGTGCACTTGCAATTGGTTTCCTTCCGGTTTTTTTAATTTTACTTGAACCCGATATGGGAACTGCACTTGTTTTTATGGGAATGATTCTCACATTAATTTTCTGGAAAGGTATTAGTCTTTTTAGTTTGTTTGTTGTACTCTCACCTGGTTTTGTTGCGATTGCTTCACTCTTTGGTTACTTCTATTTTATTGTGGCAATGATACTTGTTATTGTAGTATTGTTCTTATTTAAAAAAGATATTTTCTTTAGCGGATCTATCTTTGCACTAAACCTTGGTGCAGGTTTCTTTGCAGATTATGTTTATTCAATATTAAGTCCTCACCAGCAGAAAAGAATTCAATCATTTATTGATCCTATGGCTGATCCTCTCGGCTCAGGGTATAATGCAATTCAATCCAAAGTTGCTATTGGTTCAGGCGGTTTGTTTGGCAAAGGTTTTATGCAGGGGAATCAAACACAGCTTCAGTTTATACCTGAACAATGGACAGATTTTATTTACTGTGTAATTGGTGAAGAGTTTGGATTTGCAGGAAGCATTATTGTATTAGGTCTCTTTTTATTTTTATTTGTCAGATTACTTAAGATTGCTTCGGCTGCTAAAGATGAATTTCTAAGTCTTGTTTTGATTGGTATACTCTCAGTTTATTTTATTCATTTCCTTATAAATATTGGAATGACTATTGGAATTCTTCCAGTAATCGGAATCCCGCTTCCATTTGTAAGCTATGGCGGAAGTTCACTACTTGTAAACTTCTTTATGCTTGGTATTGCAGCTAACATTTACAGAACAAGAAAAAATTATGCTTAATTATGAAAGCTTCTGAAAAACTTATTCAAAAAAATAATGAAGGAAAATTTATTTGTGTCGGGCTCGATACAGATTTAGCAAAAATACCAAAGCATTTGCATTCTTCAGAAAACCCTGTTCTTGAATTCAACAAAAAAATAATTGAAGCAACATACCGGCATGCTGCAGCTTATAAAATTAATTTTGCATTTTATGAAAAACTTGGTGCACAGGGTTTTGATATTCTTCATGCAACAAGAAAATTAATTCCGGATGATATCCTTACAATTGCAGATGCCAAGAGGGGAGATATTGGCAATACATCTAAATATTATGCAGATGCAGTATTCGATATTTTCGGGTTTGATTCAATTACTGTTCACCCTTATATGGGAGAAGATTCTGTTAAACCATTTCTTTTGTATGAAGATAAATTAATTTTCATTTTAGCTCTGACTTCAAATCCCGGTGCAGAAGATTTTGAAAAATTGAAGTTAAGTGACGGCAGTTATTTATTTCAGAAAATTATAAATAAAGCTAATAACTGGAATGAAAAAAATAATTGCGGAATTGTTTTCGGTGCAACCAAATCATCTGAGCTAAAAGAAAATATAAGTTCCTTCGGAAATTTATTTGTATTGCTGCCCGGTGTTGGTGCCCAGGGTGGCAGTTTGGAAGATGTTGTTGCCATTTTTAAAGAAAATAATAGTAGAAAATTTCTCATTAATGTAAGCAGGGGAATTATTTATAAAGATAATACTGAGAATTTTGACTCTATGGCTCAGGAAGAGATAGTACTAATGAATCAAAAAGTTTTAAAACTTCTTTCTTAAAAGGTTTCCTTGTAAGGAATTATTAGTTAATTTATATGGGGTTAAATTAATACCTTCTTAAAGCTGAGACGCTTTTTCATTATTGACAGGGGAGAGTTCAATTCTCCGGGTTCTTTCTCAAAAGGGTTCTTATGGAAAAAAAATTAAAATACTCCGAAAAATTTCTCTACGAAATCTGGAAAGAGCAGAAATTTGTTTCAGACCTTGAAACAAATGATGGAGAAAAAATACTTGTTATTGATTCCGGACATGAAAATAAAGAGTTAGGGGGACCCGATTTTCTTAATGCAAGAATTAAAATTGGTAACATTACTTATTGCGGCGATGTTGAGATTGATTCTTTTTATTCAGACTGGAGAAATCATGGTCATAATCTCAACAAAAAATATAATAAAGTAATTCTTCACGCCACACTTAATCATGATTCCAACAATAATTTTGTCTATACACAGGAAGGAAGAAAAATTCAGTCTATTCCTCTAGAAAAATTTCTTGATTCGGATTTAAAACAACAGATACAAAATGCAATTCTGAAAGAGAGAAAGAACCGTATTAACAAAATGCCCTGCATTGAAGTTAATGATTTAATCGACAGGAAAGTAAAACTCGATTTTATTTTTGATCTTGGCATAGCGAGGTTTAAAAAGAAGTGTGAAAGAAATATGGAAAGGCTTAAAGAATTAAGATACCTGAAAGAATTAAATCTGAAAGAGCCTGTTATAAGATATGATCTCGATGAAAATTTTTATAACAAACAGTTTACTCAGGAAGATTTTAAAGACCAGGAGATATGGAAACAATTATTTTATGAGCAGGTATTCGAAGCACTGGGATATTCAAAAAATAAAAAGGAATTTCTCAAGCTTGCCACTTATGCTGATTATTCCTCTCTAAAAAAAATTGCCGGTACAGAAAAGTGTCCTAAGAAAATTGAATCAGTTCTTTTTAATGTTGCGGGAATTGTTCCTTCGAATGCAGATAATTTAGATGAAGAAACTCTTGCCTATATTAAAACTCTTAAAGAACAATGGCAGGAAATTAAAGATTTATATGACAGTGAAACGATGAATGCTGAAGAATGGAATTTCTTTAAACTTCGTCCGCCTAATTTTCCAACCATAAGAATAGCTGGCGGTGCCAAACTATTATCAGAAATGATTCATGATAATTTGATAAGCAGCATAATTAAAGATTTCAGAGAAAGCAGTATTAAAAAAATAATTAAAACACTCAGAGAAAAATTTATTGTAAAGAGTGAAGGTTACTGGAAAAAGTATTATAATTTCGGACAAAAAGTAAAAAGCGAAACTAAATATTTTATTGGTTTATCAAGAGCAGATGAAATAATTGTTAACGTGGTTCTTCCATTTACATCAGTTTATTTTGATTTATTTGGTGAAAAAGAACTTTCTAAAAAAGTTTTAAAACTTTATATGAATTATTATCAGAACAGTGATAATAACCTTGTTCAGGAAGTTTCTTCAACTTTAACTCTTGGCAATGCAGCAAAGAGAAGCATTTTATACCAGGGAATGATAGAACTTTTCCGCTCTTTCTGTTCAAAATCCAAATGCAATGAATGTATAATTGGTAAGGAAGTTTTTAATTGATTACCAGGATTTGTAAAATAAAAATTATAAACCGGTAACAATATTCTGAAATTCAATATATAGTTAATCGCTGTTCATTTTCACATCAGCATATTTAAGAAACAAAGTTAAACCCCGGTTGCTTGTTCATTTCAGTTCCTCTATTTTCATAATACTAATTTTAAAATTTCAGTAAATGAGAAAAGTTACAGCCACAAGATATGTAACACCTTTGCGCGAGGGTGGATCACTTCCGGCAATTGTTGAAGCCGATGACGATGGACTTTATGTTTTAAAATTCAGAGGTGCAGGGCAGGGACCAAAAGCATTAATAGCTGAGCTTGTTTCCGGTGAACTTGCACGTGCTGCAGGACTGCCTGTTCCTGAAATTGTCTTTATAGAATTGAGTGAGGAACTGGCCCGGACAGAAGCCGATCCGGAAATTCAGGATTTAATAAAAGTAAGTGCAGGTTTAAACCTGGCTCTCGATTATCTCCCCGGCTCTGTTATGTTTAACCAGGTTGCTGATACTCCCGATGAAAAACTTGCTTCATCAATAGTCTGGTTTGATGCATATATTACTAATGTTGACAGAACTGTCCGTAATCCTAATATACTTGTATGGCATAAGAACATTTATCTTATTGACCATGGTGCATCGCTTTATTTCCATCATACATGGGAGAAGTATATTGAAAAATCAGGAAACTCTTTCGGTGTAATTAAAGAGCATGTACTATTGCCATTTAGTGAGTCATTTATTGAAGCAGATAAGAAAATGAAGAAAGTATTAACCAGGACTGTTATAGAAGATATTGTTAATCTTATTCCGGATGAATGGCTTATTAATGATTCAATATTTAGCAGCAATGAAAAACATAAAGAAGCATATGTTAAATATCTTGTAATGCGGCTTCAGCAATCAGAATCATTTGTAGAGGAGGCAATTCGTGCAAGATCGATTTATTTTTGATTATGCTGTTATAAGAGTTGTTCCTAAAGTTGACAGGGAAGAATTTATTAATGCAGGGATTATTCTTTCCTGCCCCGATAAAGATTTTCTTGAAGCAGATTTTCATATTGATGAAGAAAAGCTTAAAGTGCTTGATCCGGAAATTGATATTGAAATAATAAAAGCACATTTAAAAGCAATTACGGAAATTTGTAATGGTGGTATTGGAGCAGGAGGCTTAGGTAAGCTTTCAAAAAGAGAAAGATTTCATTGGTTAACTTCCCCTAAAAGTACAATAATTCAAACCTCACCGGTTCATTCAGGTTATTGTATAGATCCTGCAGAAAAACTTAAACAACTTTTAGAACAAATGGTTTTAGTAAAAAAGCCTAATCATCAATCAACATAATTTCTAATTTTTAATTCATTTACCTCCTATTGACAAATATTTTTTACCTTCCTAAATTAGTTAGGAATCCTAACTAATTTTTAAAGGAGGTACTATGATTTCAAAATCTTCATACTTTTTTATTTTACCTGTTATAATTTTGTTTTCAGGATGCGGAAACAAAATTCAAACAGACCAGATTGAATATCCGGAGGGTTACCGCGACTGGACTCATGTAAAATCGATGATTCTTGAGCCAGGGCATCCGCTTTATGATTCATTTGGGGGTATTCATCACCTTTATGCAAATGATGCAGCTATGGAAGGATATAAGAGTGGTAGATTTCCCGATGGTTCTGTGATAATATTTGATTTGCTCGAAGCTGTTAAGGAGGATAATGCAGTAACAGAAGGAAACCGTAAGGTTCTTGGAGTTATGAAAAAAGATTCTGAAATGTTTAAAGAAACAGGCGGCTGGGGGTTTGAAGGATTTAAAGGTGATTCTAAAGAGAGGGTTGTTACTGATGCTGCAAAAGAATGTTTCTCATGCCATTTATCTCAGAAAGAAAATGATTTTGTTTTCAGCAGTTTCAGGAAGTAATTTAGTAATGTTCATTTATTAAAATTTAATTTACGAGGGTGACTGAAGAATTTCCAATTTTGGTCACCCTCAGTTAAAGTTATGAAATCTATTTTTGATATTTATTTTCAACAAAGAGATCTTGACAGCAGATTTATAATTGCCCTGGAAAGATTAAGCCGCGTTTTCAGAAATCTACTTTGGGAGGAAGTAAAAAAATATAACCTCTCACCGATTCAGATTCAGTTTATTGTACTGCTCTATTCGGATCCGGATAATTCAATTGGTGTTTCTCAGTTAGCTGAAAAATTTAATCTTACCAAAGCAACAGTAAGTGATGCGGTATCAAGCCTGGTTAGAAAGAAAATAATTGTTAAGAAAATAAATGCCGTTGATAAAAGAATAATTAATTTATCACTAACAAAAAAAGGGAAGGATATTGCTTCTGAATTGATCGGCTGGCCTTCAAAAATTCAAACAGAGTTAAGGAAACATTCGGCAGAAGAAAAAACAGATGCATACATTTTTCTTCTTAAGCTGATAGAATCATTTGAAAGAATTGGAATTATAAGCCGAAGCCGTATGTGTATTACCTGCAGGTTTTATGAATTAAAATCAGGAAATACTGCATACTGCAATTTGCTTCAAAAAGAACTTACACAAAAAGATTTAAGAATTGATTGTCCTGAACATGAACTTGCAGAAGCTGTTTAATATTATTTAAAAATTAATTCTCCTCCCTTTACCAAATCTGAATGTTTTATTGAATAATCTTTTATCTCTTTTTCATTAAAAAATATTTTGCTGAATAATGCATCATCCTCTATAATTTTTATTGTTTTACCGGAATAATATTCATCATTTAGATGAATTGTTATCCTGTCAAACAAAGGTATTCCTATTCTGTAAAAATCTGTGGAAGGAGTTACAGGATAAAATCCCAAAGCAGAAAAAATAAACCACGCCGAAATTGTTCCGCAGTCATCATTACCTGGTAAGCCATCGGGACCAGTACCAAATTCATTTTTCATTATGGAAGAAACATATTCTGCTGTTAATCTTTCTTTTCCCTTTATGAATGTAAAAAGGTATGGATATGAAATGTCCGGTTCATTATTAATTGTAAAATGATTTTCTGCAAAAGCTCTTAATAATTTTGTTGAAAATCTTTCTTCACCTCCGAAAAGATTAATTAAACCTTGAATATCATGAGGAACAAACCATGTGTAGTGCCATGCATTTCCTTCAACATAACCAGGACCTCCTGAGCCTTTCCAATATCCTGAACCTTCTGTTGCAAGGGAATCAAATGGAGTTAGCCACTGCCCGTTTTTTAATTTTGGTCTCATAAAAAGTGTAGTGGTATCAAATAAATTTTTATAATAAAGAGACCTCTCATAAAATTCTTTGTGAATTTTCCCTTCACCAAGTTCTTTTGCAACCTGTGAGATTGCAAAATCACTAAAACAATATTCAAGTGTAGTTGAAACCGGACCCCATACCCACCAATCATCATTCATATCCTGTTCAAATGGAATGTACTTGTATTTCAGTAATTGATGGTAACCTGCACGAACCGGAGGTGCATCTTCATTTTCATTTAACATTACCGGTTTAAGCATTGCTTCAAATGCTTTTTGGATATTAAAATCTTTTATTCCTTTAATGTAGCTGTCAGCAATAACAGGAACCGCAGGGTCACCAACCATCATATAAGTTTCATTACCTGCTAATTCCCATTTTGGCAGAAAACCATTTTCTTCATACATATCAATCATACTTTTAATCATTTCTGATTGACGTTCGGGATAAATCAGAGTTAAAAAAGGGTGCAGTGTTCTGTATGTATCCCACAAAGAAAAAACTGAATACCTGTCTCTATCATCATATTTGCCTTTACCATTCCTTCCCATCAAAGGATATTCTCCATTAACATCATTTATTATGTTTGGATGAATAAGTGAATGATAAAGTGCTGTATAAAATTTAATTTTATCTTCTTCTCCTTCAACAATAATTCTTGAAAGAACTTTTTCCCATTTAGATTTTGCCTCATTCCTGACTTTATTAAAATCCCAGTGAGGAATTTCTTTTTCCAGATTTTCTTTGGCATTCTCAATGCTTACATAAGATATTCCAACTTTAATAAGAAGGGGAGTCTCAGGTGATAAAGGAAAAACTAACATTGCTCCGAGTGCAGTATCTTTTGCAGAAATCTCTTTTTCATTAATGGCACTTTCATTTTTCCATAATTTCCCTGAAGAAAAATTTTTATTGAATCTCATATAAAAGTAAAGAGTTTGCCTGTTATCTTCCCCGCAGAAACCACCGCTAATATTACTTCCGGCAATTTCATTTTGTGAAATTATTTTTATTGAACCACCGCCTGTGAGACTAAGACTTCTTCCGGCATCAATAACCAGGTTGATTCTTTGTGAATAGTCATAAGGCAATTTTTTAGTAGAAGAAAATTTTGTATATCCGGTTCTTTCAGATGCTGTAACTTCAGCTTTTATATCATACTCAGGCAGGGTAAGAGAATAATATCCCGGTTCTGAAGATTCATTTGTATAAATATTTTTGTACAAATCTGGATTGAAAGAGGAATCATCTTTAGTTATAGTTAAAATAACACTGCCAAGATCGGAACAGCCTGTTCCGCTTAAATGATTGTGTCCGAATCCATAAAAGAATTTTTCTCCGTAAATGTATCCAGATGGAGAACCCGGTGAATTATGCGGACTAACGGACACCATCCCCCAGGGTACAACCGCACCGGGAAAAGTATTACCATCTTTTGAAGTTCCTATAAAAGGATTTACATAGTCTGTTAAAGACTGTGCAAGGGGTATCTGAAGTGTTATAACAAGAAGAAGGAAAAATTTAATCATATAAATTCAAGATAAAACAATAATAAGTATGTATATAAAATTAATTAAAAAGAAATCAGTTCAAAGAAAAACACTCTTGCAGATGATGATTTACTTAGCTTATTTTCACAGCTAAATTTTTCAGGAATATATGACAACAATAGTTCTTCTTTTAATTTCAAATATATTTATGACCTTTGCATGGTATGGTCATTTAAAATATAAAAACTCACCTTTGTGGATTGTAATACTTGTAAGCTGGGGGATAGCTTTTTTTGAATATATCTTCCAGGTGCCGGCTAACAGAATCGGCTATGGGCAGTTTAATTCTGCTCAATTAAAAACCATTCAGGAAATAATAACACTCATAATATTCAGTGTATTTTCAGTTCTTTATCTTAAAGAAGAATTTAAGTGGAATTATGCAGTAGGTTTTCTTTTTATTGTGCTTGCAGCATTTTTCATCTTTAAGAAATGGTAAAAACAGGGCTGACTAATTTTTGAGTCAGTCTTACTTTGTTTCTTTTGTAAGATTATTTAAGGATAATCATTTTCTTTACTGCTTTAAAATCTCCTGCCTGTTCCTGTAGAAGTTATCATCACCTACAGGTGGTGTCTGGATTGCTGGAGAAAATGGATTACCATTCTGATCAGCAATAGAAATTAATAAAGGATTAACAACAGTAATAGCGAAAATACCAGCCGGAATTACTTCTCCAAGATCTGCCCATGTTGACCTTGCATCTGTTGATCTTAGTATTTTATTATCGACAAAGGAACTCCAGGCAAGTACAACGCTTTCGGATACTTTTGTAAGGTTAACTCTATCATTTGCCGAAGTACCTTGTGCCATGTATTACCGCCATCAGTTGAAGTAAGAAAAGAATAGCGACTGCATTTGAAATAGTAAGAAACAATACATCTTTTACATCTGTGCCTGAATGAGAATCAAAGATGATTTTAAGAAAAAATATTATTTTAAGATTAGTTGTGAGGTAATATTTCCAATTAACATTTTCGAGGAAGTAAAATGCAGACTGAGCCAAAAAGTGTAGTAAAAAAAATTCCTGAAGGCTACCATACTATTACACCATTTTTAATTGTGAATAACGCCCAGGAGTTTATTAATTTTGTTGAGAAAGCTTTTAACGGCAGACTCACGCATATGACGAAGTCTGATAGTGGTGTTGTTATCCATGCTGAGATGTTTATAGGTGATTCCATAATTATGATTTCTGATGGGAGTGAAGAATTTAAACCATTAAGAACTATGTTACATATGTATGTTGAAGATGCAGATGCTGTTTACAAAAAAGCAATAGAAGCCGGGGCTACATCAATCCGTGAACCTGAAAATCAGTTTTATGGTGATCGCTCCGGTGGTGTTATGGACAAATGGGGAAACCAGTGGTGGATATCAACTCATATTGAGGATGTAAGTGAAGAAGAATTGAAAAGAAGAGAAGAAGAATTTAAAAAGAAAAAGAAGTAATGCCGGGAGAAGATTTTCTTAAAATAAAAGAACCTTTGATTAAACAGGAACCTGAAGCTTCCACCGAGACTCAACTTCAGCCTGATGACTGGTTATGCCTAAACTGCAGTAAAAAAATTACTTCGGATAAAGAAAGATTTTTTTATGAAGAACAGAGTGAGTTTCAATTTAAAAATCCTGATGGATTTGTTTTTGATATTATAACTTTTAACTCTGCAGAAGGGTGTGTAGAAACCGGTCAGCCTACATTAGAGTTTACATGGTTTCCCGAACATTCCTGGTCTTATGCAATTTGCAGCCGCTGTGGTTTACACCTTGGATGGAAATATTCAGGTAAATATTCTTTTTATGGCTTAATTAAAGCAAGACTTGTAAGAGGCGAGGTGTTGTTTAATTAAAACTTAACATTTACAATAAGCGATTCCATTTCTCACCTTTCAATATTCCTGCCCATTTCCTATTTTAGTTTTGAATATATAATGAAGTTTGAATGATACCTGCGGTAAAGAAATCTCTCCTTAAAATCTTTTTGATTCCTTTATTCTTATTTATCCTGGTTTTTACTCACTGCCATTCCAATATAAAAGAAAATGAAATTGTAATCTGGCATAATATGCGTCCCGAAGAGAAAGATATATTGCAGCGGCAGCTTAATGAATTTATGAAGCTCCATCCTGGAATTAAAGTTATTCAGCTTTATAAAGAAACAGAGGAAATGCGTTCGGGTTATATTGTTGCTGCAATCGGGGGAGAGGGTCCCGAATTAATTTACGGACCATCCGACCAGGTAGGACCATTTGTTGAAATGGAAATTATTAAACCACTTAATGAAGTTTTTCATGAAGAATATTTCTCGTCTTTTAATGAAGATGCACTTATTATTTCTGATGAAAAAATATGGCAGCTTGCCGACAAACTCGGCAATCATTTAACATTAGTTTATAATAAAAAACTTCTCCCGGTTCCTCCCAAAACTGAACTAGAATTAATTGAAGCAGGAAAAAAATTAACAAAAGATTTTAATAATGATGGCCGGATTGACCAGTACGGACTTGTTTGGAATTATACTGAACCATACTTCTTCATTCCTTTCTTAACAGGATTCGGCGGATGGGTTTTAGATAGTTTAAATCAGCCTACACTTAATACTCCTGCTATGATTGAAGGATTAAAGTTCATACAGGATTTGCGTGATAAGTACAAAATCATCCCGGGTGAAACCGATTACGATATCGCAGATGTTCTTTTTAAAGAGGGTAAAGCTGCAATGATAATTAACGGCGATTGGTCATGGTCAAGTTATGGTAATGCAGGAATTGATTATGGAATATCAACTCTTCCTTTAATTACTGTCACAGGTCATTATGCAACACCAATGGTTGCACCTAAAGGATACTCAATTAATTCAAATATAGATGAAAAGAAACTTGAGTTAGTTAAGCAGCTTCTTGAATTTTTATTAAGTCCTGAAAAACAGCTTGAAACATCACTTGAAGTAAAAACTTTTCCAAGCAGAAAAGAACTTTATGATAATCAGCAGTTATTGAATGATGAAATTCTTCTCAACTCCAAAAAACAGATAGAACAGGGAATAGCCTTACCAATAGTAACAGAGATGCGTGCAATATGGGATGCGATGAGACCTGCATACCAGGCTGTGCTTGGCGGGTTTATTTCTCCTGAAAAAGCTGCAGAGCAAATGCAGGAGGATGCAGTAAAAAAAATAAGGGAAATGAGGGAAGAATCTGAAAATCCTGTTTGGGGATTAATAGTTCAATTAATGATGCTTTTGGTCGTGCTACTTACTTTATTTTTAACAAGAAAAAGTATTGCTGCATTCTTCAGAAATTTTAAGAAAAATTCTTTTGCTTATTTTCTTGTGCTGCCCGCACTTGTTATAATGATTACTGTTGTACTTTATCCTTTCATTTATAATATCATTCTTTCTTTTTCTAATATGAGCCTTACTCATATTCACGATTGGGAGATAACAGGTTTTGACCAATATATTAAAGTTTTTACCGAACCTGATTTTTATGAATTCTTTCTTAAGACTCTTATCTGGACTTTCACAAACATCACTTTTCATGTTGTAATTGGAGTTACACTTGCTCTTCTGTTAAATAAAAGATTACCCGGCACAGGAATTTTCAGAACATTACTAATTCTTCCATGGGCTGTTCCGCAATATATTGTTGCATTGACATGGAGAGGAATGTTTAACTATGAATATGGTGCAATCAATTTAATACTTGTAAAGTTTTTATCTATGTCTCCCGTTGAATGGCTTAAATCACCAACCGAAGCTTTTATGGCAATAATAATTACAAACATCTGGCTTGGTTTTCCATTTATGATGATAATTGCATTGGGTGCATTGCAAAGTATTCCGCAGGACCTCTATGAAGCAGCAGATATTGATGGAGCAAAGTGGTTTCACAAATTAAAAACTATTACCATACCCTTAATTAAACCTGTAATGATTCCTGCAATTACTTTAGGAATTATCTGGACATTTAACAATATAAATGTAGTATGGCTTGTAAGTAACGCCGGAGAACCATCTGATAAAACACATATTCTTGTTTCGTTTGTTTATAAAGCGGCATTTAATTTATACAGGTATGGATATGCAGCAGCCTTCAGTATGGTTATATTTTTAATTTTATTTGCTTTTGGTATGACATTCTTAAGAAAGACAAGAGCAACGGAGTCGGTTTATTAAAAAGTCAAAGGTCAAAAGTCAGAAGTCAAAATGAATAAGAAAAAATTTTTAGTTAATCTTTTAACATATCTTTTTTTGATTGTATTTACAGCTATAGCTTTATATCCTATTATTAATGTTTTTACAATTTCATTAAGACCGGATGACAGGTTACTTTCAACATCTTTATCTATAATTCCTGAGAATGCAACATTTAAACAATATGTGGAATTATTTACAAACAGACCTTTCCTCTTATGGGTCTGGAATTCAACTTTAGTTTCTTTTGTTGTTACTGTAACTGGAGTTGCTCTTGCTTCAACTGCCGGTTATGCTTTATCAAGATTTAAATTTATTGGTAAAGAAGTAAGTATGCTCGGTATATTAACTACACAAATGTTTCCGGCTACAATGCTTCTCTTGCCAATGTACATAATGTTAATCAAACTTGAATTGATTAATAGTTATTTAGGAATAATCATTGTTTATTCTGCAACTGCGCTTCCATTTTGCATCTGGCAGATGAAAGGATATTATGATACAATTCCTTTTTCGCTTGAAGAGAGCGCAAGAATAGACGGCTGTACAAGATGGCAGGCATTTTATAAAATTATTTTTCCTTTGGCTGCTCCTGCATTAGTTATTACTGCACTTTTTTCATTTATGACAGCATGGTCTGAATATATTGTTGCCGCACAGGTTTTACAGGATACGGATTTATATACTCTGCCTCTTGGTTTAAAATCCTTTCAATCTAATTTAACAACCGAGTGGGGATTGTATGCGGCTGCAGCTTTGGTTGTAAGTATTCCTGTTGTTATTCTTTTTATTATTCTCAGCAAATGGCTTGTATCAGGATTAACATTGGGTAGTGTGAAGGGGTAAGAGAGATGATATTAAATGTGGTTGAAAATTTTTTAATTCATTCTATTATCCATCTCATATAACGGTTGAACAAAACTATTTACAACTAATTATTCTATCCACGGGCGACCTCTGCCTTTCCAATAATCAATTTTTTTCTTTCTGTAATAATTGAATCTAAATATGAAAATTACAGCTAGTGTTGTAAACATAATAAAAGAAATATTTCCGGAAATTATTTCTTCAAATAATTTAATTGGAGAAAAAGCATCAATTAAATAATTCTCATTATCTGACCCAACATTAAGGAGAATAAATACCAGAACACCACACAAGTACACTGATATTATTAGTTT